>Ga0247818_10003120_pt1 | contig 10700 bp, 11 predicted proteins | sample 13C_Glucose_Day1_FD_192424 | JGI IMG/M metagenome (GOLD analysis project Ga0247818, IMG submission 192424) | Soil microbial communities from agricultural site in Penn Yan, New York, United States - 13C_Glucose_Day1 | ecosystem: Environmental > Terrestrial > Soil > Agricultural land | place...
GTGGACCGGGGCGAGCTGACCGAGGCCGAGGAGCTCCTCGACCAGGCCGGCGGACACGAGGACCGCGACCCGGTCACGGCCGCGGGCCGCTCCATCGCCACCGCCCACCTCCTGCTGGCCCGCGGCAAGGCGCGCGCCGCCCTCACGGCCGCCGAGGTCGCCGTGACCGCGGACGTCGCCTCCCCCTGGGAGCGCAGCCACGCCGCGCTGGTCGCCTCGGCCGCCCATCTGGCCGAGGGCCGCCCGCGCGAGGCCGCCGAGGTCCTTGAGCCGGTCGCCGACCGGCAGCCCACCTGCGCGGTGGGCGCGGCGCGGGCACACCTCGCGGCGGGCGACCCGGACACGGCCCTCGCACTGCTCGACGTCGTCGGCACCGAGGAGCGCACCGGCCCCGCGCTGCTCGTGCGGGCCACGCTGCTGCGGGCGCAGGCCGCGAACACGGCCGGCGACGCCGCCACCGTGCGCCGGCTGCTGGCCCGGGCGCTGACGGAGGCCAGGCGCGAGCGGCTGCGGCTGCCCTTCCTGGAGGCGGGGGCGTGGGTCGGGCCGTATCTGGCCACCGCGCCGCTGCGCGGGCTCGCGGCGGGCTGGCTCATGCCGGGCACCGCCGTCGACGAACCCGCACCGCTGCTCGTGGAGCACCTGAGCGGGCGGGAGCGCGACGTGCTCCAGCGGCTCGCCCAGATGATGTCGACCGAGGACATCGCCGCGGATCTGTACGTCTCCGTGAACACGGTGAAGACCCACCTCAAGAGCGTCTACCGGAAGCTGGCGGTCAACCGCCGCAACGACGCCGTACGCCGAGCCCGCGAGCTGCACCTGCTGTGACGCACGTGCGCCGACCCCGAGAGGCGGCAATGTCCCGACCCGACTTGCCCACGGCGCGCGAGCGCCGGGCGGAGCATCGAGCGCACGCCGACTACACCGGTGGCGTCTACGGCTCCATGCTCGCCGCCTCCGTGATCATCGGCGCCGGCGCATTGGGCGACTACCCCCGCGCGGAGCTGGTCGCGCTGCTGCTGGTGACCGGACTGGTCTTCTGGGTGGCGCATGTGCACGCCCAGCTGTTCGGTGCCCGCCTGGCACAGCACCCCCTGAACCGGCGGACGGTGCTGCACGTGTGCCGCGACGAGTGGCCGATCGTGAAGGCGGCCGTCCCGCCGGCCGTGGCGTTGGCCGTCAGCCCGCTCCTTGGGCTGGACGTGTCGGGGGCGGCCTGGCTCGCCCTGTCGGTGGCGGTCGCAGGGCAGGTCGGCTGGTCGGTGGCCGCGGCCCGGCGGGCCGGCGCCTCCCGGCCGCTGATGGCCGTGACCGCCTCGGTCAATCTGCTGCTCGGTCTGCTCATCATCGTGTTCAAGCTCGTCGTGACGCACTGACGCCCTCGTCGGAGGGGGGTCACCTGCACCGGGTGAGGTGGCGACCCCCGTCGCGGCGGGACCATGGCGGGGCCAGGTCTGCCAGCGGCTGTCGGCGGGAGGCAGCACATGCGCTACGAGATCCGCGTCGAAGGACATGTTTCGAAGACCCTGGCCAAGGTCTTTCCGGAACTGGATCACGTGGTCATGTCCGGACAGACCGTACTGTTCGGACCCGTCATCGACGACGCCCACCTCTACGGCCTGCTGGCCCGCTGCCAGTCGCTGGGGCTGCGGGTGCTGGAGATGCGCCAGTTGCCCGAGTGAGCGGCCCGCACCGGACCGCCGGCCGACACCGAACCGCCGACCCGACGCCGAAGCGCCGGACCGGCGGTGATTTTCTTGCCCTCCTCAGAGGGCCTCGGGCCTTCAGAGGTCCTTCGCCTGCACCCGTCCCGACCGGGCGGCCACGCGCAGCGCCTCGAAGTCCCGCTCGTTCTGATCGGCGTAGGCCTGCGCGAAGTCGGTCAGCGCACGGTCGAAGCGGTCGCTGCCGCCCAGGTACGCGGCGACGGCGACGGGGTCGCCGGAGCGGGCGTGGGCGCGCGCGAGGCTGCCTCCGCAGACCTTGCCGAACATGCGCAGCATGCCGGGGTCCCAGTTCTCCGGCCGGGCGATGCCCTTCCAGTCCCGCAGCTGACGTACGTAGAAGTCCCGGTCACGTCCGTCGAGGCCGCTGACGATGTGCGTCCAGCCCAGGAAGATGTCGCTGGTCGTCTGGATCAGCCGCTGTCCCGTCACCACACGGCGGCCCTGGTTGTCGAAGCGCACGCTGCCGTCGGTTTGCGCGGCCAGCACCGACTCCTGGGCCTCCTTGGCCTGGAGCAGCAGGGGATCGTCGTCGTCCCGGCCGAGCAGCAGGATGATCCAGCAGCGGGTGCCGACGCTGCCGACGCCCACCACCTTCCGGGCGATGTCCACCAGGTGGTAGTGGCTCAGCAGGTGCCGGCGCTCGGAGGACAGGGTCTTCGCGTACTCCTCGAAGACGGTCTGGAGCTCCTTCGCCTCGTCGCCCGCGCCCGAGCCGGACAGCAGGTCGCTGAGCGGGATGATCAGCGGGGGATCCGGCGCGATCCGCAGGCCCTCCGCGGTGACGTGGGTGAGCTTGGCGAAGGCCTGGAGATAGGTGCGGGTCCGTGCCTTGGCGGTGGCATGGGCCGTGCGACGCCTGACCTCCTTGGTCATCGAGGACGCCATCAGCTCCCGCATACGGTCGGTGCTGTCCTGCGCGTACCAGATGTCCAGGGTCCGCATCCCGGCGAACTCCCGCATCCGGGTCCGGTAGGCCCCCACGCACTCCCGTACGGCCGCGTTCTGCTCGGCGGTGGAGAACCCGTTCGCGCGGCCCGCGATCACGAAGCTGGCCGCCAGCCGCTTGACGTCCCACTCGAACGGGCCGGGGAACGTCTCGTCGAAGTCGTTGATGTCGAAGACCAGATGACGCTCGGGGGAGGCCAGCAGCCGGAAGTTCAGCAGATGGGCGTCTCCGCACAGCTGCACCGTGAGGTCCGTGTGCGGCATCCGGCCCAGGTCCATCGCCATGATGGCCGCGGCGCCCCGGTAGAAGCGGAACGGCGACTCCAGCATCCGGGCGTCGCGGATCGGGACCAGCTCCGGGACCCGCTGGGCCGACTGGCGCTCGATCACCTCGATCGGGTCGGTCCGGTCCCCTCCCTCGTACCGGCCGTGGCCGGAACGCGAGACGCGGCCACGGGCGCTTCTGCCGTAGGCCGCCCTCTCGCCGGGCGACAGCGAGGCCGCGAACGCACTCGGAATCGACATGGCGCACCCTCCTCCGGGCGACCGTCGCGCCCTTCCGCACAGAACCGTCGGACCCTTCCACCCCACCTCATCGCTGCCGCCCCGTCCGCGGGTCACCCGTGAGGGGTGACCCGGCCCGCGGGGGCGAGCGTGACGCTGGCCCGGTGAGAGGGCCGCACACCGTTCCGTCGGTGGTCCGGTGGTCGTCGGCCGTATCACGCGAGGAGGAGAAATGACCCAGCCGCGTGGTCCGGGCCCGGACACCGGACCCGATCCTCTGACCGACGGGACGGGCCCCGCCGCCGACCAGGACGCCGAGCGGCTGCTTGCCGACCTCGGCAGCTCGTGGCTGTGGCTGCTGGGGTCGGCGGTGGCCGCGCTGGTGCCGGGCATCCTTGCCCTGGCCTGGCCGGACGCCACCCTGCACGTCCTGGCCGTGATCATCGGGCTGTATCTGCTGGTGACGGGCGCCTTCCGGTTCGTCTCGTCGTTCGCCCGGGAGCAGGGCGACCGCCATCTGGGGCTGCTCGCCGCGGCGCTGTACGTCCTGGCCGGGGTGCTGTGTCTGCGCAACCCGCTCCAGACGATCGCCGCGCTCTCCCTGATCGTGGGTGCCGTCTGGGTCGTGACGGGCATGCTGACCGCCTGGACGGCCCTGGCGGCCAAGGGCCTGCCGCACCGCGGGTTCGTCCTCGTCGCCGGACTGCTCGGCGTCGTCGCGGGCATCGTGGTGCTGGCCACCCCCAACCAGTCCGCCGTCGTCCTGACCAGGCTGGTCGGCCTGTGGCTCGTGCTGCTCGGGCTGACCGAGCTGGGTCTCGCCCTCGCCTGGCGGTCCGCACTGCACCGGACAGGCTTCACCCGCTCAGGGTGAGGTCGTTCACGTTGAGCATGGGCACGCTGAAAGCGGCGGGGACGGCAGCCGAGTACCCCGCTCGGACGGAGGCAGACGATGAGCACACACACGTACCTCGCCTACGACTATCCGCTGCTGAGCATGTTCTGGACGCTCCTGTGGTTCTTCCTGTGGATCATGTGGTTCGTCCTGCTCTTCCGGATCATCGGCGACATCTTCCGCGACGACAGCCTGAGTGGCTGGGGCAAGACCGGCTGGCTGGTCTTCTGCATAGTGCTGCCGTTCCTCGGCGTGTTCGTGTACCTCATCGCCCGCGGCAAGTCGATGGGCCAGCGCGAGATCGACCACGCCCAGAAGCAGCAGCGGGTGTTCGACGACTACGTCCGCGACCGGGCCGGTGAGGCCAAGAAGCCGAGCAGCGCCGAAGAGCTCGCCAAGCTTTCCGAGATGCGCTCCCACGGAGACATCACCGACGACGAGTTCCGCCGTGCCAAGGAACTCGTCCTGAGCGGCGCCGGTACCTCGGCCCGCAGCGACTCCGCCACTCCGTCCTGACGCAACACCAGCACGAGCACGCAGAAGGAAGCGAGGTACAACCATGGCCGCCATGCAGACCAATCAGGCGCACGAGACCAAGTACGCCTGGGCCGGGGGCCTGACGGTCTTCGCCGCCGTCATGCTCACCATCGCCGGACTCATCGCCGTCTTCCGCGGCATCATGGGGATCGCCGAGGACGACATCTTCGTCAGCACCCGCAACTACGTCTTCGAGTTCGACCTCACCGGCTGGGGCTGGGTCCATCTCATCCTCGGCGCGGTCGCCGTGATCATCGGCATCGGGCTGTTCCAGCCGGCCGTGTGGGCCCGGGTCGGCGGCGTGGCCATCGCGGGACTGATCATCATCGCCAACTTCCTCTCCCTGCCCTACTACCCGGTGTGGTCGGTCGTGATGATCGCGATCTCCGGATTCGTCATCTGGGCACTGTGCGTCGCACGGAAGGAAGACTTCCGCTAGTCCCGTCGCCGGCCGCGCCCCGCGGCGGCAGGGGGGCCATCACACACGCGAGTGCGGGGAGCACGGCGGAGATCCGCTGATGCAGGCCGTCCGGGTCTCCGTCCGCCCACCGTAGGAGGGGCTCGTGAACCAGTACCCACCCATCGCGGACCACGGCATGGTCGGCGATCTCCAGACCGCCGCCCTCGTGTCCTCCGAAGGCACCGTCGACTGGTGGTGCACCCCCCGCTTCGACTCGCCCAGCCTGTTCGCCTCGCTGCTGGACAGCGAGCGCGGCGGACACTGCCGGCTGGCGGTGGAGCTGCCCGACGACGGGATGAGCGTGCGTCAGCTGTATCTGTCCGACACCGCCATCCTGGTCACCCGGTTCATGGCGCCGGGCGGCGTCGGAGAGGTGGCCGACTTCATGCCGCCCGTCGAGTCGCCCGTCGCCACGGACCGGCACACCCTGATCCGGCTCATCCGGGTCGTACGCGGCAGCCTGCCGTTCGCGTTCGACTGCCGTCCGCGCTTCGACTACGGCCGGGCCCCGCACACCCTGAACCTGCCCGACGACCACCGGGCCGTGCTGCGCGGATCCGGCACCGACCTGCATGTGCAGACCAGCGGTGACATCGCCCTGAACGCCGACGGGGACGACGTCACCGCCCGCTTCACGCTCTCGGCCGGGCAGATCGCGGCGGTGGTGCTGACCAGCACGGCCGACGGCGCCGCCGCGCCGCCCCCGCCGTCCCTGGACGGCATGATCGGGCAGCTGGAGCACTGCCGGGCCTTCTGGCTGTCGTGGCTGCGGTCCTGCACCTACCGGGGACGCTGGCAGGACATGGTGAACCGGTCCGCCATCACCCTCAAGCTCCTCACCTACGCGCCCACCGGGGCCCCCGTCGCGGCGGCCACCATGGGCCTTCCCGAGCAGGTCGGCGGCGAGCGCAACTGGGACTACCGCTACACCTGGGTCCGCGACGCCTCGCTGTCGGTTCGCGCGCTGATCGATCTGGGCTTCAAGGACGAGGCGTACGCCTTCCGGCGCTGGCTGCGCGACCGCATCGAGGCCGGCGCCGCCGGCTCGGGGGATCCCCTGCAGATCATGTACCGCGTCGACGGGGACCCGCTGCTGACCGAGGAGATCCTCGACCACCTGGAGGGCTACCAGGGTTCACGGCCCGTCCGGGCCGGCAACGCCGCCGCCGACCAGCTCCAGCTCGACATCTACGGCGAGGCCGCCGACGCCCTGATCGTCGGCCGGGACATCGGCGCGCTCCGCGGCTGGAAGGCGCTGAGCGGCGTGCTGGACTGGCTGTCCGACAACTGGGACCGGCCCGACGAGGGCATCTGGGAGACCCGCGGCGGGCGGCAGAACTTCACCTACAGCCGGCTGATGACCTGGGTCGCGTTCGACCGCGGCATCCGCGCCGCCGTCTACAGCTCGCGCCCCGCCGACACCGAGCGCTGGACGCGGGCCCGCGACGCCGTGTTCCGGCAGATCGTCGAGCGGGGCTGGCACGACAAACGGCAGGCGTTCGTCCAGCACTTCGACACCGACGTCCTGGACGCCTCGCTGCTGCTGATGCCCCGGGTCGGCTTCGTCTCGGCGCACGATCCGGACTGGCTCAGCACCCTCGACGCCATGGACGACGAACTCGTCAGCGACAGCCTGGTCTACCGCTACGACCCGGCGGCCTCCCCGGACGGCCTGCGCGGCTCCGAGGGCACCTTCAACCTGTGCAGCTTCTTCTACGTCGAGGCCCTCGCCCGCAGCGGCAGGCTGGCCAAGGCCCGGTACGCCTTCGACAAGATGCTGACGTACGCCAACCATGTCGGCCTGTTCGCCGAGGAGATCGGCCCCTCCGGCGAGCAACTCGGTAATTTCCCGCAGGCGTTCACCCACCTCGCGCTGGTCACCGCGGCGATGGCGCTGGACGAGGAACTCGGCAGGGCGGGCACCGACCCGCGAACGGCCGACCACCTCGACCACCTGCACGCCACCGTCCACGACCTGGTCACCCACCACGGATCCAGGAGCTGAGATGTCCGGGCCGCCCGGGCGCGACCAGCTGCCGGGGCAGGGGCGCGTCCTCGCCGCCCTCGCCCTCGCTCAGTTCATCTGCAGCTTCGCCGGCTCCAACATGAACGTGATGATCAACGACATCAGCGAGGACCTGGACACCACCGTGCAGGGCGTGCAGGTCGCCATCACCCTCTTCCTGCTGGTGATGGCGGCGCTGATGATCCCCGGCGGCAAGCTGACCGACCGCTACGGCCGCAAGCGCTGCTTCCTGGCGGGCCTGGTCGTCTACGCGGTGGGCGCCCTGCTGTGCGCCGTGGCACCCGGCCTCGGCGTGCTGATCCTCGGCAACTCGATCCTGGAGGGCATCGGCACCGCCCTGCTGATCCCGCCGGTGTACATCCTCACGACGCTGCTCTACCCGGACGTCACGTCCAGGGCCCGGGCCTTCGGGCTGATCATGGCGCTGGGCGGGATCGGCGCCGCCGCCGGACCGCTGATCGGCGGACTGATCACCGAGGGGATCGGCTGGCGGGCCGCCTTCGTCTTCCAGGCCCTGGTCATCGCGGTGATCGTGCTGCTCAGCCGCCATCTCGAGGACCCTCTGCCGCCGGATCCGACCAGCACCTTCGACACCGGCGGGGCCGTGCTGTCCGCCGTGGGCCTGGTCCTCGTCGTGATGGGCATCCTGGCGGCGGACAACGACGTGAGGCTGATGATCGCCCTGATCGCCGCCGGCATCCTGGTGCTGCTGTGGTTCTTCCGCCGGGCGCGCGCGATGGAACGGGCCGGTGCGGAACCGCTCTTGTCCATCGGCCTGTTCCGCAACCGCACGTCCAACCTGGGGCTGATCACCCAGAACATCCAGTGGCTGCTGCTGATGGGCTCCTCGTTCACGGTGGCGGCGTACCTCCAGACCGTGCGGGACTACAACGCCATCGAGACCGGCGTCATCTTCACGGCGGCGACGCTGGGCCTGCTGCTGTCCTCGCTGTCCGCCGAGCGTCTGGCCAAGAGGCGTCCGCAACGCACCCTCGTCGTCACCGGTTTCGCCGTCACCATCACCGGTGTCGTCGTCCTGATCGTGCTGGCCGGGGCCTACGGCGGCGGCTGGCCGTTCGTGCCGGGCCTGCTGCTGATCGGCCTGGGCCTCGGCCTGATGCTGACCCCCTCGGTCAACGTCGTGCAGTCCAGCTTCCCCGAGTCCCGGCAGGGCGAGATCTCGGGACTGTCCCGCAGCGTGTCCAACCTCGGCTCGTCCTTCGGCACGGCCATCGCCGGCACGATCCTCGTCTCCGGCCTCACCGAGGGCGCCTACGCGGCCGCCATGACCACCCTGGCGGCCCTCGGCCTCATCGGCCTCGCCGCCGCGGCCCGCCTGCCGCGCACCCCGGCCCCCGGCGGCACCCCGGGCCCGGCCGCCACCACGCCGACGGCCCGGTGACCGGGGGCACGCGCACGCCGGTCACTGCCGGGGCTGCTGGGTCCCCTGGCCCTTCGGCTCGTCCGTGCCCGGCGGGACCGTCTCGCCCGGGATCACCCGGGGCGTCGCCGGCTCGTCCTCGTCCTTCATCGCCCTGGCCTCGGCCTTGAGGATGCGTGCCGACTTGCCCGCCGAACGGGCCAGTTCGGGCAGCTTCTTCGCGCACAGGACGGCTATGACGACGATGAGGATGACGGCGAGTTCGCTCAGTCCGAACATGGGGTCCTGTCCTCCAGGTGAGCAGGGACGCTGAGGTGCCGCGGGGGGCCGGTCCGGTCAGACGTCGACGCCGAAGTCGGCGGCGATCCCGGCCAGGCCCGAAGCGTAGCCCTGGCCGACCGCGCGGAACTTCCACTCGGCGCCGCCCCGGTACAGCTCGCCGAAGACCATCGCCGTCTCGGTCGAGGCGTCCTCGGAGAGGTCGTAGCGGGCGATCTCGGCGCCGCCGGCCTGGTTGACGACCCGGATGAACGCGTTGCGGACCTGCCCGAAGCTCTGGCCCCGGTTCTCGGCGTCGTGGATGGAGACGGGGAACACGATCCGCTCCACGTCGGCCGGTACGGCCGCCAGGTCGACCTTGACGGCCTCGTCGTCGCCCTCGCCCTCACCGGTGAGGTTGTCGCCGGTGTGCTCGACCGAACCGTCCGGGCTGGTGAGGTTGTTGTAGAAGACGAAGTGCCGGTCGGAGGGGACCTTGCCGGCGGCGTCGAGCAGCAGGGCGGAGGCGTCGAGGTCGTAGTCGGTGCCGGTGGTGGTGCGCACGTCCCAGCCCAGTCCGACCAGGACGGCCGTGAGGCCCGGCGCCTCCTTGCTGAGCGAGACGTTGCCGCCCTTGGACAGGGAAACTCCCACTGGTGCACTCCTCTTGCGTCAGATGATGGCGTTGCCGTACCCCTGAAATCTACATCACTGTAGAAATCGGGGAAGGGCGTCCGTGCCGGGCGGCCTCTGCTTTCCTTACGATGTACGGCTCGATGTATCGCACATGACGTGCATGTCAGCGGAAGGGAGACAGGGCATGGCGGATCACCGGCAGGGATCCCGGCGCCGGGGGCAGGGCGAGCTGGAGGCCCTGGTCCTGTCGGCGCTGGCGGAGGCGGACGGCCCGGCGACGGCCGGCTGGGTCCAGGAGCGCCTCGGCGGGGACCTCGCCTATACGACGGTGATCACGATCCTGACCCGGCTGCTGGCCAAGGGCGCGGTGACCCGGGAGCGGGCCGGCCGGTCCTTCGCGTGGACGCCGGCCTCGGACCAGGCGGGCCTCGCCGCGCACCGGATGCGCAGGGTGCTGGACGCCGAGAGCGACCGGGAGGCGGTGCTGGCCAGCTTCGTCACGGGCCTCGGACCGGACGACGAGCGGCTGCTGCGCGAACTGCTGGGGCAGACCGGCGTGGCCGAGCCCGGCGGCGCGGGTCGGCCCCGGGGCGAAGGGGAAGACTGACGCCTCATGGGGGTCTTCGTCTTTCTGCCGCTCGTCCTGCCGCTCACGGCCTGGCCGATCGCCCGCCTGGCCGAGCAGCATCTGCATCCCCGCACCGCCACCCGGCTGCTCACCGCGGTCGCCGCGGTCATGGCGACGTGCAGCACCGTGTGCCTGGGCCTGGCCATGGTGGTCGGCACCGCCCAGCTGCCCGGCAACCCGCTGCCCGACGGCTGGTCGGACCCCGAGGTGCGGGCGGCCGTGCCCTACGACGAGATCGTCGGCAAGGCGGCGATCCCGGCCCTGTGCGCGGTGCTCGTGGCCTGCGCCAGAACCTTGTGGCGGCACGCCCGGGTACGCCGCCACGCCCACCGCGCGCTGACCGGGCTGCCGGGCACCGGGGTGGCCGTACTGCCCGACGCGCTGCCGTACGCGTACGCCCTGCCCGGCGGGCGGCGTGACCGCGTGGTGGTGACCACCGGTCTGCTGGACCACCTCCAACCTGCCGAGCGCCGGGCGCTGTTCGCCCATGAGCGGGCCCATCTGACCGAGCGCCACCACCGTTTCCTGCTCGCCGTCCAACTGGCCGCCCGCGCCAACCCGTTCCTGCGCCCGCTGCGCACGGCGGTGTCGTACACGGCGGAACGCTGGGCGGACGAGGCGGCCGCTCAGGCGGTGGGCAGCCGCCGGACGGTGGCGCACGCGATCGGCAAGGCGGCGCTGGTGTCCCGTGGCGCACCACCGG
>Ga0247818_10003122_pt1 | contig 10698 bp, 11 predicted proteins | sample 13C_Glucose_Day1_FD_192424 | JGI IMG/M metagenome (GOLD analysis project Ga0247818, IMG submission 192424) | Soil microbial communities from agricultural site in Penn Yan, New York, United States - 13C_Glucose_Day1 | ecosystem: Environmental > Terrestrial > Soil > Agricultural land | place...
CGGCCTCCTCGGGTAGTCGTTCGAGGTAGCAGTCGACGAGTCCCAGCAGTGCGTGCTGCTGGTCACCGGACAATTTTGCGCCGCTGATCCCGGACGGCCGGTCGCGGACGAACTTCAGGGCGACCCGGTCGGCGTCGGTGATGGTGTAGCCGGGCATGCCGAGGTCGTAGTGGTCCGGGTACTCGTAGGCCCCGATCCGCGGCACCTGACGGGTCACGAAGTCGGCGGGTGCGACGTCGTGGATGACGGCGAGGTCGCGCTGCTCGTCGTCGAGGGAGGCCAGCAGGTCGAAGGCCAGGCCCTCGTCGTCGGCGAGCGGTTTGAGTACCCCGTCGTATTCGGTGGGCTGCGCGCCCAGCGCGACCGGGGTGGCGGAGATCCACCGCTCGTCGACGATCGTCAGGTTGAGGCAGACGTGGTGCCCGAGGAAACGCATCGTCCAGGTGTCCTCGAAGCCGGGGCGGCCGAAGAAGGTCAGGAAGTACGAATCCGAGGTGCGCCAGGTCTGCAGTGCCGGTCCGAGGAAGTCCTGCTCGTAGTCCCGGAGCACGTGCTCGAGTTGCGGAATCGCGAGCACCTTGGTGAAGGTGCGCAGCGGCACGGCCAATCGGATCAGATCCCACACCAGCACCTTCTGGTGGCGGTCCAGTTGGTGGAGCGGGATGCCGGTGCGGTCCGGTTTGGGGATGATGTCCCAGTTCAGCCGCCGCGGGTCGTCGAAGTCGTCGATGATCGCGGTCGCCCGTTGCCGGGGGTCGAACGTATCGATCAGGCCCATGGCGGTCACGAGCAGCTTGGTAGCCGTCTGGGGCGCCTCATGCAGTGCAGACACTTGGGTGTCCTCTCCGAAAAAGTGACGAACGTGGCCTGGGACAGGCAGTGCGAGGAACGCTAAAGGAGAGGAGGCGATGGCAGAAGTGCCCTGTCCCGGATCCCGGTACAGGGGCATCGCAGAACTCCGGCGGAATTGTGGCCCGGACAACGCCGCTGTCCTGGAATGCGGGACAACGACCTTTCCCGCGTCGTGCAGCGTCCCTACCGTGAGGCCCTCGACAGACTTCGCGCCGGTGGCCGCGGCATCGCCACCGATTCACCTGACGACCTCGAAAGCGGGGAACCATGCACAGCACGTTGGATTCGGATGTCCTGATCATCGGATGCGGTCCGGTAGGAAAACTCTTGGCGTTGCGCCTCGCCGAAGCCGGGCACCGCATCACCGTCGCCGAACGGTTCGTCGACAGCTTCGCACTGCCGCGTGCGGTGACCCACGACTCCGAGGCGGCCCGGATCTTCCAAGCGGTCGGGCTCGCTCCCGACACGATGCCCGACGTGACCGAACCGTACGACGGGATGTACGTGTGGCAGAACGCCCGTGAGGATGTCCTGTTGGAGGTGGACTGGAGTGGAATCGGCGAATCTGGTTGGTACAACACCTATTTCTTCCACCAGCCCGCCCTCGAAGGCAAGTTCCAGGAGCTGCTCGAGTCCCTGCCCAACGTCACCGTCCTGCGCGGCTGGGAGTACCAGGGCCACCGCGACGACGGCGGCTCGGTCACCGTGACGCTGACCGACACCACCGACGGGGCACCGTGTGAGCTGACCACCGGCTACCTGATCGGTGCGGACGGGGCCAACAGTCGGGTCCGCACCGACATCGGGTCGGCGTGGCACGACCACGGCTACTTCTTCGACTGGCTGGTGGTCGACGTCGCACCCGCTGCGGAGCGGCAGTTCCCGCACATCGCCCGCCAGACGTGCGATATCGCCCGCCCGTGCACCATGGTGCCCGGCGGACCCGGACGACGCCGGTGGGAGTTCATGCGGCTTCCCCACGAGAAGATCGAGGACATCGACCGCGCCGAGTTCGCCTGGTCGCTGCTGTCCCGCTACGGGGTCGATCCGACCAACGCCGAACTCGAACGTCATTCGACGTACACCTTCCAGGCCGGATGGGCGCTGGACTGGCGCAAGGGCCGCGTCCTGATCGCCGGCGATGCGGCGCACCTGATGCCCCCGTTCGCCGGACAGGGCCTGTGTGCCGGACTACGAGATGCGATGAACCTGGCGTGGAAGCTGTCGGCCGTGCTCGACGGCACCGCCCACCCCGACATCCTCGACAGTTACGGATCCGAACGCATCGCCCACGTCTCCGAGTTCATCGACTTCTCGATGGGGCTGGGCAAGGTCATCTGCCTCACCGATCCCGACGAAGCCGCACGCCGAGACCAGCACATGATCACTGAACGGGCCGAGGGATCCGCGCCACCGGCACCTCCCAGGCCGCGACTCGGCACCGGCCTGCACCGCGGACCGCATGGCGGCACCTTGTCGATTCAGGCCCGGGTCGGCGCGGAGGCGACCGCGCCCCTATTGCTCGACGACGTCCTCGGCGGAGCAGGCGCACTGATCGCCCGCAACGACGAGACACTGGCGCAGCTGAGCGACGAGAACTCCGACGCGCTGGCCCGGCTCGGTCTGACCGTATGCGTGGTCGATGATGCAGACGGTGTTCGCAACCATCTGCAGGTGCGTGATGCCGAGGGTCGATACCGGCGTTGGCTCGACCACCTCGCCGTCGACGCGGTGCTGGTGCGCCCCGACTTCTACCTGTACGGCACTGCCACCGGCCCCGCGGAGGTAGCGGAGCTGGTGGCGGCGCTGCGCGGCGCACTCGACCCCGCACTGGTTACCTCCTGAAACCCCACCGACCCAGATATGAAGGATGAAATTCGATGAAACTGATCGGTATTCGCGATTCCGCCACCGGTGTCACCCAGGTTGCGCGAGTCGTCGAGGACCGGGCGATCGTGCTCGCCGAGAAGGCGGTGTTCTGGTCCGATCCGCAGGGGCACCTCGAGCGGGCAGCCGCCGCCGATCCTGCCCACGGCCGGCCGATCACCGACGTGACCGAGGTTCCGCTTGTGCCCGATACCGCCCGGGTGCTGTGCATCGGCCTGAACTACCACGCGCATGCCGACGAGGGCGGATTCACCGTGCCGCAGTACCCCACCATCTTCGGGCGGTGGACGGCGTCCCTGAGCGTCGGCGGTGTGCCGGTCCCCGTCCCGGCGAACGAGGCGGGACTCGACTGGGAAGGCGAAATCGCCGCATACGTGGGAGCACCCCTGACCGACGTCGATCCCGACACCGCCCGCACCGCGGTCCTGGGGTACTCGACGTTCAACGACCTGACCGCACGCAAAGCGCAGAAACTCACCGCTCAGTGGACCCTGGGCAAGAACGGGGACAAGAGCGGCCCGATGGGTCCGCTGGTCACCACCGACGAGGTGGGCGATCTGCGGGACGGGCTGCGGCTGCAGACGCGCGTGAACGGTGTCACCGTGCAAGACGGCAACACCAAGTCGATGATCTTCGACATCGGGCAGGTGCTGTCCCTGGTCAGTCAGACCATGACGCTGCATCCTGGTGATGTCGTGGCCACCGGTACCCCCGAGGGTGTCGGCTACGTTCGCGAGCCCACGTGGCTCCTCCACGACGGTGACGAGGTCGAGGTCGAGGTCGACCGGCTGGGCGTGCTGAGCACCCCGATCGGAGGCCCCCGGTGACCGGAATCCGCACTGACATTCGAGGCCTCGAGCGTGAGCGGTACGAGGCAATGCAGCGCGGCGACGTGACCGCACTCGACCGGCTGCTGTCGGAGCACCTGCGCTACACGCATTCTCATGGTGGATGCGACACCAAGCAGGACTACCTCGGCGCGCTGACCCGCGAGGAGGTGTCCTACGAGACCCTCAGCCACACCACCGACCACCACGACGCCGTTGCGGGTGCGGTGATCCTCACCGGGACGATGGCCGCCACCGTCCGTCGCGCCGACGGCATCCGTCAGGTCCGAAGCGTGACCAGCTCGGTGTGGGTGAAAGAAGACGACGGAAGGTGGCGGCTACGCATTTTCCACGCCACGAATCTTGCCCAGTGAGAGGAAGTGAAACGCAGTGGCAACACTGAACAACAACTGGGACCCCCTCCTGGATCCCCACCCGCTCCCCCTGGAGATGGGGTACGAGCGTCTCGAAGACGGGTCGCTGCACGTCGCCGCCCGCACCGACATGCACGGGTGCACCGGCGAGATGCTCGAATGGTGGTTCCGCTGGCGTTGTGACACCCAGAAGTACATCTGGTGGCACCCCATCGACCATGTCTCGAGCACCTGGGCAGGCTCTTTGTCCCCGGACACCCACGTCGGCAGCGAGCACATCGTGGTGGAGAAGCTGACCGACATCCCGGACTCCGAACTGCTCATCCAGTTCCGTGATCCGGAGGAGTTCTTCGACGCCGACAGGTACCGCGAGGCGCGTGGGTGCGGACACGTCAGCTGCGCGATCACCGGACGAATCAGTTCGGGTCATGAGCCCCCACGCGACGAGACCGGACGCGTCCTGGGCGGCCGCCTGATCCACATCGGCCGCGACACCGACTGGGGACTGGCACTGCGCAGCCACTTCTACCTCGGCGCCGACCTGCCCGCGGCCGGGCTGGATCCGACCGAAGTCGAACTCGCCCTCCCTACGGAGATGGCCCAGGGCCTGCTGCAGCACGCCTACAACGAGTTCACATTCCTGTCTCGGCTGCTTCCTGCGCTCTACGTCGCAGAACACCGGGACGAACACCCTCCCACCGCGCCGTGGTGACGGGGGGTTCGTTCCCGGCTGCTGCGTGATCCGGCCCCGTCGGAGCGTCCGGGCCGATCCATATCGTTGCCGTGCAACATGCCCCCCGGCCTCGCCGGGGGGCATGGCACCTTCCGCCTTGTGCCCTGCATCACCCTCCTGTCTCGGTTTTCGGGACAAACCGGTTCTCCAGGTCACTTTTGTCCGTCAAGATGACGCACATCACCGCCCCAGGGCGCCGATCTCTTGGAGTGCCACATGCAATTTCCTTCTCCGCCAGTAACTTCCGCGCCAGACGAGGCTCGAGCGAATACCGGCATCATCGCCCTGTGCATGGTCATCACGGTCATCGAAGGCTTCAACATGATCGTGTACGGCTCGGTGGTCCCGCTGTTGCTCACGGACACCACGCTGCATGTCACCGACGAACAAACCGGCCTGATCGGTGGCTTCCTCTACATCGGCGCGATTCTGGGGTCGGTCGTGTCCCCGGCACTCGCCGAACGCATCGGACGCAAACGCGTATTGATCCTCGCGGTCGGACTCTTCGCGTTCGGTGCACTGCTGACCGGAATCTCGGTCAGCGCAATGATGCTGGGGATCGCCCGGTTCGTCACCGGCTTCGGAGTGGGCGGGTCGCTCACGACCGCGATGACCGTAGCGCGCAACTGCGCCCCGTCTCGGCGGGCGTCACTGGTGGTGACGATCACGATGGCCGGGATACCGCTCGGAGGTGTCATCGCCTCGTTGGTGGCGATTCCTGTCCTGCCCGCGTTCGGTTGGCGGGCAATGTTCTTCATCGGAGGTGGCACCGCACTGGCCATTCTCACAGCAGTCGCTGTCATGACGATCCCCGCGAACACCCCTCAGGAACTCGCGGGACGTCAGTGGAGCAGCCGCCGCAAGCTCACCACACTCTTCGGAGGCAAAGGTGCGCTCATCGCAGCGGTCATCGCCCTGTGCGCAATAGCCAACATGGTCGCCTGGCAGGGTCTGAACGTCTGGGCCACGCAGGCCATGGTCGCTCGCGGATACTCGTTGGGAACAGCGTTGCTGTTCACCTTCACCCTGACCGGCGCAGCAGTAGCAGGCTCGTTCCTCAGCGCCTGGGCAGCCGACCGGCGCGGCTGTGCCCTCGTCGCCGTCCTCACCGCGGCCTGCACCCTCGCCGGACTACTCGGAATGCTCGCGCTTCCCCCGTCGATCGTCACAACGACATCGTGCATCGCGCTGATGGGAATCGGCGGGCACTCCACCATGAACCTCATCCACACCACCACAGCCGACATCTACCCACTCCCGGTCCGCGCCACCGCCCTCGGATGGTCGAATGGCACCTCGTTCATCGGTGCCTTCCTCGGCCCCGTGATCGGCGGTGCGGCGGTGGCCTCCGGGGGAGCGCAAGGTCTGTTCACCGCGTTCGGCGCGGCGGCCGCAATCTGCCTGGTGGCTGTGTTCGTCCTCTACCTCACCGATCGCGCGTCGAACTCGAAAGCGGCCGACGCCATCTCCGATGGCAGCCCGGCCGGCGAACCTTCGGTCGGGGTGAAAGCCTCCACCTGAGAAGGGCCGACGCACTGCCCGGTCCTTTAGCACACGTGCTCTACGGGACAGGGAAGGTGCCGAACCCCGGGTGGACCAGTATCTGGTACCCGTCGACAGGAGGGTGTGCGCCGACCGCGGCGACCGCCGCGATCGTGCCGCTGCCGGTGACGACCGTCGCGGGGGCGTATCGGCACCGATCCTCCGGTGCGGTGGGCCGACTGTGGTCGGACTCCACGAGTCGGAGGGTGGTAGTGCCGGCGACGCCGGTGGTCAGGTTCCGCCAGTTCACCCACACGGCGACGCAGTAGGTCGAGTTCGTCGCTGAACGCTCCGCCGCAAAGGTCACCACGCCGGATGCACCCGTCGTTGCTGACGGCGTCACGGTCGATAGCGGCGGCGGGTAGTCACAGGCCAACACGGTCAGCAACAGACATCCTGCGACGAACCGCACCGGGACCTGGAACGCCGTGGTCGTCGCTGCCGGGACCGGCGGCGTCTTCGCCATCACGGTGGCGGACGAGCAGAGCGGGATCGCGAGGACGGCCACGGATGCCGCGGCCCAGGCTACGAACGAACGACGAATTGCTGCACGACGCACGGCGTCAGCCTCTCGTGTTGGATCTATCCCGACCCTGGTGCAGTGTCAGGCTACTCGCTAGTCGCCGCCGGCATCCTCGGCGGCACGCTGGCTCACCCGGAGTCGACCACGAGCAAGACTGGGCTGAACGAGTCGGTTGACCAGCTGCAGACTGTCAATTGCCATGTGCGCCTTCTCCTTGAATCGGCGGGTCGGCATCACCACGGCGATTGCCTGCACAGCACCTGTCGGCCCGGTCATGCCGGTAGCGATGGCACAGATTCCGACGTCGTGCTCCTCGATGTCGACTGCAATATGCGAACGTCGCACCTCGGCCAGCCGATCGGTCAACGCGTGATGATCGGTGATGGTATTCGCAGTGAACCGCTGCAAGTGTTGCGGCAGGAGTTCAGCCACTCGGTCATCGGGAAGTTGCGCCAGCAGCGCCACACCGATACAACTCGCATGCAGGGAGAAGCTCTTACCGACCTTGGTGACACCTTTCAGGCGCTCCGGCGCAGCGATCTGGTCCACCACCACCGCCTCCCGGCCACTGAATACCGCCAACTCGACGTTCTCGTTGACCGACCGCGCCAGTGACACCAGAGAGCCACGATTGGCGGCCAGCAGCCGCAAGTGTGCGTTCATCCCGAACTTCAACAGCCCCGGCCCCAGAACGTATCCAGGGCGTTCGGGCACTCGAACCACGTACAGCTCCTGCTCGAACGCTTGGATCAGTCGATGGACCGTCGACCGCGGAAGCCCCGTCTTCGCTGCAAGTTCGGTCAGGGTCAGCGGCCCGTTGCTCTCAGCGATCGCGTCGAGAATGACCGTCGCCCGACCGATGTCAGCCACTGATTCGAACTCCACATCAATCTGATCCGTCCGGCCTGCAGGACCCTGATCCTATCCGGGCGCATGTGCTCAGCGCGCGGAGAACCCGCGAGTCCATCCATGACGATGACGGCGCGGATTCCCATGACCAGGCAGACGTCCTGATCGAGGCCGTGACGCTGGCAAATTTCCGATGATCGGGACGGCTGAGGCGGGGTCGAACGGGGTATTCGGGCGGTATGAAGAACTGGGCGTGCCGCGGTGCGCTGTCACTGTTGGTCGCCGGGCTCGTTGCGTCCGCGTCCGGAATGACGGCCCACTCGGCGCCGACGCCCGACAGGATCGACGACGTGCCCGCGCGGACGGCGCTGTCGTTCATGCACACCCCGAGCGGAACCCGCGTCGGGACGGCGAATCAGGGGGAAGCCCGGCCGGGTTTGTCGATCGTGAAACTGTACGTAGCCGATTACATGCTCCGGCACGGCGACGGCTCGCCCGAGGACTTCGCGCTCGGACAGCGGATGATCCGCGACAGCGACGACAACGCCGCCTCGCAGGCGTACGCCAAGTACCCGCAGTCGATCGATGTGATCGCCGCCGAGTATCGGCTCACCAGTACCCGGGGCTCCGGATTCTGGGGCGATGCGGTTACCAGCACCGCGGACACCGTGACGTTTCTCGAGGCGAAGAAGACCACCGATCCGGACAGCCAGATTCTGGAGTGGATGGCCACCGCGGCCCCCGTCGCCGCCGACGGCACCCATCAGAACTGGGGCACCGGGCGGCTGCCGTCGGTGACCGGAACCAAATGGGGGTGGTCGGACTACGGGCCCAGCATTGTCGCTTCCGCGTCCTTCGGACCCGATTTCTCGGTATCGGCCAACACGTACGGCACCGCCGACCAGCACACCAGTGACGTTCTCGGCGCCTTCGTGCAGGACCCGACACCGCCACCGCAGGTGGTGCCGGATCCCATCCAGGATTTGATCGACCGTTACATGCCCCCGGCGATTACACCACGATGATCGACAACCCGACGTGCCTGAGGGAACAGCGGTGACCCGGTTGGTGGGGTGACGGCCTGGGTAATCGGATCTCATGTTGCCCCCAACGGACGAAACGCCGAACTCCGGACCGCGCCACCCGCCCGGCGGTGAGGTGCCGTCTTCCGACCCGCGTCCCCTCGACGCGGGTTCCGGGATGCCGCCGGATGTGGCGAGAGGCAAGGGGATCAAGCACACCCGTACCGGGGCGACCTGGACGGGTCTGGTCATCGGCATTCTCGTCCTGGTCCTGCTTCTCGTGTTCATCCTGCAGAATCTCGACAGCGTCGTCCTGGAACTGTTCGTCTGGGAGTTCACGGTCCCGCTCGGGGTCACCCTGCTGTTCGCGGCCATCGCAGGCGCCGTGATCATGGCGCTCGTCGGCGGTGTCCGGATCCTTCAGATTCGGCGGGCAGCGAACCGGCAACGGAAACTGACCACCTGACCGTTGCTCGTTTCCGTGTTCGTTCGATCGAAGCGTCGACCGGTCAGGCCCTCGCCCACGAGATTCGAGTAGTCGACTACTCGGTTCCACTGTCGAATCTCCTCGTACGGTCGGTCCTGTATCGCAATCGTGATTCGACGAAAGGACACCGAAATGGCTTGGTCGACAACCCCTCAGGGGCTTTTTCTCGCCGCTGGGCAGGCGAATCAATTCTCCTTCTCGTTTGGAGACATCTGGAAGGGGCCGCAGTTGGCGACTGCGAGACTCGACGCCAGCCAGGGTGGTGGTGGCACGAAGATCCTGATGACGCAGTGGCAGGGCACCGCCAACGCACCGGTGTTCGGCGGCCCCAGCAAGCAGTACTACGTGCTCGGCATTCACAACAGTTCCACTTCGGGCGTGTGGTTCCATCTGGAAGGAGGCGTCCTCGCATGACGACACAGGAATCGCCAAGGGTTTCCCGGATGCAGGTCCTGACGGACGAACAGGGCAGCATTCTCGCCGCTGTCCTGCGAACTGCAGACGGAGCGTCGGGGCCGGCATCGGGTGAGGACGTTCCGCCTCAGGTTTCGCTGGTTCCTTCGGAAGGCCAAGCGTTGCATGAACTCCCTGTTCCCGGTGGGCCGTCGGGGGACGAGATGTTCGAGTCGCTGGATCAGTGGATGGTTCGGGTCGACGCCGGCGTACCGGCATTGGTGCGACGCGCGGGCGCGTAGCCGCTGATGGACGTGCGCTGGTCTGATCCGGGTGAGGGACACCGGCTGCACGGAAGGGGACCGCTGGTCGGGCGATCAGCGGTCCCCTCCGCGCGCGGTGGTGTGAGGTCCGAATGGGTCGAAAAGCCATCAAAATCGCCTCGAGAGCCACTTTGTCAGCACAAATGATTGACTTCGCTCCCGGCGCGCAGCACTGTCGTAGAGACACATGCCGCACCGATCAGTTCCGGAGTCGATCTTGACCAACGTCAACCCCACCGAAATCGCAGTGGCCGTCGCCGGATTCGGCTGGATGGGCCGAGTACACACGAACGCGTATCTGCGTCAGCGCCACCACTTCCCGGAAACGCCGTCGATCCGTCTGGGCGCCGTCGCCGACGAGGTACCCGGCCGCGCCGAGGAGGCCGCCGCCCAATTCGGGTTCGGCGCAGCGCTGATCGACTGGCGTGACATCGCCGCCGACGAGAGCATCGACGCGGTCAGCATCACCGCACCCAACTTCCTGCACCGCGAGATCGGCGTCGCGATGGCCGAGGCGGGCAAGCACATCTGGATCGAGAAGCCGGTCGGGCTGTCGTCCGAGGATGCGACGGCAGTCGCCGCCGCCGTCGAGAAGGCAGGTGTCCAGTCGACCGTCGGATTCAATTACCGAAACGCACCCGCCGTTGCGATGGCGCACGACCTCATCGCGTCGGGCGAGCTGGGCACCATCACGCACTCGCGATTCCGCTTCCTCAGCGACTACGCCGCGCATCCGGACGGCGCGCTGAGCTGGCGTTACGAGAACGCGCGCGGTGGGTCGGGCGTTCTGGGTGACCTTGCCTCGCACGGTGTCGACCTGGTCCGGTACCTGCTCGGCGACATCGACGCAGTCGTGGCCGACACCGCGATCTTCATCCCCCAGCGC
>Ga0247818_10003123_pt1 | contig 10698 bp, 11 predicted proteins | sample 13C_Glucose_Day1_FD_192424 | JGI IMG/M metagenome (GOLD analysis project Ga0247818, IMG submission 192424) | Soil microbial communities from agricultural site in Penn Yan, New York, United States - 13C_Glucose_Day1 | ecosystem: Environmental > Terrestrial > Soil > Agricultural land | place...
AGCCCGGCCAGAGCGGGGCGTCTAGGCTGCTGAGGTGACCTCACCCGAAGACACCAGCTGGACGTGCAGCACCTGCGGCGACGAGCACCGTGGCCTGGCAACGGTCTTCGGCTCGGACGCGCCGTGGAACTGGCACGTCGCCGGAGCCGCCGAGCGGGACGCCGGCGAGCTGACCTCCGACGTGTGCTTCCTCCCCGACCCCGACCCCGAGGTGGGCACCCACTTCTTCCTCCGCGGCCACGTCGAGCTGCCGCTGCGCGAGCCGGTTGCGGGCGCCGAGACGTTCGTCTGGTCCGTGTGGGTCTCGCTGAGCGGCGAGAGCCTCAAGCTGGTCTTCGACCACTGGGACGACCCCGACCGGGCCGCGAAGCTGCCGCCCATGTTCGGCTACCTGTGCAGCGACCTGCCGTACGAGCCGGCGACTCTGGGGCTGCGCACCCAGGTGCACACCCGCGACCCCGGGATGGTGCCGCTCGTCGAGCTCGAGCCCAGCGGCCACCTGCTGGCGCAGGAGCAGTCCGAGGGCATCACCGCACACCGCGTGGCCGAGTTCAACGCCGCGATCCTGGGCGAGCTGCACTGAGCGCTCGTGCAGTGAGTCGTGAGCCTTGGGCCCTGAGTGGGGCCGGCCCGCGTCATGTCAGGATGGCCGCCATGAGCCAGATCCCCCAGGTGCACAACACCGACATCGCCGACCACGCCGTGATCCTCGACGTGCGCGAGCAGGACGAGTGGGACGCCGGGCACGCGCCAGGTGCCGTGCACATCCCTCTCGGCGACCTGCCGGGCCGGCTGCACGAGCTGCCCGACACCGACGCAGGAACCCTCGCCGTCACCTGCCGCGGCGGCGGGCGCTCCTCGCGGGCCGTGGCGTGGCTCAGCCAGCAGGGTTTCGACGTGGCCAACCTCGACGGTGGGATGAAGGCCTGGGAGGCCGCGGGCAAGACCGTCGTGGCCGAGGACGGCTCCCCGCGCGTCATCTGAGCTTCACCTGGCAGCCGTCGTCCCGGGCGACCTGGCGCCGCCGTCACTACCCTTGGGCCCATGGCGTGGTTCAGGCGAGGCGGCAAGGACTCCTCAGCGGCCTCGGACGGCGGACGCGAGGCGACCTCGACGCGGTCAGAACCGTCTCTCGCGGTCGACGACGAGATCCCTGTCCAGCCGGTGCTGGAGGGGGTGCCTGAGGCGGAGCGGAACCGCATCGCCCGCGCGCTCGAGGAGCTCGGTGGTGCTGGGGTCGACGTCGACGACCTGAGCTCCCTCGCCGCCGGGCTGGACGACGCGTTCACCGGGTGGGAGAGCGCGCCCGAGGGTGTGCGGGAGCCTCACGAACGGATCGTCGAGCGTTATGCCCTCGGCATCGGCGAGCACCTCCACCGGCACACCGACCTGCGCTGGCAGGTCGTGACTGACGCCTTCGGGACCGACCTCGCCGTCGCCGGTGGCTTCCGCGGCGACTTCGTGGTCGTGCCTTCGAACCTCGTCGCGGTCCGCTGGCTGCGGCGCGAGACGGGCTGGGTGCCCGGCGTCGTGGGCCACATCGTGCGGTGCCGCAACGAGCGGTGACCGCGGGCCGGGAGCGGCCGTGAGCGCTGGCCGGCGCGCCGGTGAGTGGGCGGCACACGACGTCGGTGCGGGCGCCGACGGCCCCACGGCCGCGACACGACGATGCCCGCGTATCCCGAAATCTCGGGAGATCGCTAGAGAGGCCCATAGCCTGCGATCGTGGACCCCATTCGCAACCCCTATGCCCCGGGCGCCGGCCAGCGTCCACCCGAGCTCGCCGGCCGTGACGAGCAGCTGCGCGCCTTCGATGTCGTCCTGGAGCGGATCTCCCGCGGGCGGCCCGAGCGCTCCATCGTCCTGACGGGGCTGCGCGGTGTGGGCAAGACGGTGCTGCTCAACGCGCTCCGCTCGTCAGCGGTCCGCGCCCACTGGGGCACAGGCAAGCTCGAGGCACGCCCCGACCAGCGGCTGCGACGGCCCCTCTCGGCAGCCCTGCACGTCGCGGTGCGCGAGCTCGGCCACCCGCAGGGCGACGACGTCGACCACGTCCTCGGCGTCATCAAGGCGTTCGCCCAGCGCGACGCCGCGCCCAACGCGAAGCTGCGCGAGCGGTGGAACCCCGGCATCGACGCCCCCGCCGTGACGGGCCGGGCCGACTCCGGTGACATCGAGATCGACCTGGTGGAGCTGTTGACCGACGTGGGTGGGCTCGCCGCGGACGTCGGCAAGGGCGTCGCGATCTTCATCGACGAGATGCAGGACCTCGGGCCGGAGGACGTCTCGGCCATCTGTGCCGCGTGCCACGAGATCAGCCAGTCGGGCCTGCCCGTCATCGTGGTCGGTGCCGGGCTGCCGCACCTGCCGGCGGTGCTGTCGGCCAGCAAGTCGTACAGCGAGCGGCTGTTCAAGTACCAGCGCATCGACCGCCTCGACCGTGCTGCGGCGGACCGGGCACTGAGCGCGCCCGCCAAGGAGGAGGACGCCGAGTTCACGCCGGAGGCCCTCGAGGCCCTGTATGCCGCGACCGCCGGCTACCCGTTCTTCGTCCAGGCCTACGGCAAGGTCGCGTGGGACGTGGCTCCCCAGAGCCCGATCACGGCCGATGACGTCCGCGTCGCCGCGCCGGAGGCGGAGGCCGAGCTCGCGGTCGGGTTCTTCGGGTCTCGCTACGAGCGGGCCACGCCCGCCGAGCGGGAGTACCTGCGGGCCATGGCCGACGCCGCGCAGCAGATCGTCGAGGAGGCCCCGGAGGAGCTCGACGACACCGAGTCGGTGCCGACCTCGTCGGTGGCGGCCGTGCTCGACCGCAAGCCGCAGTCGCTCTCACCGGCGCGGGACGCCCTCCTCAAGAAGGGCCTCATCTACTCCGGCGAGCGCGGGCGTATCGCGTTCACCGTGCCGCACTTCGGTCGCTACCTGCGGGCGAACGCCTGACGCCGGGCGGCCTGACTCACGCGCCAAGCGAGGAGTAGCTAGCTCGATCTAGCGAATGGTCTAGATCGCTCTAGCGAACGGCATCCACGGCCCGCGCTCTCCGCAGCCAGTACCCGCAGTGGACCGAGCTCCCCCTCCGCCGTGTCGTCTCGGACGGCACCAACGCGCGCCGCACCCTCGCCGCCGTGGCCGAGCAATGGGGTCGGGTCAGGGCTCCTGGGCGACGCGGTGCTCGAGCTCGAGGAGGTACTCCTTGGCGGCCAGCCCACCGGCATACCCGGTCAGCGCCCCCGAGGAGGCCACGACGCGGTGGCACGGCAGCACCACGCACAGGGGGTTCGCCCCCAGGGCGGCGCCCACAGCGCGCGACGCGGACGGGCGCTCCAGCGCCCGGGCCAGCGCCCCGTAGGTCGTGCGCTCGCCGTAGCCGACGCTGGACGCCAGGGACGTCAGCACCTGGCGCTGGAACGGTGTGGCGAGGGAGAGGTCGGGCCGCACGCTGAACCCGTGCGCCCGGCCGCCGAGGTAGGCCTCGAGCTCCCGCCGAACGTCGTCGAGCTCCAGCGGGTGCCGCAGCACTCGCGGAGACACCAGCGACGCGATCCGCTCGAGGACGCGGTCCTCGGCCTGGCTGTCGGCGACGAAAGAGCTGGCGACCAGCGCGCCGTCCTCCCGTCGGGCCAGCAGCATCCGGCCGATCGCGGTGTCCTCCACGACGTAGGACACGTCGCTCGCGGGGAGCGTGGGCGGGCGGACGTCCGGCGCGAAAGCGGCCAGCCAGTCCTCGGGCCGCGGACCGCGGGTACCGGGGCCCGGTGGGGTCGAAGAGTGCGGTCGGCTCATGGCAGGTCCTTCCTCAGGGCGGCCAGCGCATCGCTGACCAGGCGCCGGCTCATGGCCGGGCTCGTCTGGAGCGCGGCGGCGATGCTCGGGTGGTCGAGGTCGGCGACGTACTTCAGGACCACCGCCTCGCGCTGGCGGCTGGGCAGCCGGGCCACGCGCGCCCAGAGGTCGCCGTCGGGCAGCCCGGCCTCGGGCCCGGGCGAGGTGGCGTCACGGCCCAGGGCCGCCACGTCCTCGCTCGGCACTGCTCGGCGGGCGCGCGACCGGTGCGCGTCCATCGCGCAACGGTGGGTGATCGTCAGCAGCCAGCCCCGCAGGTTCCGTGCCGAGCGCAGCGAGGGGTAGGCCGCCAGCGCCTGCGTCCACGCCTGCTGGGCCACGTCATCACCGTCCACCGGACCCGCCAGCGCGTGCGCGAGGCGGGCGACGTCGCGCCAGTGGGCATCGACGAGGGTCTGGAAGGCCGGCAGCGTCACAGCCATCTAACGCGCCGGCCCTGCCGCGTGTGAGCGCTCGGGCGCGCAGCTGTCCGTGTGTCGCACCCGGCCACTGTGCCCCATGGCCGCCGGGCACTGGCAGCATGGGCACCGTGCCCAATGACGGAGCCACCCGGCACACGCCTCTCGTCATCGCCCACCGGGGATCCAGCAGCGCCGAGCCCGAGCACACCCTGGCGGCCTACATGCGGGCCATCGAGGAGGGTGCCGACGGGCTCGAGTGCGATGTGCGCCTGACCGCCGACTCCCACCTCGTGTGCGTCCACGACCGCAGGGTCAACCGGACCTCCAACGGCCGCGGGCTCGTCTCCACCCTGGAGCTCGCGGAGCTCGAGGGCCTCGACTGGGGCTCGTGGAGGGCGGCGCACGGTGGCGAGGCGGAGCTGCCCGACCGTGACCGCAACCAGCTGCTGACCCTGCGGCGGCTTCTCACCGTGGTGAGCGAGACCGACCGGCCCCTCGGGCTGTTCATCGAGACGAAGCACCCCACACGCTATGCGGGTCTGGTCGAGCGCCACCTGGCGCGGGTTCTGGCGGACCACGGTCTCGACCGACCCGCGCAGCCCGGTTCCCACTGGGTGCGCCTGATGTCGTTCTCCCAGCTGGCGGTGCAACGGATGCGACAGCTCTGCCCGGACGTCCCGGCGGTCCTGCTCCTGCAGGACAGCGTCCCGGTCCGGTTCCGCGACGGCTCGCTCCCACGCGGCGTGAGGGCGGTGGGCCTGGACATCAAGATCGTGCGGCGGTGGCCGCGGACCGTGGCCCGCCAGCGGGCCCGGGGCCACGAGGTCTACGTGTGGACCGTCGACGAGCCGGAGGACGTGCGGCTCTGTGTGGAGCTGGGTGTGGACGCCATCATCAGCAACCGTCCGGGAGTTGTTGTCGACGTGATGGGAGCCACTCGGTAGTCTGCTCCTACGCCAACGGACGCAGCGGGGTTCAGCAGGATGGGTGAGCAGGGGAGGCGACGCCAGACGGTCGCGGCTGCCGCGACCCCTGATCGCGTCGTGACCGCAGTTGCAGGAGGCTCCGAGTCCTGCACCCTGCGCGTTCCCTGGGGCCCCTCGTCCGTGGCCCGGGTGCGGCGGGTCCTGGTCTCCGACCTCCAGGACCGCGAGGTCGCGATGACCACCATCGACGAGTGCGAGATCGTCGTCTCCGAGCTGCTGTCCAACGCCATCCGGCACGCCCGGCCGCTGAGCGACGGCACGCTGCGGGTGCACTGGAAGGTCAAGGCCGGCGTGGTCGAGGTCGAGGTGACCGACGGCGGCGGCGACACCAGCCCCCGCCCGGCGCCGCGCACCGTCTGGGCGCCGTCCGGTCGTGGCCTGCGGATCGTGCGCAGCCTCGCCCACGAGTGGGGCGTGGCCGACGACCGTCACGGCAGCACGGTGTGGGCCTCGCTCGGGGGGCCGTCGCGCCGCCGCAGCCGCTGACGCCCACCACCCACCACGCACACCGCCCCGCGCACTAGGGTTTCCTCCATGGGTAAGGCATCTCGCCGCCGCAAGTCCGGCGCCAACGCAGACCAGTCGAGCCGCTCCGACCGCACCAAGGTCGAGCCGGCGCCCTTCGTCGCCCGGCCGTTCGAGGGCCTGCCCGGCGAGACCGACTGGGTCGCGATGCGCGAGATCCTCCCCGCGGCCACCGCCACCGTGCGGTTCGCGAAGGGCCAGGCGCCGCAGGGCGCTCCCACGGAGGCCACCATCGCCACCGTCCTGCCGCTTGCCTGGCCGGGCCTGCACCGCGCCGACGGCACCGTCTTCATCGGCACGCAGTCCGGCTCGGCCTCCGGCGACGCCTCCCGCGACCTCGCAACCTCCCTGCTCGCAGCCGCCGGCGCCGAAGCCGGCACACCGGTCACCACGGTGCCGCAGGCAACAGCCGAGACGCCACGCCTGCAGGACCTCCTGGACAGCTCGGACGACTTCGAGGTCACCGTGCACGAGGGCTTCGACTTCTGGGTCGGCGACTCCGAGCTCGACGCCGAGGGCCAGGCCTCCCTGGAGCGCGCCAACGAGTCGATCGTCCCCACGACCAAGATGGCTGCCCTGCCGTCCGCCTACTGGGTCCGGATCGGCGAGCGCACCCACATCCGGCTCGTGCTCTCCGAGGACGAGGACCTCGCCACCGACGCGCTCGCGCGCCTGCACGCCGCGGGCGAGAGCGGCCTCGGCGAGGGCACCCGGCTGCTCGGCGCGTTCCGCGCCTGCGGGCTGCTGGTCCCGGTCTGGGACCTCGACCCGGAGAAGCAGGCCGCCGACTACGAGGACGCGCTCGCCGCCTTCGGCACGAGGTATGCCGCCGCCGTCGCCTCCTCGGATCCCCTCACCCCGGAGGAGCGCCGGGCCCGCTCAGGGCTGCTCAGCCGCCAGGTCACCCTGCGCTGACGGCGCGCCGCCGGCCGAGACGCCCACGCCCCCGAGAGGCTTGCCGCCATGACCGACACCGCCGTCGCCGCGATCATCCCGGCCAAGGACGAGGCCGACCGCATCGCGGCCACGGTCGACGCGGTGCGCAGCCTCGACCGCGTCGACCTGGTCGTCGTCGTCGACGACGGGAGCTCCGACGCCACAGCGGACCTCGCCAGGGCTGCCGGCGCCCTCGTGGTCCGCCACCCGCGCAACAGGGGCAAGGCCGCGGCGATGACGTCCGGGGCGGGCTACGTGTCCCGGATCGAGTTCGAGGAGGGACGCGTCGGGCCGACGGCCGACCGGCGTGCCCTGCTGTTCGTCGACGGCGACCTCGAGGCGTCGGCGGCCAACCTCGACGTGCTCATCCCGCCGGTGGCCTCCGGCGAGGCCGACATGACCATCGCCACCCTTCCCCCGCAGAAGACCGCCGGCGGCGGCCGCGGTTTCGTGGTCCGCCTGGCCCGCGCGGGCATCGAGGAGTTCACCGGCTTTCGCGCGGTCCAGCCCCTCTCGGGCATGCGCTGCCTCTCCCGCAGGGCCTTCGACGCCGCGACGCCGCTGTCCCGCGGCTGGGGCGTCGAGGTCGGCCTGACCATCGACGTGCTGCTCTCGGGGATGCAGGTCCTCGAGGTGCCGTGCGAGCTGCACCACCGGGTGAGCGGCTCCGACTGGCGCGGCCAGCTGCACCGGGCCCGCCAGTACCGCGACGTCGCCCTCGCCCTGGCCTACCGCCGACTGCGCCGTGTCACGGGCTGAGCGCGACGCCGCCACCGCCGCCCCGGTCGCCTCCCAAGGCACGGCGCCCAGGCGGTACGACGTGCTCCGTCGCGTCCTCCTCACCGGCTCGTTCGGGATCTTCCTGGCGATCGGGCTCCTCGGCCCCAGCGCCGCGAAGCCCCCGCTCGGCCCGCGTGGCTGGGCCCCCGGCGAGCTGCCCTTCGCGCCCTCGTCCGCCGGGACCACGGGGCTGCTGGCCGCGGCATACCTGCTCGGCCTGGCCGCCGTGGCACTGGCCCTGCTGCGGCCGCCGACCCGCTCGTGGTCCTGGCGCGGCACCCTGCTGCTGGCCGCCGGGGCCCTGCTGACCGGCCCGTTCGGCTCGGCGGACCACACCAACTACGCCGCCTACGGCCGGATCGCGGCGCAGGGCGGCGACCCCTACCTCGTGCCCCCGGAGGACTGGGCCGCGGGACTGGACCCGGTCACCTCCGCCGTTGAGCCGCCGTGGACCGAGACGGTCAGCGTCTACGGACCGTTCGCCACGGTGCTGCACCTGCTGAGCTCGGTCCTCGGCGGCGACAGCATGCGCCAGACCGTGTGGGTCTGGCAGGTGCTCACCGTGCTGGCGTGGTTGGCCGTGCGGTGGGTGCTGCTGCGCACGGCGGCCGACCCGGTGCGGGTCGACACCCTGTGGACCGCGAACCCGCTCGCGTTCGCCATCGGGGTGCTCGGCGCCCACCTCGACGTCATCGCGGCGGCGCTGGCGCTCGGTGCCCTGGTCCTGGCGGCGCGCAGCCCGCTCGCCGCCGGCGCCCTGACCGGGCTCGCCGTGAGCACGAAGATCACCTTCGGTCTCGTCGGTCTGGCCGTGCTGCTCGCGTGGTTCGAGCGTGACCGACCCCGTTTCCTGCGCAACGCGATGACGTATGCCGCCGCGGCAGTGGTCGTGGTCGTGCCCCTGCACGTGTGGGCCGGACCGCACGTCTTCGACCAGGTCGCCCGGGCCAGGCGCTCGGTCTCCCTCGCCACACCCTGGCGGCTGGTGGTCGAGGGGCTGGCCGGCACCCTGCCGTCCTCGACGGTGCGCAATGGCGTGTTCGCCGCCTCGATGGTGCTGTTCGTGGTCTTCGTCTGGCTGCTGCTGCGCCTCACTGCAGGTCAGGCGCCGCGGACCACGACGGGGGCGGCGGTGCGCTGGGCCCTGGTGCTGAGCACGGCGTACGCGCTCTCCGCGCCGTACTCACTGCCGTGGTACGACCAGCTGACCTGGGCCACCCTGCCGGTCCTCGCGGCCGGTGTCCTCGACCTGGTCCTGCTGGCGCGGCTCGCCGTGCTCGGCCTGGCCTACGTGCCCGGTCGCGTGGTGGCCATGACGCCGCTGGTCGAGGACCTCACGCTCGGCTTCCGGCGCCGGGTCGCGCCGTACGCCGTGCTGCTGGTGTGGGCCGCGCTCACCGTCGCCGGGCGGCGCGCGTCGTCCCGGCCTGTCGGGCCTCGTCCAGCAGGGCAGTCACGCTGACGGCGATGATCAGGGGCACCGCGATGAGCGCCCCGTTGGCCGGCACCGCGACGCCGGAGTCGTTGATGGCGAAGCCGATGGTCAGGGTCACCAGCAGGGCGATCAGGCCCGGGCGCAGTGTGGGAGCCCGGTCGAAGGAGCGCTGCAGGGCGCGCGACCCCCACGATGTCGGGCGGGCCAACACGTAGATGACGAAGGCCAGCGCGATCGGCACCAGCAGCGCGAGGCGGAAGTTGCCGAACAGGATCGAGAGGTTCTGGTCGAGCTTGCGGGTGATGACGTCGAGGGCGCCGCCGTCGAGCATGGTCTGGAAGAACCGGCCGAGGTGGGAGCGCGACTCGACCGGCCGCAGCCAGTCGAGGAAGCCCACGAGCAGGAACAACGCGACCGTCACCCCGGCGATGATGAACCCGCGCTTCCAGGTCATGGTGACGCCGAGGATCGACAGCACCAGGAAGGCCAGGCCGGGCAGCAGGGCGGGCGGCCCGCCACCGTCGGCGCCCCAGAACGGCGCACCGTCGATGAACGTCGCACCGAGGCCGATGGCCACAACGGCGAGGGCCCCGAGCCTGACCTGCCCGCGCCGCACGAAGTGGTCCGAGACGGCGATGCAGAGCAGGATCGTCGAGGTCGCGAAGAGCGCGAACGTCGTGTTGCCCATGCCGTAGAACCGACCGCCGACCACCGGCTGCAGCCCCATGAGCGAGGAGAGCTGGAGCCGGGAGCCGGTCATGACGTCGACGGCGAGCACGGCCATGGTGGCTCCGGAGACGACCGCCATCGGACCGAGCAGGGAGCGCCCCCACGGCCCCCGCAGCGCCAGTGCCGAGATGGCCGCGACGAAGAGCCCGACGCTGGCCACGACCGCGAGCATCGGTGCCGGGAAGCGCCACCACGGGATGAGGTTGGCGAGGAAGGTCGCGGCGGGCACGGTGGCGGCGATGACGCCCACCCGGCGCACGATCCGCAGGAGCCGGGTCCGCTGCTCCAGCGGCCCGAGGTCGCGCCGCCACACCACGAGCACGAGCACGTAGATCGCGAGCTGGGTGTAGACGACCGCGTTGAAGAACGGCGGCACGAGCGAGTGCACCTCGTGCGAGGCCTGGTCGTAGTCGACGAGGGCCTGGAGCCGCTCGCGCGCCGCCGCCTCGGAGTTGCTCTCGGCGGGGACGCGCCGCACCGCCGCCCCGCCGAGCTCGTTCGGCACCTCGGCGCCCGCCGCGGACATGAGCGTCACGGTGAGGTCCGGCGCCTGGACGAGCCCCGGCTGGCGGGTCGAGGGCGACTCGAGGGTGCCGCTGCCGAAGCGTGGCCCCTTGGCGGCGACCAGCCGCAGGCGCTCGGTGACGCCTGCGTCGGACAGGCTGGCGACGACGAGGTCGGCCCCGGCCGGGGCGGCCTCGACGACCTGCTGTATCCGCTGGTCGACCTGCTTGACCTGGGCCGCGCGCGAGCCGGCCGTGCGGGGCTCCCCCTCGGCCACGTCGGCAGGGTCGCGCACGGAGCCCACGTCGACGAGGGTGACCGGGCACGCCGCCAGGGCCGAGGTGAGGCGGGCGCGGTTGAACGCGGCATACCGGGTCTGGGTCCCGCTGCGGAAGGCGCCGCCGACCCCGGCACCCGGCCCGACGGACTGCACGCACACGCCTTGGGTGGCGAGGTCCTCGCCGAGCAGGCCGAGCTGGGCGTCGAACTTCTTGGCGGCGGCGGCCTTGACGTAGTCGTTCCAGCCCGGGACCTCGCCACCCAAGGCGTGTGCGTGCAG
>Ga0247818_10003124_pt1 | contig 10698 bp, 10 predicted proteins | sample 13C_Glucose_Day1_FD_192424 | JGI IMG/M metagenome (GOLD analysis project Ga0247818, IMG submission 192424) | Soil microbial communities from agricultural site in Penn Yan, New York, United States - 13C_Glucose_Day1 | ecosystem: Environmental > Terrestrial > Soil > Agricultural land | place...
ATCCACATCGAGTCGACGGGTTTGTCGCCCGCCGATTAAGGAGGTAGCAGTGATCGCCCATTCAGTCTCAAGCGCCAGAGCATGCCAGTCTGCTGGTGTCAGTTCTCTGGTCAGTGCCCAGGCGGTCGTTGGCTATCTCGCCGGTGGGCCGCTCCGCGGTCGCCGCGGCATGCGTCGCGGCGACCGGGGGGCCACCTCCGTGGAGTATGCGCTCATGGTGAGCCTCATTGCAGTGGTCATCATCGGCGCCGTCGCCCTCTTTGGGCAGAACATGATCCAGCTGTTCAACGTCCCAGCTAGCGCGCTCTAAGGATGCCGTCATGAGAAGCAGGCCCTATGGACGCCGCGAGCGGGGTGCCGCTGCGGTTGAAATGGCTTTGATTCTTCCCGTGCTGCTCCTCGTATTGGGTGGGATTGTCGACCTGGGGCGGGCGATGTACGGCCAGATCATCGTGAGCAACGCCGCTCGCGAGGGCGCGCGCATGGCTTCTATGACCAGTTACACCAATGCCCAAGTTCAAACCCGGGCTCAGAGTGCCACGGGCGGCCTTGTTCCTCTCGCAGGGTCGGCAGTCGACGTGACGATACCCAGCCCTCGATGCGTCGCTGACCCGCTGGATCCGTCCGTCAAGATCACGACAGTCGCGGTCACAGCCCGAAACTTCCAATGGATGATGCTGAACGTGGTCCCACGCCTCGTGGGCGGCAACATTCCGGCGCCCGCCATTACGGCGAAAGCGAGCATGAGATGCGTGGGATAAGGGTCATGCGGACTATGGAGCGGTTGACCAGAAGCGAAGAACGGGGGGCAGTTGCCACAATCGTCGCCCTCCTTCTCGGGATGGGGGTAATTCTTGGATTCGCAGCCCTTTCCATTGACGTCGGCCAGGTCATGTGGGAGCGACGCCAGGTCCAGAATGGAGCTGACGGCGCCGCGTTCGCGCTGGCCCAGGTCTGTGCTGACGACCTAGCCAAGTGCTCGACGACGGTGGCGACGACGAGAGACTCGATCACGCGGATCAACGACCGCAACAACTACCAGGATCAGGCCGGCGGATTCGATCCCACTTACTACCCGCCCAGTACGCCGGGTGCTCTGCCAGGCGTTTGCTATCACGCAGGCGCGTTCAGTTTGCCCACCCCCAGTTGTGGTTCCCCCAACGGCACCCTGGGGGATTGCGCGCCGGTGCCGACAAGCCTGGACCCGCTTCTGCCGTACGTGGAAGTTCACAGTCGTACCAGGCAGTCTGCTGACAACTCGAGCCTGCTGCCCCGCTGGATCTCCCAAACGATCATGGGACAGCCCACGTCGGGAACCAACGTTGCGGCATGCTCTCGCGCGGCCTGGGGCACGCCCGGAAGCTACTCGGGTGATGTGCCGATCACGATGTCAACGTGCGAATGGCAGGATGCCACCAACTCTGGGGCCTCATGGGTCGCTGAGGGGCCAACGGGAGCTTGGCCCGGGTACGGTGGCGCCGGCCAGCCCTCCATGCCTGCTCGTTACACGTGGCCGAACACGCCCGGTCAAGAGGTCATCATCTACCTCCATGGCAACACCGTCGACAACAACTGCCCCAACTCCAATGGGCGCGACACGGGCGGCGGGTTTGGATATCTCGATCCTGCGAGCGGAACCTGCTCAAGCTTGGTCACAACCGGAAACTGGGCCCAGATCGATACCGGTAACTCGGCGACGAACACCTGCCAGACAGCACTGGGCAACCTCCACGGCACAGTGATCAAAGTTCCAGTCTTCAACTGTCTCTTCCGCGACAACACCGCCCCGACCTGGGACCCGAAAACGGACACGACCCACAGTTGTCTGGCTAACACGGGCGGCGGCAACACCTACTACCACATCGAGGGATGGGCCCTCTTCTACCTCAGTGGCTACAAGATCGGCGGTGGCCCGGCCGATGAGAGGGCAAGCGTTGTAAATGGCGTCGTGCCCTGCTCCGGCAACTTGCGCTGTATTTCGGGGTGGTTCCTCAAGGGCACCCTCGAGGCCACCAGCATCACCTATACCCCTGGCGGACCCAGCTACGGGACCTCCGCCGTCGTGCCTGCAGGATAAGGAAAACCGCCATCATGGGACGCAGAGTTCTCGCCATCATCGCCGCTGCCGTTATTGCCCTTATAGGCGTCACAGCCGTGCTGTTGTACGCCCGCGGTGCGGACGCCCGAGCCGTCGCCGCGCAGCAGCCAACCGATGCCTACGTCGCCACGCAGGCGGTTGCCTCCGGCACGATGCTGAAGGATGCCGTGCGCAGCGGTGCGATCACCAAGACAGCGGTGGCGAGTAAGGGCCTTCCGGCGGGAGCACTCACACGCGTGACCGATAGCAACAGTTCGCTGCTTGCGCTGACGGACATCCAACCAGGTGAGTTCGTGCTTTCCAGCAGGTTTGGCACGACCCCCGTAGGGACGAAAGCCATCGAGGTCCCGGCCGGGATGGTTGCCGTCTCGGTCCAGCTCTCGGATCCTGCAAGGGTGGGCACATTCGTGACGCCAGGTACCCACATCGCCATCTTCGACAGCTACAAGATCAAGGCGCTCGGGGACGACAAGAAGTCAAAAACTCTGAATGAGGCGGATGTCAAGGGCACAAGCGTCCTGCTCGAAGACGTGCTAGTGATCGCCATGGGCGACACAGCTCTGACTCCCGGTCAGAACACCACCGCCAAGGGGGAGGAGGCCACCCAGGCTTCGGCACCCAGCTTCCTGGTGACTGTGGCGGTGACGCCCAAGGATGCGGCACGACTCATTCATGGCATCAACAACGGCGAGCTCTACGCGGCGCTGCGCGGCGCTGATGTCAAGATGGCAGGCGTCCCACGCGTGGACGACCTCAACATCTTCGACCTTTCAGGCGTGGGACGATGACCCTCCTCTGGGACAACGATCCTGGGTCTGCCGACAGGTATGGCTATGCAGTCGGCGGTGACATTCAGCGTTTCGACGCGCCTGTTGCGCTGACACGTCAGCTCGAAGACTCTGCACGGGAGAACCTTGTTCTCATCGGCCCCGACGTAGACATGCAGGGGGCATGCGACCTCTCCGAGGCCGTTCGCGTCATGCGGCCCGACGTGGGCGTGATCCTCTTGCGCCGGCGGCTCGACGTCGCGGTTCTTGGGCAGGCCCTCCGTGCGGGGATCCGCGAGGTCCTCACCGCAGACGACCTCACGGGTCTGGCTGATGCGGTTCGGCGAAGTCGTGAGGTCTCGCAGAAAATGGCCGGCCACAACACCGACGCGGTCCAGGAAGGCAAGGTAGTCACGGTCTTCTCTGCGAAGGGGGGCGTGGGTAAGACGACGTTTTCCACCAATCTCAGCAGCTACCTGGCGTCCACCGGGGCAAAGGTGTTGGTGGTCGACCTCGACCTTGCGTTTGGCGACGTGGGCATCAGCCTGCAGATGCTTCCGCAGAACTCGATCGTCGATCTCGTGGGAATGGCGGGGCACCTCGACGCGCAGGGACTGGAGTCCGTGGTGACGCGTCATGAGAGTGGCCTCGATGCAGCCTGTGCGCCTGCGGAACCCAGCGACGCGGACCGAATCCCCGGCACAATGATCAGCGAGCTCCTCAGAGTTGCCAAGAGAAGCTACGACTTCGTCGTTGTCGACACACCGCCGGCCTTCACCGAGCACGTATTGGCAGCATTCGACAACAGCGACCTGCTGGTATTGATTGCCACACTTGATATCCCTGCCGTGAAGAACTTGCGGCTGACCCTCGACACTCTGGATCTTCTGGGCAGTCCCAAGGAGGACCGCGTCGTGGTGCTCAACCGGTCTGACGCCAAGGTTGGGCTCAAGACCGAGGATGTGGTCACTGCCATCCGGCAGGAGATCGCCGTCATGGTCCCAAACAGCCAGTCGGTACCTGCGTCGGTGAACCGCGGAGTGCCCATCGTCTTGGACGAGCCCAGGCACCCGGTCAGCGTTGCCATGCGGCAGTTGGCCGATGTCTACGTGCGCCCCCTGGCACAGGGCGTGATGCGAGGAGAAGCAAAAGAACGTCGCGGAGCGGATGACTCCACGCGTCGTCGGATCTTGAGCTGGGGAGGCAGACGATGAGTCTCGCAGACCGTTTGGACAGCGTGCGTCGCAGCCAGCAGCCCGCTGCCAACGACCATGGCACTCCCACACCTGACCGGGCTCGCATCGTCGACCCGTTCGCGGCGGTGAAGGCGAGCGTCCACCAGGCGCTGCTGGACTCACTCGGCCCCCAGCTCTACGATCCCCACCTCGACCAGAACGAGCTCGAGACCAAGGTCAGGCACACGCTCCAGGAGGTCATCGACTCCGAGGAGACCCCGCTCTCGCTGGCAGACCGTACGAGAATCGCCCAGGAGGTCGCCGACGAGATCCTCGGGCACGGCCCCCTAGAGCCCCTGCTGCGTGACAGCGAGATCAGCGAGATCATGGTCAACGGCCCGGACAAGATCTATGTCGAGCGCGCCGGAAAGATCTACTCGGTCGACACGCACTTCAGCACGGATGCTCACCTGAGGCGCACCATTGACAAGATCGTCGGCCGGGTCGGGCGGCGCATCGACGAGGCCAGCCCGCTGGTGGACGCCCGGCTCCCCGACGGGTCTCGCGTCAACGCGGTCATCCCGCCCATCGCGCTCGACGGTGCGATGCTCACCATCCGTAAGTTCTCGACTGATCCCTTTACGGACAAGGACCTGATCGCCTTCGGCACCTTCAGCGTGCAGGTGCGGGACTTCCTAATCGCATGTGTGCGGGGACGTCGAAACATCGTCATCTCGGGTGGTACCGGCTCGGGAAAGACCACGCTGCTCAACGTGATCTCGTCGTTCATCCCGGAGGACGAGCGCATCGTGACCATCGAGGACGCGGCCGAGCTCCAGCTGCACCAGGACCACGTGCTGCGCCTGGAGTCGAGGCCGGCCAACATCGAGGGGCGTGGCCAGATCGCCATCCGCGACCTGGTCAAGAACTCACTTCGTATGCGACCGGACCGCATCGTCGTCGGTGAGATCCGCGATGGTGCAGCTCTGGACATGCTGCAAGCCATGAACACCGGCCACGACGGATCCATCACAACCGTCCACGCCAACAGCCCGCGTGACAGCCTTTCGCGCTTGGAGACTCTGGTTCTCATGGCGGGAGTTGACCTGCCCGTCCGCGCCATCCGAGAGCAGGTGGCGGGCGCAGTCGATCTCGTGATTCAACAGGCGCGAATGAAGGATGGCTCACGCCGGATCACCGCAATCAGCGAGGTGGCTGGCATGGAGTCGGACGTCATCACGATGCAGGACATCTTCACCTTCAACTACAGCGCGGGCCGCGATGAGAATGGTCGCTTTCGTGGCGGCCTCGTTAGCACTGGTTTGCGGCCGAAGTTCGCCGAAGAGCTGCATGACCAGGGCATTGAGCTGCCCCCGAACCTCTTTGTGCGGGGGATGTAGTGGGAGCGACTTCCCTGCGACGCAGATCCGCAGCAAGGCGCCTCGCGGCTGCCGTCGCCGTCGGTGTTGTGCTGCTTGCCTCGGCTACCGGTGAGAGCATGGCCGCGCCCGCCCCCGGTCCCGCCTCCATCAGTTCGCCGCGCCTCAGTGGTGGTGTGTTCACAGGCGTGCTAACGGTCCGCGCTGGACAGTCCGCGGCGTCGATTGACCCGAAGTCCCTCAGGGCCCAAGTGGGTACCAAGCTCTACCCGGTGACGGTCAAGCCAGTCGCGCAGCGCAAACGGGCGACCATGCTGGTCGTAGACACCAGTGGCTCGATGGGCCAGGCGGGCATGGCAACGGTGCGATCCGCCGTTGGTGCCTTCCTCAAGGACGCCCCCCCGGATGTTGCGGTCGGTCTGGTCTCGTTTGCAGCAACAGCAGGTGTGGACGTGCCGCCCACCAGGGACCGTGGCCGAGTGCAGAAGGCGGTCAACGCCCTTCGTTCCCGCGGGGAGACCACGCTCTACGACGGCGTGGCCATCGCGGCCGCTGGGCTGTCCGGCTATGACGACGGCAGCATCCTCTTGCTCAGCGATGGCGGAGACACCAGAAGCACCAAGGCGACAAAGGCAAGCGCCACTGACGCGCTGAGGCGCTTTGGCATTCGTGCAGAGGTCATCGGTTTCAAGACTGAGGACAGCGACAACACGGTGCTCACGGGGTTTGCCGCTGCAGGCGGCGGTTCGGTCGCCGCAGCCGGCAATGACGCCGCAGTTCGTCAAGCCTTTGAGGCCGCGGCACGGGTCCTCGATTCCCAGGCCGCGTTTTCCTTCGTGCCGGAGGCCACCCTGCGGTCTTCACAGTCGATCCTCGTAACCGGGACAGCCAACGGAACCTCCTTCGAAGCGAAGACCACCTTCGACTTTGGCGCTGCTCCACTGCCGACCACAGCGACTCCCAGCGAGACCGCCACGCTGTCTCCGGATGACGCGCCTGTGGCAACGACGACTGCGGCCGGGCCGAAAAGCGAAGGCATGTCGCCTACCCTTCTGCTCGCCCTGGCGGCTGTCTTCCTCGGTGTGCTGGGCTTGGGCGGGGCGTTGGTGTCACCGCTGTTCACATCCAAGCGCAAGCAGCGGATAGAGGCGATTGAGCAGTACGTCAGCCCAGTCGCCCTGATGAGTGGGCAGAAGCCGACGACCTCGATTAGCGCCAGCTCCCTCTCGACAGGTTTGGTAAACCTGGGCGACAAAATGATGGAGGGCCGCGAGTCCACCAGCAAGACGATGTCGTTGATCGAACGAGCTGACCTTCCTCTCCGAGCGGGCGAGTGGTGGGTGCTGCGCATCGTCTCCGTCGTTGCGTGTGTGGCGATCGCATTGATCTTCTTCCGAGGCGGCGCGGGCATGACGATCTTCGCTCTCGTGGCGGGTGTCGCGCTCGGATATGTGGTGCCGGCGATTGTGCTTAGATTCCTCGCGCGACGGCGCTGCAAGAAGTTTGAGGCGCAGCTCCCCGACGTGCTCACGCTTGTCGCAAGCAGCCTGTCAACCGGGTTCTCCTTGCTGCAAGCGCTCGACGCGGTGTCCAAGGACGCCGCCCAGCCAGCGGCGAAGGAGTTCTCGCGGGCCCTGGCGGAGACGCGCATCGGCGCCGACGTCAGCGACTCCCTGGAGCGAATGGCGGAGCGGATGGACAGCGTCAACATGAAGTGGGCGGCGATGGCGATCCAGATCCAGCGGACCGTGGGAGGTAACCTCGCAGAGACGTTGCGGACGACAGCGAAGACACTTCGTGATCGCGAGTCCCTTCACCGGCACGTCAAGGCCCTGTCCGCCGAGGGCAAGCTCTCGGCCTACATCCTGATCGGGCTGCCCATCGGCATCTTTCTCTACACGATGCAGACCAACCGCGCGTACGTGGAGTTGCTTTGGACGCGCCCTCTTGGTCTCGCCATGCTCGGCGGCGGGATCGTCTCCCTGGTAATCGGCACCCTCTGGATGCGCAAAGTCGTGGATGTGCAGGTCTGACATGGGTAGTGCACTGTTGGTTCTAGGTTTGGCCGCCATTGCGGTTGCCCTCGTCACGATCGTCCTGGCGGCTTCTCTGGGAGCAGGCGAAGCGACCGGCGTTGCCCGCTCGTTGGCCATCATCGAGCAGAGCATCGATGCCCGCGAGGTGGCCAAGCAGGATCTGCCGTTCAGCGAGCGCCTTCTCCTTCCGTTCCTCGGCCGGACACGACAGCTCGCCTTCCGGTTGTCGCCGGCCGGTGCCTCCGACCGCATGAGTCGCCTTCTGGACCTCGCGGGCAACCCCGGCGCCTGGACGCCCGAGCGCATCATGGGCTTCAAGGGTGCCGGCCTGATTGCCGGCGCTGGGATCGGCGCGTTGTTCGGCGGCCTCAGTCTGCGGGGGTTCCTGTTCGCCCTAGCGGGCGCGGCTGCCGGCTTCTACCTGCCGGACCTTCTCATCTACAACCTTGGCCTCAAGCGGCAGGACGAACTTCGGCGGGGCCTCGCCGACTCCCTCGACATGATGACCGTCTGTGTCGAGGCAGGCCAAGGCTTCGACGCTGCGCTGCTGCAGGTCGCTCGCTCGGTGGACGGTCCTGTGGCAGGCGAGTTCGCTCGCGTTCTCTCCGAGATCCAGATCGGGAAGTCCCGCGGCGAGGCCTTCAGTTCTCTCGGTGCCCGCACGACGGTGCCCGAAGCCAAGAACTTCGTCAGCGCCCTGGTGCAGGCCGACCGCCTCGGTCTGCCAATCGGAGCCGTCTTGCGCGAGCAGGCCAACCAGATGCGCTTGGTGCGGCGTCAGCTCGCGGAGGAGAAGGCCCAGAAGGTCCCGGTGAAGATCCTCTTCCCCATGCTGCTGTTCATCTTCCCGGCGCTGTTCATCGTCATCATCGGACCCGGCGCGATCCGGATGATCGACACGTTCTCGAACATGTAGCCAGCCTGAAACATATAGCCAAGGGTTGCGCGGCCGGGGTCAGTGAGGGAGGTTGCTCGCTGACTCCGGCTTGACCAGCCCCAGCCGCAATGCAGCCATCACGGCCGACGCCCGGTTGTGGGCGCCAAGCTTCTCGTAGACCTTGGACACGTGGGTCTTGACCGTCGACTCGCTCATGTAGAGCTTCTTGGCGACGGCGGCGATCGAGTCGCCGGCCACCAGGCGGTCGAGCACCTCGGTCTCGCGGGGTGTCAGCTTGGGCTTGTCGCTGGAGGACCGGCGGCGCAGCGCCTCGGCCAGACCCGTCGCCATGAAGGCGTCAGGAGCGACGGCGGCCCGCCGCACCGCCGCTATGACCTCGTCCGATGGCGCGGACTTCAGCACCAGCGCGGAGGCGCCCAGATCGAGCGCCTCCAGCAGGGTCTCGTCGTCGTTGTGCATCGTCAGCACGACGATGCCAAGCCGCGGCGAGGCCTCTCTGGCGGCCCGCGCCAGGGTCAGTCCCGATCCGTCGGGCATCGACACGTCGATCACGAGGACGTGGATCGGGTGCAGCGCCAGCTGGGTGCGGCCTTCGCTGACGGACCCAGCCTGGCCGACCACATGCAGGTCGGGCTCGCTGTCGATCATGCGGCAGACGGCTTCCCGGACCAGCGTGTGGTCGTCGATCACCATCACGTTGATGCTCATGAGGGCTGGGGGATCCTTTCGTGGGACAGCGTCGCAGAGGGAGCCGCGCCTCGTACCCGCATTCTCATGCGAAGCGAGACTCCTCGCTCACCATAGGGCTCAACCGTGACTTCGCCACCGAGGGCCTTGAGCGGGTGCTCGAGAAAGTCCTTCTGGGTCAGCGTAGACGTCCCGTTGTGGGAGACCCACAGCTCGGCTCGGGGGGCCGCGACGTTGAGGCGCACGTCCATCGATGTGGCGTCCGCGGCGTGTCGGGCGTCTACCAGCACCTGGAGGAAGAGCCGGTAGATCAGCACCTCGGTGTGCGCCGGCAGCCGGAAGCCGGTCTCGCTGAGGTGCATCCGGGTCGTCATGCCTGTGGCGGAGCCGAAGTTCTGGAGCCGCGCGCCGATCATGGCCCCCAGACCGGTGTCGGGCCGCACGGCGATGCGCAGGTCGGCGATGTGCAGCCTGAGGTCGGCCAGTACCCGCGACACCTCCTTGCGCAGCGCGTCGAGGTCGTCTGAGAGGGGAGAGCCCTGCTCGCGTGACGTCCGCCGCACCGAGTCCAAGGCGAACCCGAAGGCCACCAGCTCCTGGGCGATCCCGTCGTGCATCTCCCGGGCCAGCCGCTCGCGCTCCTCGAGACCGGCACGCTCTCGCAGGCTGGCGAACACCACCGACAGGTCGATGTGCGGAGCATGCACGAGCGCGACCGCCTCGGCCGCCTCGATGTCCTCCTGGGAGAACGGCGTCACCGCGGGCCGGTCCGCCACGAGCAACCCCAGGCGCTTGCCCGCCTGGTCCCGCAGCGGTACGGCGATGAGCGAACGCGGGACCAGGTCCTCGTCCCACTCCGTCAGGGTGGGGGTGCCGTCCTGCCAGGCACTCCACAGCACGGAGTTGGTCTCTGCCGGGTTCGGCCAAGGTGTGCGGTCGGCGCCGCGGATGGCGAGGGGGACCGCCGGGTCGGACCCGTAGCCCACCAGGATCGCACTGCGGGCAGACCGGGTGCGGGCAGCCAGGTCCTGCAGGGCCATCTCCGCAGAGGCCGGGGCGTCGAAGCCGGTGTCGAGCGAGTCAGCGAGCTCGTGCAGCCGGCGAAGCAGCATGCTGGCCTCGGCGGCAAGTGACGGGTCGACGGCGGGAGGCGTGCTCTCGACGTCCATCCGCCGGGACAGGGCGCCCAGCAGTCCCACGACACCCGCGCCCAGGGACCAGAGCAGCATCCGGGTGCTGGACTGCTCGGTGACCTCGAGATCGGTCCAGGCCACGCCGAACCCAGTCGCAGCGCCGAGGGCAGTAATCGAGAGTGCCCCTCGGGCACCGAAGTTCAGGCCTGCGTTGAAGGCCGGGATCAGGATCAGCGCCTTGGCGCCGGTCCCGCCGTAGGCCATGGCGGCACCGGAAGAGACGGCTGCCGCGCCGATGATGACCAGGGCCTGCATCCGTCGCACGCGCGACGCCTTCGCGCCGCCAGGAGTGGCAAGCAGGACGGTGGCTGCAAGGTCGAGGGTCGTGACGAGCAGGATCCACGGCAGTGCCTGAATGAGCTGGTCCACGATCGCGGAGAGCGCGAGGGCAATGAGTGCGAAACCGAGCCGCACGCGGGTCGCCATGGAGAGGTGCGGCAACCAGCGCATGCCCGCCTCCCGTCT
>Ga0247818_10003126_pt1 | contig 10692 bp, 9 predicted proteins | sample 13C_Glucose_Day1_FD_192424 | JGI IMG/M metagenome (GOLD analysis project Ga0247818, IMG submission 192424) | Soil microbial communities from agricultural site in Penn Yan, New York, United States - 13C_Glucose_Day1 | ecosystem: Environmental > Terrestrial > Soil > Agricultural land | place: USA...
CATTCCCTGCTGCAACGACGATCGGACCCGCGATCGGCAGCGCGACCAGCGTCAGGAACGCAGGGCCGAGAACATGCCCACCGATCAGGTCCCGATCATCTGGAACGTCATCCCGTCGTAACGGCTGACGCTCTCCGGTCACAGTCCAGATGTCATGCCACGGACGGGCACTCGGCAGAGTGCCCGTCCGAGGCCGCCACAGTAATTGCGTCCGCCGCCCCGGCACATCCGTCAGGTGCGCAATCCGTCAGCGGGAGTTGTCGAGGACGTCGTGGCACGGGTGTTCGTTTACATCAGACAACCGCCATCGACAATTGCGTCCCGAGCCGGGTGAACACCGCCGGGAACGGTGGTGTGGCGACGCACGGCGAGATGATCTGCGATCCGAAGTGTGCGACGACGAGATCGAGTTCGCGGGAGACGAACAACCGCTGGCCGTGGATTCCGCTGGCCATGAAGGAGTCGAACGGGTCGTTGAGAATCCACCAGTAGTCCCGGTAGCTCATCGTGGCAGGCGAATTCGCCGACGCACGCGGCAACCGCACCTGAGCGGTGGCTCCGTCGGGGACGGTGCTGATCGCACGTACCACCGACTCCGGAACGATCTGGCGGTCGCCGAGAGCGCCCCCACAGCGGAGCATCTCCCCCACCTTGGCGATGTCCCGGAGTGTGGCCGCGTACCCACCGCATGCGGTTTCGACGCCGGCGGTGTCGAGGATGTACCGGGCGTCCTCGTCAGCGCCGATCTTCGACCAGATCAACTCGCTCATCAGGTCCGAGACGGTTGCGCCGGTGACGCGGCTGATCAGCGCGCCCATCGCCTCGCAGCTTCCGTTCTCGTAGTGGAAGACCTCGCCGTACGGGCCGGTCGCGCGGGCCGTTTTCAGTCGGTCGAGCAGGGTCGTCGGCCCGTCGTATCCGTCGGGCCGCATCCCGGGGGCCACGACTGCCCACCACCGGTGTGCCTCGACCTCACGATGGAATTTTCGTCCCCCGTAGGCCACCTGTGTCGTCATGTCGAGCAGATGACGAATGGTGGCGTCACCGAACGCCGTTCCCGTCAACTCGGGAACGTATGTGGCGACCTGATCGTCCCGCGTGAACAAGCCCTGGTCCTCGAGAATCCCGGCGAGCAGGCCGATGAAGGCCTTGGCCATCGACGCGGTCAGGTGCAGGTCCTGACGACGGAGGCCGTGCAGGTACTGCTCGTAGACGACCGCGCCGCGGTGCAGCACGATCATCCCGTCCGAATGCGAGTCGACGAGGAACTGGTACAGGGTGCTCGCTCCCCCGCCTCCGGACTCGACGGCGAGCCGTGAGAGGTCCTGCAACTGCTCCGGCAGTTCCCGGCGCGGGCCGTCGCCGCGCCAGACCCGACGTGTGGGGCCGGTCTCGCCGACGGTCGTCGCCTGCCGGCGGACGTGCGCCGGGTCGGTGAATCCGAGCGTCCATTTCAGTTCTGCGAGTGGCAATTGCGACACAGCGGATCTCCTCTGTCGGATCGGGATACGGGCTGGGGAACATCGAGCTTCAGGCCGGTGCGGCAAGGGCGGCGCCTGCCGTCGCGAGAACGGCGAGGCTGACGGCGGCGGGAATCGGGAGGCCGAGTGGGCGGGGGTCCGTGCGGGTGCACGAGCGCGGCGCGCACAACTGCGGCGAGGCACAGGCAGACCGCCGGTAACGTGCGGCGCCACGCCAGCACCGTACGTTCGGCCTGCAGTCCCGGCGGCAGCGCGGTCACGTCGCCGCCCAGACGACGCCGAGCGCGGCGGCGAGACACACACCCGCGACCACGGCCGGGGCCAGACGCGATGCCGGTAGCGGAACGGCGCGGCGCATCGCGGACTGCACCGACCGCCACCGCAGCAGCGCACCGACCGCGACGAGCGCGGCCAGCAGGATGCAGACCGCACCCAGCGTGTCGTGGAACGCGGACCCGCCACGCGGCAGGTAGAACTGGCTGACCGCGACCCCGCCCGCCAGAAGAGCGAGCGCGGTACGGATCCAGGCCAGGAACGTCCGCTCGTTGGCGAGCGTGAACCGGTAGTCGGGCTCCGTCTCCGGGTCGGCGCTCACGGGAGCAGAAGGAATCGGGCGATGCCGTTCTTCTGGATCTCGGAGGATCCGGTGAGGATCCGGAACATCCGCAGACGCTGGAACAGCGATTCCACCTCGCTGCCACGGACGACGCCCGATTTGCCGTGGATCTGCACGGCGGCATCGGCGATCGCGAACGCCTTCTCCGCCACGAACAGCTTGCACATGAAGGCTTCGATCCGCGGCCGCTCGCCCCGGTCGAGCGCGGCGAGTGCGTCGTAGGTCATCGCCTGAGCCGCGTAGTAGTCGGTTGCCATGTCCGCCAGCCGGTGCTGGATGCTCTGCAGCATGCCGAGCGGCGCGCCCTGCACCTGCCTGGTGCGGGCGTAGTCGACGGACAACTCCAGGGCTCGGCGTGCACCGCCCAGCGCCGTCGGGCAGTGCAGGAGCCGGTTGACCGTGACGCGACCGAGCCCGATCTTCAGCCCCTGCCCCACCTCACCGAGCAACTGTTCCGGTCCGACATAGCAGTCGTCGAGAACGATGTCGGCCTCGATGTGCTGGCCCGACATCGGGGTCTCGCCCTGCTGCACCGTGCATCCCGGGGTGTCCAGGTCGACGAGGAACGCGGAGTAGCGCGGGCCGGCGTCGCCGTCGTCTGCCATCTTCGCGATGAGGATGGAGAAGTCCGCGAACGGTCCGGCGGTGGAGAACACCTTGTGGCCGGTCAGGCGCCACCCGTCGCCGTCCGGGGTGGCGGTGGTGAGCATGCCGCGCACGTCGGAGCCGGCGTCGTTCTCCGTGAGCGAGAAGCAGCACGCGCGTTCGCCGCGCGTGACGGGGAGCAGGTACTTCTCGATCTGGTACTCGGTGGCGTACTGGAAGATGCTGCCCACCCGCAGCGGTCCGCCCATGTCGCCGAGCACCGAGGTCGACAGGACCCGCGGTGACGCGCCCACTTCTTCCTTCAGGGCTGCGAGTTCGGTGAACGACAGTCCCGCGCCGCCGAGGTCCGCGGGCAGGCTGACACCGTAGAAGCCGAGCTCGCGGCTGCGTCGCCACACCGGCTCGAGCGTCTCGCGGGTGTACACGCTCCCGGAGGTGAGGCCGAGTTCGCGTTCGTAGTCGGCGAGTTCGCCGTCCAGGTAGTCACGCAGCCGTGCGACGAGGTCGTGCAGGCGAGGGTTGTCGTCGTAGGTGGGGTTCAGGGTGAAGGTCATCGGAGGCTCCGCTTTCAGTTGACGTGGCGGGCGGCCTGCGCCCAGTAGCATTCGCGCACCGACTTGCGGTCGATCTTGCCGTTGCGGTTGACGGGGAGGCTGTCGACGAAGTCGATCGAGCGGGGCTTCTTCATCCGCGCGAGGCGTTCGGCGCAGTGCTCGATCAGCTCGTCCTCGGTCACCGGGGACCGCGTGACCACGACGGCTTTGACTGCCTCACCCCACTTCTCGTCGGGGACACCGACGACGCAGGCGCCGGACACGGCCGGGTGCTCGTACAGCGCGGCTTCCACCTCGCTGCAGTAGATGTTGAACCCGCCCGAGATGATCATGTCCTTCTTGCGGTCGACGATGAACAGATATCCGTCGTGGCGGAAGTACCCGACATCCCCGGTGTGGACCCAGCCGTCGACGAACGTCTCGGCGCTCAGGTCGGGCTCGTGCCAGTATTCGCGCACACAGTCGGGGCCGCGCGCGACGATCTCGCCGATCCCGCCGGCCGGCAGTTCGTTGCCCGCGTCGTCCACCACGCGAACCTCGGTGTCGAATACCGGGCGCCCGCAGGACATCAGCAGTTCCGGATCGGATTCGACGCCTCGCACGACGTCGTCGTAGGTGAGTACGGTGATGCCACTCGTCGTTTCCCCGAGACCGTATCCCTGCATGATGACGGGGCCGAACATCGCGACGGCGTCACGCAGCCGTTGCGGTGAGACCGGTGCGCCGCCGACGCCGACGCACCGCAGGCTCGACAGGTCGACGTCGTTCGCGGCGGGATGGTCCATCAGCATGTTGAGCATCGTCGGGACGACGAAGGTGGTGGTGATGCGTTCCTTCTCGATGGTGCGCAGGAACAACTCGGTGTCGAACGCAGGCAGGACGACGACCGCGCCGCCGCGGGCGAGCACGCCGAGCATCATCATCCCGGAGGCGTGGGTGATCGGTCCCGGGGCCAGATACCGGTCCGTCTCGGTGGGTGCACCGGTCGGGCTCATCAAGCGTTTGCGCATGTTGGCGAGCCGGTTTCCGTACGTCTGCACGGCAGCCTTGAGCTTCCCGGTGGACCCGGAGGTGTAGTTGAGGACGGCGGGGGCGTCTTCGGTGAGGTCGACGGCGACGGGATCGCCGAGTCCGTCGGCGAGGAGATCCGTGTATCGGTCCGCGCCGGGTGCGCTGTTCCCGTAGTCGTAGACGGCGATGTCGAGGCCGAGGTCCGCGACGACCTTCAATGCCACGTCGGCGTGCGCGGGGTCGACGAAGAGCGTCTTGACGTTCGCGTCGCGCAGTACGTGGCCGAGTTCGTCGGCTCCCAGGCGCGCGTTGACGGGAACGCGCACGAATCCCGCCTTGCACACGGCCATCTCGGTCACGACGAGTTCTCCGCAGTTGCCGGCGAAAGTGGCCACCGCGTCGCCGATCCCGAGGCCGGTGCGCATCAGCGCGGAGGCGAGACGGTTGGTCGAGTCGTCGAGTTCCCGGTAGGTGAGGCGACTGTCGCCGCACACCACGGCCTCGCTGTCCGGCCGGAACGTCGCGCTCCGGGTGAGGTAGGTACCGAGATTCATGCAGTCTCCAAGATCGACGTGTTGATCGTTATTGGACATAGTGTCCAGCATCGGGCGCGATGTCAAGGGTGCACTATGCTGACGGGACTGCTGGCGTGAGAGGAAGGGCGGAAGTCACCGTGGCCATCGAAGACCGGCGTGTGCGCCGCACCAAGCGGCTGCTGCGCGACGCACTCGTCTCGCTCGTGCTCGAACGGGGTTATTCCGCAGTCACCGTGGAAGACGTCACCGAACGTGCCGACGTCGGCCGCGCGACGTTCTACACGCACTACACGGACAAGGACGAACTGCTCGGCCAGATCGTCGCCGACCTCGGCGAGGACCTGAAGGAGCGGTTGCGGCCCCTCGTGTCCGACTCCTCGGTGGGGTTCACCGGCAAGCCGGTGCTCGAAATGTTCCGGCACGCCGCCGAGGAACGCGACGCCTACCGCGTCGTACTGCGCGGCGAGGGCGACGGGCGCGCACTGCGCCGATTCGTCGACGAACGCACCGCCCTTGCCGCCCAGATCTTCTCGGCCCGATCCGAGTCGAACGGGGTCACACCCCGCATCGACATGGAAGTGCTGTCGCGGGCGTGGGTGGGCGAACAGGTTGCCGTGCTGCAGTGGTGGCTCGAATCCGATCCACCACCGCTCACACCGGAAGCCGTCACCGAGATGTTGCTGGAGCTGTCGCTGCGCGGGCGCTACTGGGCATCCGGCTTCGACGGCTCACCCTCGTAGGACGTCGGCACCACCTGAGAGTCGCGTACTGCGGCGCTGTCTCGTGCGTACGGCCGGTACAGCAGACCGGAGCACAACCCGTTGACGACGGTGAGCGCCACGGTCACGAGCAGGAGCGCTCCCTGCAACCCGATCGCATCGCCCAGATAGCCGACCAGCAGCGCATATCCCGCGTATGCGAGCGCCTCCACCGTCGACAGCGACACCGCGAAGGCCAGCGCCCGCTGTTCCGGGCGCACTACCGCCATGATCAGCGGACGATTGACCACCGGCACCTGGCCTTGCAGGAACCCGACCACCGCGAAGATCGCGACGAAGAATCCGATCGACGACGTCGGCGTCTTCAGCTCGACGAATACCGCTGCTGCGAAGGCCAACTGACTGGCCTGCAGCATCATCACCCGTCCACTCGCGGGCCACCGGCGGTGCACGGCGTCGTTGAGGCGGCCTCCGACCACGGTTCCGAGCAGGTACCCGATCGCGAACGGCGTTGCGACGATCGCTGCGGTGGCTGTCGAGAATCCCCGCTCCTCCACCAGGAACACGACGCCGAAACTCATGATCACGTTCTGCCCCGAGAACAGCCGCTGCACCAGGATGTAACGGAACGTCTTGATGCGCAGCAGCTCCCGCACACCGGCGACGACGTTCTGCGCCTTCTCCTCCGCTTTCACCGCCGCGTCGCCGGCTCTGCTCTCGCCCCCGCCGGGCCGTGTGTCGTCGAGAAACACGACGAGGAGAACACCGATCAGAATGCACATACAGCCGGAGAGGACGTAGCCGTACCGCCAGCCGTCGTCGAACCCCGACAGCTGACCGAACAGCGGGGCGCTCACGCCGGTGATGATGGCGACGCCGCCGTACAGCATCCCGGTGGCCCGGCCCCGCCGTCTGTCGTCGTAGAGGTCGCCCATGATCTCGAGAGCGATGGGCCCGGCGCCCGCGAAGCCTGCGGCCGCGATGCCGTAGAGGATCACGAACTGGGTGAAACTGCTCGACAGGCCCGCCAGGACGACCCACACACCCCAGAAGCCCGAGCACGTCGCAAGCACCGCACGCCGCGAGAATCGTTTGGCCAGGAACACCCAGGGAACCGCGGCGAAGATGCCCACCGCCTTGGATACCGCCACGATGACGCCGAGCGCCGACGACGAGAGCCCCAACGCCTCCCGCATCAGCGGGAACAACACCGTGGTGATGCTGTTCTCGGCGTTGTCCATCGCGGTCGAGGCCGTGAGCAGACCCAGGTTCTTCCCCCGGGTCCGCCGGCCGGCCCTCAGCGTGGGCGTGGTGGAGACGTCCAGTGCCATCTGCGTCCTCTCGACGAGTCACCCTGTGATGCGCGTGGTCCGCATCACAGGAGCCAATGCTGGCGACAGTATCTATAAATGGACGTCGTGTCTATGATTGGATTTCCGAGGTCCGGAATAGTGGGCGTTTTCCGGATTCCCGCTCGCAGGAGACCGGTTGCCTGGAATTGGAACCTCATCACCGCAGTTCACAGCGCTCTCAGGCACGTGGGGATCGTGCAAAACCGACCGCACACCCGTTAATCTCGAAGCGACAACGGCGCGGGAAGTCGACCCGCACGGGTTCGAGCGCCGTGGGAACCGGGACATCAACGAGGAGCGCGACAATGCCGATGGCACCGTTCGACCCCATCACCGCGATCTACACGCCGGCGCACGCCTGGATGTACGAGACCATCGTGGCACCGGCCGTCTACCGCTCACGCCACGTCATCGACGAGTACTTTCTGCCGCATCTCCCACCGAACGCCCGCATTCTGGACGTCGGATCGGGCGGGGCGCTGTTCACGAACTACATCGCCGACCAGCGCCCCGACGTGCACATTCTCGGCCTCGATCTGTCGGAAGCCCAGATCAAGCGCGCCACCAAACGCATGCGCAACTACGGCGACCGGGTCCGGTTCGACGTCGGCGACGCCACGCGGCTCGACTTCCCCGACCAGACCTTCGACGGCGTGATCAGCTACGGCTCCATCAAGCACTGGTCGTCGCGCGAGGCCGGGCTCGCCGAGTGCGTGCGCGTCCTCAAAGCGGGTGGCCCCCTGCTGATCACCGATGCGGACCGCAGCACGAGTTTCGAGGATGCCGAAAAGTTCGTCGAGAACTACAAGGCGCCGCGCGTCCTCGGCAGCATCAATCTCGCGATCTTCCACACCTGGATCGCCGGTCGCTCCATCAGTCTCGACGAGGCGCGTGACCTCGCGAGCCGACTCGAACTCGTCGACGAGCACGTATCCCGCATCGCCGATATGCCACTCGTCATGATTTCCGGACGTCGGCCTGCGTGAACCTCACCGCCCGTCACGTGTCCGGGCCGGCAGTGCAGCGATGCCACTGATGAACGCGGAGAGCAGCAGTTCCGGTTCGCCCACCGCGTGGAGGGCGGGATGTGCGGTGAAAAGTTCTTCGAGCATGACGCGCAGCTCCAGCCGTGCGAGGTTCATGCCCAGGCAGTGGTGGATGTCTTTCGCGCCGAAACCGAGATGCTTGCCTGCGTTCGCGCGGGTGATGTCGAACCGGCCCGGACCGTCGAAGATGCGTTCGTCGTGGTTCGCGGACAGGTACCACATGACGACCTTGTCCCCCGCCGCGATGTGGGCGCCGCCGAGCTCGGTGTCGACGGTCGCGGTGCGCCGCATGTAGGGCACCGGGGAGGCGTAGCGGATCACCTCGTCGATCGTGTTGTCGATGTGGCCGGCGAAATCGGCGAGCAGCAGTTCTCTCTGGTCGGGGTGCTCGGTGAGCAGATGCAGCGCCCAGGCCAATGCTTGCCGGGTGGTCTCGAAACCAGCCGTGATCAGCAGGATGACGAACGAACCGAACTCGGTCGGTGTGAGGGTCTCGCCGTCGACCACCGTCGACACCAGCCGGGACGTCAGATCCTCGCCGGGATCCGTCTTGCGTCGCTCGCCCAGCTCGAGGGCGTACCCGTAGATCTGGCCCAGGCCGGCCGCGCCGCCGGGTGCGGTGACGAACTCCTGATCACCACCTCCGGCGATGACGTCGGCCGCCGCGGCCAGGATCATCGGCCGGTCGCTCTCCGGGATCCCGAGCAACTCGCAGATCACCTGCACCGGCAACCGGGTCGCGACGTCGGGGACGAAGTCGAACTCGGCATCTCGGGGTAGGTCCGCGGCGATCTGCGCAGCGTAGCCGCGCACCCGCTCGGCGATGCCCCGCACCGAGGCCGCGGTGAACGCCGATTGCACGATGCCGCGCAGACGCCGGTGACGGGGGTCGTCCATGGCGATCATCGACATGGCGAACTCGAGGATCTCGACCGGGACGTCGTCGATGGTGAAGCCGTTGGCCGAGGAGAAGACCTCCGGGTTCCGGCTCACCGCCACCACGTCGTCGTATCCGACGACCGACCAGAAGCCCGGACCGGCTGTTTCCGTGTGGAACTCGATCGGCGACCGCTGACGAAGCTCCTCGAACTGGGCGCGACGACCCGCGAAACTGCGGTCCCAGAACGCGCGTGATGCGGGCGAGATGATTTTTTCGGACGCAGAACCCGTCACCGGTCCCCCTCGGTCGGTCGTACAGATACTGCGACCCTACTGGGGAAGCAGTGGTTACGCTGATGAAGCATCACCGCAGGTCAACAGCTATGATCATAGGGTCACCCGGCGATGCGCCGGAGATGAAACGGGGAGGATCGACCTGTGGCGTCGAGGGTTCGGCTCGGTAACCTGCGCGAGATGCACGATCATCCGTTGGGGATGACCGAAGCGGGATTTCGGGCCGACTTGACCCAGCACGAAGCGTTCACCATTGGTCGCGGCCCCTTTCCCGGCGATGCCGACAGCGTCCGGTCCGAGCGTGAACTGTTCGTCACCGCGCCGGACGACGAGGTGCTCGCGGTGGCGACGATCACCGGGGTCCGCGAGTACGACGACGAACTCGTCGTCGACGGAGACCTGGTTGCCGATCACGAGCGTGTGGGGACGAGGCTGCTGATACGCACCCAGGCCGAAAACGTGTTCTCCTGCGCGGACGAGGAATCGGCGTGGGCGGACTCGGTCGAGCGGGCTCGGTGGGTCTACGTGCGGGCTCTGGTCGAGGTCGCAACGGTCAAGACGGCGTCCTACGACCGACGGCTCGCCGGCGCAGATCCCGCCGCCGACCCCGAGGTGACCTTGGCGACTGCCAACGAGACGATGCAGGTCGTTCCCCGGTACGTGATGATCCACCGCAGCGGAAAGCTGCGTCTCGGTGGGCCGTACGCCGACACCGCAGACTGGGACGGCCACGTCGAACCCTGGACGGACTACGGGTACGTCGATTGCCTGCGCCTCGACGACGTCCTGGGCAGCAGCGGCGACCTCGACATCGACGTGCTTCGGCCACTCACCTCACGTGCTGCCGCCGCGGAACTCCTCGAGTCATTGGGCTGGGACAAGGTCATCCGCCGGTTCGTCGACGACCGCACACCCTTGCAGTAGCACTCAGCGGACGGTGGTTGCCGCGGGCGCTTGGTCTGTTCGGCCGCGATCCGGGTCTGATCGGTGGCATTGTAAGTACGGGCTGTTATCTCATCGTGGGTGCGGCACGGCCGCACAGGTGCTACTCGGCTGGGCAATGTCCAGCCGCCGAAGTTCATTGCAGAAGGCATGATCCGTTACCACTCGACGGGAGTTCATCGCATGGCCACGCACACCCATCTCGGGCACATCTTCCACATCGCCGGCACGCCGAAAGTCACCGAAGCCGCGGCCGCCCTGGTATCGATTCCCGACGGCGCCCTGGTGCTGGACGACGGCGGGCGAATCGCGTTCTGCGGTGACCGAGCCGAGATCCCGTCGGAATACGAGTCCGGCACCGTGCACGACCACAGGCCCGGTTTTCTGCTGCCGGGGTTCGTCGACACCCACATCCACTTCCCGCAGACCTACGCCGGCGACTCCTACGGCGGCGGCCAGCTGCTGGAGTGGCTGACCCTGTGCATGTTCCCGTCGGAGACGAAGTTCGCCGACCCGGAGTTCGCGCAGCAGGCGGCCGTGGTGCCCGCCGAGATGCGCCGGTTGGTGAACTCGACGGCCGCCATGGTGTTCGGGTCGGCGTTCCCACATGCGCAGGACGCGTTGTTCACCGAGACGCAGAAGGCCGGTCTGCGGAT
>Ga0247818_10003128_pt1 | contig 10690 bp, 6 predicted proteins | sample 13C_Glucose_Day1_FD_192424 | JGI IMG/M metagenome (GOLD analysis project Ga0247818, IMG submission 192424) | Soil microbial communities from agricultural site in Penn Yan, New York, United States - 13C_Glucose_Day1 | ecosystem: Environmental > Terrestrial > Soil > Agricultural land | place: USA...
CCGCAGGATTACAGCTTGTCCAATGTCACTCCGCCAGCTTCTGTGAGCAGCACCCCACCGGCGCCCGGCTCGTCCCTGCGCGGTACATTAAAGGGTGCGCTGGCGACGCTCGTGCTTTTGTTGCTCGCCTTGCTGTTCTGGCAACTGCTCGATCAACTGCGCGAAACCCAGAAAAACCAGCGTCAGTACACCATCGACTACACCGCCGACCTCGCCTCGCAGGTCAGCCTGAACATGGCGCTGAACGCGCAAATCGCCCTCAATCTGCTACCGATCGTCGAACAACCGCAATCAGCCGACGAACAGCAGGCGCTGCTGCGCAAGCTCCAGCAATCCTTGCCTGACCTGCGCAGCCTGGCCCTGCTCACCCCTTCCGGCAAAATCATCAGCGACAGTGCCGATAGCAGCCACGACGCCGACTACCTCACCGAACTGGTGCGCCGCAGCCGCGCCCAGGCACACTATTTCAGTAATGCCGATGACGGCTCAGTGGTGCATCTATTGCTGCATCAGGCCAGCGGCAGCACGCGCGGTTATTGGGCATTGCGCCTGACCCCGACGTTCTTCGACTCGCTGACCAAACAGGGTGAAACCGGCATCCGCCCGCTGTGGCTGGTGGAAAACCGCCTCAATCATCAGATCATCAGCCGCGACGAAGCGCAGCCTTCGGCCAGGCCCGGCGTCCTGAGTCCGGACGACATGGCCAACACGGTGTTGACCGTGCCGCTGAGCAGCAGCGACTGGCAGTTGCGTGGCCTGTTCGACCGCCAGCGCGTGCTCGAAGAACTGCTGCCAGCGTTTATCGGCAAATGCCTGCTGGGCCTGGCGTTCTCGATGCTGCCGGTGATTGCGCTGTTGAACATGCGCCGCCGTCAGCGCCAATTGCATGAAGGCCGTCGGCGTTATCAGGACATTTTCGAGGGCACCGGCGTGGCCCTGTGCGTGCTCGACCTGTCGGGCCTCAAGCAAACATTCGACAAGGCGCAGATCCAGACCAGCGACCAGCTCAAGGCCTGGCTCGACCAACCGCAGCAACGCCAGCAACTGCTGCAGGAACTGCGCGTCACCGAGGTCAACCAGGTCGCGCTGCAACTGCTCAACGTCAACTCTTGCGAGCACGCCTGGCAACTGTTGATCGACGGCCATCCGCACCGCCAGTGCGCCATCGGCAATCAAGTACTGGACGCCGTCCTGCAGCAACAAAAGCAGCTGGAACTGGAAATCAAACTGCCGGACATCAATGGCCGCGACCAGCACCTGTGGATGGTCTTGCGCCTGCCTAACGAGCAACACGACTACAAAGCGGTGATCCTCAGCATCAACGACATCACCAGCCGCAAGCTGATCGAACTATCGCTGCTCGAACGCGAAGGTTTCTGGTCGGACGTGGTGCGCACCGTGCCGGATCATCTATATGTGCAAGACGTAATCAGCCAGCGGATGATTTTCAGCAACCACCACCTCGGGCAGACCCTCGGCTACAACCGTACCGAACTGCACCAGATGGGCGAGTATTTCTGGGAGATCCTGCTGCACCCGGAAGACGCCGACTACTACCATCGCTCGCGCCAGTTGCAGCGTCACGCCGGTTACAGCCAATTGCTGCAATGCCAACTGCGTTTCCGTCATCGCGACGGCAAGTGGCGGCGCTTCGACATTCGTGAACAGGCCCTGGCCCGGGACAAACACGATCAGGTCACGCGGATCATCGGCGTGGCCAAGGACATCACCGAACAGATCGAAGCCAGCGAATCCCTGCGCGACAGTGAGCAACGTTATCGCATGCTCGCCGAAAGCATCAGCGACGTGATTTTCTCCACCGACAGCAAACTCTCATTGAATTACGTCAGCCCGTCGGTGCAGGCGGTGCTGGGTTACGACGCCGAGTGGATTTTCCAGAACGGCTGGCAATCGACCATCGCCAACCCGCAGCAATTGAGCGGCATCTACACGCTGATGGATCGGGTCAGCAAGTCGCTGGACAAACCCGAGCAACTGGCCGTATTGCGCAGCCAGGTGCAAACGCAGATGTTCCTCTTCGATTGCCTGCGCGCCGATGGCCGCAAGATCCCGATCGAGCTGCGTCTGGTGCTGGTGTGGGACGAACATGGCGCGTTCGAAGGCGTGCTCGGTGTCGGTCGCGATATCAGCCAGCAGCGCCGCGCCGAGAAAGACCTGCGCATGGCTGCCACGGTTTTCGAGCACTCGACCTCGGCGATTCTGATCACCGACCCGGCCGGTTACATTGTTCAGGCTAACGAAGCCTTTAGCCGCGTCAGCGGTTATGCGGTGAGCGAGGTGCTCGACCAGTTGCCGAACATGCTCACTGTTGATGAACAGCAAGACGCGCACCTGCGTTACGTGATCAAGCAATTGCACGAGCACAACACGTGGGAAGGCGAAGTCTGGATGAAGCGCCGCAACGGCGAGCATTACCCGGCGTGGGTCGGCATCACCGCGGTGCTCGACGACGAAGGCGATCTGGCCAGTTATGTGTGCTTCTTCAGCGACATCAGCGAACGCAAGGCCAGCGAGCAGCGCATTCACCGCCTCGCCTACTACGACGCCCTGACCCACCTGCCGAACCGCACGCTGTTCCAGGATCGTCTGCACACCGCGCTGCAATCGGCCGAGCGGCAGAAGTCGTGGGTGGTGCTGATGTTCCTCGATCTCGACCGCTTCAAACCGATCAACGACTCCCTCGGCCATGCCGCCGGCGACCGCATGTTGAAAGACATGGCCACGCGCCTGCTGGCCTGCGTCGACGATGACGACACCGTGGCACGCATGGGCGGCGACGAATTCACCTTGCTGCTGCAACATCGCTCCAGCCGCGAAATGGCGCTGAACCGGGCGATTCATGTCGCCGAACAGATTCTCGGCAGCCTGGTGCGGCCGTTCGTGCTCGAAGGCCGCGAGTTCTTTGTCACCGCCAGTATCGGCATCGCCCTGAGTCCGCAGGACGGCAACGAGCTCAGCCAGTTGATGAAGAACGCCGACACCGCGATGTACCACGCCAAGGAGCGCGGCAAGAACAACTTCCAGTTCTATCAGGCCGACATGAACGCCAGTGCGCTGGAGCGTCTGGAGCTGGAAAGCGACTTGCGCCACGCCTTGGAGCAAAACGAATTCGTCCTGTATTACCAACCGCAATTCAGCGGCGACGGCAAACGCCTGACCGGCGCCGAAGCCCTGTTGCGCTGGCGTCATCCGCGTCGCGGGCTGGTGCCGCCGGGGGATTTCATTCCGGTGCTGGAAGAACTCGGGCTGGTGGTCGACGTCGGCGATTGGGTGATCAGCGAGGCGTGCCGTCAACTGAAGACCTGGCACCAGAACCGTGTGCGCGTACCGAAGGTTTCGGTGAACATTTCCGCCCGGCAGTTCTCCGACGGCCAGCTCGGTACGCGGATCGCCACGATCCTGCGCGAAACCGGCCTGCCGCCGGCGTGTCTGGAACTGGAGCTGACCGAAAGTATCCTGATGCGCGAAGTCAGCGAAGCGATGCAGATTCTTGCCGGACTGAAAAACCTTGGCCTGAGCATCGCGGTCGATGACTTCGGCACCGGTTACTCATCGCTGAACTACCTCAAGCAATTCCCGATCGACGTGTTGAAAATTGACCGCACGTTCGTCGATGGCTTGCCGTCCGGTGAGCAGGACGCGCAGATCGCCCGGGCGATCATCGCCATGGCGCACAGCCTGAATCTGGCGGTGATCGCCGAGGGTGTGGAGACCCATGAGCAGTTGGACTTCCTGCGCGAACATGGTTGCGATGAGGTTCAGGGGTATCTGTTCGGGCGGCCGATGCCGGCGGGGCGGTTTGAGGCGCAGTTCAGTAATGACGCGCTGTTCATGTTCGACTGAAGATTTGTGGTGCAGCCATCGCGAGCAGGCTCACTCCTACAAGGGATTGATGTCGATCACAAGTTTTAAGCTCACCTCGGATACTGTAGGAGTGAGCCTGCTCGCGATTGGGTCGGCAGAAACACCACTGATCTGCGCATGAACGCCACTTGTCTGCGACATGATGTCGTTTCATATGCCATCCAAAACCCATTGGGTTAGAATGCCCCCCTTTTCTGCCCCCGATCCTTGAGGACCGCCATGTTCAGCCGTGATTTGACTATTGCCAAGTACGACGCCGACCTTTTTGCCGCCATGGAGCAAGAAGCTCAGCGCCAGGAAGAACACATTGAGCTGATCGCTTCGGAAAACTACACCAGCCCAGCGGTGATGGAAGCTCAAGGCTCGGTCCTGACCAACAAGTACGCTGAAGGTTACCCAGGCAAGCGTTACTACGGTGGTTGCGAGTACGTCGACATCGTTGAGCAACTGGCGATCGACCGCGCCAAAGAGCTGTTCGGCGCCGATTACGCCAACGTCCAGCCGCACGCCGGTTCGCAAGCCAACGCGGCTGTTTACCTGGCCCTGCTGCAAGGTGGCGACACCATTCTGGGCATGAGCCTGGCCCACGGCGGTCACTTGACCCACGGCGCCAGCGTTTCCTCCTCCGGCAAGCTGTACAACGCCGTGCAGTACGGCATCGACGCCAACGGCCTGATCGACTATGACGAAGTCGAGCGTCTGGCGGTTGAGCACAAGCCGAAAATGATCGTGGCCGGTTTCTCTGCCTACTCGCAGATTCTGGATTTCCCGCGCTTCCGCGCCATCGCTGACAAAGTCGGCGCTTACCTGTTCGTCGACATGGCTCACGTGGCCGGTCTGGTTGCCGCGGGTGTTTACCCGAACCCGGTGCCTTTCGCTGACGTCGTGACCACCACCACGCACAAGACCCTGCGCGGTCCACGTGGCGGCCTGATCCTGGCGCGCGCCAACGCCGACATCGAGAAGAAGCTCAATTCCGCAGTATTCCCGGGAGCCCAGGGTGGCCCGCTGGAGCACGTGATCGCCGCTAAAGCGATCTGCTTCAAGGAAGCGCTGCAGCCAGAGTTCAAGGCCTACCAGGAACAAGTGGTGCTGAACGCTCAGGCCATGGCCGAAGTGTTCATCGAGCGCGGTTTCGACGTGGTTTCCGGTGGTACCAAGAACCACCTGTTCCTGCTGTCGCTGATCAAGCAGGACATCTCCGGTAAAGACGCCGATGCCGCTCTGGGCAAAGCGTTCATCACCGTGAACAAGAACTCCGTGCCTAACGATCCACGCTCGCCGTTCGTCACCTCCGGCCTGCGCTTCGGTACTCCGGCTGTGACCACTCGCGGCTTCAAGCAAGCCGAGTGCAAAGAGCTGGCCGGCTGGATCTGCGACATCCTGGCTGACCTGAACAACGAAGCGGTGATCGACGCCGTTCGTGAGAAAGTCAAAGCCATCTGCAAGAAACTGCCGGTATACGGCGCTTGATGCGACGTTAAATCTGCAGCATGAAAAACCGGCCAAGTGATTGGCCGGTTTTTTTTCGCCCCTGATTTCCCGTGTAGGAGCTGCCGCAGGCTGCGATCTTTTGATCTGGATTGTAAAAACAAGATCAAAAGATCGCAGCCTTCGGCAGCTCCTACGCGGCTATGGCCGCCGGTCAGACCGGTCATGCCAATTTTGCTGTTTTCACTTGTCATCCCGAAAAAACCGAGCGTAGACTGCACCCGCACTGGACATACCGGTAAGACCACAATAATTAAGTCCTGAATCTGATGCGTTCAAGCGCACGGCAGCCAGGACACCGACCAGGATTCCTCCCATGCTCAGATGGTGCTCGCGTTCAATCTTCCTCCAAGTGGTTCTCGGACTGATGCTCGGCATCGTCTGCGGGCTGACCCTTCCTGAATACTCGGCCCAGCTCAAACCGCTCGGCGACGGCTTCATCAAACTGATCAAGATGCTCATCGGCCTGATCGTGTTCTGCGTAGTGGTCAGCGGTATCAGCGGCGCGGGCGATCTGAAGAAGGTCGGGCGCATCGGCCTCAAGTCGGTGATCTACTTTGAAGTGCTGACCACCATCGCCTTGGTGATCGGCCTGGTCTTCGCCTTCAGCACCGGCATCGGCAGCGGCGCGAATATCCATCTCGAGCAACTGTCTGCCGCCGACATGGGCGATCTCGCCGAACGCAGCCAGCACATGCATACCACCACACAGTTCCTGATGGATCTGATACCGACTTCGGTAATCGGCGCCTTCGCTGACAACAACATCCTGCAAGTGCTGCTGTTTTCGGTGCTGTTCGGCAGCGCCTTGAATCTGGTCGGCGAAGCGGCCTCCGGGATCTCGCGCCTGATCAACGAATTGAGCCATGTGATCTTCCGGATCATGGGCATGATCGTGCGTCTGGCGCCGATCGGCGTGTTCGGCGCCATCGCTTTCACCACCAGCAAATATGGCCTCGATTCCCTGCAGCATCTGGGCAGTCTGGTCGGTTTGTTCTACCTGACCTGCATCGCGTTCGTCAGTGTGATTCTCGGTCTGGTGATGCGTGCTTCCGGTCTGCGCATGTGGCCGTTGTTGAAGTACCTGCGTGAAGAACTGCTGATCGTCATGGGCACGGCATCGTCCGACGCCGTGCTGCCGCAGATCATGCGCAAACTCGAACACCTCGGCATTGGCAGCTCGACCGTGGGTCTGGTGATTCCGACCGGCTACTCGTTCAATCTCGACGGCTTCTCCATCTACCTGACTTTGGCCATTGTGTTCATTGCCAATGCCACCGGCACGCCGCTGGCGATGACCGATCTGCTGACGATTCTGCTGGTGTCGCTGATTACCTCCAAAGGCGCCCACGGCATACCCGGTTCAGCACTCGTGATTCTGGCAGCCACGCTGACGGCGATTCCGGCAATCCCGGTGGTCGGTCTGGTTCTCGTGCTGGCGGTGGACTGGTTCATGGGCATCGGCCGGGCACTCACCAATCTCATCGGCAACTGCGTCGCCACTGTCGCCATCGCCCGTTGGGAAAAAGACATCGACGTACAACGCGCCAACAAAGTACTTAGCGGTCAGCAGGGCTACACCTTTCAGCCGCGTAAAACAGCAACTCCGGCGCACCAGCAGGAGTTCTGATTTCAACCCTGGAGGCGCTGCCGCAAGCGGCGATCTTTTGATCCCGGTTTGCGGCGCCCCTTCAGGCACATGGAGCAAGACAAGTGATTACCACATCAACCGTCGTCAACTCAGTCGTAGAAAAACTCCGCGCCGCATTGGCCCGAGGCCAGTGGCGCTCCGGCGAGATGCTACCGGGCCAGCGTGAACTGGCCGAACAACTGGGCATCAGTCGCCCGAGTCTGCGCGAAGCGGTGATCGTCCTGGAAACCCTCGGCCTCGTCCGGTCGATGCCGGGCAAAGGTGTGGTCGTGCTCGACGCGCAATTGAGCGACAGTCAGAGCCACGACAGCGCGGTGGCCGGTGCCAGCCTCGAGGATGTGCTGCAACTGCGTTACACCCTTGAGCCGTTTATCGTCGGCCTGGTCGCGCAATCGATCAGCAGCAAAGAAGTCGGCCAGTTGCGCCTGACTTTGATGGACATGCGTGAAGCCCTTGAAGCCGGCGACAGCGACGCCGGGGTCAGCGCCTACATCGCCTTCCACGAAGAGCTGTTCACCCTCACGTCGAATCCGATTTTCCAGAGCGTCGTGCAGCAAACCAGCAACGCCCTCAAGCAGAGCGCCGAGGTGCTGCGCAATTCGCCGGAGCATCTGGCCGAGCGGCTGGAAGAAAACGAAGCGGTGGTCCGGGCGATCCGCAGCAAGAACAGCGCCCAGGCCAGCGCCGAAATGCGTCGGCACATTCTGCGCGAAGGTCAACGGATGGGCATCGAGCTGAACATTCCGGATGACAACTTGAGTCGCTGATTTCTATTGGAGACAGGCCATGAACAGTTTCGCTTCACCGTCGCAAACCCAGCCGACAACTGCGCCCCTGCCCTTCTCCCGCGTAAGAGCACCGGCGAAGGATCTGTATCCGCGATTGTTCGACGCGATTCTCGAGCAGCGCATCGATTCGACCAGCCGATTTACCGAGGACAGCTTGAAAGAGATGTTCTGCGCCAGCCGCGCCGATGTGCGCCGGGTGCTGACGCAGTTGTCACTTGAACAAGTCATTGTGCTGCGCGCCAATCATCGGCCACGTGTCGCCGCACCTGATCGGGAACAGACCCGGCAGGCTCTGCATGCGCGGCGACTGGCCGAAAACACCTTGGTGCGCCTGGCCTGCCAGCGCCCGCAAACAGAAGATTTGAAACGGCTGCGCGGGTTGATCGAGCGCGAACGTCAGGCTGTCGCGCAGGATCGGCGCGGGGCGGCGATTCGCTTGTCCGGGGAATTTCATCTGCAATTGGCGCAAATGGCGGGGAATGCACCATTGGCGCATTTTCTTGGCAGTCTGGTGCCATTGACGTCGTTGGCGATTGCGCGAAGTGAGCGCCAGACGCACAGCTGTTGCGCGTGGCAGGAGCATTTGGTGCTGGTTGAGGCCGTGGAACGAGGCGATGTTTCCAAAGCCGGCATGCTGATAAATCAGCATCTGAATCATCTTGAGCAAACTTTACTGGGTTCAGACCTTGAGCAATGCGCCGTCGGTTAGACGGCTATCGCGAGCAGGCTCACTCCTACATTTGAAATGCGTTCCCCTGTAGGAGTGAGCCTGCTCGCGATGACGCCATTACAGGCACCGAAAAACCGTCAGGCAGAAGCGACTTTGGCAAACCCCGCCCGAATCTTCTCTTCCGGCAAATCATCAGCAATAAACACAATCACACTCTCCCGCGCCTCACCCTCGGCCCATTCAGTGTCCCAGTCGAAACCGTAAAGCTTCAACACGCCCTGAAACACCAAGCGCCGATCCTCACCCGCAATGTTCAGCACACCCTTGTAACGCAGCAACTGCTTGCCGTGTTCTTCCAGCAGCTCATTCATGAACTCGCTGAGCTGATCGATATCCAGTGGTTGATCGGTGCGCAGCACCAGACTGGAAATACGATCAATCGACGGTGCCTTGCTCACTGGGCGCAGACTCAAGCCGCCGCCGAGATCAGCATTGAGATTGAAGCCGCGCACATCCAGCAGTTCGGCCAGATCAATGTTGCCGTGATCAACCACACGGACTGGCGCGCGGCGATTGATTCGCGTCAGCCGTTCGCTCAGCGAATTGAATGTAGCTTCGTCGACCAGATCGGTCTTGCTCACCAGCAAGCGATCGGCGAACCCGATCTGCGCCTGGGCGATGGTCTGGCTCAGATGTACTTCAGCGTGAGCGGCATCGACCAGAGTGATGATGCCGTCGAGCAGATAACGCTCGCGCAGTTCTTCATCAATGAAAAAGGTCTGCGCTACGGGTGCAGGATCGGCCAGACCAGTGCACTCGATGACCAAGCGGTCAAACGCGATCTCGCCACTGTCCAGACGCTCAAGCAGCAAGTACAGCGCTTTGGTCAGGTCAGTGTGGATGGTGCAGCAGACGCAGCCGTTGGCCAGGGTCATGACTTGCACCGGCTCATCACCCAACAACTGAGTGTCGATACCGGCGTCGCTGAATTCGTTTTCGATCACGGCGATTTTCAGGCCGTGCTCGGCTTTCAGAATATGACGCAGCAAAGTGGTCTTGCCGGCGCCGAGGAAACCGCTGAGTACCGTGACCGGGATGGGAGAGGACAAAACTCGATCTCCTTTAAAAAATGGATGAACAACACAAAAACAAATGTGGGAGCGAGCCTGCTCGCGAAAGCGGTGTGTCAGTCAAATCATTCATCAACTGACACTCCGTATTCGCGAGTAGGCTCGCTCCCACAGGGTTAGCGCTGGCCTCTGCTGTCAGCTCAACAGCACTTCGGCCCACCCTTGCCACCGTAACGGGCTTCCTGACGTTCGCGGAAGAACATCTCGTAGCTCATCACCGGTTTGTCCGGGTGTTTGGTTTGCATATGCTCGACGTAGGTGTCGTAGTCGGGCATGCCGACCATCAGGCGCGCAGCCTGACCGAGGTATTTACCGAGGCGACTCAGGTCATTGAACATGGTGCAATCCTCTGGTTACGCATCCGGCAGAGCCTGGAATGGCGATTCTTTATCCGTGCGCTCTTTTTTGCCCCAGGCGGCGATGCCGACCTTGAGCGCATAGAACAGGATGCTGAAGACCACGAACAGGAACAGCGCGGTGAGCGTTGCGTTGGTGTAAGCGTTGAAGATCACGTGCTGCATCTGCTCGACGCTTTTTGCCGGTGCCAGCACCTGACCATTGGCCAGCGCATCGCTGTATTTCTTGGCCAGCGACAGGAAGCCGATCGCCGGGTTGGCATCGAACAGTTTGATGAAGCCCGCGGTCGTGGTGCAGATCAGCAACCAGGTGGCTGGCAGCAGGGTGACCCAAATGTAGCGCTGGCGCTTCATTTTGATCAGAACCACGGTGCCGAGCATCAGCGCGATACCGGCCAGCATCTGGTTGGAGATACCGAACAGTGGCCACAGGGTGTTGATGCCGCCCAGTGGATCAATCACGCCCTGGTAAAGCAACCAGCCCCACATTGCCACACAACCGGCGGTGGCGATCAGGTTGGCGGTCCACGACTCGGTACGTTTCAGCGCCGGGACGAAGGAGCCGAGCAGATCTTGCAGCATGAAACGCCCGGCACGGGTACCGGCGTCGACAGCGGTCAGAATGAACAGTGCTTCGAACAGGATCGCGAAGTGGTACCAGAACGCCATGGTGTTTTCACCCGGCAGGACACTGTGCAGAATCTGCGCGATACCGACCG
>Ga0247818_10003131_pt1 | contig 10687 bp, 17 predicted proteins | sample 13C_Glucose_Day1_FD_192424 | JGI IMG/M metagenome (GOLD analysis project Ga0247818, IMG submission 192424) | Soil microbial communities from agricultural site in Penn Yan, New York, United States - 13C_Glucose_Day1 | ecosystem: Environmental > Terrestrial > Soil > Agricultural land | place...
CATCGACACCCGCACCGCCAATCGTTATCGGGATGCGCTGGACGCCAAGTTCGTCGAGCGCAACACGCATCTGAAAGGAGTTTCGGCATGACAACCCCTCTGGTGAAAACGCTGGTCGATGAGCAGCTCGACGACATCGAGCGCCGCATCGCGATCCTCGGCTTCGGCCTGCCCTTCAATGAGGTGATCGGCCGCAAGCGCGAGGATCTGGTCGACAGCCTCCCGCAGCGGCTGTCGGTGACCATGAAAGGCGGGCGTATCGCTGTGAGGGCTCGGCCATGAACCTCGTTTACTGGATTCTCGTCGTGCTTCTGGTTGCCGGTGCAGGCGCCTATGGCGTCGTTCGCGATGGTCAGGGCACTTGCCAGGTGCCGCGCTCCACCACCTACAACGTGTTCCGATGACCAGTCTTCAGCGGGCGCGCCGCATCCTGATTCGGCGCGGATCGTTTCGAGTTCTCGCGATTTACACCTTCCTGATGCTGCTCAGCGCCCTCGCCGACCGCATCACCTCCTGACTTTCAACTTCAAGCGCTGCGCACGTCGCGGCAAGGATTCCCCGTGTCCGCACAACAGCAAGTCATCAAGATTGACGACATCAGCGAAGAAAACGCACCGGCCATCTATGTCGCCGGCGGCCTTGGCCAGTTCTTCGACGCGGTAGCCGCTGAGGTCACTGCCGAGGTTCCAGACCTGACCACTCGCAAGGGCCGCGAGCGCATCGCCTCTCTGGCTGCCAAGGTCAGCAAGTCGAAGACGGCCGTGGAAAAGCCAGGCCGCGACTACCTCAAGCGCCTGAAGGAAATGCCGAAGGTCGTCGAGGCCGAGTTGCGCGACTTCGTCAACAAGATGGACGCGCTGCGGGACGCCACTCGCCAGCCGCTGACGGACTGGGAGCAGGCCGAGATTGTCCGGACAGACGCTCACGTCGACGCCATCCAACAGATCAAGGACCTGGCCATCTTCGAAGCGGCGCCAACGTCCGCCCACTTGGCTGACATCATCGCCGACCTCGAACTGCTCGAAATCGGCGATAGCTGGGAAGAGTTCTTGGCCGAAGCCGCCCAAGTGAAAGACCAGACGCTGATCAAGCTGCGCGCCCTGCACGCCGAGCGAGCGCGGTACGAAGCTGAGCAGGCCGAATTGATCCGATTGCGCGCCGAAGCCGAAGCGCAGGCTCAGCGCGATCGGGATGCACAGATCGCCCGGGAAGCTGAAGAGCGTGCCCGACGCGAAGCTGAGCAGCGTGCCCAGGCAGAGCGAGAGTCCGCCGCCCGCCGCGAGCAAGAGTTGCTTGATCAGGCTGCCGCAGCGCAGCGCGCCGCCGAGCAAGCTGCCCGCGAAGCAGAGGCACAGGCCGAACGTCAGCGCCTCCAGCTTGAGCAGCAGGCCGAGCAGGCTCGACTGGCAGCAGAGCAGGCAGAAGCCAACCGCATCGCTGCCGAGCAACGCGCCGAACAGGAACGCCAAGCCGCCGCGAAACGTGCCGAACAGGCCGCAGAGCAAGCGCGTGTCGACGAGCGCCGCCGGGCCGATGCAGCGGCTGCCGAAATCGTCCGCCAGCAGCAGGCGCGCGAGGCCGACCTGGAACACAAAAAGCAGATCAATCGCGCCGCACTGGAAGCCTTCATCGAGGGCGGCATGACCGAGGAATGCGCGAAGCAGGCAATCACCCTGATTGCGCAGCGCAAGATCCCCGCAATTTCAATCAGCTACTGAGGTCGCCATGTCTACCGAAATCATCATGCCGGAGCAGCGCCGGCAAGCCGTCGTGCCGATCTCGACGGACAACAGCATCATGGCGGTCATCAGCCGCGCAGCCGCCGATCCGGCCTGCGATATCAACAAGCTTGAGCGCTTGATGGAAATGCATGAACGAATGCAGGCGCAGAGCGCGAAACAGATTTACGACGAAGCGCTCGCGCAAATGCAGGAAGAAATGCCGGTCATTGGTGAGCGCGGCGGTATCAAGGATAAAAACGGACGCATCCAAAGCACGTACGCACTTTGGGAGGACGTTAACGAGATGATCAAGCCAGTGTTGGCAAGGCATGGGTTCGCCATCACATTCCGCACTCCCCGCAATGAGCGCGGCATCGAAGTGGAAGGCGTGCTCAGTCATCGAGCCGGGCACCGCGAATCCACTTCGATTGTCTTGCCAGTAGATGCTACCGGCGGCAAGAACGGTGTTCAGGCCGTGGCTTCCAGCGTCAGCTACGGCAAACGCTATACCGCCGGGCTGCTACTGAACATCACGACAACTGGCGAGGATGACGACGGCAACGGGCCGACAGCCCAGATCACGCCCCGAGTGACTTCGGCCCAAGCCACGCAGCTGGCCACACTGCTGGAAAAGTGCAGCGACAAGGCCAAGGAGGCTTTCAAGAAGATCCACGGCGCCCCGGCCTCCGTTGAGAAAGCGGTATTTGATCAGGTGCTGGGAATGCTTACCAAGTCAGCAGCGCAAAACGCCGCCGCTCAGGAGAATACAGATGCAGATAATCACTGAGGTTGAGCAGGGCTCGCAGGAATGGCTGGCTCTGCGGCTGGGCATCGTCACCTGCTCTGAGCTGGAATGCCTGCTGGTCAACGGCAAAGGTGAAGCCGGCTTCGGCGCGGGCGCCTTCACCTACATGAACACGCTTATCGGCGAGCGCATCACCGGCGAGGCCGCCGACCCTTTCCAGGGGAATCGACACACCGAGCGAGGCCATGAACTAGAAGGTGTCGCCCGAAAGCTCTATGAGCAGCGCGAGGAAGTAGAAACCAACCAGGTGGCGATCATCCTCAACCACGGCGCCGGTTACTCGCCCGATTCGCTTGTCGGACCTACAGGCCTGACGGAAATCAAAACCAAACTTCCGAAGTTTCAGGTGGAAGTGATCCTGTCCGGCGAGATCCCGAAGGAGCACATCGCTCAATGCCAAGGCGGCTTGTGGGTGTCGGAACGGGAGTGGATCGACTTCGTCTGCTACTGGCCGGGCATGCCGCTGTTCATCAAGCGCGCTTACCGCGACGAGGCAATGATCCGCAAGCTCTCGGAGCGGGTGAAAACCTTCTACGAGATCCTTGAGGATCGCATGAACCAGGTACTGGGGATCGCAGCATGATCAGCAACCACCTAAGCATGGTCGAAACCCTTCGGCCAAAATCCATCGAACTGGCGACGCAGGTTGAAGAGTTCCTGGCCGCCGGCGGAAAGATCCAAGAGGCTGAACCCATCAGCTACAAACCCAAGCCGGTCAGCTACAGCACCCAGATGCCGCCGGCGCCGAAGCCATTCGTTCGGCGTCGGGCGCCTGCCCCGCCTCAACCGCTTACAGCTCAAGACATTCGCCATCAGGAGCGCATGCAGCAGCTCGAGCGGATTCGCGAAATGGCGCCGACGCACACGCAGGCAGAGATCGTTGAAGCGCTCGGCATCAGCCGCCGCACGCTCTACAACATCGCCCAGACCCACAACCTGACGTTCAAGGGTGCAGCTCGCGGACGCATGACCGGCAAAGACCGGGAGGAGCATCTGGAAGCTCGCGACGCGAAGTTCGCCGAGCGGATCCGGGCGTTCCTTGAGCTGGGCATCACTCGCCGGCAGGTGTGCGGACGCCTCGGCATTGCCAATAAAACACTCGAGCGGATTCTCGCCAACCACGGCATCGATTATCCGAAGGCGCGGCGCGGCTGTACTTCATGCGCCGCATAGCTCGAACCCAACAACGCAAACGACAGACCTGGCTGGACTTGCCGGCCAGTGGAATTGAAGAGGTAGGCCATGGCCGAGGAAAAGGAACCGACAGCGGAAGCCATCAAGCAGCGCAGGAAGCGCGAGAAGGCAGCAGCCAAGGACGCTGCATTGGGCGTCGAGAAGTTTACGGTTGAAGTGGCCGGGGTGTTCAAGCCTGATCTGAAGGCGGTGATGAAGGCCCACGGCGTCAACAATCAGCAGGAGGTTTACCAACTGCTGCTGATGAATCTGATCGCGGCTGAATTCGAAACTCAGGCCCAGATGCTTCGATGTGTCACGACACCTTACGAACCTAGCGAAAAAGTGTCGCAGGCATTTTACGAAAAGAGCATGGCAGAACTGGCTGCCGAACCGGGCGATGAGATCATTCGGCCAGTCGCCGAAGGTTCAGTGCTGCTCCATTGATTAAAATTCTTGTGGCGATGAGAGAGTCATGTGCGGCCTGAGCTGCTTTCATATCCATGAGATTGTGCGAGAGTTCCATCTGCTGAGCTGCATACTCCAACATGCTGCGAATCTGCAGGACGTACTCAACCATTTTGGCATCGGGGAGGTTGAGTATATCCACTGCCATGAACGATCTCTCCATGCTTCGAACCCGCTCCAAATGCATCGGACTCCTATTATTCGGTGATGCGTTTAAATAGAGTTGGTTGACTTCAATTCCGGCAACTTCCGCCATTTTAACCAAGGCCGCCAACGCAACCCTTTTCTTGTTTTCTTCTGCTAATCCGTCACGGCGCATCTGAGAGTTGGCAATGAAAATTGCCGCACCGACGCCAGTTAGTGATGCGGCCGCTTGTACCCAATCACCACCCTTAAGCTCCATTCCGTAATACTTGCAGATGCCCACGACCATCCACAGCAATGATGTCCCCAAAAATGCAATCCAAACGCTCAGCATGGTCATTCGTGCAAATAATGCTCCGCGCTCTCTAAGCTTCACCGTGTGCTCCCTCTTCAAAATCTCGGCGGTTCGATGAACCGGTCTGCCGACTCCATGTAGCTGGCCAGGTCAATCACCTCCCGAAGGAACACGGCCACCTCCAGCTTCACTGCGTCGTCCGGCAGCCCTATCCGTTTCAGCATCGCTTTAGCGTCCTCTTCGATAGCCGCTAACGCATCCACATCGCTCTGCAACCTCATGTCGACCTCCTGCCATTGTGAGACTCCAGACTAACACTCGAATTCTTTAGGATCCCGCAAGCGGGAAAGTTGCCATGAAGTGCTTGAGGAGGCGTGCTATTTTGTTCGACTGAAGATCAACTCAACGGCGTTTACCGTCTCAGTCGCCTGATAACTATAAGTGTCGATAACATTCCGTGCCGCCCATGCAAACCCATTTCGGCCATTAGTCCCAAGTGAGTTTGCATATAAAAAAGTTAGCTGCATGGGCAAATCAAAGGACATGGCCCGCAGAATTTTTCCAGATATAGGAACACTCTCTCGTTCCGCGTCTGTAAGAAATATAACTGCCGCTGCCCATGCCTTCGTATACCTATCCTGAATAGAGAACCATTCTACCCTTTCGGCGTTCTCTTGCGCGTCAATGGCCTCGTCAGGAACGCCACCGCTTTCCAGAAGCCATAGGTACTTCTCCTGCAACTTAAACATATAGCTACGCATCTTATAAATATCATTTGCAGCTTCTTGCAGAGCCTTCACTGCGCTGTATTTTTCAGCGTGTCGAAACTGAGATTGCCAGCTTGTAAGTGCAAAAATAGCGACCACAACTGCAACCATCGTTGCGATCGCGCCAAAAATATCAAATAGATCATGAAGACTTGCAACAACAAAAAAACCTTTCTTATCGGGGATCATCCCCCAAATGACTCCAGTACAAAATAGAAGGGGGCACCCCACGCAGACAATCCAGTCCCTTTTCAAATCGTCTCTCCTATATCCAATTCGCATGATTATGCCGAAGCGCGCTGCTTCAGGCGAGGATCCCCTATGTCCGCACAACAGAAGAAACACCCCTTCGATTTCAAAACTCAATACGGACTCGGCTTCAGCTCTCAGGACGATGAGATCGTTGTCGACTTCTTCTGCGGTGGCGGCGGCGCCGGTACCGGTCTGGAGATGGGACTGGGGCGCGCGGTGAATGTCGCGAAGAACCACAGCCCGCAGGCGATCAGCATGCACACCGTGAATCACCCGGGCGCCGTGCACTACACCACTGACGTGTTCGACGGTGACCCCGACACCGAATGCGGCGGCAAGGCCGTAGGCTGGTTCCACATGTCGCCGGACTGCACACACCACAGCCAGGCCGCCGGCGGACAGCCGCGCAAGCGCGAGATCCGGAACCTGTCATGGATCGGCCTGAAGTGGGCGGGCAAGAAGAAGCCCCGCGTCATCAGCTTGGAGAACGTGAAGCAGATCCTCCAGTGGGGGCCACTGATCGCCAAGCGCTGCAAGTCGACCGGCCGCGTCATGAAGTTGGGCGGCGCCATTGCCGAGCCTGGCGAAGTCGTCCCGGTTCACCAGCAGTTCCTGGTGCCAGACCCGAAACGTCGCGGGCAGACCTGGACAGTGTTCGTCGCCGAGTTGCAGCGTCTGGGCTACGCCGTCGAATGGCGGGTCATCAAGGCCTGCGACTTCGGCGCGCCGACCAGCCGCGAGCGACTGTTCATGATCGCCCGCAGCGATGGCCAGCCGATTGTGTGGCCTGAGCCGACCCACGCGAAGAACCCGGTCAAGGGCCAACAGAAGTGGCGCACCGCCGCGGAGTGCATCGACTGGACCATCCCGAGCAAAAGCATCTTCGACCGGGCAAAGCCGCTGGCACCCGCCACCCTGCGCCGGATCGCCAAGGGCATGAAGAAGTTCGTCATCGATGCCGCTGACCCATTCATCGTGCCGATCGCGAACTGGTCCGGCGAAAGCGTCCAGTCTGCCCATGAGCCACTGCGCACGGTGACGTCTTGGCCGCGTGGCGGATCGTTCGCCATGGCCAGTCCGATCATCGCGCCAGCAACCCATCAGGGCAGCGACCGGGTCAACGATCCACACGCCCCGTTGCCGACGGTGACCTGTGCGAATCGCGGCGAGCTGACGCTGATCAGTCCGGTGCTCGTCGGCGCCGGTGGCCCGGTATATGCCGGAAACCCAGTAGCGGCGGACAAGCCTCTCGGCACCTTGATGACGCGTGGCCACCGCGCGCTCGCCGCTGCGCATCTGGTCAAGTTCCGGTTTGCGGACGAAGGCAAGGCGCTCGACGAACCGCTGCCGACCATCACCAGCGGCGGCGACTACAAGCGCCCCGCCGGCGCCGCACACGCCATGGGTATCTCAACCGTATTCATGGCCCAGATGAACGGCGGGTTCAACACCACCGACGCCAAGAGCGTCGTCGATCCGATGACCACGGTGACCAACACCGGAAGCCAGCAGCAGTTGGTGACGGCGAACCTGGTGCACCTGCGCGGCAACTGCGATGCACGGGACGCAGCCGATCCGCTGCACACCATCAGCGCCGGCGGCACTCACCATGCACTGGTCACCGCATTCATGGAACGCCAGTTCGGTGCCAGCGTTGGCCAGGGTGTGGACGAACCGGCGCCGACTATCACGGCCGGCGGTGGCGGAAAAAGCTCGTTGGTTGAGTTTCAGCTTTCGCCAGAGGTTGAAGCCGGTGCACTGCGTGTAGCGGCATTCCTCATCAGCTACTACGGCACCGAGAACATGAGCGCCGCCGACGCGCCAGCGCCAACGATTACCACCAAGGATCGGTTGGGCCTGGTAACCGTCACCATCAAAGGCACGCCTTACGTGATCGTCGACATCTGCCTGCGGATGCTGCAACCGGCAGAGCTGTACAAGGCTCAGGGCTTCCCCGCCGACTACATCATCAGCCACGGCGCAGACGGCAAGCCGTTCACCAAGACTCAGCAGGTCCACATGTGCGGCAACAGCGTCAGCCCGCCGCCGATGGCTGCACTGGCGCGAGCCAATGATCCGTGGCGAGCAAACAAACGGCAGGCGGAGGCTGCTTAATCATTATCGCGGATATCGGAGCATGCGTAGCACTCGTCTGCGGCTGACTCCACTACCTCCTTGACGTGATCGGTCATGTCACGGGAGTTATCAAAGTTACCCACCTCGCCGCTCGTCATAAGCGAGTTGCCTAACTTGTAGGCAGGGGTGGGGTCGTTGCCCGGGTTGTAATGATTGGAGTGGCGCTCGCAGTACTCCAGCACTCCCGCCCTGACAGCAATACTGATAGCCATGGATTGCTTTTCTTCCTCTTCCATCATCGCATTCTTTGCCTGGCCCATTGCGCTAACTCCGATAGAAATGAGGACTCATCCTGATCCTCTGCGGGACATCCTTCAAGCACCTTTAAAAAAAGTTGTGGCGGACCATCCGTCGACCACCCTCCACCGCCCGGGCATGCCCCGGGCATAGGACGTATTACTTGAACATGGACTCCACCCCGTTCGCTTCGACAACATCTTTAACCACTTTATCGTTCAACAATTGACCTTTCTTCAATACCAAATTTCGTACGTAGTCAAATAACTCAATCCACGAAACTCCTTCATCACCGTTATTCCAAACCAAATCAGGCTGCTCTATCTCTGAAAGCATCATGTATGGTGGTTTTTTTCCTTTCTTCATTTTTTCGGGCGTGATCAAAACCACTCGAGCTGTTTCAAGCTTTTGAGCCCCGCTGTGCGCCGCAAAATTGTGTCTGTATGAAATGCCGATATCATGAAGTTCATGATACTTTTCATCGAGTTGCTTTCTTTCTAGCTTAACAGGCCTACCATCACATCGAGAAAAGCACTTACCATAAAAAGTGAGCGAGGCAACAAACAAGCCTTTCACAATATCGTAGGACTCTCTTTCCTGACCGAAGTGGAATTCGCCATCAACTTGTGGCAATGAAGACCGAATCCTATCTATCTCTTTCATCCATACAATCGCACTTTTCAAATCCTTCTGAATAAGCGCATAGCCTGCCATTTGATCACAGATTTTTGAATCTAATACAACCCTCTTACAGGGGCGCCCCTTATATTTGTAAATTCTGTACTTTTTCCCGCTTTTTTTATCAACATAAAATTTATGACTCCATCCATCGTCCAAAGCGCCTTCTCCTTATAATTAGTCAGACAGCAATCTTAATAAGCGATCATAACCCCAAAGTTTGCTTATAAAAACCCTAACCACACACTGAGTTAAGGGTCACAAATCAAGCGCTCTGCAGTAATCCGCTTCGAACCGTTACTAAACAACCCTGTCATTCCCTCAAAGTCAGCCGCTATAGCGGCAAGGACGAGCTCGACCATGGAAAAGAAAAAACTAGGCCCGGACCATTACCGCTATGTCGATGAAATGGATCCGCAAGGCCTGGAAGTCATCTGCAAAAAGTACGTGGTTATCGGTGAAACCGAGCAGTGCTGGTACATCGTGGAGGAATTCCACAACAGCCTCTTCGGCGGCCCGCATCGTGAGTCAATGCTGAAGCAGTACCGGAAACGCGTGCTGAAGGATGGCGGCGAGCACGGTCGGCGATTCGCCTACACCGACAGGGCTCTGGCGCTGCGCTCATACAAAGCCCGCAAGTACTGGCAACTGCGTCATGCCCAATTGTCCATCGAGCGCGCCCAGGCCGCCATTGCGTATTTCGGCGACGTAAAGACCGAAAGCACCGTGCCGACTGACCGCCTGGTGATTCCCTGCGAATACATCCAGGCCATGAACTGGAGCGAATGCTGATGATGCTCAAAGCAGCAGCCATAAGCGCCTACCTCTGGGGCTTGATCTTCCTCTCTGTTGCAGCGGTGACCTCATGAGCGACCATTCAAAACTGAAAGAGCTGGCCGAACGCTGCCGAGACGAAGTCATCCGTTCGCACGGTTGGGCTGGGATGATCGAGGATGCCGGCTTGTTGCACCGTGATGAGCAGTTCCTCAAGGAGTGCTCGCCCGAGGCGGTGCTGGCGCTGATTGTCGAGAACCAACGCCTGCGCGAAGACCGCGACGGTCTACTCGAAGCAGGAGCGCACCTACTATGATCCTCGCCACCCTGTTCATGCTCCAGCACATCTACCGAGGGCCGTGGCGATGAACCATCAACCCAAAGGTGGCATGTGCGCCACTTGTGCCCACGCCCGCCGCAATTGCAGCCACCTCCCCTTCAGCACCATGCCGCCTCTTTCGAACGACGGCCAGACGGTGATCGTGCGCTGCACTGACTTCCAGCGCCGCGCCCAGCAGTAACCCCTCCCCCAACTCAACAGCCTGCCGGTGTACGGCGGGCGAGGTATTCGCATGTCTGACAAAAATATCAAAGCCATCATGGACCAGGCGCAAGTATTCGCCAGCAGTTGGTCGATGGTCGGCGGGCCGTTCGCCGCAGACGATCAGCTCGAACGCGCCAAAGAAGAAAAAGCGGAACTGAAGAAACTGGTCACCAACGCGCTTGAGGGATCGGTCAACGCCCCGCAGGACGTCGGCGAAATGATCCAGTCGCTGCTGGCATGGCACAAGCGGCAGGCGAACCAGTTGCAGCTGATCAGCGACAACGCAAAGGCGGGAGTGACGCTGCAGCTCGGCGTAGACGAACCCGTCGAAATCGCTCTGACAGAGGACATGGCCAAGGGGTTGCGGATCGGCCTCGTGCTCGCCCTCGACCGACTCGGCAAATTACCGATCAGCGTCAGTCATGACGACGATGACGACCTCGATCTGGATGAAGACGAATAACCCATCACCACCTTCTGCCGCCACGCGCGGCATGGAGCATCACAATGGCAAAAATTCTGGCCCAAATCACGGTCAAGTTGCCGCGCCTTATGGAGGCAGGCGAATACAGAAAGCTCCGCTACGTCGGCGGCAAGCCGAGTTTGCAGCAGTTGAAAAAATGGATTGAGGAAGGCGAAGTGGTAGGAGAAGTAAAAGGCGGGATGTATTTCGTGGATGTGCAGGCGGCCGTG
>Ga0247818_10003132_pt1 | contig 10679 bp, 10 predicted proteins | sample 13C_Glucose_Day1_FD_192424 | JGI IMG/M metagenome (GOLD analysis project Ga0247818, IMG submission 192424) | Soil microbial communities from agricultural site in Penn Yan, New York, United States - 13C_Glucose_Day1 | ecosystem: Environmental > Terrestrial > Soil > Agricultural land | place...
GCTCGACGGCTGACGGCCGGTGTCAGTCCCGCTCGGGCCCGCTGTCGGGCTCCGGCCGCTTCCCGGCTTCCTGCCCGGGCTCGGTGAGCTGCGCGTCCAGGTCGTCGAACAGCAGCTCGCCGCGCTCGATCTGTCCCGTCCGGTACGCCGACCGCGCCACGAGGTGGGAGGCCACCGGACTGGTCATGAGCTGGAAGAAGCCGATGAGCGCGAGTGTCGCGAAGTCCATCCCGCCGCGCAGCCTCAGCGCGACCCCGGCCAGGACCAGGAGCAGCCCGAGGGTCTGCGGCTTGGTCGCCGCGTGACTGCGCGACAGGACGTCGGGCAGCTTCAGCATGCCGACCACGCCGAGAAGGCAGATGGCCGCGCCGAGGAAGACCAGCACCGCCCCGGCCGTATCGGTGATCTGGAGCCAGACGCTCATTTTCGCTCCTCCTTCCGCCTGGGCCCGCGCCGCGACAGCGGCTTGTCGCGGACGGCGATGAACCGGGCGATGCCGACCGAGCCGGTGAAGCCGAGGAAGGCGAGCACCAGCATGATCGGGAAGTAGAACGAGTCGCGGGCGAACGCCGACTTGGCGCCCAGTCCCGCGATCATCACGGCGGCGAACACGTCGAGCCCGATGGCCCGGTCCAGCATCGAGGGACCGCGGCTGATGCGGAAGAGCAGCAGCGCTCCGGCCACGACGACGAGCACGACGGCGGCGCTGATCAGCACCCGGTCGACGGTCTCGGGAACACTCATGCCCCCTCCTCTCCGGTGTCGGAACCTGTGTCGGGGCCCCCGTCGGGACCGGTGCCGGGAGCGGTGTCGGACCCTGGGACCGGTGGCGGCGGCTCGGACACCCGGGCGATCTCGTCGGAGGTGCCGAACGCCCGGACCGTCAGCTCCTCCAGCTTCCAGACGGAACGCCGGACCGCCTCCAGCTCGGCCGGCCGGTCGGCGTCCAGGACGTGCAGGAAGAGCGTGGCCGTGGCCCTGCGCACCTCGACGACGGAGCCACCGGGGACGTTGGAGACGGAGACGGCGGTCGCGGCGAGCATCAGGTCGCTCCTGCAGCGCAGCGGGACACCGATGACAGCGGGCCGGTGAGGGCGGTCCGCGAAGATCTGCCGGGTGACCTTCACCCCCGAGGTGTACATGTCGTAGAGCAGATAGGCGGCGAGCAGGAGGATGCCCCAGGGGTGCAGCCTCAGCCCGAGGTCGACCTGGGGCAACGGGAACGCGAGGCACACGGCGACCGCGACGACCACACCGGTGACGACGTTGGCCCAGGTCAGGGTGGACCACAGCAGCACCCAGATGAAGGTGAGCCAGGCGATCAGCGGGAGGTCGAGCACGCGGCGCCGCCGGCCCGCGAACCCGATGCTGAAGGGCGGCAGATCGGGGTCGCCGGACGACAGGGTGATCAGGCGCTTCACGGGCCGAGCACCTCCTCGACGTAGGGCCGGCGGGAGATGAGTTCGGCCGCCGAGCGGTCGGTGAAGGCCGTCAGCGGCCCTGCCAGCACGGTGAAGGCCAGCCCGAGCACGACGGCGCCCGCGGTGGCGGCGGTCATCGCCCGGGGCGGGCGGACCGTGGTGGTGACGGCCTGTCCCTGGAGGGTGGCGGCCACGGTCCGGCCGGCCGGTGCCGGCCCGACCCCTTCGTCGCCGGTGCCCGGGATGCGGTCGGGCCCGGGGCCTTCGTCGTCGTCGCTGTCGTCGGCGGTCTCCAGGACGGTGCCGTACGCGGCCTGGCCCGGTGGTTCGGTGCGCCAGAAGGCCAGGTTCCAGATCTTGGCCATCACGTACAGGGTGAGCAGGCTCGTCACGGTCGCTCCGGCGACGAGGATCCAGGCCCAGACACCGCCGTCCGAGACACCGGCCCGCATGAGTCCGAGTTTCCCGATGAAGCCGGAGAACGGCGGGATCCCCGCGAAGTTCATGGCGGGGACGAAGAAGAGGAGCGCGAGCAGCGGGGCCGACCTGGCCATCCCGCCGAGCCGGGTGAGTTCGTTGGTGCCGCCCCGGCGCTCGATGAGCCCCGCGACGAGGAAGAGACTCGTCTGGACGGTGATGTGGTGGGCGACGTAGAAGATCGCACCGCCGTACGCCTCGCGGGTGGCCAGACCGATCCCGAAGACCATGTAACCGATGTGGCTGATGAGGGTGAAGGAGAACAGCCGCTTCAGGTCGGTCTGGGCGACCGCGCCGAGGATGCCCACGATCATCGAGGCGAGGGCGACGGCCATGAGCAGGTCACCGAGCCGGTTGCCGGGGAAGAGCAGGGTCTCGGTACGCAGCATGCAGTAGATGCCGACCTTCGTCAGCAGGCCCGCGAAGACGGCGGTGACGGGCGCGGGCGCGGTCGGGTAGGAGTCGGGGAGCCAGGCGGCCAGGGGGAACACGGCGGCCTTGATGGCGAAGACGGTGAGGAGCATCGCCTGGACCAGGGTCTGCACACCGAGCGGCAGGTCGGGCAGCCGCTGGGCCAGCTGGGCGAAGTTGGCGGTGCCGGTGGCGGCGTAGGTCATGGCGATCGCCGTCAGGAACAGCATCGAGGAGAACAGCGAGATGATCACGTAGGTGGAGCCGGCCCGGATACGGGGTCCGGTACCGCCGAGCGTGAGCAGCACGAAGCTGGCGACCAGCATGATCTCGAAGCCGACGTAGAGGTTGACGAGGTCGCCCGCGACGAACGTGAGGGAGACCCCGGCGACCAGGATGAGGTAGGCGGGGTGGAACACGGCGACCGGCGTCTCCTTGTCCCGGTCCGCCATGCCCTGGCCGAGTGAGTAGACGAGCACGGAGAGGGTGACGGCCGAGGAGACGGTCAGCATCAGTCCGGACAGCCGGTCGGCGACCAGCGTGATGCCGAGCGGCGGGGCGAAGTCCCCGAGGTGGACGGACAGGGGGCCCTGCCGGTCCGCGGCGATCATCAGGGTCACCGAGAGCGCGAGGACGGCGGTGAGCACGGCGACGCTGATGAAGCGCTGGAAGCGTGCGAGCCTGACGCCGAAGGCGAGGCTGACCCCGGTGGCGCAGAGGGGCAGCAGGACCGGCAGCGGGACGAGCGCGTTCATCCGGCGGCTCCTCGGTCGTCGTGCGTGTCGTTCACGTAGTCCTCCGGATCGGCGCCCAGCACGTCGTGCCACAGGTCGCCGCCGGCGTCCCGGCCCCGGGCCTGCAGTGCGCGGTCGGCGCGCAGCCGGGCGCGCAGGCGGTGGCGTTCCTGCCGGTAGCGTGCGCGCTCCTTCCGTGTGCGTCCGGGCTCCGCCCGGTATTCCTCGCGCAGTTCGGCACGTTCCCCCAGCACCTCGGCGCGCAGGAAGATGCGCCGGTCCTCCAGGTCGTCGTGGACCTCGTCGGTGCCGGTGAGCTGGTAGCTGCGGTAGGCCATGGCGAGCAGGAAGGCCGTGGTGGCGAGCGTGATGACGATGGCGGTGAGCGCGATGGCCTGGGGCAGCGGGTCGGTGACCCGGCGCAGCGGCACCCCGTAGAGCAGGGGCGCCGCCCCGGCGGACCCGGTCGACGAGAGGACCAGCAGGTTGATGCCGTTCCCCGCGATCACCGCGCCGAGCAGGATGCGGGTGAGCGGCCGGGTGAGCATGAGGATGCCGCCGACCGCGCAGAGGACGACGGCGGTGGCGAGGAGCGAGACGCTCATGGTCATCGGTTCGGCTCCCCCGTCCCGGGATCCGTCGCGGGCGCCAGCGCGCCCGCCGCCCGCTCGATCTGCCGGTCGACCTTGGCTCCCAGCGCCCGCACGATGTCCAGGACGACGCCGAGGACCAGCAGGTAGACGCCGAAGTCGAAGAGCACCGAGGTGCTCAGGTGGTAGTCACCGAACACGGGCAGGTGTCCGTGGTAGGTCCAGGCGTGCAGCACCGTGCCCTCCGCGAGGCCGCCCAGGGCGACCGCCGTGGACACGAACAGTCCGAGCCCGGTGAAGAGGCCCGGCTGCAGGGGCGCGGCCTCCGCGAGCTCGAATCTGCCTCCCGCGAGGTAGCGGGTGATGAGGGCGAGTCCCGCCACCAGCCCGGCGACGAAACCGCCGCCCGGCATGTTCTCCGCGCAGAACAGCAGGTACAGGGAGAGCACCAGGATGGGGTGGAAGAGGAGGCGGCCCACCACCTCGAAGACGACGGACCGGTGCTCGGGCGCGAGAGTGGATCCGGCGGCCAGCCAGCTCCGTTCGGGTGCGGTGTCGTCGCCCTGCGGCAGTCCGGTGAGGCGTCGGCCCGACAGCGTCCAGGCGGTCTCCCCCCGCAGCTCCTCCCTGTTCATGGAGGCCTCGCCGCGGCGGTGCAGGTAGATGAGGCTGGTGACGCCGATCGCCGCCGCCGCGAGAACGGCCGACTCCCCCATGGTGTCCCAGGCGCGCAGGTCGACGAGGATGGTGGCCACGACGTCCTTGAGGCCGTGGTGGGCGACCTCCTCGACCATCGCGGCGCCCGCGGGCTCGGCGACGCGTGCGGCGCCCGCCGCCCAGACGGCCACGCCGACCGTCGCCGCGGCTCCCAGCGCGACCGGGATCCGCAGCGCCCGCCGCCAGGTGCCGATGGACTCCTCGAAGCGCACCGGCAGCCGGCGCAGGACCAGGACGAACACGATCATCGACACCGTCTCGACGCAGAACTGGGTGAGCGCGAGGTCGGGCGCGCCCTGTACGACGAAGAGGAGCGCGGCCCCGTACCCGGTGAGTCCGGCCAGGACGACGGCCTTCATCCGGCGGCTGACCGTCAGACAGGAGAGGGCGGCGGCGCAGGTGAGGAAGGCGACCGCGCCCTGGAGCGGAACGTCCCACACCCGGGGGGCGACCGCGCCCTCCCAGGGGCGGTCCGTGACCAGCACCGCGAGCTGGCCGGCCAGCATCACCGACATGGTGATGGCCAGGTAACCGGAGAGGGAGCCGCGCTGGACGAAACCGGTGACCTGGAGGGCGACGCGCTCCAGGCCGAGCAGGAGGTGGCCGAACACGTTGTCCGCGGTGGGCCACGCGACGCGGCGGGAGACCTTGGTGACCGTCCCGCGTGCCGCGAACAGCGCGGCGCCGCCGGCCCACGTCACGGCGGACAGCAGCAGGGCCGTCCCGAAGCCGTGCCAGAGCGCGAGGTGGTAGGGGTGCGCGGGGGCGGGGAAGACGTCGGCGTACGCGGCGAACAGGCGGTCCGTCCATCCGACTCCGGGGCCCAGGACGAGACCGGCGACGGCGAGCACCGCGGGCGGGGCGAGAAGCGCGGCGCCGACGCGGTGGGCGGGGGTGTCGGCGACTCCGCGCTTGCGCGCGAACGCTCCCCATACGAAGCGGAGGGTGTAGGCGACCGTGAGCACCGAGCCGAGGACGACGACGGCGAGCTCCCAGCGGTCGGCGGTGTCGCCGTGCAGCAGCGCTTCGAGGGCGGCCTCCTTGGCGGCGAAGCCGAGCAAGGGGGGCACGGCGGCCATGGAGGCGGCGGCGAGTACGCCGACCGCGCAGAGGTAGGGCATGGTCCGGCCGAGGCCGGAGAGCGCACGCAGGTCACGCGTGCCGGTCGCGTGGTCCACGATGCCGGTGACAAGGAAGAGGGCGGCCTTGAACAGCGCGTGCGCCAGGATCATCGCGACCGCGGCGAGTGCCGCGTTCCGGTTCCCCGCCCCGGCGAGCACGGTGAGGAATCCGAGCTGGCTGACGGTCCCGTAGGCGAGGACGAGTTTCAGGTCGTGCAGGCGCAGGGCGCGCCAGCCCCCGAGGAGCATGGTCGCTCCCCCCAGCACGAGGACGACGGGCCGCCAGACGGGTACGTCGGCGAAGGCGGGAGCGAGCCGTGCCACGAGGTAGACGCCGGCCTTGACCATGGCCGCGGCGTGCAGGTAGGCGCTGACGGGGGTGGGCGCGGCCATGGCGTTCGGCAGCCAGAGACTGAACGGCCAGATCGCCGACTTGGACAGGGCCCCGCAGAGCACGAGCACGACGGCCACGGACACGGCGACGGTCGCTTCCGGAGGGTCGGCCACGATCGCGGAGATCCGGTAGGTGCCGGCCGCCTCACCGAGGATCAGGAAGCCGACCAGCATGGCGAGTCCGCCCAGCGTGGTGACCGTCAGGGCCTGGAGGGCGGAGCGGCGGTTCTTCTTGCGTTCGCTGGTGTGCCCGATCAGCAGGTAGGAGAAGACGGTGGTCAGTTCCCAGAAGACGTAGAGGGTGATCAGGTCGTCCGCGAGGACGAGAGCGAGCATGGCGCCGGCGAAGGCCAGCAGGTTTCCCGCGAAGGGCGCCAGTTGGGGCGAGCCGTCGGTGAAGTAGGACGCGCAGTACAGCAGGACGAGCATGCCGACGCCGGCCGCGAGCAGCACCATCAGCTCGGCGAGTGCGTCCAGGCGCAGGGCGACCGTGACGTCGTAGGTGGCGATCCAGTCCCACGACGAGGTGACCGTCCCGCCGTCGGCCGTGGTGCCCCACTGGGTGAACGCCCACACCGTGGTGGCCGCGGGAGGCAGGGCCAGCACGACGAAGGCCCGGCGGCCGAGGCGCCGCACCAGCGGCACGGCGCACGCCGCCAGTACGAAATGGCAGAGGACGAGGACGGTCACGACGGGTGTTCCGGAACAAAGGCCACCGAATACAGATATATCCCCTGGCCCGGTTCACCCGTCCGGCGCGCCGCGCGGCGGTCGGCCCACTGGTTCCGGTCCGCGCCGGTGGCGGCCGCCCTTCGTCCCATTGAGGTCACAGCACGGCGTCTGCCCTGTTCATCCGCGCGCACACGGCATGACGTGGGAACGTTCCGGCGCGCCGGGCGCTTCGTCCTCGCGGAACACCCGGTCGGCGTTCAGGGAGAGATGGCACGGTTCGTCGGGCGCCTCGTCCGGCAGCCCCCGGCCGGTCCCGCTGACGCGGAGGCCGCAGCGCGCCTCGCCACGCTCGGTGATGCCGTCACCGTCGGGTGACCTGTGCACCGCGTGCGGGGGGAGTTCTCGGGTCACCGCCGTCGCCTTCCTGTGCGCGGCAGGAGCTGCGCCTGCGCCTTCAGCGTCACTCCGGAGCGGGCGCGCCGCCACCGGGGCGGTCGTCACGCACCGCCCCTTTCGCCCGCCGGCGGCCCGGCCCTCCTCACGTGCGACGCCCCGGACCGCCCCGTCCGCCGGCGGATCAGTCCAGCACCGCGATTCCGTCGATCTCGACCATGGCCTGTTCGTCCCACAGCCTGACCGCCCCGACGACCGCCATGGCCGGGTACTCGCGCCCTGCCAGCCTCCGCCAGACGGCGCCCAGTTCACGGGCGTGGGCGCGGTAGCCGGCCACGTCGGTGGTGTAGACCGTCACCCTGGCCAGCGAGGTCGGGGCGCCGCCGGCCGCGCGCAGGGCGGTGAGCAGGTTCCCCAGGGCGGTCTCGAACTGCTCCGGCAGGGTGGCTCCGACGACCTTCCCGTCACCGTCCAGCGCGGTCTGCCCGGCCAGGAAGACCAACCGGCCGCCGGTGGCCGTGACAGCGTGCGAGAAGCCGTGGGGCGGGGAGAGTTCGGCGGGGTTGATCCGGGTGATCGGATTCATGCGGGGGTCTCCTGTGTGGCGTACAGATCCTTGGCGATGATCGTGCGCTGTACCTCGGTGGCTCCCTCGTAGATCCGGGGCGCGCGGACCTCCCGGTAGAGGTGTTCGAGCAGATGGCCCCGGCGCAGGGCGCGGGCGCCGTGCAGCTGGACGGCCGTGTCGACGACGTACTGCGCGGTCTCGGTCGCGTACAGCTTGGCCATGGCCGCGCGCCGGGGCACCCCCGGCTCACCGGCGTCGTGCGCGGCGGCGGCCGCGAGGACCAGGAGCCGGGCCGCCTCGGTGCGGGTGGCCATCTCGGCCACCTGGTGCGAGACGGCCTGGAGGTCCTTGAGCGGCGCCCCGAAGGCGCTGCGGTGCGCGGTGTGTTCCAGGGTCGCGTCGAGCGCGGCGCGTGCCATGCCGACCGCGAACGCCCCGACGCTGGGGCGGAAGAGGTTCAGGGTGTCCATGGCCACCCGGAATCCCCGGCCGGGCTCACCCAGCACGTCGTCGGCGCGCACCGGTACACCGTCGAAGTCCAGTGCCCCGACGGGGTGCGGGGACAGCATGTCGAGTGCCTCGCCGGTGAGCCCCGGCCGGTCGGCGGGCACGAGGAAGGCGGTGACGCCACGGGCTCCGTCGCCCTCCCCCGTCCGGGCGAAGACGGTGTAGAAGTCGGCCTCGGGGGCGTTGGAGATCCAGCACTTCTCGCCGGTGAGCCGCCAGCCGTCACCACCGGGGGCCGGCCGTGCGGCGAGGGCGAGGGCAGCCGCGTCGGACCCCGCGCCCGGCTCGCTGAGCGCGAAGGCGGCGACGGCGCGGCCGGCGCGCACCTCGGGGAGCCAGCGCGCGCGCTGGGCCTCGGTTCCCGCCAGGCGGACCGGACCGGCTCCGAGGCCCTGGAGCGCGAGCGCGGTCTCCGCCTCCGTGCAGCCGCGCGCCAGCGACTCGCGCAGCAGGCAGAGATCGAGCGCACCCGAGCCGAGGAGCCGGTCCAGGAGCCCCAGTCCGCCGAGCGCGGCGACGAGCGGGCGGTTGACCTTGCCCGGCTCGCCCTTCTCGGCGAGCGGGCGGAGTTCCTCACGGGCGAGTGCGTACAGCTCTTCGCACCAGGCGGTTCGACCGGGATCGAGGGAGAATGCCGTCATGGCGGCGCCTCTCTTGTCGCGTCTTATCGCGGACCGTTGACTACCGTCACTCGAACGATACGCTCCAAGGGCGACAAGGGGGCGATGCTTCATGAAGCCGTCAGGTACCGCGAGCGCGCACACCGACACCTTCGCGCGCGACCATCTCCCACCCGCCGAGGACTGGCCCGAGCTGGTCTTCGACCTCCCCGAACTGGCCTACCCGGACCGGCTGAACTGCGGATACGAGCTGCTCGACCGCACCGTCGCCGGCTTCGGCCCCGACCGCCCCGCCTTCCGCACCGGCGACGGGACGGTGTGGAGCTACGGGGAGCTGCGCGACCGGGTGGACCGGATCGCGCAGGTGCTGACCCATGACCTGGGCGTCGTCCCCGGCAACCGCGTGCTGCTGCGCGGTCCCACCACGCCCTGGCTCGCGGCCTGCTGGCTCGCCGTGATGAAGGCCGGGGCGGTCGCGGTGACCGTCCTGGACCGGCAACGGGCCTCCGAACTCGCCACGATCTGTTCCCTCGCCCGTGTCGGCCACGCCCTGTGCGACGTCAGATCGGTGGACGACCTGCTCGGCGCCGGGGTCCACGGGCTGCGCGTCACGACGTACGGGGGCGACTCCGCCGACGACCTGACGGAGCTCGCGGCGGCGCGGCCCGGGCCCTACCGGGCGGTGGACACCGCCGCCGACGACATCGCGCTCATCGCGTTCACCTCGGGTACCACCGGCCGGCCCAAGGGCTGCATGCACGCCCACCGCGATGTGCTGGCGGTCGCCGACACGTTCGCCCGGCACGTCCTGCGTCCGGGCCCCGACGACGTGTTCACGGGCAGCCCGCCGCTCGGTTTCACCTTCGGGCTGGGCGGACTGGTGGTCTTCCCGCTCCGGGCCGGCGCCTCGGCCCTGCTGCTGGAGCAGGCGGGACCCAGGCAGCTGCTGCCCGCGCTCGCCGAGCACCGGGTCTCCGTCCTGTTCACGGCACCGACCGCCTACCGCGTGATGCTGGACGCACTCGACGGCCACGACCTGTCCGCCCTGCGCCGTTGCGTCTCGGCCGGGGAGAACCTTCCCGCCGCGACCTGGCGGTCCTGGTACGAACGGACGGGCCTGCGCATCATCAACGGCATCGGGGCCACCGAGCTGCTGCACATCTTCATCTCCGCGGCCGACGGGGCGATCCGGCCCGGCACCACGGGCGTGCCCGTGCCCGGCTGGCAGGCGCGTGTGGTGGACGAGGACGGCGTGGAGCTGCCCGACGGGGAGCCCGGCCTGCTGGCCGTGCGCGGTCCGGTCGGCTGCCGGTACCTCGCCGACGAACGTCAGCGCGTGTACGTGCGCCACGGCTGGAACATCACCGGTGACACCTACGTCCGCGAGCCGGACGGCTACTTCCGTTACGTCGCGCGCGCCGACGACATGATCATCTCCGCCGGTTACAACATCGCCGGCCCCGAGGTCGAGGAGGCCCTCCTGCGCCACCCCGACGTCTCCGAGGCGGCGGTGGTGGGGCGGGCCGACGAACTGCGCGGGCAGATCGTGGCCGCCTACGTCGTCCTGCGTGAGGGGGCGTCCCTGTCGGCGGACGACCTGCGCACCCACATGAAGGCCGCGCTGTCACCGCACAAGTGCCCGCGTACCGTCGAGTTCGTGCCGGCGCTCCCGAGGACCGCGACGGGGAAGCTCCAGCGGTTCCTGCTGCGAGGGTCCGGCGCTCCAGGGCGCCCGGCCGGAAACCGGGATGACCGGGAGGCGGACGGCCGGACAGGATGAGGCATGTCCTGGACCTTCACCGACGACGTCGACGCCTTCCTGGAGACGGCCGGGCCGTCACTGGCCGCCCGGCCCGCCGAGAACACCCTGCTGCTGACCGTCACCGCCACCCTGCGGGAGGGCGGACCGCACGCCTACGGGGCGGGGGACCCCGTGCTGGGCTGGTGGCGCGGGGCGGACGGGGAGGTGGCCGGGGCCCTGGTGCGCACGCCGCCCCACCCGCCGGTCCTCGGCTCGGCGGCCCCGGAGGCGGTCGCGGCTCTGGCCGACGCGCT
>Ga0247818_10003133_pt1 | contig 10676 bp, 10 predicted proteins | sample 13C_Glucose_Day1_FD_192424 | JGI IMG/M metagenome (GOLD analysis project Ga0247818, IMG submission 192424) | Soil microbial communities from agricultural site in Penn Yan, New York, United States - 13C_Glucose_Day1 | ecosystem: Environmental > Terrestrial > Soil > Agricultural land | place...
AGTACCTCACAGGTTCTCTGCCGGAAGCCCAGCTCAAGGAAAAGATCGCTGATGCTCACTTCATCGGCATTCGCTCGCGCACTCAACTGACCGAAGAGATCTTCGATCACGCGAAGAAGCTGGTGGCTGTCGGCTGTTTCTGCATCGGCACCAACCAGGTCGACCTGAGCGCTGCCCGCGAGCGCGGTATCGCCGTGTTCAACGCGCCGTACTCCAACACCCGCTCCGTTGCCGAGCTGGTGCTGGCCGAAGCGATCCTGTTGCTGCGCGGTATCCCTGAGAAGAACGCCTCCTGCCACCGTGGCGGCTGGATCAAGAGCGCGGCCAACTCCTTCGAGATCCGCGGCAAGAAGCTGGGCATCGTCGGCTACGGCTCGATCGGCACCCAACTGTCGGTCCTGGCCGAAGGCCTGGGCATGCAGGTGTACTTCTATGACACCGTGACCAAGCTGCCACTGGGTAACGCCACCCAGGTCGGCAACCTGCACGAACTGCTGGGCATGTCCGACATCGTGACCCTGCACGTACCGGAAACCGCTGCTACCCAGTGGATGATCGGCGAGAAGGAAATCCGTGCCATCAAGAAGGGCGGCATCCTGATCAACGCCGCCCGCGGCACCGTGGTCGAACTGGACGCCCTGGCGGACGCGATCAAGGACAAGCACCTGATCGGCGCGGCCATCGACGTGTTCCCGGTGGAGCCACGCTCCAACGACGAAGAGTTCGAAAGCCCGCTGCGTGGCCTGGACAACGTTATCCTGACCCCGCACATCGGTGGTTCCACCGCCGAGGCGCAGGCCAACATCGGCTTGGAAGTGGCTGAGAAGCTGGTCAAGTACAGCGACAACGGTACCTCGGTATCGTCGGTGAACTTCCCGGAAGTGGCCCTGCCGGCTCACCCTGGCAAGCACCGCTTGCTGCACATCCACGAGAACATCCCGGGTGTGATGAGCGAGATCAACAAGGTCTTCGCCGAAAACGGCATCAACATCTCCGGTCAGTTCCTGCAGACCAACGAGAAAGTCGGCTACGTGGTCATCGACGTAGACGCCGAGTACTCGGACCTGGCGCAACAGAAGCTGCAACACGTCAACGGCACCATCCGTAGCCGTGTGCTGTTCTAAGAACAGCTGGCAGCATTGAAAAAGGGAGCCCCTGCCAAGGGGCTCCCTTTTTTTATTTCACGTTGACGGTAATCTTCTCCGATACGATTGGCGGATCGAAGGGCATGTGGCCGCTGTCGCCCAGCTCCAGCTGCAAGGTATGCTTGCCCGGTGTCAGTGTTACTTCAGCCTGGGTCTGCGCCTTGCCGAAGTGCAGGTGGTTGGCATCGTTGGGGATCGGCTGGCCGGCTGCCGGCAGTTCATCGACATCGATCAACAGGTGGTGGTGACCGGTGTTCTTGGTGACATCACCCGCTGGCGCCAGCGAAATATCCTTGACGGCGAACTTGACCACGACAGTCTGCGGTACCGTTGCACCGTCTGCCGGAGAAACGATGGACACTTCAGCGCCCTTGGGCGCTGGCGTTGCAGCACTGGCCAGCACTGAAACGCCCATCAGCAGGCCAGCGAAAGCAGCACGTGACATAAAGGTTTTCATTCTCTTCTCCAGTTTTTCCGTAAAATTCACGTGACCATCACAACTTCATGGTCAATCGTTGTCGAAGGCACTCGACAACCATAGCAAAGCGAGCCTGATCCAGAGCGTCGCGATAATGATTTCAAAGGAGTGACCATGCGTTTTCTGCCTGGCCTGATCTGCCTGCTACCCCTTTTGAGCCCATTGGCTCATGCCGAACTGATTGATGACGTGAACGACCGCGGTGAATTGCGCATTGCCCTTGAGGCTAATACACCGCCGTTCAACTTCAAGAAAGACGACAGCCTTACCGGCTTCGAAGTCGAATTGGGACAAATGCTGGCCAACGAACTGGAAGTGCGTGCCGACTTTGTCGTCACGGACGCCAGTGATCTGCTAGCCGGCGTGGAAAGCGGCAAGTACGACGTCGCCATCAACCACATTGCACAGACCCCGGCGCTCAAGGAACGTTTCGACTTCAGCGAAACTTACCTGCAAACCAAAGCGCAATTGATCGCGCAGAAAGACGAGCCGCAATCAATCCTGCTGGTGCAGTCGCTGACGGAACAAAAGCCGAAAGCCAACCCGGTCGTCAACCTGGCGATTCCGTTTCAGAAGGGTAACCCGGCGTTTCACGCCAGCCTGGAAAGCGCGTTGCAGCGGATCAAGGACGATGGCCGCCTGCAGGCGCTGGAGCAGAAATGGTTTGGGGCTGAATCGGGGGCGGTACCCAAGCCCTGAATTCGCGCAATAACCCTGTGGGAGCGGGCTTGCTCGCGAAAGCGGTGTGTCAGGCGATATGACTGTCGGCTGACACTACGCCTTCGCGAGCAAGCCCGCTCCCACATTGGTCCTGTGTTGGTAGTTAGTCGAGTGCTGCCAAGGATTCAGCAGCTTCGGCCAGTTCCAGCTCGCTGAAGACCTGGACGCCATGGCGCTTGAGCAGCGCCGCCGTCACACCCTCGCCACTGACCTTCACCCCACTGAAGGTCCCGTCATAGGTCAGCAGATTGCCGCAGGATGGGCTGTTGGCCTTGAGCACGGCTACGCGAATGCCGTGCCGTTGCACCAGCTCCAGCGCCTGACAAGCCCCGGACAGAAACTGCGCGCTGACATCCTCGCCCTCGGTGGTGATCACCGACGCCTGCCCGTCCAGCACTTCACCACCCTGCCCACCCGGAATTTCCGCTGCCGCCCGCGGCGTTGGCAGGCCACCGGCGACTTCCGGGCACAACGGCACGACCCGACCTTCGTCGACCCACTGCTGCAATAGATCGAACGGCCCACTGGCCCCACCGTCATAACGTACGCGGTGCCCCAGCAGGCAGCGGCTTACCAGTATTTTCTGCATGTTTAGAACGGCTCGTTGCCGCGACGCCGAAACCAGCCGGTCAACGACAGGCGCTCACGGTTCGCAGGCAGGACTTCATGGGGGACCTCCCCCGACAGGAACACCACCAGGCATCCACCGACGGGGTCCACATCGTATTGCGCGTCTTCGTCCAGGTACATACGCAACTGACCGCCATGTTCAGGCAGCCAGGACTCATTGAGGTAAACCACAGCCGACACCATGCGCCGGTCGTCGTCACGAAAACGGTCGACGTGCTTGAGGTAAAAAGCCCCGGGCGGGTACATCGCGAAATGGCTCTCGAAATCCTCCAGCCCCAGGAACAGGCCACGGTTCAACGCCTCGCGCAGGCTGTCCATCAATCCCAGATAGCTGTCGCAGACCTCGGCCTGGCCGGGCTCGATCCACTGGATATGATCGCCCCGAATCCCCTCGCGGATCTCCGACGTCGGCCCTCGTCCCACGGCGGCCGGGGCCAGTTCACCCTCGGCCGCACGTTTACGGCACTCGGCAGCCAGCGCTCGGGTCAGATCCTGAGACAGGAAAATATTCTGCTGCGACCAACCGCTGGCGGCCAGGTCATCGACGATTCGTAACAGCAGCGGGTGATCAGAAGGTATTTGCATGGCGCGCATAGTATTCCTGCGCCTGGAAATCCGACAGAGCCACGCAGCGGGTTGATACGAATTCTCGACAAGACGGTATGCCACACGGAGAATAGTCGCCTGCCGACAGGAGTCCCTATGCGCCGTTTGCTTTTCTCCCTGCTGATGCTCTGTGTTATGCCCGCCTGGGCAGACGGCCACGACCAACTGTACAAGGTCGCCGGCTGGCCGGAACAACGCGCGCATTTCAACGACGCCCTCTCTGCCGCCCAACAGCGCTACCAAAGCAGCCTGCCCCCCGCGGTGTTCCAGGCGCTGGTCGACAACAGCAATCAACGTTTCGCGCCCAATGCGGTGGACCAACGTGCCGAAGCGCAGTTGCGCAAGAACCTCGCCGACCCGAAACCGGCGCTGACGTTCTTTCAATCGCCGCTGGGCAAGAAGATCGTCGCCGCCGAATTGCTCGCCACCCGCCGCGATCAACTGGCGAAAAATGCCAAGGGCTTGCCGAAGATGCAGGCCAGCGACAGCCGCCTGCTGATCATCGGCCACCTGGCCCAGGCCCTGCCGGCGCGCGAGGCCGGCGCCGAAGTCAGCCTGGCGATTGCCGGTGTCGCGGCCGACAGCCTCAGCTCGATGATTCCGGGGCTGCTCGGTGCAGGACAAGCCCAAGGCATGTTGAACGGGCAGCGCCAGCGCCTGATGGAGCAAATCGGCAGCGACCTGAACAACACGCTGCTGTACGTCTATCGCGATCTGTCGGATGAGGAACTGGAAGAGTTCGCCACCTTTGCCGAGTCAGCCGAAGGCAAGGCTTACTACCAGGCGGCGCTGGCGGCGATTCGGGCGGGGTTGGCGGTCGGGCAGAGTACTTCGAACCTGACCCAATAATCCTCGGCGTCTGAACGGACGCCTTCGCGGGCAAGCCCGCTCCCACAGTGATCGGCATATACCTGCAACTTTGTGATCACCGCAAACCTTGTGGGAGCGTGTTTGCCCGCGAAGAGGCCGGAACTGTCGCTACAGATTCCGCCCCTTGATCCGCTTGCTCAAGAACCCGAAATACTCCCCGCGCAACACCAACGTCTCATTCGCCAGATGATGACGCGCCTCGGGCAGCATCAATATCTGCGGCCGATCGAACTTGCCCCGCAGGACCTCAAGGTTGTGCTGCCAGTCCACGGTCATGTCTGCCTGCCCCTGCACGATGAGTGGTCGGCGCGCGCTTGCCGGCGCCGCTTCTACCCGCTTGATCCAGCGCGCCAATGCTCCCACCCAAGCCGTCGGCAGGCGTAGTGGCTGCAAGGGGTCAGCTTGCAGAAACGGCAGAAAGGCCGGGTCGCCGGAGTTTTCGCTGAAGCGCCGGGCAATGGCTTTGACAAAAGGCCTGAGCAGGTAATAACTCATTTGCGACCAACCCCATGCCCGCGGCCGCACCAGCGGCGCCAACAGGATCACCTGGCCCTGGGCCGGACTGCTCGCCCCGGCATTGAGCACATGATCGACCACGATCGCGCCCCCCGTGCTTTGCCCGCACAGGTGCCACGGCTGCGGCAGATCGAGGGACAATGCTTCGGCAAACAACCCTTGCAGCGTGTCCTGATACTCGGCGAAGTCCTTGATGCTTGCCCGCTCGCCGCTGGACAGCCCATGACCCGGCAAGTCGCAGGCAATCACGGCAAAACCTTGCTCCAGCGCCCACCCGATCACATGCCGGTAGAGACCGGTGTGGTCGTAAAACCCGTGAAAGACAAACAGCGTCGCTTTCACCTGCTCTGGCCACCAGACCTGGCTGACCACCTCATAACCATCGACCTGAAAACATCCCAGGCGGCTGCGTACATTGCGCGTCGAGAAATCCAGCCCATAAAACCGCTGGTAGGCCTGCGCCTCCGCTGACAAGGGCAGCCCCTGCGCCAGCGGCCGCAGGCTGGCTCGCAGATGATCGGGGTCGAAGGTCACTGACATGGGCATTCCAGAGCACGAAACGGACTTTATGGACCTGCGATATTCATCTGTCGCGGCAAGCATGGCAAGCTAGCCGATCCTCAAGGAGTGAACCCATGCGATCGCCCTATCGCGCCGCCCTGCTCGCCAGCCTGCTTGCCCTCGTGTGCGCCGCAGTGCTGTGGGCCGCCTACGATTGGTTTCAGGGGCGCTATCTGCGGGCATTCAGCGAGCACACGGCCATGTTCTCCGGCGATCCGCTGCGCCTGCCCGACAACCTGGCCGGTCCTGGCGCCGTCCGTCTCGTGCACTTTTGGGACCCGGCCTGCCCGTGCAACGTCGGCAACCAGCAACACCTCAGCGAACTGGTTGAGCTGTATGAGCCCCAGGGCGTGGAGTTTTTTGCCGTGCAAAAGCCGGGCAGCCACGGTCAGTTGCCAGGCAACCTGAACAGGTTGAAACCCATCGACGTCCTGCCCGGCTCCGAACAGATCCCCGCCAGCCCCGCCGTGGCAATTTGGGATCGCGCCGGCAAACTCGCGTACTTCGGGCCCTACAGCGAAGGCCTGACCTGCAATTCCAGCAACAGCTTTATCGAGCCGATCCTGCAAGCGCTGAACGAAGGCCGTAAAGTCAGTGCCACCCACACACTGGCCGTGGGGTGTTACTGCCCTTGGCCTGTCGCCCCTACGAAGTAACGCAGACAGCAGACGAGAATCCCTCCTACGGGCGATGGGCCAAACCGGGCTTGTCGTGTTAAACAGTCTCGCCAGGGAATTGCTGTCACCGATAACAATAAGGAGTCACCATGAAACGTAGCCTGACTGCGCTCGGTTTGCTGATCGTCGCGCTCGCCGCAGGAGCCGGCTGGTATGTCTACAGCAAGCAGCCGTCACGCCAGGGCATGGTGGAACTGCAGCACCTGCAAGGTTCGGTCACCGTGCGTTATGACGAGCGCGGCATCCCGCATATCCGTGCCGACAACGAAACCGACCTGTACCGCGCCCTCGGTTATGTCCACGCCCAGGACCGGTTGTTCCAGATGGAGGTGCTGCGTCGCCTCGCCCGTGGCGAACTGGCCGAGGTGCTCGGGCCGAAACTGCTCGACACCGACAAGCTGATGCGCAGCCTGCGCATTCGCGAACGTGCCGAATCCTACGTGGCGAACCTGGACAAGCAATCGCCTGCCTTCGTTGCCCTGCAGGCCTACCTGGACGGTATCAACCAGTACCAGGACAGCCACGCCAAACCGGTAGAGTTCGATGTGCTGGGCATCAACAAACGCCCGTTCACGGCGCAGGACACCGTCAGCATCGCCGGTTACATGGCCTACAGTTTTGCCATGGCGTTTCGCACCGAACCGTTGCTGACCTACGTGCGCGATCAATTGGGTGCCAACTACCTGAACGTCTTCGATCTCGACTGGCAGCCCAAGGGCGTGCTGGCAAACCGTAACAATAATGCCCCGCCCCCCCTCGCCAGCGCCGACTGGAAAGACCTCAACGCCCTCGCCCGCCTGAGCGAGCAGGCCCTGGCCGACAATGGCCTGCCACAGTTCGAGGGCAGCAATGCCTGGGTGGTGGCCGGCAACCGCACCAAAAGCGGCAAGCCGCTGCTGGCCGGTGACCCGCACATCCGTTTTTCCGCGCCGTCGGTGTGGTACGAAGCGCAGCTCTCGGCGCCGGGTTTCGAGCTCTATGGCCACTACCAGGCCTTGATGCCGTTCGCGTCCCTGGGCATGAACAGTGACTTCGGCTGGAGCATCACCATGTTCCAGAACGACGACCTCGACCTGATCGCCGAAAAGCTCAATCCGGATAATCCCAACCAGGTCTGGTACCGCGGCCAGTGGGTGGACATGATCAGCAGCGAACAGCAGATCGCGGTCAAGGGCCAGGCGCCGGTGACACTGACGCTGCGCCAGTCACCCCACGGTCCGATCGTCAATGATGCGCTGGGCAACGTCGGCGGCAAGACGCCGATCGCCATGTGGTGGGGGTTTCTCGAAAGCCAGAATCCGATCATCGAAGGCTTCTACCAGCTCAACCGCGCCGACACCCTGGCCAAGGCCCGTAGCGCCGCCGCCAAGGTCCAGGCGCCCGGCCTGAACATCGTCTGGGCCAACGCCAAGGGCGACATCGGCTGGTGGGCCGCGGCGCAACTGCCCAAGCGCCCTGCCGGGGTGCGCCCGTGGTTCATTCTGGATGGCAGCACCAGCGACGCCGACAAGGACGGTTTCTACCCGTTCAGCGCCAACCCCCAGGAAGAGAATCCGGCGCGGGGCTATATCGTCTCGGCCAACTTCCAGCCATTGTCGCCGACGGGGATGGAGATCCCCGGTTACTACAACCTCGCCGATCGCGGCCAGCAACTCGATCGACAGCTCAGCGACAAGAACATCAAGTGGGACCTGGAAAGCAGCCAAGGGCTGCAACTGGGCACCACCACCGCCTATGGCACGCGTCTGTTGGCGCCACTGCTACCGACGTTGCGCGAAGTGGTCAGCGATCCTGCAGAGCTCAAGCTGGTGGAGCAGTTGTCCCAGTGGAAGGGCGACTACCCGCTCGACTCCACCAGCGCCACCCTGTTCAACCAGTTGCTGTTTAACCTGGCCGAGGCGGCGATGCACGATGAACTGGGCAATGACTTCTTCGAAACGATGCTCTCGACCCGTGTGATCGATGCCGCACTGCCGCGCCTGGCGGCGACGGCGGATTCGCCCTGGTGGGACAACCGCAATACCCCCGGCAAGGAAACCCGCGCCGATACCGTCAAGGCTGCGTGGCAGGCCAGCATCGCCCACCTCAAGGCCACGTTGGGTGCCGATGCCTCGCAATGGCAATGGGGCAAGGCGCACACCCTGACCCACGGCCACCCGCTGGGGCAGCAAAAGCCGCTGGACCGGCTCTTCAATGTCGGCCCCTTCGCGGCCCCTGGCGCACATGAAGTGCCGAACAACCTGACCTCCAGGATCGGCCCGGCACCGTGGCCGGTCACGTATGGCCCATCGACCCGGCGCCTGATCGACTTCGCCGATCCCGCCCACAGCCTGACGGTCAACCCGGTCGGCCAGAGCGGCGTGCTGTTCGACAAGCACTTTGACGATCAGGCCGAGGCGTATATCGAGGGGATTTATTTCCAGGCGCATCTCAATGATGAAGAGGTGACGGCCAATACGCGCAGTACCTTGAAGCTTCTACCGGCGCGTAGTGCTCAATAGATTTTTGTTGTCCGGGCTGACGCCTTCGCGAGCAAGCCCGCTCCCACATTGGAATGCATTTCAGATGTGGGAGCGGGCTTGCTCGCGAAGAGGCCCTCACAGGCAACATCAATGACAGCTCAAACCACCGCCGCAAAATGCTGCCTGAACTGCTGCGGCGTCACCCCCAGCCTGCGGTTGAACACGCTGCGCATGTGCTGGGCATCGCGGAATCCGCACTGATAGGCCACGGTCTTGAGGGGCGCCAGGGTGCTTTCCAGCAGCACCCGCGCCGCATCCACCCGCGCCCGCTCGACAAACTCTGCCGGGGTGATTTTCGCTTCCTTGGCAAACACGCGGGAAAAGTTGCGTGCACTCATGTTGGCGGCATTGGCCAGGTCGGCGATGGTCAGGTCGCCGGTCAAGTTCGCCAACACGTAATGCTGAGCCATTGCCACGGCAGAGGTGGGTTCCGCGTGAGGCGTTAGAAACGGGCTGAACTGTGACTGCCCGCCCGAGCGCTGGGTGAACACCACCAGTCGTTTTGCCACGCTCAAGGCCACGTCCGGCCCGTGATCGCGCCCCAGCAGATACAGCGACAGATCGATCCCGGCCGTTACTCCCGCCGAGGTGAACAGCTCGCCGTCCTGAACGTAAAGCCGATCGGCCTCCACTTGGGTTGCCGGACACAGCTCAGCCAATGCAGTGGCATCGCCCCAATGGGTGGTCACGGTTCGCCCTTCCAGCAATCCTGCCCGGGCGAGCATGAACGCGCCATTGCAGATCGAACCAAAACGCTGCGCCCGCGCGCTGGCATCGCGCAGCCAGGCATCAAACGCAGCGCCGAAGGCCATGAAGGGCAATTGCGGTCCACCGGCCACCAGCAGCAAGTCATAAGGCTCCAGCGCTTCGCTGAAATGCCGGTGGGCGTTCAGCGCCAAACCATTGGAGCACGTCATCACCCCGCGCTCCACGCCAATGACCTCGAGCCGGTAGTGATGCTCGGGGGCGAGGAAGCGGTTGGCTTCGGAAAACACATCCATGGGGCCGGTGACATCCAGCGATTGGACGCCGGCGAAGACCACGATAGCGACGGTTTTCTGCATGGCTCAAATACACCTTCAACATTGAAAGAGATCACACGCCACCCTATCCAAACGACGTCCAACAAGCGAGGTTGGCACGATATGCATGCTCATTGGCAAGGATCGCAGCCATGGATCGATTGTTCCGTTTGCGGGCCGCGAACAGACTTTAACCCTCAGCGCCGCCCCGGCGTTTACCTTGAGGAAAAGCCCATGAGCACCACCATCGCCGGCATCAAGATCCCCGACAGCGCCTTGGCCAAAGCCACCACCGAATACATCCGCGACATCGAATCCGACCTGCTCTACCACCACTCGCGCCGGGTGTTTCTGTTCGGCGCGCTGAGCGGCGAGCGCAAGCAACTGGCCTACAACCCGGAGCTTCTGTATGTAGGCGCGATGTTCCATGACCTGGGCCTGGTGGAAGGTTATCGCAGCGACAACGAACGTTTCGAAGTCGACGGCGCCAACGCGGCAGCGGCGTTTCTCAAGCCTTACGGGTTGAGCGATGACGACATCGAGCAGGTCTGGCTGTCGATCGCGCTGCACACTACGCCGGGCGTGCCGCAACACCTGCGGCCGACCGTGGCGCTGGTGACCGCAGGTGTTGAAATGGACGTGTTGGGTATGGACTACGCGGCGTTTTCCACCGTGCAGCGTGAGGCGGTGGTGCATGCGCATCCACGGGGCGAAGGGTTCAAGGAGTGCATCATCTGCGCCTTTGCCGACGGCTTGCGCCATCGTCCGCAGACCACGTTCGGCAATGTGAAGACCGATGTATTGATGGATCAGGAGCCGGGGTTCAAGCCGATGAACTTTGTCGAGGTCATCCGCAAATCGCCTTGGGTGGCGTGAACGCCAAAAAAACCTGTGGGAGCGGGCTTGCTCGCGAAGGGGTCGTGTCAGTC
>Ga0247818_10003136_pt1 | contig 10672 bp, 9 predicted proteins | sample 13C_Glucose_Day1_FD_192424 | JGI IMG/M metagenome (GOLD analysis project Ga0247818, IMG submission 192424) | Soil microbial communities from agricultural site in Penn Yan, New York, United States - 13C_Glucose_Day1 | ecosystem: Environmental > Terrestrial > Soil > Agricultural land | place: USA...
CCCCCGGCGACCACTCGCCATGACGTCCTCCCACGACGTCACCGTCGGCAGTGCGACGTACCCCTTCTCCGTCGCCGCCGACGGCTTCTGGCAGGTGCACCCCGAGGCGCCGCGCGTCCTGGTCGAGACGGTTCTCGAGCTGCTCGGGCCCCGACCGGGGGAGCGCGCGCTCGACCTCTACGCCGGCGTGGGCCTGTTCGCCAGGTTTGTCGGTGAGGCCACCGGGGCGCGCGTGGTGGCGGTGGAGGCCGACCGCACCGCGTGCCGCCACGCGAAGGCGAACCTGGCGGCGCTCGACGCGGCGTCCGTCGAGTGCGGCCCGACCGACCGCGTGCTCCGCGGAGGCCTCGACGAGCCCTTCGACCTCGTCGTGCTCGACCCGCCGCGCGAGGGCGCCAAGCGCGCCGTCGTCGAGCAGGTGGTCGACCGGCGTCCCCGCGCAGTGGCGTACGTCGCCTGTGACCCCGCCGCACTGGGCCGTGATGTCGCGATCTTCGCCGAGCACGACTACGAGCTCACCGCGATCCGGGCCTTCGACCTGTTCCCGATGACGCACCACGTGGAGTGCGTCGGTCTGCTGGAAAGGAGTCGGTGACCGCCTGCGAGACCACGCCGGCCGACGTCGGTGGGTTCGGGTGGTGGTTGTCGGCGAGCATGACGTCAGCATGCTGGGCGTAGGGTGGAGCTGAGTGACCGGCGACGAGGCCTCCGCCCGGAGGCCGGTGTCGGTCGAGAGGCGGACGTCATGACGACGTCGAACCGGCCCATTCATCCCTCCGAGACCCCCTGGGTCGCAATCCGCTGCGGCTCCGTGTGGCCGTCGTTCCGAGCCGGTGGCTGACGTGTCCTACCTGATGCTCTACGGCAACGGCTGGACGCAGCGCTGGGGGATCGTTCCGGGTATGGAGGAGCAGGTCCGTTCCCAGATCGTCCAGGTCGGGACCAACGCCGCCGGGAGCCTCACCGTGGTCGACCCGGGATCCGACACCGAGGCCACGCTCGTGGTCGCGTGGGCGCTCGTGGCCGCTGCCGTGGTGCTCGACGGCGCCGATCGGGCCGCATCCGGCGACTCGACGGGGCAGTACGCCTGACGAGGGCCACGGACGCGAACATGGAGGCAGCGAGGATGGTGCACGGTCTCGTGCTTCGCGTCCGGCTGGTCAGCGGTGACAGCACCGACGTCACCTACGAGGACCCCGACGCGGAGAGCGACGCCGAGCTGATCGACCACGTCGTGGCCGAGCTGTCGAGGGACTCCGGCGTACTGCGCTGCAGGCACGGCGACCGGCTCCTCGTGTTGTACGCCAGGGGCGTCGCAGCCGTGGAGGTCGCCCCTCGGGGCGCCATCCTCTGACAGGTCGGTGCTGGCCGGCGCTCCCATGTCGTCGAAGAGACCCGCCTCCGAGAGGACGACGAGCCCGGGGTCAGCGTGTGCGCCTGGTGCTGAACATCGCGCGATACATCGCCACCTCGTCCCGCATCCGGTAGGGCATCGGTGTCCCGTGCTGGGTCAGGGCAGCGGCGTACCGCTCCAGTGCCGCCAACAACAGTCGTTGTTCGGTGGCGACCGCCGACGAGCCAGGCAACCACCTCGCGCGACGTGCATCCGCGACGTCCGAGCGTGCGGCGCAGACGGCCAGCAGCAGCTCCGACAAGTCCCTGGACTTCTGATCGGTCATGGCGACGCCTCTCGTTCACGCAAGCCTACGGCAACCGCAAGCACGGCTCCGGGCGTGACGCGCTCGTCCGATGTCTGGTGGACGTGGCCGCCAGTGCGTCCTCGTCCCGACCCGCCCCTGACGAGCCGGTCTGGTCCTCCCGCAATTCTTCTAGGTGGTTCCAAGGTGGCCGCTCCTAGCGTGATGGCGGTCGTCGACCTGGAGACGAGTGGGAGGTGGGCACCATGCCCGAACAGGACAATTCTGACGCGGTCACACCCGCCCGGGCCATCAGCCTGGGCAACGACATGCCGCGCCGGTCGCTGCTGCGCCTGGGGGCGCTCGGCGTGACCGGTGGGGCTCTGCTGACAGCGAAGTCGCTGTGGGCACCGGGCCTGGCGGAGCGGGGACTGTTGTCCCCCAACGGCGCCTTCGCTGCGACGTCGACCGCGCTGGGCGACATCGCGTTCTACATCGAGGCGTTCCCCACGAGCCCGCTCGTGCTGTCGCCGTTCACCGACCCGCTCAACGTGCCCGAACCGCTCAAGCCCGAGCCGCCCTCGTCGTACCTGAGCTGGACCCAGACGCCCGGCCCCGGCGACGGGCGGCAGAACTCGATGCGCAACGAGCGGCACCAGAAGTGGCCGAGCGAGATCGGCTATCCCGACCCGATCGTCTACAAGATCGAGCTGAGGGTCGCCCCTCACAGCTTCACGACCTCGAAGGTGCTCCCGATCGGCAGGGACGGCAAGCCCGTCGTGTCCTTCGACGCCTCGGGCAAGCCGATGCCCGCGGGCACGGAGCGGATGCTGCCTCCCAGCACGATCTACGGCTTCAACGGCGTCATGCCGGGCCCGATGATCAATGCCGAGTACGGCAAGCCGGTGATGGTCCGGTTCGCCAACCACCTCGACGAGAACCCCTACGGCCTGGACCGGATGGACTTCGGTGCCCCCGACCACTCGTTCCTCACGCACCTGCACAACGGCCACACCGCGCCCGAGAGCGACGGCAACCCCCACTACTCGGCGCTCTACGGACCGAGGAGCACCAAGGGCTACGAGCCCCAGATGTGGGTCGACAACCTGTACCTCAACTGGCCCGCCGGCGGGCTGGAGTCCGAGAAGCAGAGCTTCTTCTGGTTCCACGACCACCGGATGGACCACACGGGGTCGAACGTCTACAAGGGCCTCATGGGCCTGTACCCGATCTACGACCCCGTCGCGGACTCGGGTGACGAGCACACGGGCTATCGCCTGCCCGGTGTCCGGACGAACAACCCTGCCGACGGGACCTTCAAGGTCGACTACGACATCCCGCTCGCCTTCTCGGACTTCCGGTTCGACGACGGGACCACGGTCCACCACGACTTCCACGACGCCGAGTTCCCCGACGCGAAGAACCCGCGCCAGCACCCCGAGTGGTGGGGCAAGACGTTCTACCGGCACTTCCCGAACCACGGGTTCGTGGGCGACGTGTTCACCGTCAACGGCACGGCGTACCCGGTCCTCGACGTGAAGCGCCGCAAGTACCGCTTCCGGTTCCTCGACTCGTCGATCTCGCGCATCTACGACTTCGAGCTGATGTCGTCGACCAACGGCCCGAAGGCCGCCAAGGACCTCGGGTACGGCGGTGACGAGCTCGCCGGCCAGTGGCGGATCCCGGACGGGCAGCGGTGCATGGCGTTCACCGAGATCGCGGTGGACGGCGGTCTGCTCCCCATGCCGATCCCGCGCAACAACTTCGAGCTCTGGCCGGCCAAGCGCCGCGAGGTGATCATCGACTTCACCAAGTACGCCGACGGCTCGCCGACCACCAAGGGCGACATCGTCTACCTCACCAACACCATGAAGATGAGCACCGGCCGGATGTGGGACAGCTCCACCCGGTACTCGCCGGACCCCAACTACAAGGTGCCCGTCCTGGCCTTCCGGATCGGGGACATGGCACCCGACGACAGCAAGATCCCCACCACGATGCGACCGCTGCCGGTGCTGCCCGCGAACTGGAAGGACATGATGAACAACCGCTTGATCTTCGAGGTCAAGCGCGGCTCTCTCGGGGGCGAGACCGAGTGGCTGATCAACGGCGAGGCCTTCGACCCCGCCATCGACATCAAGTGCCTCAAGAACCCCGCGGGCAAGTTCCCCCTCGCCCAGCAGAAGAAGGGCTCCTTCAACCTGTGGGAGCTCAAGAACGGCGGCGGTGGCTGGGTGCACCCCTTCCACCTCCACATGGAGGAGCACCGCACCGTGATGCGCAACGGCGTCGACGTGAGCAGGACGCCGGACCGGGGACACCCCGACGACATGTCCCGCGAGGACCTCGTCGCGCTGGACCCCGGCGAGTCGGTGATCCTCTACCGCGGCTTCCGCGACTTCACGGGCCCGTACGTCGGCCACTGCCACAACCTCGCCCACGAGGACCACGCCATGATGTTCGGCTGGTCGATCACTCCTTGAGAGGCGAGACGATGACTGCCCTCCAGGACCCCCCGACCGCCCGCGGTGAGACCGCCCACGGGGAGACCGCCCGGACGACGACCGAGCGGGTCTCCGTGGGGTGGTCCCACGCCGTGCCGATCTCGGTGGTGACAGCCTTCGCCTCCGGCTTCTGGATCATCTCGATGCGCGGAGCGGTGGGTGCGATCGAGCGCACGTCCGCGCCGTTCGAGTCGTGGTTGCGCGAGTCCGCGCTGACGGTGCCGGCTCATCTGGCCGCCGTCCTGGTCGCCTTCGCGCTCGCGGTGCGCTGGTACGGGCGAGGCCCCCTCGGCTTCCGGCGCACCGTGGCGGTCATCGCCCTCGTCGCCGCCACCACGACGATCGTGGGCGTCCTGCTCATGGCCGGCAGCTCGGTGCTCGACTACCGCCTCCAGGTCGCAGCCCTCGAGCACATGTCCGTCGTGCACGCCGGCTGTGACGCCACGTGCACGGCCGCGCGGGTGGACGCCACCCAGGACCTGCTCATCAAGTCCGTCGGGCTCGGGGCCGTCCTGATGATGGTGACGAACCTCGTCCTGGTCGGGTTGCTCGTGGCCTTCCGCGGTGGGCGTGTCGTCCCGGCAGCCGCGCGCGAGCCGCGCGAGATTCGGGCGCTTCCGCTGCCCCTCGTGCTCGCGGCGACCCTGGTGGGCGCCTCGGCGATCCACGCCGCGGTGATCCCTGCCCACCTCGAGGAGTGGTGGGCGGCCGGCGCGTTCTTCCTGGTCCTCACGATGGCGGAGCTGGCCGCCGCGAACGCCGTGCTCGTGCCCCGTGACGGCGTGCGGGTGCCCGCCCTGCTGGCTGCCATCGCTGTGTCGGTCGTCCCGCTCGCCGTCTGGTTGGTCTCGCGCACCGTCGGGCTGCCGTTCGGACCAGAGGTGGGTGAGCCGGAGCCCGTCGGGGTCGCCGACGTCATGGCGTGCGTGCTCGAGCTGGTCGGGCTCGCCATCGCGCTGGCACTCGTCCTGGGTCGCGCGGCGGCGCGACGCCGTTGGACGCCGTACCGGCTGGCGATCGGCCTCGCGGCCGTGGTCGCCGTGGCCACCATCGGTGTCGGCGCCAGCGGGATCCCGGGGTTCGACTCCGTCACCGGCGGCGAGCACGGCCACGACGTTGCGGAGGCTGCCACCTGATCGACTGCGTCTCCCACGTGGTCCCGTTGCCGCGGGGCCGCCGATGGCGCGCGCGTACACCCTATTGGGGTTGAGGGCGGTCTCCCGGGGGTGGGACGCTGGGGGCGCCCAGCGCGACGGCTGGCGCGCGCAGGGAGAGGCGACAGCGGTGCAGCTGGTTGAAGGAGTGGCGTCTCGGCCTCGCTCGGTCCTCGTCATCGACGACCAGCGCATCTTCGCCGACGCCATGGTGGGCGCGCTCGGGGCCCAACCCGACGTGGAGGTGCTCGGCGTCGCGTACGACCTCGCCACCGCACTCACCCTGCTCGAGCAGCACGCTCCCGACGTGGTGGTCCTGGACGTCCACTTCGAGGGTGACTCCCGGGACGGCGTGGAGATGGCGCTCGAGATCCGCGACCGTCACCCGGACGCGCGCGTCCTGCTGCTCTCCGCGATGGCTGATCCATCGATCGTGTGGCGTGCGGCGGCTGCCGGCGTGAGCGCCGTGATGGCGAAGGACGGGTCCCTCGAGGGGGTGCTCCGGACGATCCGGGCGGAGGGGAGCGGCTTCACCGTCGACCCGCTCCTGCTCCAGGACGGGGTCGCGACGACCGCCGATCCACGGGCACCGGTGCTCAGCCCACGCGAGTCCGACGTCCTGGCCATGCTGGTGCTCGGGATGGACGCACGAGCCATCAGCACCCACCTCGACATCTCGATGAACACCTGCCGCAGCTACATCAAGTCGCTGCTGGCGAAGTTCGGCGCCCACTCGCAGCTGGAGTGCGTGGCGATGGCTCGTCGGATGGGGCTGGACGGCCAGCAGCCGGACCAGGCCGCGGCGAACGGCACGAAGCGGGTACGGCGCGCCCGGGCACGTTCGTACCGGCAGGCCGCCGGCTAGCGGGCAGCGGTGCGACGCTCGCGCTCGGTCGTCCACCGAGCGGTCGTCCGCTACGCGGTGGCGAGCCTGCTCGTGGTGGGCATGCTCGGACTGGTCCTGGCGGTGGTGGGGACCCGGCTGGTGACCGACGAGGCGCTCGTGGATGCCGAGCAGACGACCCGCAACATCGCCGAGGTCCTCGCCTCGCCGCTCGTGGACGGTGCGGTGCGCGACGGCGAGCCGGAGGCGATCGAGCGGGTCGGTCGCGTGCTGGACCACCGGATGCGGGACGGGTCTGTCACGCACATCGCCATCTACGGCGAGGACGGGCTCGTGCTGTGGTCGGACTACGGCGCCATCCGGGGGCGGCGAGTGCCCCTCGCGGCCGACGTCGAGTCACTGTTCGGCACCGAGGACAGCCTCGTCGAGGCTCCGGGCGAGGTCGAGGTCCACCCCTGGAGCGAGCCGGGCGACGCTGACCTCATCCAGGCCTACGTGGGCGCGCGCGACACGAACGGCGAGCCGTTCGTCTTCGAGACCTACACGTCGCCGCAGCGCATCGCCCGTGACCGGTATGCCCTGCTCACCACCCTGCTCCCGTACGTCGCTGCGGCGATCGCGCTCTTCCTGCTGGCGACGTTGCCGCTCGCGATCGGGCTCGCGCGCCGGGTGGACCGGGCCGCGGCCCGACGGTCCGCACTGCTCGCCGACTCCGTGCGGGCGCTCCACGACGACCGTCGGCGCGTCGCGCAGTACCTCCACGACGGCGTCATCCAGGACCTCTCGGTCGCCGGCTACACGCTGAGCCTCCTCGCCACGTCCGAGCCGGGCGCTGGCGGTCCCGACGACCAGACCCGCGAGACCGCGGGACGGCTCGCCGCGATGGTGCAGGACGACGTCCACCAGCTCCGGGCGCTCGTCGTGGACCTGTTCCCCGACGAGCTCGTGGGGGGCGACCTCGGCGCGGCGCTGGCCGCGATCGCCGACCGCGGGCGCGACCGGTTCGGGATCGACGTACGACTGCAGGTGGACGGCGTGGACGGTGTGGACGGCCTCGACGAGACCACGTCGAGGCTGGTCTTCCAGATCGTGCGCGAGGGCGTGGCGAACGTCGGCAGGCATGCCCGGGCCACGACCGCCACGGTGCTGGTCGACCGGGGGTCCGAGGACGTCGTCGTGTCGGTGACCGACGACGGCGTCGGGCCCGGCACCCCGGCGCTCGGTGAAGAGAACCGCCACTTCGGCCTGCGTCTGCTCTCCCGCGATGTCGAGGGGTCCGGTGGCCGCCTGGAGCTCGCCGAGGCGCCGGGCGGCGGAGCCGTGCTGTCGGCGACGATCCCGGTCCACGGCGACCCGGCGTAGGCCGCCGGACGGGCACACCGTCAGCAGGGCCGCACGGGTCCGGCGGACTAGTCACGTCGGGTAGGTCGGATCCCCCAATTCTGGTGGGCGGCCAGATACCGCACGTTGATGTTTCGGCCCGCGCCGCGTCGTCGGATGATCGTCACGTGGGGAGGGATGGGGCATGATCGAGATCGAGCTGATGGGACCGACGCGGGTCTCGTGCGGAGGGGCCTCGCTCGCCGCGCGGGGCCTCGGTGGCAGCAAGCAGCGGCAGGTCCTGGAGATCCTCGCCATCGAGCTGGGGAACCCGGTGAGCAAGGACTCCCTCGCGGAGCGGCTCTGGGACGACCAGCCGCCACGCTCCTACATCGCCACGCTCGAGAGCTATGTGTGCGGCCTGCGGAGGCGACTCACCGCCCTCGGCCGCCGCCACGTCCTCGAGACGACCGTGGGCGGCTACGTGCTCGACCCCGCACGGGTCCGCGTCGACGTCGTCGACGTGAGGCACGACCTCGACAGCGAGGACCCGTCCGTCCTCGCCGGCACGTTGGACCTGCGCGCCAACGCCCTGCTGTCCGACGACCCCTACGCCCCCTGGGCCAACCAGGAGCGCGAGCGGCTCTCGACCCAGCGGGCCCGCGCCTACGTCGCTGCCGCGCACCACGCCAACGAGATCGGCGACCACGTGCGCGCGGTCCAGTTCGCCAAGGCCGCCGGCCTCGAGCGGACCTGGTCGGAGCCGGCCACCCAGGAGCTCATGGAAGGACTCGCGCGCGCCGGGAACCACGCGCAGGCACTCCTGGAGTACCAGAACCTGCGGACCGTGATGCGCGACGAGCTCGGCGTCGAGCCGAGCCCGGCCACCCAGGCCATCTACATGTCGATCCTGTGTCGCGAGGAGCCCGAACCGACCTACGACGTCCCGATCCTGTTGTCGCTCCTCAAGAACGCACTGGACACCGCCACTGGCAGGGCGTACGTCGGAGGCGCGGGCATGGCCGAGCTGGGGCACATGCTCCTCGCGCGGGCCTGACGGTCGCTTGCGACCTCCCGGCGCGCAGCGGGAGGCTGACCCCATGGCCACCTACGAGGTGAACCCCGCTGCCGTCGCCCACGCGCGACGACTCATCGACGCCCGGCAGTACGTCCTCGACAGCGACTGGGGCGAGGTGCAGCCGCACGCCGAGGCGGAGAACGCCTACCTCGAGCGACACTCGTGGGACGCCTACAGCGAGTGGCACCTCGGTCTCACCGAGGGGGCCAACGACGGCACCAAGGCCCGCTACGCGTTCGTGTACGGCGACCTCCGGCGGGTCCACCGCTCCGGCCTCATCGCCTGCGTCTACCGCGCCTCGGAGTGGCGCCACAAGGCCGTCGAGCTGGCCGCGCACGACCTGCTCCAACGGCTCGACCAGATGGCGGGGATCGACTGACGAGCCCCGTCAGCAGCGGGATGTCACCACGGTCGACAGCGCGGCCCGGGCCGCAGCGCGCAGGACGTGCGGACACGCGGGGGAGGGCGGTTGGCCCACCCCTCGACATCGTGTATCTTGACGTCGAGACAAGTTGACGCCGGAACTAAGGGTCGCCTGCCTTCCCGCGCTTCAGGGTGCGACGGCAAGATGGACGCGAACCCGCGAACTCCCGAGGAGATGTGGCTGATGGCCAGTCAGGACAGCTTCGGTGCCAAGGGCACCATGGACGTGGACGGACAGTCCTACGAGATCTACCGACTCGACGCGGTCGAGGGCGAGGGGCTCGACGTCCAGAGCCTCCCCTTCTCGCTGAAGGTGCTGCTGGAGAACCTGCTCCGCACGGAGGACGGCGCGGACATCACGGCCGACCACATCAAGGCGATCGCCGGCTGGGACGCCAGCGCCGCGCCCGACCAGGAGATCCAGTTCACGCCCGCCCGCGTGATCATGCAGGACTTCACCGGCGTTCCCTGCGTCGTCGACCTCGCCACCATGCGCGAGGCGATGGCCGAGCTCGGCGGCGATGCCACCAAGATCAACCCGCTCGCGCCCGCCGAGATGGTCATCGACCACTCGGTGATCGCCGACGTCTTCGGCTCCGCCGACGCGTTCGAGCGCAACGTCGAGATCGAGTACGAGCGCAACCGCGAGCGCTACCAGTTCCTGCGCTGGGGCCAGGGCGCCTTCGACGACTTCAAGGTCGTCCCCCCGGGCACCGGCATCGTCCACCAGGTCAACATCGAGCACCTCGCCCGCGTGGTCATGGTCCGCGACGGCGTGGCGTACCCCGACACCTGCGTCGGCACCGACTCCCACACCACGATGGTCAACGGCATCGGCGTGGTCGGCTGGGGCGTCGGTGGCATCGAGGCCGAGGCCGCGATGCTCGGCCAGCCCGTCTCCATGCTGATCCCACGCGTGGTGGGCTTCAAGCTGTCCGGCGAGCTGCCCGAGGGCTCGACGGCCACCGACCTGGTGCTCACCATCACCGAGATGCTCCGCGAGCACGGCGTGGTCGGCAAGTTCGTCGAGTTCTACGGCGAGGGCGTCTCCGCGCTGCCCCTCGCCAACCGCGCCACCATCGGCAACATGAGCCCGGAGTTCGGCTCGACCATCGCCGTCTTCCCGATCGACGAGCAGACCGTCGACTACCTGCGGATGACCGGTCGCACCGACGAGCAGCTCGCGCTCGTGGAGGCGTACGCCAAGGAGCAGGGCCTCTGGCACGACCCGAGCGCCGAGCCGCGCTTCAGCGAGCGCCTCGAGCTGGACGTCTCCACCGTCGTGCCGTCGCTCGCCGGCCCGAAGCGTCCGCAGGACCGCGTCGAGGTCTCGGTGGCGAAGGAGTCGTTCCGCGGTGCGCTGGCGGACTACGTCGACGAGGGCGACAGCGACCCCGACGACGCCGCCGAGTCCCACGGCTACGACGAGGCCGTCGAGGAGTCCTTCCCGGCGTCCGACTCCCCGAGCCACGCCGGCGGGAACGGTGCTCCCGTCCACGCCAGCAAGGCCGAGGGTCGTCCCAGCAGCCCGACGACCGTCTCGCTCGACGGCCAGGAGGTCGAGATCGACCACGGAGCCGTCGTGATCGCCGCGATCACCTCGTGCACCAACACCTCCAACCCGAGCGTGATGATCGGCGCTGCGCTGCTCGCGAAGAACGCGGTGGAGAAGGGCCTGACCCGCAAGCCCTGGGTCAAGACCTCGCTCGCCC
>Ga0247818_10003137_pt1 | contig 10671 bp, 10 predicted proteins | sample 13C_Glucose_Day1_FD_192424 | JGI IMG/M metagenome (GOLD analysis project Ga0247818, IMG submission 192424) | Soil microbial communities from agricultural site in Penn Yan, New York, United States - 13C_Glucose_Day1 | ecosystem: Environmental > Terrestrial > Soil > Agricultural land | place...
GGCCGCCGCATCCTCCACGGGCACGAGCTCGACGGTGAGGCCCAGCAGGTCCGCGGCCGACCGCGTGATGTACAGGTCCGTGGGAAACGAGTCCGGGTCGGTCAGCACCGTGCTGCGGCCCGGGCGCAGCCGCGAGGCGGCCACCACGACCTTGAAGAGGTTCACCGAGGTGGAGTCCGTGACCACGACCTGCCCGGCTGCGGCACCGACGAGGGAGCCGATCCGGTCGCCCACGCGCTCCGGCGCCCCCCACCAGTCCGACTCGTTCCACGCCCGGATGAGCTGCTCGCCCCACTGCCGTGAGAGAGCGTCGGTCGTGGCGTCGGCGGCTGGGCGGCTCAGGGCCCCCAGCGAGTTCCCGTCGAGGTAGACCACACCCTCGGGGACGTGGAACAGGCTGCGCCGGTCAGTGTCGGCGTGCTGCGTGTCGAGCTGCTGGGCGAGGGCGGCGAGGTCGGCCATGGCCCGAACGCTAGCGCGACCGCGGGCCATGCTGGAGCGGCAGGAGGCGCGATGGACGACAGTGGCGGCCTCGCCCCCGGCCCCCCAGGCGTTCGAGCGCGGCGACTGGGAGGCACCTTCGCGGCCGCCGACGTCCGGGACGTCGGCGGCCGCGTGAACGCCTACGTTGTCGCCCGTGCCTGAGCCGGGTCGCGGCCGAGGACGTCGGGGGGAGGGCGCAGGCCCACGACGCGGCGGTTCCATCGGCCGCGGCCAAGCCCCCTGCGACGCGTGGACAGGGGCCCGCATAGCCTTCAGCGGTGAGCACCCATCCCCGCATCGGTGTCCTGGCAGTGCAGGGCGATGTCCGCGAGCACCTGCGCGCCCTCGAGGCGGCAGGGGCGGTCGCCACGACGGTCCGAAGGCCGGCCGAGCTCGAGCAGGTCGACGGCCTCGTCGTCCCCGGTGGCGAGTCCACGACCATGGACAAGCTCGTCCGGGCTTTCGACCTCTACGAGCCGCTGCGGGCCAGGATCGCCTCCGGCATGCCTGCCTACGGGTCCTGCGCGGGCATGATCATGCTCGCCGACCGGATCACCGACGGCCGGGCCGACCAGCAGACGCTCGGCGGGCTGGACATCAGGGTGCGGCGCAACGCCTTCGGCCGCCAGGTCGACTCCTTCGAGGAGGACCTGCACATCCGCGCCATCGGCGGCGGTCCCATGCGCGCGGTCTTCATCCGTGCGCCGTGGGTCGAGGAGTGTGGCCCCGGAGTGGAGGTGCTCGCGCTGGTCGAGGACGGGCCTGCCGCCGGTCGCGTGGTCGCGGTCCGCCAGGGCCGCCTGCTCGCGACCGCGTTCCACCCGGAGGTGACGGGCGACCACCGCTTCCACGAGCTGTTCGTCGAGATGGTGCGCAACGCCCTGGCCGAGGACGCCCGGGGCCCGCGCAGGCGTGCCACGGGTGCCCGGGACGCGGACGCAGGTGCCGAGGGCGGCACGGACGTGGATGCCCGCGCCGGGGGCACCCACGCCGGTCAGTAAGATCGCCTGCGGTCTGAGAGCATCAGAGATGTCGGAGGAGAAGCGATGAGCGGCCATTCCAAATGGGCGACCACGAAGCACAAGAAGGCTGCGATCGACGCCAAGCGGGGCAAGCTCTTCGCCAAGCTGATCAAGAACATCGAGGTCGCCGCGCGCACGGGTGGCGGCGACCCGGCGGGGAACCCCACCCTCTACGACGCCATCCAGAAGGCGAAGAAGAGCTCGGTCCCCAACAACAACATCGACAACGCCGTCAAGCGGGGCTCGGGCGCCACAGCGGGTGGCGCCGACTGGGAGAACATCACGTACGAGGGCTACGCGCCCGGCGGTGTCGCCATCCTCATCGAGTGCCTCACCGACAACCGCAACCGGGCGGCGGCCGAGGTCCGCACCGCGCTGACCCGCAACGGCGGCCAGCTGGCCGACCCGGGCTCGGTGGCCTACGTCTTCGACCGCAAGGGTGTCGTCGTCGTCCCCAAGGGTGAGAAGACCGAGGACGACATCCTCGAGATCGTGCTCGACGCCGGGGCGGACGAGGTCAACGACCTCGGCGAGTCCTTCGAGATCATCTCCGAGGCGACCGACTTCGTCGCCGTCCGCAAGGCGCTCCAGGACGCCGGCATCGACTACGACTCGGCCGAGGCCTCCTGGGTCCCGAACCTCCAGGTCCCGCTGGACGCCGAGGGGGCCCGCAAGATGATCCGCGTGGTCGAGGCGCTCGAGGACTCCGACGACGTCCAGGATGTCTTCGCCAACGGCGACGTCAGCGACGAGGTCCTCGCGGAGCTCGACGAGGACGAGTGACCCGCACCTGCTCCTGACGGCGGACCCGCGCGTGTTGGTGCGCGGGCTGGCCGCCCCGCCTGTGTAGCGTTCGACCGAACACCTGTTCGGATGTGAGGAGTGAGCGTGCGCGTGCTCGGCGTCGACCCCGGCCTGACCCGCTGTGGTCTGGGGGTGGTCGAGGGAACCGGTCGTCGCCTCGGCATGGTTGCCGTGGGCGTGGTCCGGACCCCGGCGAGCAGCAACACGGGGGAGCGGCTGGCCTACCTGCAGGACCAGCTCGACATCTGGCTCGACCGGTTCGACCCCGACGCCATAGCCCTCGAGCGCGTCTACGCGGCGGACCACGTGCCCACCGTGATGACCACAGCCCAGGCCTCGGCCGTCGCGCTGCTGGCGGGCGCCCGCCGCGGCCTCCCGGTCGTGCTGCACACACCGACTGAGGTCAAGGCGGCGGTCACCGGGTCGGGACGCGCCGGGAAGGCCCAGGTGACGGCGATGGTCACTCGCATCCTCGAGCTGGAGACCGAGCCTCGGCCCGCCGATGCCGCAGACGCACTCGCCCTGGCGATCTGCCACCTCTGGCGCGGGAGTGGCGACCACCGCCTCGCCCTGGCAGCAGCCTCGGAGCGCGCACGCCTCAAGGCCGCCGGGCAGCAGGCGGCAGCCCGGTGATCGCCTCCGTCCGCGGCAGTGTCCTGCACGTCGGTCTCGACCGTGTCGTCGTCGAGGTGGGCGGCGTCGGGATGCTCGTCCACACCACGCCGGGCACGGCCTCCGCGCTGCGCCATGGCCAGGAGGCCGTGCTCTCCACGACGCTGGTCGTGCGCGAGGACTCCCTGACGCTCTACGGCTTCGGCGGGGGCGACGAGCGCGACATGTTCGAGCAGGTGCAGACCGTGTCCGGAGTCGGCCCCCGGCTCGCCCTCGCCATGCTCTCGGTCATGGCTCCCGACCGGATCCGCGCGGCGATCACCGGTTCCGACATCGCCGCCCTCACCAAGGTTCCCGGCATCGGGAAGAAGGGCGCCGAGCGGATGGTGCTCGAGCTCCGCGACAAGATCGGCGTGCCGGCGGCGGTCTCCGCCGGCACCCCGGCCGGGACGACCCTGGACTCGCGGTGGCGCGAGCAGGTCACGGAGGCGCTGGTCGGTCTGGGGTGGTCGGCCAAGCAGGCCGACGACGCGGTCGAGCGGGTTGCCTCCACGGCCGGGGAGAGCCCCAACGTCTCCGACATGCTGCGCGCGGCCCTGCGCGAGCTGGGCCGGTAGGAGGGCTCATGGCTTCCGACGGATTCGCCTCCGAGATCTACGAGGACAGCTCCCTCGATGCCACCGCCCGGGTCGTCGACGCGGGCAGTGACGCCGACGAGCGCACTGTCGAGGCGGCGCTGCGCCCCCGGCGGCTGAGCGAGTTCCCCGGGCAGACGAGGGTCTGCGACCAGCTCGGGCTCGTGCTCGAGGCAGCCAAGCGGCGCGGCGGCACCCCCGACCATGTCCTGCTGTCAGGCCCGCCCGGGCTGGGCAAGACCACCCTGGCGATGATCGTCGCGGCCGAGCTGGAGAAGCCCATCCGGGTGACGAGCGGGCCGGCCATCCAGCACGCCGGGGACCTCGCCGCCGTGCTCTCCTCGCTGATGGAGGGGGAGGTGCTCTTCCTCGACGAGATCCACCGCATGTCCCGGTCCGCCGAGGAGATGCTGTACCTCGCCATGGAGGACTTCCGGGTCGACGTCATCGTCGGCAAGGGTCCCGGCGCGACGGCCATCCCGCTGGAGCTCCCACCGTTCACCGTGGTGGGCGCCACCACCCGGGCCGGCCTGCTGCCCGCCCCGCTGCGCGACCGCTTCGGCTTCACCGGCCACCTCGACTTCTACGCCACGGAGGACCTCGTCGCGATCCTGCACCGCTCCGCGCGGCTGCTCGACGTCGAGGCCGATCAACGCGGCATCGGCGAGATCGCCCGGCGCTCCCGCGGCACGCCCCGCATCGCCAACCGGCTGCTGCGCCGGGTGCGCGACTGGGCGCAGGTGCACGGCAACCGGGTCGTCGACGAGGAGGCCGCCCACGCGGCCCTCGCGCTGTTCGACGTCGACGACCGGGGCCTGGACCGGCTCGACCGCGCCGTCCTCGAGGCGCTGTGCCGGCGCTTCGCCGGCGGGCCGGTCGGCCTCAGCACGCTGGCGGTGGCCGTCGGTGAGGAGTCCGAGACGGTCGAGACCGTGGCCGAGCCCTTTCTCGTGCGGGAGGGTTTCATGGCGCGCACCCCGCGGGGGCGGGCAGCCACCGCCCTCGCCTGGCACCACCTCGGACTCGTCCCGCCCGCCGGCAGCGACCCTCTGCAGACCGCGCTCCCGCTCGAGGGGGTCGAGGGCCGCTTCGGCGCCTGAGCGGCATACCTGCACGTATGCCGCGGCGGCACCCCGGCGCGCGGCGTGCGCGCGGTAGCGGGCTCGCCACCGGCGCGGCGAAGGTCACAATTGGAACGCGGCCCCGGTGCGGTGCGTTGGTTGCTGTGGTGCCTGTCACCTACACTCGAGCGGTCATCCCGGTTTGCGCCGGGTCTGATGCGTGCCCGCACACTGATGCTGGGCCACGCACGGCGAACCCCCACCTCTGAAGGGACTCATCCATGTCAAGCGGCGGTTCCAGCCTGCTGGCTCTCCCCATGGCGACCAGCGGAGGATCCTCTGGCTACGGCAGCCTGCTGATCTTCCTGCTGCCCCTGCTCTTGATCGGCTGGATGGTCTTCACCCAGCGCAAGCGCCAGAAGGATGCTGCAACGCTGCAGAACAGCGTCGTGGTCGGCGACGAGATCGTGACCACGTCAGGGCTGTTCGGCCGGGTCACGGCGATCGACGGTACGTCTGTCACCCTGGAGGTGAGCCCCGGCGTGATGGTGCGCTACGACCGTCGCGCCATCGGCATGAAGGCACCGGCTCCGCAGGCGTCCGCGCCTGAGACGCCCGCATCGGAGCAGGGCGAGTAGGGGCACAGGCACATGGCATTGAATCCGCACACCCGTCGCCCGCTGAAGGTCCTCGCGGGCCTCGCCGCCATCACGGCGGTGCTGGCCGGTCTCCTCTTCGGCGCCAACACCTGGGGCACCGCCTCGTGGACCCCGAAGCTGGGCCTCGACCTCGAGGGAGGCACCCAGATCGTCCTCGAGCCCGTGCTCGTGGGGACGAACACCGTCTCGAGCGACCAGCTCGACCAGGCGCGCGACATCATCGTCCAGCGTGTCGACGCCAACGGCGTCGCGGGCGCCGAGGTGACGACCCGCGGCGGCAGGAACATCGTCGTGAGCATGCCGGGCCAGCCGACGAAGCAGACCGAGGACGCGATCCGCAAGTCGTCCCAGATGCGCTTCCGCCCCGTCCTGGCTGCTGCAGCGGGCACCAACCAGCCGCAGCCCACTCAGACCCCTTCCGGCACGGCGACCGGGCAGCCCACAGGCTCGGCGACCACCAAGGCCCCCGTCCCGACCGCCACGGGCGGCACGACCAGCCCGGCGAAGAGCGGCATCCCGCAGGCGCTGGCGAACGGCACGACCACACCCACCCCGTCCGGCAGCGCCACGGCGCCGGCGGCCCCGAAGCCGTCGGCCACCGCCACCGCACCCGCCGGTGGGGGCAAGCCCAAGGACGGCAGCGACCTCGCGTGGGTCACCGAGGACATCGCGAAGCAGTTCCAGGCCCTCGACTGTGCCAAGCCGGGCGTCCTCGACAAGGTCGTCGACGACCCCGCCAAGCCGCTCGTCACCTGCTCCGACGACGGCATGGAGAAGTTCATCCTCGGCCCCGTCGAGGTCCGCGGCGACGAGATCAAGGACGCTGTCGCCGGGTACCAGCCCCTCTCGAACGGCCAGCCGTCGACGACTGTCGAGATCGCGCTGTCCTTCAACGGCACCGGCACCAAGAACTTCGGCAACGTCACCAAGCGCCTCGTCTCGCTCGAGGAGCCGCGCAACCGCTTCGCCGTCACCCTGGACTCCAAGGTCCTGACGGCGCCCACCGCCCAGGCTGCCATCCTCAACGGCCAGGCCTCCATCACCGGCGGTTTCACCATCGAGAGCGCCCGCGAGCTCGCCAACCAGCTGAAGTTCGGTGCGCTGCCGATGTCCTTCACCCTGCAGACGCGCGAGAACATCAGCCCGACCCTCGGCGGTGAGCAGCTCCGGCTCGGCGTCATCGCTGGCCTGATCGGCCTCCTCCTGGTCGGCGCCTACTCGCTGTTCCAGTACCGCGCACTCGGTCTCGTCACGGTGGCGTCCATCGCCATCGCCGGGCTGCTCACGTACGTCAGCCTCACGATCCTCGGCTGGTCGCACAACTACCGTCTCGACATGGCCGGCGTGACGGGTCTGGTGGTCGCCATCGGCGTCACCGCGGACTCCTTCATCGTGTACTTCGAGCGCATCCGCGACGAGGTGCGCGAGGGCCGGCCCCTGCGGGCGGCGGTCGACTCCGGCTGGAAGCGCGCCAAGCGCACCATCCTCGTGGCAGACGGGGTGAACTTCCTGGCCGCCGTGGTGCTCTACTTCCTGGCCTCCTCGGGCGTGCGCGGCTTCGCCTTCACGCTGGGCCTGACGACGCTGCTCGACATCCTCGTCGTCTTCCTGTTCACCCACCCGCTGATGGGGCTGCTCGCCGAGACGAAGTTCTTCGGCGGGGGCCACCGGTGGTCCGGCCTGAGCCCCGAGCGGCTGGGCGCGAAGCCCGCGACCCGCTACGTCGGCCGTGGACGGTTCGCGACGACACCTGCCGCCGCGGCGGGCGAGGGGAGTGCTCGATGATCAACTTCAGCCAGTTCGGCAACGACCTGTACACCGGCAAGCGCTCGATCCCGTTCGTGGAGAAGCGCCGCCGCTGGTACGCGATCTCCGCGGTGCTGCTCGTCGTCGCCATGCTCGGCCTCGGCATCCAGAAGCTGAACCTCAGCCTCGAGTTCACCGGTGGCTCGGAGTTCCGGGTCTCGGCGGGCAACAACGTCGAGGACTACGAGGCCCGGGCCCGCGACGCCGTCGGCCAGGTCGCGCCTGGCGAGAGCGCCAACGTCACGAAGCTGGGGACCAGCAGCAGCACGATCCGCGTCCAGACCGAGAAGCTCGACGAGGCGCAGAGCGACGAGCTGCGCACGAGCCTCGCCGAGGAGTTCGGCGTCGACCGCAACCAGGTCAGTGCCTCGTTCATCGGGCCGTCATGGGGCCAGTCGGTGAGCCAGCAGGCGCTGCGGGCCCTCGTGGTCTTCCTGGTGCTGACCTTCCTCGTCATGGCGATCTACTTCCGCACCTGGAAGATGTCCGTCGCGGCGATGGTGGCGCTGCTCCACGACATGGTCTTCACCGTCGGGATCTACGCGATGACCGGCTTCGAGGTCTCCCCGGCCACGATGATCGGCTTCCTCACCGTGCTCGGTTACTCCCTGTACGACACGGTCGTCGTCTTCGACAAGGTCCGCGAGAACACCCAGGACGCGTTCGGCAACAAGCGCAGCAGCTACGCCGAGGCCGCGAACCTCGCCGTGAACCAGACGGTGGTGCGCTCGATCAACACCACGGTCGTGGCGCTCCTGCCGATCGCGGCCGTGCTCGTCATGGGCTTCACCCTCATCGGTCCCGGCACGCTTCTCGACCTGTCGCTGGTCCTCTTCATCGGCATGGCGGTCGGCGCGTACTCCTCGATCTTCCTCGCGACGCCGCTCCTGGTGAGCATGCGCCAGAAGGAGCCCGCGGTGCAGCAGCTCGACCGCGCGGCGGCCAAGCTGCACGCCCGCGAGGCCAAGGACGCGCGCGCCGCATCGGGCGCTCACCCCGCCCCCGTCGGGACGTCGGCGCAGGGCTCGACGGAGGTCTCGACGGAGGTCTCGACGGAGGTCTCGCAGGACGGCGAGGCCGCTCCGGCGCGCGAGCGTGTCGCCGCCTCGTCGGCGTCCACCCCGCGAAAGATCCACCCCTACGCCCAGACCGGTCCGCGGAACCAGCCCAAGCGGCCGCCGAAGTCCCGCCGGTGAGGTGACCCCATGAGCGACCCGATGAGCAGCCCCACCGTTCCCCTCGCCGAGCTCGTCGCAAGCCGGCTGCGCGACGTCCCGGACTTCCCCGAGCCCGGGGTGGTCTTCAAGGACGTCACACCACTGCTCGCGGACGGGCAGGCCTTCGGTGCGGTCGTGCGCGACATCGCCGACCGCCGCCGAGGGACCGTGGACCTCATCGCCGGCATCGAGGCCCGGGGCTTCATCTTCGGGGCGGCGGTGGCCCACGAGCTCGGCGTCGGGTTCATCCCGGTCCGCAAGGCGGGCAAGCTCCCCGGCAAGACCGTGGGCGTCTCGTACGACCTCGAGTACGGCAGCGCCAGGATCGAGATCCACGAGGACTCCTTCGTGGGCGACGAGCGGGTGCTGGTCATCGACGACGTCCTTGCCACTGGGGGCACCGCCGCTGCCACGTGTGACCTGCTCGAGGGCTCGGGAGCCAAGGTTGTCGGCTTCGAGGCCGTCGTCGAGCTGGCCTTCCTCCACGGTCGCTCCCGCCTGGACGGGCGCGACGCGCACACGACGCTCGTCGTCGGCGGGGACTGAGCCGGCCGGGGAGACCTGGTCGGGGGATCACGTAGGCTCTGTCCATGAGTGAGGAAGTGGCGGCCCAGACGCCCAGCGCCCCGGCGTCCTCCTCTGCGCGCGTGCGTGCCAGGCTGGCCCGGTTCGGGGGCACCAGGGGGACCACCGGCAACCCCGTCCTCGAGCCGCTCCTGCAGACAGTCCGGGAGACCCATCCGCGCGCCGACGTCGGCATCATCGAGCGGGCCTACGAGGTCGCGGAGCGCGCCCACCGCGGCCAGCTGCGCAAGAGCGGCGACGCGTACATCACCCATCCCCTCGCGGTCACCACCATCCTCGCCGAGCTCGGCATGACACCGGCCACGCTCGCGGCGGCGCTACTGCACGACACGGTCGAGGACACGGCATACAGCCTCGGGCAGCTCGAGAAGGACTTCGGCCGCGAGGTCGCGATGCTCGTCGACGGCGTCACCAAGCTCGACAAGGTGACCTACGGCGACGCCGCCCAGGCCGAGACCGTCCGCAAGATGGTCGTCGCGATGGCCAAGGACATCCGCGTCCTGGTCATCAAGCTGGCCGACCGGCTGCACAACGCCCGCACGTGGCGCTATGTCTCGGTCGAGTCCGCCCAGCGCAAGGCCCGCGAGACCCTCGAGATCTACGCCCCGCTGGCCCACCGACTCGGTATGAACACCATCAAGTGGGAGCTCGAGGACCTCTCCTTCGCGACGCTCTACCCGAAGGTCTACGACGAGATCGTGCGGCTCGTTGCCGAGCGCGCGCCGGCCCGGGAGGAGTACCTCGCGGGGGTGCGCGAGCAGGTCAGCAGCGACCTCAAGGCCGCGAAGATCAAGGCGACCGTCACGGGCCGACCGAAGCACTACTACTCCGTGTACCAGAAGATGATCGTGCGCGGCCGCGACTTCGAGGACATCTACGACCTCGTGGCCGTCCGCGTCCTCGTGGACTCGGTGCGCGACTGCTATGCGGCCCTCGGCGCGCTCCACGCCCGGTGGAACCCCCTCCCCGGGCGGTTCAAGGACTACATCGCGATGCCGAAGTTCAACATGTACCAGTCGCTGCACACCACGGTGATCGGCCCGCAGGGCAAGCCTGTCGAGATCCAGATCCGCACCCACACGATGCACCGTCGTGCGGAGTACGGCGTTGCCGCGCACTGGAAGTACAAGGAGGACGCCACCGCTCCCGGTCCGGAGGCCAAGGACGGCGACAGCGGCCCGATCAACGACATGGCGTGGCTGCGCCAGCTGCTCGACTGGCAGAAGGAGACGGCCGATCCGGGAGAGTTCCTCGACTCGCTGCGCTTCGAGATCAACGCGCGCGAGGTGTACGTCTTCACCCCCAAGGGCGAGGTCGTGGCGCTGCCCGCGGGGTCCACGCCCGTCGACTTCGCCTACGCCGTCCACACCGAGGTCGGCCACCACTGCATCGGCGGGCGCGTCAACGGCCGTCTGGTTCCCCTCGAGTCGACGCTCGAGAACGGCGACGTCGTCGAGGTCCTGACCTCCAAGGCCGACGGCGCAGGGCCGTCGCGGGACTGGCTCACGTTCGTCAAGTCGCCCCGGGCGCGCAACAAGATCCGGCAGTGGTTCTCCAAGGAGCGCCGCGAGGAGATGATCGAGTCCGGCAAGGACGCGATCGCCAAGGCGATGCGCAAGGAGGGGCTCCCGCTCCAGCGGCTCATGTCGGTGGAGACCCTCACCGGGCTCGCCTCCGAGCTGCGCTACCAGGACATCGACGCCCTGTATGCGGCTGTGGGGGAGGGCCATGTCAGCGCCCAGCACGTGGTGGGCCGGCTCGTGGCCTCCCTCGGGGGCGTGGAGGGG
>Ga0247818_10003139_pt1 | contig 10667 bp, 11 predicted proteins | sample 13C_Glucose_Day1_FD_192424 | JGI IMG/M metagenome (GOLD analysis project Ga0247818, IMG submission 192424) | Soil microbial communities from agricultural site in Penn Yan, New York, United States - 13C_Glucose_Day1 | ecosystem: Environmental > Terrestrial > Soil > Agricultural land | place...
TCGTCGCGAGCAGATCGACGGGCCCCGCCTCGATCTCGACGCCCCCGTACAGCCCCGCGAACGACCCGGACGACACGGGCGTCCCGACCGCCGTCGGCGAGGCATCAGACATCGGACGCGGATTCGTCTCGGCCCTCTTCGACATCTCGTTCCGCACGTTCATCACGCGCCGGCTCGCGAGCGCGTTCTACGTCGTGGGCCTCATCGCGATCGGCATCGGGTTCCTCGTGTGGTTCGTCCGCGGCATCTGGCTCGGCATCGACCTCATCTCGTTCAACCCGGGCGCGGGCGTGTCGCTGCTGCTCGCGACGATCATCCTCGTGCCGATCGCGACGTTCCTCGCGATCGTGGTGCTCCGCTTCATCATCGAGGCCGTCGTCGCGCTCATCGCGATCGCCGAGAACACGCAGAAGACCGCTGACAACACCCGGCGCTGAGGGCTAGGCGAAGAGCTCGAGCTCGCCCTCGGCTCCGTCGCGCACGCGCAGGCCCGCGGCATCCGCCCATTTCACGAACCCCGCGCGCGACGAGATGCGCGGACGCTCGACGGCGAGCCGGCGGACGAGAGCGCCCTTCGCGTGCTTGTTGAAGTGGTTGAGCGCGCGGACGACACCGCCTTCACCCGCGGCGACGACCCGCACATACGCTGACGTCACGCCGGGCGGCACGGGGCCGAGCGCCGCATACGCCTCCGATCGCAGATCGAGCACGAAGCGCGGGGCGGCCGCAGCGAACGCGTCGCCCACAGCGGTCGCCCACACTCTGCGAAGCGGCGGGATGCCGGGCAGCGACGTCGACGCGGCGAGCCGGTACATCGGCAGCCTGTCGAGCGCGCCGACCGGGCCGAGGGGCGCGGAGTGGATGAGGACGTGCCGACCCAGCCACTTCCTCGCGGTGGAGTCGAGGGATGCCGCGTTCAGCGCGTCGTAGAGGACCCCCGTGTAGCGGTCGACAGCGGGCATCGTCGGCGAGGTCGTGACGCGCGCGTTGTCGTCGATGTCGCCGAGCTGTCGTGCGCTGAGCTTGAGAACCCGGGCCGCCGTCGCGGGATCCGTCGACAGCTCCTCGAGGGCCGCGAGCACCAGCGCCCGGGGCTCGCGGAGCGTCGGGAAGACGAGTCCGTCCAGATCGAGGGCACGCCCCGAGCCCCCGGACCGCTTGGTCTCGGACGGCGGGAGCAGGATCAGCATCGAGTCGAGGCGGTTGTTGAGCAGCCCGCGAAGCGGGCGTATCGAAACATGGTCTCGGACGGCGGGAGCAGGATCAGCATGCGCAGCCTTCGGGAAAACGGCGCGCGCCGCTCGGACGGATCCGAGCGGCGCGTCCTTCGACAGGCTCAGGAGCCGTCGAGAAACTGGTCAGGCGATGAGTGCCGCGTTGCCTGCGACGATCGAGACCTCGTCGCCGTCCATCGACAGGAACCCGTCCTGCGCGTTGGCGATGATCTTCGTGCCGTCGGGCTGGGTGATGCGGACCTGGCCTTCGGCCAGCACCGCGAGCACCGGCTCGTGGCCCGGCATGAAGCCGATCTCGCCGAGGACGGTCTTCGCGACCACGAGGGATGCCTCGCCGCCCCAGACCTCTGCCTCAGCCGAGACGAGGCTCACCTTGAGCGGCATGTCAGCCGTTCTCCTTCTGGATCTGCGCCCACTTCTCTTCGACGTCCGAGATGCCGCCGACGTTGAAGAAGGCCTGCTCGGCGACGTGGTCGAAGTCGCCCTTGACGATCGCGTCGAACGACTCGATCGTCTCCTTGATCGGGACCGTGGAGCCCTCGACGCCGGTGAACTTCTTGGCCATGTACGTGTTCTGCGAGAGGAACTGCTGGATGCGGCGCGCGCGTGCGACGACGACCTTGTCCTCTTCCGAGAGCTCGTCGACACCGAGGATCGCGATGATCTCCTGCAGCTCCTTGTTCTTCTGGAGGATCTGCTTGACAGCGGTCGCGACACGGTAGTGGTCGGCGCCGATGTAGCGCGGGTCGAGGATGCGGCTCGTCGACGACAGCGGGTCGACCGCGGGGTACAGACCCTTCGACGCGATCTCGCGCGAGAGCTCGGTCGTCGCGTCGAGGTGCGCGAACGTCGTGGCGGGGGCCGGGTCGGTGTAGTCGTCGGCGGGGACGTAGATCGCCTGGAGCGACGTGATCGAGTGACCACGCGTCGAGGTGATGCGCTCCTGCAGCACACCCATCTCGTCCGCGAGGTTCGGCTGGTAGCCCACCGCGGAGGGCATGCGGCCGAGCAGCGTCGAGACCTCGGAGCCGGCCTGCGTGAAGCGGAAGATGTTGTCGATGAAGAGGAGCACGTCCTGCTTCTGGACATCGCGGAAGTACTCCGCCATCGTGAGCGCCGAGAGGGCGACGCGAAGACGCGTTCCCGGCGGCTCGTCCATCTGGCCGAAGACGAGGGCGGTCTTGTCGAAGACGCCCGCCTCTTCCATCTCGTGGATGAGGTCGTTGCCCTCACGCGTCCGCTCGCCGACGCCGGCGAACACCGAAACGCCACCGTGGTCCTGCGCGACGCGCTGGATCATCTCCTGGATGAGGACGGTCTTGCCGACACCGGCGCCGCCGAAGAGGCCGATCTTTCCACCCTGCACGTACGGGGTGAGGAGGTCGATGACCTTGATGCCCGTCTCGAACATCTGCGTCTTCGACTCGAGCTGGTCGAAGCTCGGCGCCTGGCGGTGGATGCCCCAGCGCTCGGTGATCTCGATCTTCTCGTCCGGCTCGGCGTTGAGGATGTCGCCGGTCACGTTGAACACGCGGCCCTTGGTCACGTCTCCGACGGGGACCGTGATGGGGCCGCCCGTGTCGCGGACCTCCTGACCGCGGACGACGCCGTCGGTCGGCTTGAGCGCGATGGCGCGGACGAGATCGTCGCCGAGGTGCTGCGCGACCTCGAGCGTGAACTCGGTGGTCACACCCTCGACGGTGACGGTCGTCTTGAGAGCGTTGTAGATGTCGGGGATCGAGTCGTGCGGGAACTCGATGTCGACGACGGGACCCGTGACGCGGGCGACGCGGCCGACGGCCGGGGCTTCCGTCTTCTCTGCGGTGAGGCTCATGGCTTCATTCTCTTTCGTATGTCTACTTGCCCGACGCCAGAGCGTCGGCGCCGCCGACGATCTCGGCGATCTGCTGCGTGATCTCGGCCTGGCGTGCGTTGTTGCGCAGGCGCGTGTAGTCGGTGATGAGGTTGTCGGCGTTGTCGCTCGCGCTCTTCATCGCCTTCTGGGTCGCGGCGTGCTTCGCCGCCGAGGACTGCAGAAGCGCGTTGAAGACGCGGCTCTGGATGTACACCGGCAGGAGCGCGTCGAGGACGACGCTCGCTTCGGGCTCGAACTCGTACAGCGGGTACACCTGCGTGCTCGAAGCATCCGCTTCCACGACCTCGAGAGGCAGGAGCCGGACCGTCTCGGGCGTCTGGGTCATCATGCTGACGAAGCGGTTGTAGACGAGGTTGATCTCGTCGACACCACCGGCGTCCCCGCCGCGGTCGTACGCATCCAGGAGCACGTCCGAGATCTCCTCGGCCGTGTGGAAGTGCGGCGTGTCGGTGTCGCCCACCCACTCGGCTGCGCTCGGCATCCGCCGGAACTGGAAGTACCCGACAGCCTTGCGGCCGACCAGGTAGAACACCGGCTCCTTGCCCTGCTCGCGAAGGAGCTCGGCCAGCTGCAGGGCCTCACGGAGGATCTGCGAGTTGAATGCTCCGGCGAGCCCGCGGTCGGACGCGAAGATGACGACCGCCGAGCGTCGGATGACCTCGCGCTCCGTCGTCAGCGGGTGGTCGACGTTCGAGTGCGTCGCCACCGCCGAGACGGCGCGCGTCACGGCGCGCGCGAACGGCGCCGAGGCGCGCACGCGTGTCATCGCCTTCTGGATGCGCGAAGCCGCGATGAGCTCCATCGCCTTCGTGATCTTCTTGGTCGTCTGAGCAGAAGCGATCTTCTGCTTGTAGACCCTGAGTTGTGCGCCCATGGTTTCTGTCCAGGCGCGCCGTTAGCGGCGGCCCTTGACGATCTTCTCCTGGCTGACATCGGCGGCTGCGGCCGCCGCGTACTCCTCGTGGCCGGGGTTGTCGATCGCCTGACCGCCCTTGCCCGACTGGAACTCGAGGATGAACGCGTCGGTGACCTTCTCGAGCTCGGCGGCGGTGTCGTCGTCGAGCACGTTGGTGTCGCGCAGCGTGTCGAGGATCGTCGTGCTGCGACGCAGGTAGTCGAGCAGTTCGCGCTCGAAGCGCAGAACGTCCTCGACCGCGATCGAGTCGAGCTTGCCCTTCGTGCCGGCCCAGATCGATACGACCTGCTCCTCGACGGGGTACGGCGAGTACTGCGGCTGCTTGAGCAGCTCCGTCAGACGCGCGCCACGGGCGAGCTGACGACGGGATGCCGCGTCCAGGTCGCTCGCGAACATCGCGAAGGCCTCGAGCGAGCGGTACTGGGCGAGCTCGAGCTTGAGCGTGCCGGAGACCTTCTTGATCGACTTCACCTGCGCATCGCCACCGACGCGGGACACCGAGATGCCGACGTCGACAGCGGGGCGCTGGTTTGCGTTGAAGAGGTCGGACTGGAGGAAGATCTGCCCGTCCGTGATCGAGATGACGTTCGTCGGGATGTAGGCCGAGACGTCGTTGGCCTTCGTCTCGATGATCGGGAGGCCCGTCATGGAACCTGCGCCGAGCTCGTCCGACAGCTTCGCGCAGCGCTCGAGCAGACGCGAGTGCAGGTAGAAGACGTCGCCGGGGTATGCCTCGCGGCCCGGCGGGCGGCGCAGCAGGAGCGACACGGCGCGGTAGGCCTCGGCCTGCTTCGACAGGTCATCGAAGATGATCAGGACGTGCTTGCCCTGGTACATCCAGTGCTGGCCGATGGCCGAACCGGTGTACGGAGCGAGGTACTTGAAGCCGGCCGGGTCGGACGCCGGAGCAGCGACGATCGTCGTGTACTCCATTGCGCCGGCGTCTTCGAGCGCACCCTTGACGGAGGCGATCGTCGAGCCCTTCTGGCCGATGGCGACGTAGATGCAGCGAACCTGCTTGTTCTCGTCGCCCGACTCCCAGTTGGCCCTCTGGTTGATGATCGTGTCGATCGCGATGGCCGTCTTGCCGGTCTGGCGGTCGCCGATGATGAGCTGGCGCTGACCGCGGCCGATCGGGATCATGGCGTCGATCGCCTTGATGCCGGTCTGCATGGGCTCGTGAACGCTCTTGCGCTGCATCACGCCGGGCGCCTGCAGCTCGAGGGCGCGCCGACCGTCGCTGGCGACAGCGCCGAGTCCGTCGATCGGGTTGCCGAGCGGGTCGACGACGCGACCGAGGTAGCCGTCGCCGACGGGCACGGAGAGCACCTCACCGGTGCGCGTGACCGGCTGACCGGCCTGGACGCCCGAGAACTCGCCGAGGACGACCACACCGATGGCGTGCTCGTCGAGGTTGAGGGCGAGGCCGCTCGTGCCGTCCTCGAACGTGACGAGCTCGTTCGCCATGACGCCGGGCAGTCCCTCGACGTGGGCGATGCCGTCGCCCGCGTCGACGACGGTGCCGACCTCGGTCGCCGCCGCCCCGGTGGGCTCGTACGCGGCGACGAAGTCCTTCAGCGCGTCACGGATGACGTCGGGGCTGATAGAGATTTCTGCCATTGTCTTCCTTCGTTAAGTGAGGCCGTCCGTGAGTCGGGCCCCGAAGTCTCCGCCCTGTGGGGACGGGAAGTCTTGAGTTAGCCGGCCAGCCGCTGACGAAGATCGGCGAGGCGCGATGAGACGCTCGCGTCGATGACGTCGTCGGCGATCTGAATCCGCACGCCGCCGACGACCGAGGGGTCGACGACTGCGTTGAGGGTGACCTCGGAGCCGTAGCGCTTGGAGAGCGCCGTCGCGAGGCGATGGGTCTGGGCTGCGCTGAGCGGGATCGCCGAGACGACCGTCGCGACCGTGCGGCCCTTCTGGTCGGCGACGAGATCCATGGCCCGCGAGAGCAGCTGCCGGATGCGACGCTCCCGGGGCTGCTGGACGAGCGACGAGACGATGAGGGTCGTCGCGGCACTCGCTCGGCCCGTCAGCAGGGAGGTGACCAGCGCGCCCTTGGCCGCGGCATCCCCCAGCCTGCTGCCGAGCGCGAGCTCGAGCTCGGGGTTCGCGGCGACCGTGCGGGAGAAGTCGAAGAGCTCGCGCTCGATGTCCGCGCCGGCGCCCGCGCGGGCGGCAGCCCGCACCGCGAGCTCTTCGATGGCGTCGACGAGATCCGCCGCAGACGACCACCGCTGGTCGACGATGGTCTTGATGAGACCGACCGCGACGGGCGAGAGCGACGAGCCGAACACCGCGGCGACCACACCGGAGCGAGCCGTGACCGAAGCGGCCGAGTCGGCGAGCGCGCCCGACAGCTGCGGGGAGTCGCCCACGGCACGCGCCGCCGCGAACAGCTCGCCGGCCACCGCGAGGTCGACCCCCGCGGCGGCGTCGAATGCGGTCGTCGCGGCGGCGAGCGCCTGAGTGGTCGCGCTGCCCATTACTTGGACGCCTCTGCGGTCTCGGCGGCCTCGATCTCGGCGAGGAAGCGGTCGACGACACCCTGGGCCTTCTTGTCGTCGGCGAGCGACTCGCCGATGACGCCTCCGGCCAGGTCGATCGCCAGCGTGCCGACCTCGCTGCGCAGCGAGACGAGCGCGGCCTGGCGCTCGGCCTCGATCTGCGCGTGGGCCGAAGCCGTCAAGCGCGCAGCTTCGGACGAAGCGGTGTCCTTTGCCTCGGCGATGATCTTGCGGCCGTCCTCACGGGCGGCATCGCGGATCTCGCCGGCTTCCTTGCGCGCACCGGCGAGCTGCGAGGTGTACTCCTCGAGAGCCGCTTCGGCGCGCCGCTGGGCCTCATCTGCCTTCGCGATGTTGCCCTCGATCGCGGTGGCTCGCTCGTCCAGCAGCTTCTTGAGGCGCGGCAGCGCGACCTTCCAGAAGATGAAGAGGATGATGACGAAGCACACCGACGACCAGATGATGTCGTACCAGGCCGGGATGAGCGGGTTCGGTGTCTCGTGCTCTTCGGCGGCGAGTGTGACAAGAGCGCTGAGCATCCTGTCTCCTAACGTCGGGAGTTGGATCAGTAGCCGAAGATGAAGGCGGTCGCGATGCCGATGAAGGCAAGCGCCTCGGTGAAGGCGATACCGATCCACATCAGGACCTGCAGGCGGCCGGCCAGCTCGGGCTGGCGGGCCACGCCCTCGATGGTCTTGCCCACGACGATGCCGACGCCGATGGCGGGGCCGATCGCGGCGAGACCGTAGCCGACGGTCGCGATGCTGCCGGAGACCTCGGCGAGAACCGTAGTTGCGTCCACGGGGGTGTTTCCTTTCGGTTATGGGCGGCTTTTCGCCGACCCGCTCAGTGCTCTTCCGCGACCGCGAGCTGGATGTAGACCGCGGTGAGGAGGGCGAAGACGTAGGCCTGGAGGACGGCCACAAGGATTTCGAAGGCTGTGAAGGCGAAGCCGAACGCGAAGCTGCCGGCGGCCAGCAGCGACCACCAGCCCTGCATCGTGAAGAGGAAGAACGACGTCGCCGAGAAGAACAGGACGAGCAGCAGGTGGCCGACCATCATGTTCATGAGGAGTCGGAGCGACAGCGTGATCGGCCGGATGATGAACGTCGAGATGAACTCGATCGGCGTCACGATGAAGTAGATCGGCCACGGCACACCGGACGGGAAGAGCGAGTTCTTGAAGAAGTTCTTCGGGCTCTTCTTGACGCCGGCGTAGATGAAGACGACGTAGCTCACGACGGCGAGCGTCAGCGGGACGCCGATGATCGCCGTACCTGCGATGTTCAGGAACGGGATGATGCCCGTGATGTTCATGAACAGGATCATGAAGAAGAGCGTCGTGAGGATCGGCAGGAAGCGATCGCCGTCCTTCTTGCCCAGGAGGTCGTGCGCGATGTTGGTCCGCACGAACCCGAGTCCCATCTCGACGATGCTCTGGAAGCGGCCGGGGACGACCGTCATGCGGCGCGTGCCGAGCCAGAAGATCAGAACGAGGGCGATCGTCGCGATGAACTGGATCAGGTGGATCCGGTTGATCGTGAGCGGGTCGCCGAACAGGACGACGTTCCCGAACTCGACAAGTGCCGGCGGGAAGAATTCGTCGATCGAGGGGGCGTGAAATTCGCCCCCGTCTTCAGCAGAGAGGGCGATCAGTGTCGCAGCTTGAGTAAACAGCGCTGGCTCCAGCTTCGGGGCATCGGTGTGAACCTTTGCGACGATGGTCGGTGAGCGTCACTCCGCAATGAGTTTCGCGAGGGGCGAACAGGCGGGCGCGGGATCAACCCTACCAAACTCGAGAGGCTCCTGAATCCGCTCTGAGGATCAGCTGTGACTGTGGTCTGACCGCTCCCCCGCCTCGGGGTCGGTCGGCAGCTCGACATCGCTCACGTGCGGCACGCGCATACGCAGCAGAACGACGACGTCGACTGCGAGAGAGGCCAGGACGCTCACCACGACGGAGAGGAAGAAGACCGTCGGATCGATCCAGGGCTGATCCCGCAGGACCAGGAGCGCGACGATGAACACGAGGAACTTGAGGATCCACCCGCCGAGCACGATCCCGAAGAAGACGGGCACGTAGAGGTCGTCGCCGTACCAGCGGTTCGCGATGAGGATGCTCGCGGCCGTGATCCCGAGGAACACCGCCGCGATGACGACGCCCGCGAGGCCGCTCCACAGGCCCGTCGTGCCGGCCACGAGGTAGCCGACGACGGCCGCAAGGATCGCGAGGACCGCGGTGACGATGCCGGACCATTTCAGGACCATCCGCAGGATGGGGGTGCTCGAGACGGGGCTCTGGCTCATGTCGTGGCCTCCGGGACGGGCCGCGGCGCACGGCGCGACGGCGTGAGGGTGACGACGAGGCACGCGGCCGCGCCGAGGATGAGATAGACGACGCCGAAGAGGTAGTCGCCGGGCCATTCGAGCGTCGTGCCGATGAACATCATCAGGACGCCGAGCCCGAAGATCGCCGTCCACGCGTAGAAGATCAGGACGGCGCCGCGGTCGCTGTGACCCATGTCGAGCATGCGGTGGTGCAGGTGCTTGCGATCGGGCGAGAACGGCGACTTGCCCGCGCGCATGCGCCGGAGCACGGCGAGGCCGAAGTCGAGGAGCGGAAGCAGCACGACGACGACGGGCAGCAGGATCGGGATGAACGCACCGAGGAGCTGCGAGCGGCCGAAGTCCTCGGGGTCGAGGATCGACGGGTCGAGCTGACCCGTGATCGCGATCGCGGAGCAGGCCATGAGCAGTCCCAGCATGAGGGCTCCGGCATCGCCCATGAAGAGCTTCGCGGGGCTCCAGTTCAAGGGGAGGAATCCGAGGCACGCGCCGATCAGGACGGCGGCGAGGAAGGTCGCGAGCGAGAAGTTGCTCGCCGTGAACTCCCGGTTGAGCATGTAGGAGTAGGCGAAGAAGACGGCGTTGGCGATGAGGCACACGCCCGCGACGAGGCCGTCGAGGCCGTCGATGAAGTTGACGGCGTTCATGACGATGACGATCGAGAAGACCGTCAGCGCGAAGCTCACGGGTCCCGAGCCGACCATGAGCCCGCCGATCGGCAGCGAGTAGATCTGCAGCTCGCCGAACCACGCGATGATGCCGGCCGCGAGGAACTGCGCTCCGAGCTTGACGAACCAGTCCAGATCCCACAGGTCGTCGGCGACGCCCACGAGCACGATGATGACGGTCGCCGCGAGGATCGCGTAGATCTGCTTCTGGTCGGCCCAGATGATGGCGAACAGCGGGTTGGCCGCCGATACGCCGATCGCCGCGACGACGCCGAAGAACATCGCGATCCCGCCGAGGCGAGGCGTCGGCGTCTTGTGCACGTCGCGTTCCCGGATGCCGGGATACAGCTTGTAGCGCATGCTCAGGCGCCACACCGCCCACGACAGGACGAACGTCACGAGCGCCGTGAACAGGATCGTGAAGACGTACTGCTTCACGCGTCGCCGCCCTCGGGCCGCGGCTCGCCGTCGGCCGCCTCGGCGGACGGCGAGGGGCCCTCGGGCTCGGGATCCTCGTCGAGGAGGTCGCCCAGCACGTCGCGCAGCCGCGCGCGGTCGACCGCCCCTTCGCGGAGGATCCGCACGCGCGGGTCTGCGCCGCCGACGAGGCGCGTCGCATCGACGATCGTCGAAGGGACGCCCGTTTTGGACGACCCGCCGTCGAGATAGACCCCGACGGACTCGCCCAGCATGTCGCGCGCGTCCTCGATGCGGACCGCGGCGGGCTTGCCCGTCAGATTGGCGCTCGATACGGCGAGCGGGCCGGTCTCTTCGAGCAGTTCGAGCGCGATGCGGTGCGCCGGCATGCGAACCGCGACGGTGCCGCGCGTCTCGCCGAGGTCCCACGAGAGCGACGGCTGCGCGGGCAGGACGATCGTGAGCCCGCCGGGCCAGAACGCCTCGACGAGCCGCTCGACGGGCTCGGGCACTTCGGCCACGAGGGCACGCAGCGTCGCGAGGCCCGCGACGAGGACGGGCGGCGGCGACTGCCGGCCGCGGCCCTTCGCATCGAGCAGCCGCTGCACGGCGGTCGCGCTGAACGCGTCGGCGGCGACGCCGTAGACGGTGTCGGTGGGGATGACGACGAGCTCGCCGCGGCCGATCGCCTGGCGTGCC
>Ga0247818_10003141_pt1 | contig 10665 bp, 8 predicted proteins | sample 13C_Glucose_Day1_FD_192424 | JGI IMG/M metagenome (GOLD analysis project Ga0247818, IMG submission 192424) | Soil microbial communities from agricultural site in Penn Yan, New York, United States - 13C_Glucose_Day1 | ecosystem: Environmental > Terrestrial > Soil > Agricultural land | place: USA...
CCCCAGTAGCCGGCCAGGGCAGGATCAAACATAGTGCCCAGCCAGTGCAGGATGACCGGCTGGTCCACTTCCTGGAGCAGGGTGGAGTACACCTTCAGGTAATCGTCCGGACCGTTCGCAACCCTGGCCAGCGCCCGGGAGGACATCAGGATGATTTTGGGGCCGGCTTCGCTGACGACGGCGATCTGCTCACGGTAGGCGTCGAGGACTGCCTTCAGCCCGTCCTCGCCAATGGGCAATTCGTCGATATCCAGCTGGTCGGTTCCTGCGCCGCAGGAGACTAGGTCGCGGACGGTCTTGCCGGCAGTGGCAGCATTGCCCGAGGCGACCACAAAGGCCGCTTCCACGCCGGTGCGCTTGATGAGCTGCTGAGTAGCGGCCCAGTCAAGGCCCATACCTCGCTGAGCCGTATCCATGGCGTCGGCAACGCCGAGGCCGTAGGACCACAGTTCATGCCGGTAGGCCATGGTGGCGTCCCAGTCGAGGCGTGCCGGGGCGCCCGGTGTGTTGTCAGCCAGAACTTCGGGAATGACGTGCGCGGCGGCGTACGCGCGCCGGGATGTGAGAGGTGCGGTGGGGCGTGGCCAGCTCGTGCGGCCCTGCACCCGGTATTCCCGGGTGCCGCCGTCTTCGGTGGGAAGAATTAACGACGTCATCAGAGCGTGATCTCCGGGATGTCGATGGTGCGGCGCTCGTCGTTGGACTGCAGGCCCAGCTCCGCGAGCTGGACACCACGGGCCGCGGAGAGCAGACCGAAGCGGTGCTCGCGGCCGGCGACGACATCGCGGAGGAATTCCTCCCACTGCAGCTTGAAGCCGTTATCCAGGTCCGCGTTCGCGGGGACTTCCTGCCACTGGCTGCGGAAGGATTCCGTGACCGGCAGGTCCGGGTTCCAGACGGGCTTGGGCGTGTGGGCGCGCTGCTGCGCGACACACTTGTTCAGGCCGGCGACGGCGGAGCCGTGCGTGCCGTCGATCTGGAATTCCACAAGTTCGTCACGGTAGACGCGCACGGCCCAGGACGAGTTGATCTGCCCGACAACCTGGTCACCGGCCGGGGTTTCGAGTTCGAAGATGCCGTAGGAGGCGTCATCGGCGGTGGCCGCGTATTCCTTGCCGGCCTCGTCCCAGCGGGCCGGGATGTGGGTGGCGGTCTTGGCGCTGACGCTCTTGACCTTGCCGATGATGCCTTCGAGGACATAGTTCCAGTGGCAGAACATGTCGGTGGTCATTCCGCCGCCGTCCTCCTTGCGGTAATTCCAGGACGGGCGCTGGGCAGCCTGCACGTCGCCCTCGAAGACCCAGTACCCGAATTCGCCGCGGATGGACAGAATGCGGCCGAAGAACCCTTCGTCCACCAGCCGGCGAAGCTTGACCAGTCCCGGCAGGTAGAGCTTGTCGTGCACAACGCCGGCCGTGACGCCGGATTCCTTGCCGATGCGCGCCAGCTCGATGGCTTCCTCCAGCGTTTCAGCAGTGGGCTTCTCGGTGAAGATGTGCTTGCCCGCCAGCATGGCCTTCTTGAGGGTGGCCGCACGCAGGCTGGTCATGGATGCATCGAAGAGAACGTCGACGCTGGGATCATTGATGACGGAATCGAGATCGGTGGTCCATTCCGCGACCTTGTGCAGCTCAGCGAGCTCACGGATCTTGGCTTCATTTCGGCCCACCAGGATCGGTTCCACCTGGACGCGGGTCCCGTCCTCCAGCGTGAAACCGCCGGCATCGCGGATGGGAAGAATCGAACGCAGCAGGTGCTGGCGGTACCCCATCCGCCCGGTAATGCCATTCATGGCGATGCGGATCGTCTTTGTTTCGAAGCCCATGAGTCCCTCTTCAGGTAATAAGTGATTTTCGGATTCGGAAAGCGCATTCCCTTCCATTCAGCATGCCCTGACGATGCGTTCTTGGCAAGCGCTTTCCCAAAGAAGTTATGACTGGCATAATTGGTCTGCCGAGGCTACCCGAGGCTGAATCCCCTGAAGAGGAGTTGTCCGTGAGTGCAAGTACCCTGTCCGAGGTGGCGAGACTGGCCGGGGTCTCCCCCGCCACCGCCTCCCGGGTACTCAATGGTTCCGCCAGGACACCCGGACCGGAAATCGCTGAACGCGTCCGGCAGGCGGCAGCCTCACTCTCCTACGTGCCGAACGCCCAGGCGCAGGGACTGGTGAAAGCCAAATCCGGCCTCATCGGCTTGATTGTGCACGACATCGCCGATCCCTACTTCTCCGCCATCGCCCGCGGCGTGCAGGCTGCTGCCCGCGAGCAGGGCAAAATGCTCCTGCTGGCCACCACCAACGGCACGCCCGCCGAGGAGTGCGTCGCGGTGGCCGCCTTCGCCGCGCGCCGGGCTGACTCAATCGTGATTGCCGGGTCACGCTCCGTCCGGCCGGAAGACAAGAACAGCAATGCGGAACTGTCCGCAGAACTCGACCGTTACTGCCGGAATGGCGGCCGGGTCGGCGTTATGGGACACCCGGTTGTCGGGGCTTCCGCGCATGAGTGTTATCACGTCGTAAACGTTCCCAACGAGGATCTCGCCGCAGAGCTTGTCGGGAAACTGGCGAAGATCCACTCCGGGACCTTCCTGATCCTGGGTGGCCCTGAAGGCCTACTGACGTCGGACGACCGAATCCGGGGTTATCAGCGCGGTCTGAAGGCAGCCGGGCTGCCGCCAGCTGAGATCGTGCGCACCGGATTTGATCGAGCAGGTGGTTACGATGCAGGCCTCTCGCTTGCCAAACGGATCCTGGGCGGCGCACGTCATCCACACGGAGTGCCGCGGGGAGCAGACGCCCGTCCTTGCATTCTTGCCGTCAACGATGTGATGGCCATCGGCGCCGTGGCGGCGCTTCGGTCTGAAGGATTGCGGATCCCCCGTGACACGCTGATCGCAGGCTTCGACGATATCGAGACCCTCCGGGACTTTCGTCCGGCTCTTTCCACGGTCCATCTTCCCCTTGAGGATTTTGGCAGGCTCGCAGCGCTGGGCGGCACCTCCGGACGGTCAGCAGACAACGAAGCGGAGGCCGGCACAACTCCCGCCGGCCGAGTTACGCTGCGTCGAAGCACCGAGACACGAGCCTTGTCACAATCCTAGGGAGCCGGCGCTGTTGAGGCCGACGGGCCGGAGGCGGGCGTCGCCCACTACTTCAGTGGTCTGCGTTTAACAGCGCCGTCCCGGCCGGAACACAAAGGTTCCAGCCGGGACGGAAGGTGCCACCCGCCGTCGGACGCTTCCTGCATAGGCGTCCGGGTGTGTTGCGGCGGGGTGCGCGGCTTAGCTGATGGCGGACTTCATTTCGTCGTGGGCCTTCTTGCCGGCCTCGTCAGTGGATTGTCGGTTGAACAGCACCTCCGAGGTGTAGCGCTTGACGATTTCCTGAATGGCACCGGCGCCCTTCGGCGGCGGAGCCGGAGCCTCGCCGAGCTCATCCTTGATCTGATCAATAAACTTGACCACCTTGATGTCGGCGGGGGTCAGCTTGGACTCAATGGCCGCCCGGACGTCAGAGTTGGGGTATACCCCGCGGTCGGCCAGCAGGGCCTCGCCGGCCTTTTCGCTGTTGGCCAGGAAGTTGATGAACTTGGCGGTTTCCTCAGGGTGCTTGGTCCGCGATGAAGCCGACCAGAACTGGGATGCCTTGTACCAGAGCTGGGCGTCGGCAGCCTTGCCCGTGGTGGAGGGGAATCGGAGGATCTGCAGGTCCGAACCGGCGGCCTTCTCCAGGGCCGGCAACTGGTTGGACCACCAGAACGCGAGCCCGTTCTTGCCGGTGGCCAGGCCGCTCTGATCAAGCGGGGCGGCCTCAGCTTCCACCACCTCAGAGGCCGAGGGCACAGCCTTATTCTCACTGAGTTGCTTCAGGAAAGCCCACCAATCGGCGATGTCACCGGGCTCGAAGCCCAGCTTGCCGTCGGACGTGTACAAGGTCTTGCCGTTCTGCCGGAGCCAGACTCCCAGCGAGGCTTCGTCTGTGCCATAGGCGGCGGCACCGTAGGTGCCCTTCGGCGACTTGGCGGTCACCTCGGCGGAGATGCGCTCGAAGTCGTCCCAGGTCCAGGTCTTGTCGTCCGGAAGTTCAACCCCCGCGGCCTGGAAGACTGCAGGGTTGGCCAGAATGGTGGCGGCATTGATGCCGGCCGCGATACCCGTCAGGCCCTTTTCACCCTTTCCCGCGTTGAGGGCTGCCTCGTCCAGCTTGGAGGTGTCGATGTCGTACTTGGAGAGGTCCAGCAGCGCACCGCGCGTTGAGTACTCGGTGATGTACTTCTCGTCCATCTGAATGATGTCCGGGGCATCGTTGGCGGCGACCTGGGTAGCAAGCTTGTCCCAGTAGCCGCTCCAGTCGCCGTATTCGGGCTTGATCTTGATGTTGGGATTCTCAGCCTCGAAGGCGGCGATGGCGGCCTGCGTTACCTGGGCCCGCTTGTCACTCCCCCACCAGGAGAAGCGCAGCTCGACGGGTCCGCCGTCACTCTGCGGGGCGGCTCCGCCACCGCAGGCGCTGAGGGCCATGACGACGGCGGCTGCCGCGGCAACCACGCCCGGCTTCCGGATGCGGCGCCGTGCGCCAGAGGGTGACGTAGCTGCCGGACTGTTGGTGCCAGCAGCGTCAGAGCGGGGAAAAAGCGGCACTGGGTACTCCGATCTTCTTTGATCTAGTGAGGACGATTTGTGTGAGAAAGCGTTTTCTTGAGCTTATGCTACAAGTTAGTGACTTATGTTACAAGAGGCTATTTGATGCCGGTGGTGGCGATGCCCTTGATCAGGAACCTCTGGCCGAAGAGGAAGACCAGGAACACCGGCAGCAGGGACACGATGGACATCGCGAACAGTGATCCCCAGCTGGTGGCTGATTGGGAGTCGACGAAGGCGCGCAGCGCCACGGGGACGGTGAACATGTCCGGGTCCGTGAGGTAGATCAGGGCGCCGAAGAAGTCGTTCCAGGTCCAGATGAAGGTGAAGATGGTGGTGGTGGCCAGGGCCGGGACCATCAGCGGCAGGATGACCCGCAGGAAGATGCGCGGGTGGCCGGCGCCGTCGATGCGTGCGGCCTCGTCCAGGTCCTTGGGGATGCCGCGGATGAACTGGACCATGAGGAAGATGAAGAACGCGTCGGTGGCCAGGAGCTTGGGCACGATGAGCGGCCAGAAGGTGTTGACCCAGCCGATCTGTGAAAACAGGATGTACTGCGGCACGATCACCACGTGGAACGGCAGCATGATGGTCAGCAGCATGATGCCGAAGAACAGTTTCTTGCCGGTGAACTGCAGGCGGGCAAACGCGTAGGCGGCCATCGAGCAGGAGATGAGGTTGCCCAGGATGGATCCGATGACGACGATGGCCGAGTTGAGCATGTAGTGCCCGAAAGGATGCGTCAGCGCGGACCACCCGTCGGTGTAGTTGCTCATTTCCAGGCTGTTCAGCCAAAGCCCGGGATCCCGGAAGATCAGGTCGTTGGGCCGGAGCGAGGAGGCGATCATCCACAGCAGCGGGTAGATCATCAGGGCCCCGGCCAGGATCAGGATGGCGTGCTTGCCAAGCGCCTTGGTCCGCTGTTTCCGGCTGAAGGCCAGGGTCCCGCGTGATTCGCGGACCTTTTTGGGCTTGCGGTCGTTCGTTGGCTTGCCGGCGCCGGCGGTGTTCTTGTCCGGGGCGGGCAGCGTCTGCAGGTCAGTCGTCATAGAAAACCCAATACTTGGAGGCGATGAAGTTGATGGCGGTGAACACACCGATGATGACCAGCAGGAACCAGGCCATCGCGGAGGCGTAGCCCATGTCGAACTGGCCGAAGCCCTTCTGGTACAGGTACAGGGTGAAGAACATCGTGGAGTCTGACGGGCCGCCGTTGCCGCCCGAAACGATGAACGCCTGCGTGAAGGACTGGAAGGATCCGATGATCTGGAGCACCAGGTTGAAGAAGATGATGGGGCTGAGCATCGGCAGCGTGATCTTCCGGAACTGCTGGAGCGTGCTGGCGCCGTCCACCTTTGCGGCCTCGTAATACATCACCGGGATCTGCCGGAGGCCGGCCAGGAAGATGATCATGGGGGCGCCGAACGTCCACACGTGCAGCAGGATGATGGAGCTCAGGGCGGTGCTCGGATCGGAAATCCAGCCCGGACCCTGGATGCCGAACATTGCCAGTGCCTGGTTGACCAGTCCGGTGGTGCCGAAGATCTGCTTCCACAAAATCGCGATGGCCACCGAACCGCCGAGCAGGGACGGCAGGTAAAACACGGAGCGGTAGAAAGGCAGGCCCCGCAGGCCCTTGTCCAGCACCAGCGCGATCAGCAGGGCAACCGCCAGCTGCAGCGGCACACCAACGAAGACGTACGTGAACGTCACGGCCAGCGAGTTGTGCAGCCGGGCGTCACCGAGCATCCGGATGAAGTTATCCAGCCCGACCCATTCCGGCGGCTGCAGCAGGTTGTAGTCCGTGAAGGACAAATACAGCGACATCAGCATCGGACCGATGGTGATGGCCACCAGGCCCAGCAGCCACGGCAGCAGGAAGATATACGCGGCCTTGTTATCCCGGCCGTTGGCTTTCTTCTCCGCTGCCGTCATCGGCCCCTTGCGGCCCTTGAGAGTGCTCAGTTCACTCATGGCGCTCATAGCAGCGGCTCCCTCTCGCGCAGCAGGCCCGCGGCGGCCGGCATTCCTGCCGGGCTGGGCGTCCTGGTTCTGTGTCTAGCGGCCATGTGGCCTCCTTTGGTCATCGTGGCCCTCCACGTCTGGGATGATCGCACTGGGCGATCGATTACCTTCCGCGGCGGCCGGGGTTCAGCTTCCCGGATCCGGTGTCCGTCACCCGGGACGTTGAAAGCGGCTCCGTACCAAAGTAAACGGTTTCTTGACTCCTGTATAGCCCTTTGGGTAGATTTTGAGAAAGCGTTTTCTGAAACGGATCCCCTCACCGGCTGGATCACCACCGGAACAGATCCGACGCGCCTTCGCCGTCCTCATCAACCAAACAACAGGCAGGTCAGTGAGCAAGGATTCCCGGCCGGTCCGGCCCAGCGCAATTGCAGGCTTTGAGAACTGGCCTGCCTACGTCCTGGACCGGCCGCGCTTCCAGGCAGCCACCCCGGCGGCGCAGGACCTGTCGGACGCCCTGGGTGTCCCGGCCGTTGTCCCGCCGGAGGACGTAACCATCCGTTGGGAGCAAACGCACGACGGCGTCACCGCCTCCCGGCTGAGCTGGCAGTTGGGCTTCGGTCCCCCCACCACAGGCTGGCTGCTGCGCCCGGCCCGGAGCTCCGGCCCGCTGCCCGGCGTGCTGGCACTGCACTGCCACGGCGGAAACAAATTCGGCGGGGCCGAGCGGCTGGTCCGGCTTCCCGAATTTCACCCGTCCGCGGCAGCGGCCCGGGCCGGACATTACGAAGGGCGCGCACTGGCCACGGAGGTTGCCCGCCGGGGCTTCGCCGTCCTGGCCCATGACACCTTCTCATGGGGCAGCCGGCGCTTCGATCTGTCCACGCCGCCGTGGAGGACGGAAGCCGCGCTGGAGGCAAGGAAGTCGCAATGGCGGGAGGCCGGCGTCGAACCTTCCGACGCGGAACTCTATAACGCCGCCGCGGGAATCCACGAGGACACGGTGGCCAAGGCCGCTGGCCTGCTGGGCACCAGCCTGGCGGGGATGGTGGCCCATGATGACCTTGCCGCCCTGGACATCCTTGCCGGCCTGCCCGGAGTGGACGCGGAGCGGCTGGGCTGCATCGGATTCTCAGGCGGCGGCGGCCGTGCCCTGGCCCTGGCGGTCCTCAGCCCGCGGATCCGGAACTACGTGATCACGTGCATGATGACTACGTTCCAGTCGCTGCTGCCTGCCTACCTCGATGCCCATTCCTGGCTGCTCCAGACCCCAGGACTGTGGAGGCTGGGCGACTGGCCCGAACTGACCGGCAGATCAGTTGCCCAAGGATTCCTGGTGCAGTACGCGCTGGCCGATGAGCTGTTCCCCGAAGAGGGAATGCGCCAGGCCCATCAGATCCTGGAATCCCTGCACGGGCGCGAAAGCTATATAGGCAGCTTCTGGCCCGGCGGCCATGTGTTTACTGCGGCGATGCAGCGTGAAGCAATCAGTTACCTGTCCACGACCCTGCGCACCGCGGGCTCCGCCCCGGACCACCTTTCATCCCCTACCCACCCCTTAGCCACAACTTAGCCACCGAGGACCCCGATGATTCCGCAACACGCTCCCATGGCACCCGCTGACCCTGCAGCGGCAGGCGAAAGTCCTGCTCCGGCAGCCCTCCCGCGCATTGCGCTCGTCGGCGTGCACGGCTTCGGCGAGCGGCATCTGTCCAACCTGGCCCGGCTTGAAGCAGCCGGCGTCCTGCACCTTGTGGCGGTGGCAGACCCTCATCCGCCGGAAGAGGGCACCCTGGGCGGCTTTGTAGCGGTCTTCGACTCATTGGACCAGTTGCTGGCGTCGGAATCGGCCCCCGACGTGATCATCCTGGCCACGCCCATCCAGACCCACGCGCCCCTGGCCCTGGCCGCCCTGGCTGCGGGAGCCGATGTGTACGTGGAAAAACCCCCAGTGGCCTCCATGGCGCAATTCCATGAGGTGCTGGCTGCGGCGGAAGCCTCGGGCCGCAGTGTGCAGGTGGGGTTCCAGAGCCTGGGATCCTTGGCCCTGCCCGCGATGCGCGCGTCCATCGAATCCGGCGAAATCGGAGACGTCCTGGGCCTAAGTGCAACAGGCATGTGGCTCCGGACCAAGGGCTACTTCAAGCGTTCCCGCTGGGCGGGCAAGCGCAGCCTTGACGGGACCGACGTGGTGGACGGTGTGGCCACGAACGCCCTGGCACATGCCGTGGCCACCGGGCTGCACATGGCCGGTGCGCACACCATCGCCGATGTGGCCTCCGTGGAGACGGACCTCTACCGTGCCCACAACACCCAGAGCGACGACACCTCCGTGATCCGGGTTCGCACCGCTGCCGGCCGGACCCTGCTGTGCGCGCTCACGCTCTGCGCCCCCGAACAGCAGCACCCTTCGGTGACGGTCCACGGCACCCTGGGGGATATCACGTTCCTCTACACCCAAGACGAAGTCCGTACCACCACGCCGGCCGGCGAGCGCCGCGAAACGTTCGGGCGAACCGACCTGCTGGAGAACCTGCTTGCGGCCCGGACCGCCGGCGCTCCCCTGCTGTGCGCCTTGGCTGATACCGGCGCGTTCACCGCTGTATTGGAGGCGATCCGGACGGCCCCGGACCCGCTGGAGATCAGCTCCGACTACACCACCTGGCATGGCGACGGCGACGACGCCCACCCTGTGGTCGACGGCATCCCTGAGCTGATTGCACGTGCAGCCAAGGCGCAGGCCACCTTCGCCGAACTGAGTGTCCCGTGGGCGCGCAGCCTGCCGCCGGCCCGGACGTTCGTCGTCGACGGCAAGCCCGTAGCCGGGTACCAGGACGGCCGCCGGATCCGCGCCGTCTCCTCGCCCCGCCCCTACCTCCACCCCGTCCGCACGCTCGGGGGCACCGTGGTCACGGACCACCAGCCCCTGGATCATGTGTGGCATCTGGGCGCGGGGGTGGCCCTCCAGGACGTGGACGGCGTCAACTTCTGGGGCGGCCGCACCTACACCCGGGCAGCGGGCGAGTACGTCTGGCGGCCGGACCACGGCAGCATCGTCCGTTCCGGCGAGGGCGCCCCGGGCGAGCTACTCCAGGGTGTTCCATCCGAGGGCGGCGGTGAGCTGACCGAGTCCTTGTCCTGGAACGGGCCGGACGGCGCTCCTGTCCTGACCGAGCAGCGCACTTGGACGTGGACCGGCGTCGGACCTTCGCTCTGGCGCCTCACGCTGGACTTCGCCCTCTCCGCCGCCGGAAACCAGCCGGTGAGCCTTGGCAGCCCGGGTTCCAATGGCCGGGTGGGCGGCGGGTATGGCGGGTTCTTCTGGCGCCTCCCCGCATGTTCCGGAGCGAGCGTGTGGACCCCGGACGGAGCTGGGGAAGCCGAGGTCCACGGGAGCGTCACGTCGTGGCTCGCCTGGTCCGGCAGCTTCACTGCAGGAACAACCGACGGCGGCAGTGACCCCGGCAGCGCCGCGGACGTTGACACCGTTCCCGGCGCCGCCACGCTGGTATTTGTCCCCGCAGCGGATTCAACAGACCCGTGGTTCGTCCGGGTGGACGGATACCCGGGGGTTGGACGGTCGCTGGCCTGGGATGAGCCGGTCATCGCCCACCCCGGCGCCCCGGTTCACCGCACCGTGAGCGTGTATATCGCCGACGGGATTCTCAGCACCGAAGACATCCAGACACTGATCGAATCACAGGGGGACAACTCATGAGCCAGACCATCACCGCCACGCCAACCACGGGCACACCGAGCACCGGCAAACGCACGGCGCCGGCCTCCGCCGCGGACCGAGCCGTCAAGCGGCGCAGGGTCCTGGATATCCTGGACGCCGAGGGGAAGGACGCGGTGCTGCTGACCACCCACACGGCCCTGACCTGGTACCTCGATGGCAGTCGTGTGCACATCAGCCTGGCCGGTGACCCCATCGCCGCGCTGCTGGTGGACCGGGAGGGTGACCACCTGGTGACGTTCAACAACGAAGCCGGTCGGATCGCCGCAGAGGAGCTCCCTGCAGGGGTCTCACTTCACTCCGTTCCCTGGTACGGGAACCTGCAC
>Ga0247818_10003142_pt1 | contig 10663 bp, 10 predicted proteins | sample 13C_Glucose_Day1_FD_192424 | JGI IMG/M metagenome (GOLD analysis project Ga0247818, IMG submission 192424) | Soil microbial communities from agricultural site in Penn Yan, New York, United States - 13C_Glucose_Day1 | ecosystem: Environmental > Terrestrial > Soil > Agricultural land | place...
CGCACCTGGCGCAGCCTCTCCGGTGGCGAGCGCCAGCGCGTGCACATCGCTCGCGCCCTGGCCCAGCGCCCGCGGATCCTGCTGCTGGACGAACCGACCAATCACCTGGACATCCAGCACCAGCTGGCGATCTTGCAGGTTGTTCACGCGCTGCCCGTGACCACCGTGATTGCCCTGCACGACCTCAACCAGGCACTCACCTGTGATCGTTTGGCCGTTCTGGAAAAGGGCCGCCTGGTGGCCCTGGGCAAACCGCTTGATGTGTTGACCCCACAACGCCTGCTGGACACCTTCGGCGTCCATGCGCACTACCTCATCGACCCCTTTGACGGCGCGCAGATCCTGCGCCTGCGTTCATCCTGATCTTGTTTGTGGACACCGCAAAAATGCCTACCCGATCCGCCTTTCTCCTGGCCCTGGCCAGTCCGTTCACGCTGGCTGATTCGGCGCAATCGCAAGCCAATGGCTTTGTCCAGGACAGCGCCTGGAGTGTGCTCAATCGCACGGTCTACGACCATCGCGAGTACCGTCATGGCGCCCGCAACAGCGCTGCGCGTAACGCCTACAAGCCGCGCGACGAGCGTAATGGCTACGCCGAGGAATGGGGCTACGGGCTGATGGGTACGCTGCAATCGGGCTTCACCCAAGGCCTGATCGGGGTGGGTTTGGATGCCCATGCCTATCTGGGCATACAACTGGACAGCGGCGGTGGCCGCGCAGGGAAAGCGCGATTGCTTGGGCTCGACAACCAGGGGCATCCCAAGGACGAGTTCAGCCGTGGCGGTGCCGCGATAAAATTCCGCGCATCCTCGACAGTGCTGAGCTACGGCGAGCAGCGGGTGAAAACCCCGGTGTTCAGTTCATCCGACAGTCGCCTGCTGCCGGAAACCGCCACCGGCCTGTTCCTCACCAGCAACGAGTTCTCGGCACTGAAGCTGGTGGCAGGACACTTCACCGAGAGTACCGATCGCAATGCCAGCAGTCATGACCAGGGCCTCGTGGTCAACTATTCCAACGCCGTGAAAGGCAAGACCTTCGATCTCGCGGGCATGGTTTTCGCACCGGCAAAGAACCTGAACCTCAGCCTCTATTCATCGCGCTACGAGGACACCTGGAACCAGCACTACCTGGGCGGCACCTTCCTCCAGCCGCTGGGTGAACAGCGCTCGTTGGCATTCAACCTAAACCTGTACCGCACCACTGATGAGGGCAAGTCGTTATCCGGCAGGATCGACAATACCACCTGGAGCCTGATGTCCACTTACACCCAAGGGCCCCATGGCTTCAGCCTCGGATATCAGCAGGTCGATGGAAACACGCCGTTCGACTACGTCACCCGTGGTGCGATCTTCATCAGCAACGCCGTGCAGCTGTCGGACTTCAACGCACCCAATGAACGATCCTGGCAGGCTCGCTACGATCTGGATGCCAGCCCTTGGGGCGCGCCGGGCCTGTCCATGAGCGCCGCTTATGTACGCGGCAGCCAGATCGATGGCAGCCACGTCGACCCGCAAGGTGGTTATGCCTATCTGGGTTATGGCGAAGGCGGCAAACATTGGGAGCGCGACCTGGAGATGCGTTATGTGGTGCAAGGTGGCGCGGCGAAAGGCACCACGTTTTCGCTGAGACACAATGTGCATCGGGGCAATACGGCCCAGGCTGAGCTGGACACGGACCAGATACGCCTGGCGGTCGAATACCCGCTGACAGGCAGGTTGTGAAAAGGTCGGTTATCGTTGTGACAAGCGCAAATCCGGGCTTGCACTGAATTACACTCAGGAGGCTGCTCGCAGGCGCATTGGCCAGCCGCCACCTGAAAGGAATACCAGATGCTTTATTTCCAGCAAATGTTGGGCATTGCCGTGTTTTCCATCACCGGCGTGCTGGCAATCAAGAAAGCCGATGTGGATTTATTTGGTGCCGTAGTGCTGGGGATCATCACCGCCATTGGGGGTGGCACGATAAGGGACCTGCTGCTCGATCTGCCGATCTTCTGGATCGCCGACTTCAACTACATCTGGGTCGCCCTGTTCGCTGCGCTGTTGGCGTTCTTTTGCACGCAACGCCTGCAACGACGTTACCGTATCCTGCTGTATCTCGACGGTCTGGCAGCGGCGCTGTTCGGCTTGTCGGCCACCGAAAAAGTCCTGGCCTTGCAGCTGGCTGCCCCCCTGGCGGTGATGATGGGCGTGCTGACCAGCATCGGCGGCGGTATCGTCCGGGATGTCCTGGCTGGTCGGGTTTCGCTGCTGATGTCGCGGGAGATCTACGCCACGCCCATTCTGTTGGGCTGCACCCTCTACGTCCTGTTGCGAGACGTATTCCCAACCATCTGGGTCGCCGGCTGGATTGCCTTGATCTTCACCTTCGGCCTGCGGTTTTTGGCCATTTACAAGCATCTGCAGATGCCGGCAATCTTTTCCACCCGGCAGGGATGATTCGTCGGTAAATTACGACCAGCGATGCAGCCAACGCTGGAATGGACCCTCTCCACTACAAGGACGCGACATTATGCAAATCCCCTTTTCTCAACTCAGCGAGCGCTTGCACGATCGCCGATTTACGGTAGCGGGCAACACCCACGGGCTATCCGGCGCAGGCACGGTCTTTCATTACCAGGTCGAGGGCGATGCCATTTCGGGGACTTACCAGGGCGGCAAGATCCGCATGGGCCACCAAGTCGGCCGCGTGACAGGCCCCGATACCATCGAGCTGCTGTTTCATTGCCTGACCACGGAGGGCGAGATTCTTTCCGGCTGGTCCCGTGGCACGGTGGGCGTTGATCACACGGGATATACCACGCTGGCCTTCGTATGGGGCTGGTTATCGGGTGCGACTGGAGGTGGCGAGTCGAGCTACGTCGAGCTTGCTGCGTAGCAAACCGCAAAAACGAATCACACCCTGATCTGCGCACACTGGCAAAACCGGAGGATGAAATGAAAGGAAGCTGCGCCTGTGGGGCGGTAGGTTATGAGATCGACAGCATCGATATGCCCATCAGCCATTGTCATTGCAGTACCTGTCGCAAGACCCATGCCGCCGCTTATGTTTCCACGGCAGGCGTGCTGAGAGCGCATTTCCGATGGACTCGAGGCCTGGAGGCATTGCGGGCTTTCGAGTCATCGCCCGGGAAGCTGCGACACTTCTGTTGCCACTGCGGATCGCACCTTGCCGCTGAGCGTAACGGTTCAGCCGCGATGATCGTGCGCGTAGCCACGCTGGATGAGGAGCCTGGCGCCAGGCCCGAGTTCCACATCTGGACGGAGCAGGACGTAGCGTGGCTGAATGGGAAAGGACTGCCTGAGTATTCACAATGGCAGCCCGGACGATAATGGAATGTTTGCCTGGTCATAATCACCGTCCGCGGGACTTGCGAGGAAGCACATGATCGATGGTTCTGCCGTTTTGACGGTTTTTCTGGTCTACCTGGCCGGCGTCGTTATCCCTGGACCCAATTTCGTCGCAGTGGTCCACAAAGCGGTTGCGGCTACACGGTCGCAAGCCCTGGCCTTGGTAGCAGGGATCGTGCTGGTCAACCTGTTCTGGTCCACCTGTGCCATTGCAGGTCTCGGGATTGTCTTTGCTGCGCTCCCCTGGGCTGCGCTTGTGGTGAAGGTTCTGGGGGCCGCTTACCTGATGTGGTTCGGCTTGCGCTTGCTGGTCAACGCGGGGAAGCATGCGCCTGGCCGGCCAGAGGATGCCGTCGCGGGTAGTTGCAGGCAGGCCTTTATCCAGGGGGTGGTGACCAATATTGGCAACCCCAAGTCCATGGCCTTCTATGCTGCGGTTTTCTCAGCCGCCGCCCCCACCCACGTTTCGCCAGGCACCTTTGCGTCGATGCTGGCGGTTGTCGTGGTGGTGTCGATGGCCTGGTATGGCATGGTCGCCATCGCCCTTTCGCAACCCAGGATTGCTGGCGCGTATCGAGGGAGGAAGAAGGCCATCGATCGACTGTGCGGTGGGTTGATTTTGTCCCTGGGAATTCGCCAGCTGGTTTAGCAATCTGGTAATGGGTGCCGGATTTCCGTGTCACGACACATCAGCAACTGCTCAAAATGCGCTTCTCCAGACGCAATGCAGGCGCATGGTCTTCGTAGTAGTCGTGAACCACAGCGAAGCGTCGGTAACCGTTACGCTCATAAAGGCTGATCGCGACGGGATTATCCGGCCGCACTTCCAGTCGCAGGTAGGCGCGGTCGTGAGCGCGCGCACACGCCTCCGCCTGATCCAGGAGCTGTTTGCCAAGGCCGAGGCGGCTCGCGAGTTGCAGCAGAAATTCAACGCGGCCTATCCGCTTTTTCTCACGGGAATGCTGGTTGCGGGGGGCCTGATGGTCGTCGCGCTCAAGCGTCTGACACGGGGCTCATCCAGCATCCATGGTCCGCATTGAACGCTCGAGATCTTTACATCTCAACCTGTGTGCCCAGCTCAATCACCCGATTCAACGGCAACTTGAAGTACTTCAGATTGCTGTTGGCGTTCTTGAGCAAAAACGCAAACAGGCTTTCTCGCCAACGGGCCATGCCGATGCGCTTGGTCGGGATCACCGTTTCCCGGCTGAGGAAATAGGTCGTGCGCATCGGGCTGAAATCCAGGTCGGTCAAGTGGCACAGACTCAAGGCCAAGGGGACATCGGGTTCCTCGATAAAACCAAAGTGCAGGCTGACCCGGAAGAACCCTTCACCATAGGCTTCAACCTCGAACCGCTGTTGCGCACTCACGCGAGGGCTGTCCTCAGACACTACGGTGAGCAGTACCACCTGCTCATGCAAAACCTGGTTATGCAGCAGGTTGTGCAACAGCGCATGAGGAACAGCATCGGTCCTGGCCGTCAGGAACACTGCCGTGCCTTGCACACGATGGGGAGGTTGCGAACGGATGCTGTCGATGAATAGCGGGAGCGGCAGTGCGGTTTCATCCAAGCGCTCGACAATGATTTTCCTGCCGCGCTTCCAGGTCGTCATCAAAATGAACAGGCCAATGCCGGCAATCACCGGGAACGCGCCGCCCTGGAAAATCTTCGGCGCATTGGCCGCGAAGTACAGGCTGTCGACCAGCAGGAAACCGAGCAGCATTGGAATGGCCAACCAGCGCGGCGTTTTCCATAGCAGCAGGACAACCGCCGAGGACAATATTGTCGTGATCAACATGGTCCCCGTCACTGCGACGCCATAGGCTGCGGCCAACGCACTGGACGACTCGAAGCCGATGACCAGCAGGACTACACCGACCATCAATGCCCAGTTGACCGTGCCGATGTAGATCTGCCCTTGCTCCTGACTGGAGGTGTGCTGGATAAACATGCGGGGGATATAACCCAGCTGGATGGCCTGGCGAGTCAGGGAGAACGCACCGGAAATCACTGCTTGAGAAGCGATGATGGTGGCCAGTGTGGAGAGCGCGACCATCGGCAGCAGGGCCCAATCCGGCGCCAGCAGATAGAACGGGTTGCGCACAGCCTCCGGGTTACCCAGGATCAAGGCGCCCTGGCCAAAGTAATTGAGCACCAAACCGGGCAGTACCAGCATGAACCAGGCGCGCGAGATCGGTTTGCGGCCAAAGTGGCCCATGTCGGCATACAGTGCTTCAGCACCGGTCAGTGCCAACACGACAGCGCCCAGAATCACCACCCCGATTCCCGGATGAACCACGAAGAACTGCACGGCCCAGGCAGGATTGAGCGCTTGCAACACTTCTGGGCGCTGCAAGATCCCATAGATCCCAAGCGCACCCAACACCACGAACCACAGCACCATGACCGGACCAAACAGGATGCCGATTCGAGCCGTGCCATGTTTTTGTATCAGGAACAGCGCCACCAGCACGATCACTGACAAGGGCACGACCCAGTGTTCGATTCCGTCAAACGCCAGCTGCAGTCCTTCAACCGCGGAGAGCACCGAAATGGCCGGGGTAATCATGCTGTCCCCGTAAAAAAGTGCCGCGCCAAACAGGCCGAGCAGCACCAGTGCCTTGCTCATGTACGGATAAGGTGCTGCCGCGCGACGGGCTAACGCGGTCAACGCCATGATGCCGCCTTCACCCTGATTGTTGGCACGCAGGATGAACAACACGTACTTGATCGAGACCACCCAGATCAGCGACCAGAAGATCAACGACAGAATGCCCAGCACTCCGTCGTGATTGACCTGGACGCCGTAGTGGCCGGAAAAGACTTCTTTGAGCGTGTAGAGGGGGCTGGTGCCAATGTCCCCATAAACCACCCCGACAGCGGCGACGAGCAAGCCGACCCCTGAGGTTCTGGATGGGGAATCTGTGTGTGCAAGGGTCACTGTTTTACTCAAGGGCCGCTTCTCTCGTATGGTGGGGGAAGAAGTTCACGTCATCCTTGGGCAATACATTGCCAGTGCCATTAAAAATGCAGATGCATGGACCGTTGAAAATCGCGGCCAGTATCGTTGCAGACTGAACCGCCTACCGTAAAAAAAGCGTAAAAATTAATCGGCGGGCGCCAAAGGTGCCGGTCTGCCCCTCAATTCACGATTCGCCATCAAGGCGCCTAACCCTGTGGCAATCAGCAGGTCCCAGCTTCTGCCCGCTTGCTGAGCGAACCTCAATCGGCATCAGCGGCTGGCCGGACCTGTTGTCCAGCAGCACGGAACGGGTCTCCTGGGGCTCGAACAGAAAACGTTCGCCCCACTGCCGCATGCTGACCACCACCGGAAAGATCTCCCGCCCTTTTTCCGTCAGCACGTACTCCTTGTAGGCACTGCCATCCGACGCCGGTCGAACGTCGAATATCCCGACCTCGACCAGCGCCTTCAATCGCGACGCCAGAATATTCTTCGCCACGCCCAGGCTCTTTTGAAATTCGCTGAACCGGCGAATATCGTCGAAAGCGTCGCGGATGATCATGAGTGACCAGCGATCGCCAATGACTTCCAGTGTTCTGGCTACCGGGCATTCGTTGCCTGGCGGTGAGGTGTCTTCGAGCATTTTGTTGACCTTGCGGAATGTGGTTGCAATTTGAAACCGAATACACCAACAATTGAATCCAGTTTTCAATTGAAACCAGTTTAGCCCATGGAGGCGCACATGACAGCAGATGTCGATTCAGCCAGCCAATGTCTGGTCAGGGAGCCTTCGCCAATATCGCCTGCGGTAACCGACCGCTTTCAAGGGCTCTCGCCATCGCTCACGTTGTTGTTTTCCATCACCTGCGCGCTGGCAGTGGCCAATGTTTACTTCGCCCAACCATTACTCGACTCCATGGCGCAGAGCCTGGGTGTGGCCTCATCAATGATCGGGATCGTAGTGACTGCGACACAGGTGGGTTACGCATTGGGGTTGCTGTTCATCGTCCCGCTGGGGGACCTGGTCAACCGCAAGCGACTGATGTTGACGCAAGTCCTGCTGTCTGCGGTGGCACTGGCGGCGGTCGGTGCAGCACAGCAATGGCTGGCCCTGTTGGGTGCCATGATCGTGATGGGTTTGCTGGCAGTGGTCGTTCAGGTGCTGGTGGCCTACACCGCTGTGCTGGCAACGCCCTCGCAACGCGGGCAAGCAGTCGGGACGGTCACCAGTGGCATTGTCCTGGGCATCCTTCTGGCGCGATTTACTTCCGGCTTGATCGCAGACATCGCAGGCTGGCGCGCTGTCTACTTTGTGTCTTCAGGTTTGATGCTGACCCTCGCGGCAGTGCTGTGGAAAGTGGTGCCTGTCACACCCTCCCCCAGGCAAAAGGATACCTACCTCGCGCTCATCGGCTCGCTGTTCAAACTGTTCATCAGCGAACCCACGTTGCGCGCCAGGGGCCTGCTGGCGCTGCTGATCTTTGCCGCTTTTTCCGTGCTGTGGACAGCCATGGTCCTGCCGTTGAGCGCCCCGCCACTGTCGCTTTCTCACACCGCCATCGGCCTGTTCGGCCTGGCCGGTGTCGCCGGTGCCCTGGCTGCCAGACGCGCCGGTCGCTGGGCCGACCAAGGCCTGGGGCAACGCGTGACCGGCATTGCGCTGGGGCTCCTGACGCTGTCCTGGTTGCCCATCAGCGTTGCCGAGACGTCGCTGGTCGCGCTGGTCTGCGGCGTCGTCCTGCTCGACTTCGCGGTGCAGGCCGTGCACGTCACCAACCAGAGCATCATTTTCGCCGCACGACCCGACGCCCAAAGCCGCATGGTCGGCGCCTACATGTGCTTCTACTCGGTCGGCAGCGCGCTGGGGGCCGCCGCCGCGACCCAAGTTTATGCGTTTTGGGGTTGGGAGGCCGTCAGCCTGCTGGGGGCCTTGATCAGTGTCAGTGCCTGGATTCTGTGGTTTCTCACGTCTCAATCCGACGGCAGTTGATAACCCTCCTCGATTGCCTTGAGCTTGCGGTACAGGGTCGCTCGCCCGATCCCCAGGCTGCGCGCGGCGGCCGAGAGGTTGCCGCCGCTCGCTTCCACCGCCGCCTTGATCGCGCGCAGCTTCGAGACCTGCAGGGTATCCCCCGCCTTCGGCTGCGGCTGCGGCGTACCTGGCGCTGATTCGACCGGGGTATCACAATCCTCCAATACGTCGTCCGGCAGGTGCTGCAGGCCGATTTCCTCTTCATTCTCGGCCAGGGCAGCGGCCAGGCGCAGGGTCTGGTAAAGCTGACGAACATTGCCCGGCCAGCGGTACGCCAACAGCGCCTGCAGCGCCACCTTGCTCAGCCTGGGCGATGGGTGCGCGTTGGTTTCGGCGCGCAGCAGGTGCTGGATCAGTGCGTCGAGATCGTGGCGTTCACGCAACGCCGGCAGGACCACGCGCAGGCCGTTGATGCGGTAATAGAGATCCTCGCGAAACCCCTGGTTGGCGCTGAGCTGCTTGAGGTCGCGGTGAGTGGCGCAGATCAACGCGCAATCCACCTTGATCAACTGACTGCTGCCAAGCCGGGTCAGGCTGCGCTCCTGCAGCACGCGCAGCAGGCGACCCTGCAGCTCCGGGGGCATGTCGCCGATCTCGTCGAGGAACAGGGTGCCCTTGTGCGCCTGTTCGATCTTGCCGCTGGCGCCGCCCTTGCGGCTGCCGGTAAAGGCACCTTCGGCGTGGCCGAACAATTCCGACTCGATCAGGCTGGCGGGGATGGACGAACAGTTGATCGCAACGAAGGCTTCGCCGGCGCGCCTGCTGCCTTCGTGCAACAGACGGGCGAAGACCTCCTTGCCCGTGCCGGTCTCACCGTTGATCAACACCGGGATGTCGCGGGCGAAGGCCTTGCGTGCGCGGGACAGAGCGTCCTGCAGGGCCGGATCCTGCAGGCACGGGCCCGATTGCGGCGCTGGCAGCGGCTCGGCGGTACTCGCAGGCAAGGGTAGCCGACGTTGTCCCCGTTCCGGTTTGCGCTCGGGACCGAGGGTGATGCAAGCATGCAGGTCGCCGCAGTGGTGACCGCGCAGGCGCAACGGTGCGCTGAGGTCGTGGCGGCAATAACAGGTGGCATGGACGAAGGGCATGTCGAACAGCTCGGTAAAGTCCAGGCCGGCGTGGTTCTCGCCGAGCTTCAACAACTGACCGGCGATGCGGTTGGCGCAGCGAAGCTTACCGGCCGGGTCGAAGGCCAGCAGACCTTCCAGTGGCGTGCCGAGGATGTCCAGGCGATGGTGCAGATGCACCAGCAGCACGTCGCCAAGTTGGGCGAACATGCGGTTTTCGATGGCGCGAGCGGCGAACACCAGGCTATCGAGGGTATAGACCGAGGGCACGCCATGTTTGCTGCTGGCGTCCAGTACCCCGACGATGCCGCCGTCCAGGCCAAAGATCGGCGTGGCCAGGCAGGAGAATTGGCGAGCCTCCTCCAGGTAATGCTCCTCGCCGACAAAAAACACCGAATCGCGCTCGGTCAGGACGCAACTCGGCGCGGTGGTGCCCACGTTTTGTTCAGAGATCTGCGCACCGACACGGAACACCTGATTCAACTCGCGGTTGTCCGGGCTGAGTCGACCCAGGCTGCTGAGCACCACGCCTTCCAGATCGAGGCAGGCCAGCACCCAGTCTTTCGGCGACAGGGCGGCGTGCAGCTGCTCCATCTCCGGGGCGGCGCAGGTCAGCAACAGGCGATTGCTTTCGGCGATCTGCGCGCGACTGGCAACCACTGGCGCGTCAAACAGCAGATTGTCGCGCGGGCACAGGCCGTAGTTCTGCGAGCGCTGCCAGGATCTCTCGATCACTTGTGAATCGACGAAACGCTTGCGCGAGGAAGGTGTCGCGGGGCTATTGAATTTGGGCATGGCATGCGTCTCGCGGCCGAATGTCTCGAAGTGGGCCAGCTCGACCCCAAGCCACTGTCTCAATTTGAGCCAGCGATACAGCGGGACAATTCCCGCGCGGCCTTCGACACTTCTTATTATTACTCAAGCCATTGATTTAAAAGCTTTTCTTACAAACCATAAAAAGCTGGCACAAGCTCTGCTCAATGACTTCACGTTAGTCCGGATAACCGCTCCGGCACTAGGTCGATCATAAACAAAAACAATAAAGGTAATGTCATGAAAATGAGCACAGGGCCGGCTCGTCGCAGCCCGGGCTGGCCGCCACACCAGTGTCGCCTGGTCCATCTGTTTCACGCTTCGCTCTTCGGCCTGCTGGCCAGTTTCTCTTGCAGCGCCATGGCGGTGGACGTCGATGCCGGCGATTACACCGCCCTTCCCGAAGGCACCAACCTGGGCCTGGTCTATTACCAACA
>Ga0247818_10003143_pt1 | contig 10660 bp, 10 predicted proteins | sample 13C_Glucose_Day1_FD_192424 | JGI IMG/M metagenome (GOLD analysis project Ga0247818, IMG submission 192424) | Soil microbial communities from agricultural site in Penn Yan, New York, United States - 13C_Glucose_Day1 | ecosystem: Environmental > Terrestrial > Soil > Agricultural land | place...
GGTGGTGGATAAGAGCCATCTCTTGTTGTCAGGTCGGGGGCTGTTGAGCGCTCCCGACACGGCCAAGGTAGGTCCGCCGATAAATCATGTAAAATGATGATTAATGATCTTAAGGATCACATTTTATGAAGCAACCATTTTGCCCGCTCACCCAGGCGGCGCTTCCAGTCCGCGGCCAGGCCATGGGTCGCTGCCAGTGCCAGCAAATCGTCGATCACCGGCCGGTGCGACAACTGCACCTGCCAGAACTGGTCGATGGAAAAGCGTTCGTCGTGGCGTTCCAGCAACTCGATTCGGTCCCCCGCTTCCATCAAGCCCGGCTCGAGTACCCGGTAATACCAACCGGTGATCCGCTCCCGGGCGACGAACATCGACAGGTGCTCGGCGTCAAAACGATGGTTTATCTTCCAGCACGGGCTGCGCGGTTGGGAGACCTGCAACACGCTGCTACCGATACGGAACACGTCGCCGATGTGCACGTTGAGTTCCGAGAGCCCGAACGCGGAAATGTTCTCCCCCAGGCTCCCCGCCACCAGTTGCCCGGCACTGGGCACAAAGGCCTGCGCCAGCCGCGGGTAGTTTTGCGCCGCATACTGGTGCACGGCCTTTTCCGGGCCACCGTGCACCCGGGTGTCGCCGTGCTGGTCGCCGACGATCCCTTGCAACTCCACGCGCACGGGGCCGGCGCGGCGTTGCTTGAAGATGCCGGTGCGCTGCCCTTCGGGTTGCAATACCCCCAGGCCTCCAGCGAAGACATGGTCGATTTTCGAAGTCAGTGTCATGGGTTTAAACCGCGTTCAGTTACTTGGATACGGCCACTTTACTAATCAGCGGAAAAGCCCGTAAAGTGATCGTTAAGCATGTCAACAATCACTTTTAAAGATGGGTGGTGACGATCATGGAAATGCGCCAATTGAAGATTTTCTGTGCCGTGGCCGAACTGGGCAGCTTCACCGCCGCCGCGTTGCAGGTTAATACGGTGCAGTCCAACGTCACCATGCGCGTCAAGGAACTGGAAGCCGAACTCAATCGCGAGCTGTTCATCCGCAAGAAGTCCGGGGTGGTGCTGACATCGGCGGGCGAGACCTTCCTCGGCTACGCGCGGCGCATCCTGCAACTGACCGATGAGAGCCGCAGTGCCCTGATGGACACCGGCAGCCCGTCAGGGTTGCTGCGCTTGGGCTCGATGGAAACCACCGCCGCCATCCGCTTGCCGCAAGTGCTGACCCGGTACCGCGAGCAGTACCCGCAAGTGCAGTTGTCGTTGCTGACCGGCACCACGGTCGAGTTGATCAAGGCGATTGAAGCCCATCGCCTCGACGGCGCCTTCGTCGGCGGCTTCCACCAGAACTCGGCACTGGCCCAGGAAGAAGTGTTTTCAGAAGAGCTGGTGCTGGTCAGTAGCAACCAGTTCGAAACGCTGGCCGCGCTGATCGAGAAAATGCCCCAGCAGACCGTGCTGGTGTTCCGCACCGGCTGTTTCTATCGCTCGACCCTGGAAAACTGGTTCTACCAGGTGGGCCTGGTGCCGAACCAGATCATGGAGCTGGGCACCCTCGACGGCATCCTCTCGTGTGTGGCGGCGGGCATGGGCGTGACCCTGCTGCCCAAGGCCATCGCGGAAAACTGCAGCGTGCGCCACGCCATCCGCTGCCACACCCTGCCGCCGGAATTCGCCAATGTCTCCACGGTGTTCATCCGCCGCAACGACACGATGATCACCTCGGCCATGAGCGCCTTCATCGGCCTGGCGCAGCAGCAGATCGCGCGATCACAAAGCAAGGCCTTGCGCAAACCCCTGTAGGAGCTGGCTTGCCAGCGAAGAGGCCCGAAAGCTCGATGCAATATTCAAGGACGCCTTCGCCGGCAAGCCGGCTCCTACACGCCTAACGCCCTTCTCTGTTTATTCGGCGGCTGATCCGGTGCAGTCACCAGGCCGAGGGCCAGCTCCGCCACCCGCTCGGCCGCCGGCACCACACTGTGAATCTTGCCCACCCCCTGCCCCGCATACAGCGACAGCTTCTGCGCCATTCGCGGCTTGTCGATCGCCCGGGCGCCGCCACCGATCAGGCGCAGCAGGTTCCATTTGTCCCGATTGGGAATCACACGATGCGGTGTGCCGTAGGTCCAGCCGAACGAATAGCCGGTGCGGTATTCGGTGTCATCGGCGGTCGCCTCGACGATCTTCTGCTTGTACAGGGCATGGGCGTTCGACTCATCGGTGGCAATGAAGGCCGTGCCCACCACCACCCCCGATGCGCCGAGCGACATCAGCGCGCGCACATCGTCACCCTGGACGATACCGCCCGCCGCCAGTACCGGCCGCCCCTCGGCGATAGCCATGATCGAGGTCAATAACGGCATGATGCCAATCGTACCGCGATTGAGGTGACCGCCACTTTCACTGCCCTGGGCAATGATGATGTCCGCGCCCTGCGAGATGGCGATCCGGGCCAGCTCCACCGAGCCCGCTTGCACCATGACCAGCAACCCGGCGTCCTTCGCCCTGGCAATCATGTCGGCGGCATACTGCTCGGCATAAAACAGCGACAGCAGTTTGGGCTTTTCCCTGAGGACCACTTGAAACTGCGCTTCGAAAACTTCCGGGCCGCCAAACTGCGGCACCAGGTTCACGCCGAAGGGCTGGTCGGTCAGCGCCCGTGTTTCGTCGATCCAGCGGCGCAGGGCCAGTGGCGGCAGGCGCAAGCCGCCGAGGACGCCCATGCCCCCGGCGTTGGCCACCGCGCCCACCAGCTGCGGACCGGAAATGGCGGCCATGCCGCCGAGGAATATCGGGTACCTCACGCCGCAGAGCCGGGTGATGACGTTACCCGCATAATCGATTCTGTCCTGGTTCATGACTCACAGCTCCACATGTTTTCCAAGCATCCGCTTGAGCGTGTTGTTCTTCAGGAGAAAGTGATTCTTCAGCGCGCCGAAGACATGCAGCGCGAGACCGGCAAGAAACGCCGAGGCGCCGATGTCGAACAGCACATCGACCCCATGCTTCAAGGTCGGATTGGCCGGCAGGAGCGCTGGAATCCACAACCCGCCGGGCAATTGCACCACCTCGCCGGCGGCGGCCCGTGAAGCCCAGACCGCAATCGGCAGCAGCACCATCGCCAGGGCCAGCGCGACTGCCACCGAACGGCTGATGATCACTTCGATGGGGTTTGGCGTGCCCACCGGTAGCGGATGGTAGGAAGTGACCCGCGCCCAGAACCGATAGATCGAGACGAGGAACAGGATCAGGCCGAGCAGGTTTTGCGCCCGGCCGAGTGGCTGTTGCAGTGCCGCGCTGGAGGCGTGATCGATCAGCAGCTGCAGAGCGAAAATCGCCAGCAGTGAGCACGCCACGATCCAGTGTGTTACCACCGTGACAGGTGAAAATCTCAGGCCATTGTCTTTGAGTTGCATGACAGGCTCCCTTTGCAAAAGACGCACATCAAAAAGGTGGGGGATGACCGCTTCAGTGATTAACCGCCTGCGCGGCCCCGAGCCCGGTCTGGGCACGGATCAGTTGATCGTCGAATCGCTCGCGCTCGAGCACCGCGCCCTGGCTGCGATCGGTCACCGAGCCAAGCCAGGTAAAGAGAAACGCCACGTTCATCGAGATGATCGCCGGGTAGTCATACGGGAAGATCGCCTCGGCATTGCCCAGCACCTTGACCCACACCGCTGGCGAGAGCACCACCAGGCCGACAGCACTGACCAGCCCGGCGATGCCGCCAATCAAGGCGCCGCGGGTGGTCAGCCCTTTCCAGTACATCGAAAGCACCAGGATGGGAAAGTTGACCGAAGCCGCCACGCCGAAGGTCAGCGCCACCAGGAAGGCGATGTTCTGGTCCTTGAACAAAATCCCCAACACCACCGCGACGATACCGATACCCACCGAGGCGATCCGCGATACGCGGCGCTCGTCCCGGGCCTCGGCCTTGCCCTTCCTGACCACCATCACATACAGGTCATGGGAGATCGCGGAAGTGCCGGCCATGGTCAGGCCGGACACCACCGCCAAAATCGTCGCAAACGCCACCGCCGAGATGAAACCGAGCAGCAAGTCACCGCCCACGGCCTTGGCCAGGTGCATCACCGGCATGTTGCCGCCACCGATGAGTTTTCCGCCGACAACGCCGGACTCGTAGAAGGCCGGGTCCTGTCCGACGATGACGATGGCAGCCAGGCCCAGCACCGCCACGATCAAGTAGAAAAAGCCGATGAAGCCTGTGGCCACGAATACCGATTTGCGCGCTTGCCTGGCGTCCGGCACGGTAAAGAAGCGCATGAGGATGTGCGGCAATCCCGCCGTGCCGAACACCAGCCCCAGTGACAACGAGATCAGCGACAGCGGGTCGGCCACCAGCTTGCTCGGCAGCAGGATCCGCTCGCCATCGTGGTGCGCGGCCACGGCTTGCTCGAACAACAGATCGAAGGAAAAGCCGAATTTGCTCAGTGCCAATATCGCCAGCAAGGTTCCCCCCACCAGCAGCAACCCAGCCTTGATGATCTGCACCCAGGTGGTGGCGACCATGCCGCCGAAGGTGACGTAGACCGCCATCAACAGGCCCACGGCAATCACCGCATAGTGATAGGGCAAGCCGAACAACAGCTGGATCAACTGCCCCGCCCCCACCATCTGCACCACCAGATAGAAGCACACCACCGTCAGCGAGCCGAAGGCCGTCAGGGTGCGGATGCGATTCTGGTCAAGGCGGTATGACGCGATGTCGGAGATGGTGATACGCCCCAGATTGCGGATGCGCTCGGCAAACAGGAACAGCAACAGGGGCCAGGCGACAAAGAAGCTGATCGAGTACAGCACGCCGTCGAAGCCGTTGAAGAAGATCATGCTGGTGACCCCCAGCAACGCCGCCGCCGACATGTAGTCCCCGGCCAGCGCCAGGCCGTTCTGGAAACCGCTGATGCCGCCACCGGCCGTGTAGAAATCCTCCATGGATCGGGTTTTGGAAGCGGCCCAGTACGTGATGCCCAGCGTCGTCACGACGAAGACCAGGAACATGCCGATGGCGGTGGTGTTGATCGGTTGTTGCTCGACGTTCTGCAACACGTCGCCGGCCATTGCGCCGCAGGCCAGCGCTGCGAGCAGCGTGCCGAGGAAGAGGTTGTGCAGGATGCGTTTCATACGATGGCCCCCGCGCGGATCTGTGCCGTCAGGTCATCGAACTCACCGTTGGCACGCAGGATGTAAAGGCCGGTGAACAACCAGGCGCCGATGATAAAAACCGCGCCCAGTGGCCAACCGATACTGATGATGCTGGTCGCCGACAGTTTCGTTGCCAACAGCTGGGGCGCGAAGGCGGCGACGAGGATGAACGTGAAGTAAGGGACAAGGGTTGCCGCGGTAAGACTCGCGACGAACGTACGCTGGCGCGAGACCAGATCCTTGTACCGGGGGTGGTGACGGATCCTGGCCGATTCGGTTGCATGGTTCACGTTGACTCCGTGTAGCAGTGGTAGCGTTATTGTTGTTCCACAGCCTCAGATTCAGACTCGATCCGCCACTGGCTGCGGTCTCTGTGCCCTGTCAACCTATGCTCGGCAAATGATCATGTAAAATGATCATTAATGATTCAGTTGATCGCTTTTAGTGAATCTGCATGCACCCAGTCTCGGGTTGTTCTCCGACGCCTGTTAATCTCTAATGGGCTTTGAATTGCGCACCCGTTACTGTTTTTTCAGATAGGTGAGTTCGATGGATGTCACGGATCTCAAGGTAGTGGCCGCGGTGGCGCGCCACGGCAGCATGAACAAGGCCGCCAGCGAACTGAACACCGTACAGTCGAACGTGTCCGCGAGGATCCGCTCGCTGGAGGACGAGTTGGGGGTTGCGCTGTTCCAACGCAGCGCCAAGGGCGTACAGGTGACGCCCGCGGGGCGGCGCATCCTGCCCTTCGCCGACCGCCTGGCGAAATTGCTGCTCGATGCCTCCAGCGCCGCCCGCGATGACGGCCAGCCCAGGGGTGTGTTGGAGATCGGTACGCTGGAGACCACCCTCGCCCTGCGCCTGCCGCAGCTGATCGCTCGATTTGCCAAGGCTTACCCTGAGGTGCGCCCGGTGGTGCGCACCGGCACCACCTGCAGCCTGATCCAGGACGTCATCGACTGTAAGCTGGAGGGCGCGTTCGTGGTTGGCCCGGTCAATCATCCGCAGCTGCACAGCGAAGTCGTCTTTCGCGAAGAACTGGTGCTGGTCACCTCACCGAGCTTGCGTCGCGTGGAGGATGTCGCCGCGGCCTTGAACCTCAAGACCGTGGTTTTCCGCCTGGGCTGCTCTTATCGCCAACGCCTGGATACGCTGCTGGCCAGCCTCGGCGCCCTCGCCCCCGAGCCGTTGGAGTTCGGCTCCATCGAAGCGATCATTGCCTGCGTATCGGCTGGAGTCGGGGTCACGCTGTTGCCCAGGGGCGTGGTTGCCAATGCGGCCCGCGAGGGGGTGGTGGCCGTGCACGAACTGTCCCCGCAGCTGGCTGAAGTCGAGACGGTGTTCGTGCGGCGCATCGATGGCTACTGTTCCAGCGCACTGGCCACCTTCCTGCACAGCGTGCGTCTTGATGGGGTTCCCGCTACCTTGGCGTCGTAGCACTCTGCAGCGTATCAACCCGTGACCTGATCCAGCCGTTCACCCCGGCACACACCACCAGCAGCGCACCCGTGACCAGGAACACGTGGTGCAGGCCGAAATGCGCACCGATCTGGCCTCCGATCAGGGGCCCGATCACCTGTCCGGAAAACTGCGCCGATTGCAGGTAGCCGAGGATTTTTCCGCTGTTGTGCTCCGCTACCGATTGGCGGATCAGCTTGGCTATCGCCGGCAGCAACCCGGCAATGGTCATGCCCATCAGGCCGCGCAGCACTGCCAGCTGCCACCACTGCGTGACGAATGCCTGGGGCACCATGACGATGCCGGTCAGCACCAGGCATCCGGTGATCACATTCCAGCTGCCAACACGATCAGCCAACGCCCCCAGCCGGGCGGCCGTCAAGATGCTGCCCAGCGCCGAACACGCCATCACGATTCCGGCAATCCGCGCCTGATCATCGAAGGCCACGCCCAGGTGACCGATGTAGACGGTGATGATCGGCTCGATCGACATGTTGGCCAGCAGCACCATCATCGCCGTCATCAGTAATGCGGCGATGATCGGCCAGCGCGCACTGTCGGCCTGATGTCTGGAAGTATTGCTCCGGCGTGCCCCGTCCAACTGCCGACGAAAGTCTTCGCGAACCAGCACGACAGTAGTGATCGCAGCCACCGCGATCATGGCACCACCGACGAAAAAAGTGCCGCGGATGCCGACCCACTGCGGCAGGAAGCCCCCCACCAGTGGCCCGATCAGGTTGCCGGACAATGCCCCCGTCGACAGCACGCCCAGGGCCCAACCGGCCTTTTCCCGTGGCACCTGGGAACCGATCATCACGATCGAAGCCGAGGCATAACCACCGATGAGCCCGGCGACCAGGCGCAACACCACCAGGTCGGTGACATCCCGCGCCAGCCCGATCAGCGACATCACCACCGCCATGCCGATGGCCGCGCGTACCAGCATCGGCTTGCGCCCATACCGATCCGCCAACCGCCCCCACAACGGCGCGGTAATCGCAGTGCCGAAAAATGTCGCCCCAAACGCCACGGCGGACCACTGCACCACGTCGGCCTGGGCAGTGACGCCCAGCTGCTGCACATAGAGCGGCAGGAACGGCAACAGCATGCTCAGGCTGACCAGGGTGGTGAACGAGCCGAACACACAAACCGCCAGGTTGCGCTGCCAGTAGGCAAGGTTGCGCTCGGCATAATTCATCGGGCCACTGTCGGCTGTCGCTGGTTTCTCGTTGTTCATCGTCTGCCCTTCCCTACTTCAGTCGGGCAGACGTTATCTCGCGCGTTGATATCTCAATAAACGAATAATCAAGATCAGTGTTATCTGTTTTTAAGATATCAGCGTTCATTACACGGTGTATCAACTGTAATTCCTCGCCAGCGGTATATCTTCACGCCATGGCTTCCTAGAGTGGCAGATGGCGATCAAGCCCACCGAGCTTCCTCTACCCCATGAGCGATCCTTCATGCCCCACGACTTGAACCATCTTGATGCCGCATTGGCCGCCTACCCACGGGTGGCCCTGCTCGAAGGCCCGACCCCGATCCAGAAACTGTCCCGATTGAGCCGCTTGCCAGAACTCAATGGCTGCAACCTCTACGTCAAGCGCGACGACCTGACCGGTCTCGGCGGCGGTGGCAACAAACTGCGCAAACTGGAATTCCTGCTCGGCGAAGCCCTGGCCGAAGGCGCCGATACACTGGTGACCTGGGGCGGCTTTCAATCCAATCATGCGCGGCTCACCGCGGCCGCGGCGGCTCGTCACGGCCTCGCCTGCGAGCTGATCCTGACACCCTCTGCCGTGCGCACCGACGACGATTTTTGCCACAACGGCAATGTACTGCTCGACGCACTGTTTGGCGCGAAGGTCCATCGGCTCTCTCGAGGCGTCGTGCCTGATACCTATGCGTCAGAACGGGTCGACACGCTCAAGGGGCAAGGTAAAAAGCCCTTCGTGATGCCGCTTGGCGGTTCCAGCCCCCGGGGCAGCCTGGGGTATGCCGCCTGCGCTTCGGAAATCCTGAGCCAGGCGGATGCGCTGGGCGTGCATTTCGAGCAGATCATCGTGCCCAACGGAAGCGCCGGCACGCACTCAGGGTTGCTGGCCGGTGTCACCCTGGCGGGCGCTTCGACGCACATTCTCGGCTACTCGGTGCTGGCGACAGAGGAACAGGCCACGACCACGACCCTGGAAAAGACCCGCCAGGTTCTACAGCTGCTGGACCCGTCCACAACGCTGGCCGACGACTCGATTCGCGTGGACGGCAGCCAGCGCGGCGATGCCTATGGCGCGCCGACCGACGCGATGCTCGAAGCAGTACGCCTGCTCGCGTCCCGGGAAGGCTTGCTCACCGACCCCGTCTACGGCGGCAAGGCCTTCGCCGGCCTGCTCGCCGCCGTACGCCGGGGCGACTATCCGGCGGGCAGCAATCTGCTGTTTGTGATGACCGGCGGCATGCCCGGGCTGTTTGCCTACCGCAGTGCCTTTGACTGAGGGGCAACGCCTATCGCGGCTGCAACCGATCTACTGTAGGAACTGGCTTGCCAGCGATGGCGGCCTCAAGGTCAAGGCGCTGGATGTCGGGACGCGCTGGATCTGGTAACTGAAAAACAAAAAACCTCCCCAGGGGAAAAACCCAGGGAGGTTTGTTTACCGCCGTATCGCGTAATCAGCTCTTCGCCTTGCTCATCTGGGTGAACAATTCCGTAGGCACTTTCTTGCCGTTGGAGGTGAACTGGTTGGTGCGGAATTTGTAGACCTCGCCTTCGGAGAGGAAACCATCGTTGTTGGTGTCCATGGCCTTGAACTCTTCACCGCCTTGCGGGGCAACGGTCAGCAGTTCCTTGAGGGAAACGCGGCCGTCGTGGTCGGTGTCGGTACGGGCGAACGAAGCATCGCCACATTTGCCTTCACCGCACTTGCCTTCGCCGGCCTTGGTCACTTTGGCGCCGGTTTCTTCTGCGCCGCACTTGCCTTCACCACACTTGCCCTCACCACACTTGCCTTCGCTGGTTTTTTCCGCCGAGGCCAGTTGGTAGCCTTGGGGCAATGCGTCTGCGGCAAAGGCGGTAGAAGCGAGGTTGAGGCTGCCGGCCAGTGCAACAGCGATCAGGCCAATGCGGGATTTGTTAGACATACGGGACATGGTGATTCTCCGGAGACTGTGTGCGGCCGAGCCGCGTGGGTCATGCCACAAGGGCAATAAGCCGTGGAGCGAGGTGCGTTTGCTTTCTCGCTAAGGCAGGGCTATTTGACGGCACACGTGTATCCCGGATGTATCCGGTTGCGGGGGCATTTGTAAGCCACTCTGCGTACGACGGGCCTGGATACACAGCGATACACAGGCGCATGCCTTCCCGTCTCGGGGGCGGCTATGTATTATCGGCACCGGGCCGATGCTGCCCGCCGCTCGCTCCCGATGGGAAAGGTGAAAGCATCGCTTCCTCATGCGAACCCTGTCGTATCTCTTGACGGTCGAGGTTTGGCAACGCGGGCACCCAAGGATCTCGGCTACAGGAGCAACGATGATTTCAATCGAGCAAGCCAAGCAGATGGCCAAACAGTTGCGCGCCTCGCTGGAGGAACGCAATCAGAGCCTGTCTCACTCCACCGCGTTGGAACTGGTCGCGCAGCAACTGGGCTACAAGGACTGGAACACCGCGTCCGCCATGCTTCCCCAGGCCGACACAAGGCCCGCAACCACCGTGACCTTCGACAAGCCTATTCCCATATTGCGCATGTTCGACGAAGCCAAGGCCCGGGAGTTCTATCTTGATTTCCTGGGTTTCAGCGTCGAATTCGAGCACCGTTTCGAAGCCGACCTGCCGCTGTACCTGGGCATCAGCCGCAACGGTCTGCAGCTGCACTTGTCCGAACATCATGGCGACGCCAGCCCGGGCTCGACGGTGTTTGTCCCGATGCACAATATCGAATTGCTGCGCGACGAGTTACTCGCCAAGCGCTACGGCTACGGGCGTCCGGAGATTGTCCAGCAGGGCTGGGGGCAGGTCCTGGAAGTCTACGATCCATTCGGCAACCG
>Ga0247818_10003144_pt1 | contig 10660 bp, 9 predicted proteins | sample 13C_Glucose_Day1_FD_192424 | JGI IMG/M metagenome (GOLD analysis project Ga0247818, IMG submission 192424) | Soil microbial communities from agricultural site in Penn Yan, New York, United States - 13C_Glucose_Day1 | ecosystem: Environmental > Terrestrial > Soil > Agricultural land | place: USA...
CTTTTTGCCTTGATCGACCGGACCCAGTCCGGTCGATCAAGGCAAAAAGGGATCGAAGATCCACGTCCTATCCGATCCAAACGGAATCCCGCTGGTCGTCGACGTTTCCGGAGCGAATACCCACGACAGCACCCTGCTGCAACCGATGGTCGGCGCGATCCCTCCGGTGAAGTCCCGGCGTGGTCCGCGCCGCAGGCCCGGAAAACTCCGCGCCGACAAGGGCTACGACTACGACGTCCACCGTCGGTGGCTGCGCGCCCAAGGCATCGTCCCGCGCATCGCCTGACGCGGGATCGACAGGAACGATCGGCTCGGGCGATACAGGTGGAAGATCGAACGCACGATCGCCTGGCTCACCGGTTACCGTCGCCTGACCATCCGCTACAAACGCCACGGCGAACACTTCGCCGGATTCCTCCATCTCGCCGCCGCACTCACCTGCTTCAAGAAACTCTCCACATGAGACAAACTCTTAGTGCCCTGTCCTGGGACTCTCGACTTGCTAGAGCCCCAAACGGCGCGCAGAGATCCGGGCAGTCGACGTCAACCCCGTCCTTGCTCCGCAACTAATAGACAGTCTTGGTGTCCGAGTCGCAGACGGCTAATGCCCTCCGCCCACAAGATTGTCGCAAAACCACACAACCTCACCAGACCTCGACGATCCGCCGATGTTGCGGCAAGCAATCGGGTCGTAGCGTCTCACTTCCACGCCAACCGACGCGCCAAAGTGCGTATGAGACACAGATCGATCGTCTCGTTCCGTACCGTCCCAACTCGCGGTGCTAGGAGACGACTATTTCCGACGCGCTGTGCACCGTAGGGAAATCGGCCTCGTTACTTCGATATCGACTTGGCGACCGAGGCCACTCTCACTCAACGGTGGGGGTCATGACAGCTCCCGCACTGGACGTCCAGTTGAAATGTGCGAGACCTGCCCCACGGACATCCGATCAAACAATCCACAACAGAAGTGCGTAAATCTGAATGGACTCGTTGTTTCTCTCGTCGGTAAAACTTCGGCAGAATCAGAGGCGACAACAGATGTGATGTGGACCTCTCGAAGGGTCTCGCGGCCGGGGAACCACACAGCAACCTCTGAGACTCTCCTCGCACACTCGCGCTTGCATGCCGTCTTCAGCTCGCCGCTTGGTGAGTGGCGCCGTTCTACAGAAAGAGAAACACCATGGCCGGCCAGTTAGAGAACAGAAGTATCGTCATCACGGGGGTCGCCGATCCTCAGGGCATCGGCTTCGGGAGCGCCCGGGTGCTGGCGCAGAAAGGTGCATTGCTGACTCTGGTGGACATCTCCGAGCAGGTCCACGAGCGACGAGATGATCTAGAGCGGGAGGGGTTCGACGTCCGATCCCACACCGTGGATCTGACGAATCACTCGGATGTCGTCGACCTGATCGACCAGGTAGTGAAAGACGCCAGTGTCATCGACGGCCTGGTGAATCTCGCAGGAATCGCAGCGCGGGCAAAGAAGGGTGACGATGTCGATTTCGAGGTACCGATACTTGCCACGACTTCGATCGAATCATGGGAGCGCACTCTCGCCATTAATCTCACCACTCAATTCAATTGTGTGCGGGCTGTTTTACCGCACATGATTGAAACGAGGTACGGCCGCATCGTCAACTTCTCCTCTGTGACCGGTCCTGTTGGCGCGATCGCTGGGTTGGGCGCCTACGCCGCAGCCAAAGCGGGTGTTGTCGGTCTCACCAAGTCCATCGCACTGGAGAACGGCCAGTTCGGAATCACTGCGAACGCGATCGCGCCCGGATACGTCAACACCGCAGCGTTGACGCCCGGAATGCATATCGGTGGCGAAAACACCCCACTCAGGCGAAGCGGTGAACCCCGTGAAATTGGTGCTCTCGTTGGCTTTCTCGCATCGGAAGAGTCTTCGTACGTGACGGGTCAACTCATCACCATCGATGGTGGAAACATGATTCAGGAATACAAGGGCCCGGGTGAACTGGTTCTCTAATTGGCCGACCGGCACCAACCCAATCCATGCAGTCGAGCAACTACCGTTCTCACCGCTCGCCGATTCGCACCGCAGCAGTCGATTGCGGCCTGCCCGCGCCGGATAGGAGATAGACGTGCACGAGACCTCCACACAGGATGACGACGCGACGCTGCCCACACTAGGACTGATCGTCAATCCCGTGGCAGGGATGGGCGGCGCCGTCGGTCTTAAAGGCACCGACGGAGCCGACATACTCCGCGAAGCGCAATCGCGTGGCGCCCGGCCCACCTCGCAGGCTCGAGCCAGCCTCGCGTTGACACAACTCGCTGCTACCACAGGTTCTTTCCGACTCCTCACCGGTCCTGCCGAGATGGGCGAATGTTCTGCGCGCGCAGCAGGTCTGACGCCGGAAGCGGTGTACGAATTGGCGGCTGGTTGCTCAACCGCTGCCGATACACGAGCGACCGCAGCCATCATGGCCGCTCGACCGGTTGACCTGATTCTGTTCGTCGGCGGCGATGGCACTGCGCGAGACATATTTTCGTCAGTAGGGGATCGTGTCCCCATGGTCGGAGTGCCCGCCGGTGTGAAGATGCACTCGGCACTGTTCGGCACGAACCCAGCGAACGCTGGCCGTCTAGCCGGTCTGTACTTGTCCCGAAATCCTGTGGCCAGGTTGCGCGAGGCAGAGATCATGGATCTCGACGAGGCAGCGATCCGCAACGACACGATGTCCGCGCGCCTCTACGGCTACGCGCGCAGCCCTTTCGAGCGTCATCTCGTCCAGAACGCAAAGTCCGGCTCGCGGCCGGGGAGTGAACAAGATCTGGAGGCCGCCGCTCACCAGTTGGCGCGAGGGATGCGGCCCGACTGCCTATATATCCTTGGCCCGGGAACGACTACACAACGCATAGCCAGTGCTTTGAATCTGCACTCGACCCTGTTGGGTGTCGATGCCGTTCTCGACGGCGAAATGGTCGGAACCGACGTCGATGAAAGTACTCTACTTCGACTGATGAGTGGTCGAGAGACTCGAATAGTCGTCGGCGTTCTCGGTGGCCAAGGCAGCCTCTTCGGGCGCGGAAATCAGCAAATCAGTCCAAGAGTAATTCGCGAAGCTGGGCTCGATCGCATTATGGTTTTCTCGTCTATCGAGAAGCTGATTGCGCTCGGCAATGCGCCGCTCCGTGTCGATACCGGCGATCTCGAATTGGACGAGAGGCTTACCGGTTATATCCATGTTCAAACTGGCAATGATCATAGTGTGATTCATAAAGTCGCCTCATGAAAAACGTCAACCATAAAAGGCATAAGGAGGCATCAATGAGTAACAGCACAGCGCATCCGTACATGGCAAATTCGGTGCCCGCGCTTCAGCAGGAGATGCTCGACGCAATAGGCGTCCCCACCATCGCCGAACTCTTCCAGCAAATTCCCACCGACCACCGCACTACTCGGAAACTCGATCTGCCGCCGACCCTCGGTGAAGCCGAACTCCGACGGCATCTCGTGAACACCCTCGCGAAGAACCGCACGTGCGAGCAGAACTTGAACTTCCTCGGAGCCGGCCTGTGGCAACACCATGTCCCCGCAGCGTGCGACGAGGTGGTTCGCCGAAACGAATGGCTTACCTCAGTCTTTGGTGAGCCCAGCTCGGATCACGGCCGTAATCAGGCATGGTTTGAGTTCTGCAGCCAGCTGGGCGAGCTGCTGAAACTCGACCTGGTGGGCCTACCCGTCCGAAGTTGGGGTTCCGCCGCGGGCCATGCCCTACGAATGGCTGCCCGCATTACACAACGCACGGAGGTCGCGGTTGTCCGCGCGATCGATCCCGAGCGGTTGTCCGTGATCCGCAACTATTGTGAGCCAACAGAGATGGAGAGCCACATCGCAGTCCGGCTGATCGATTATGATCCTGCCAGCGGGCTGATCGACCTGGACGATCTTCGGGCAGCGGTAGGTGAGCACACAGCGGCGGTGTACTTCGAAACGCCATCGTATCTTGGCGTAATAGAGCAGCAAGGGGCCGAGATCGCGGCCATTGCGCGTGCTGTAGGTGCGGAAACCATCGTCGGTGTCGATCCCATTTCGCTCGGGATTCTCTCATCGCCAGTAGATTTCGGCGCGGACCTCGTTGTCGGAACGATCCAGCCGCTTGGCATCCATATGCACACCGGCGGGGGAGTCGGCGGTTTCATAGCCTCACGCGACGAGGATCGCTACGCTCATCAGTATCCCACCTTGTTCATCAGTATTGCCGAAACGACCAAGCCTGGGGAATACGGATTCGGTCTCAGTCTTTTCGAGCAATCGTCTTATGGTTTGCGAGACAAGGGAAATGACTGGACCGGCCATTCGGTGTACATGTGGGCCATCGCTGCAACCACATACATGGCGTTGATGGGGCCTCAAGGGTTCGAGGACGTCGGGGGGTTGATCCTGCAGCGCGCGCACTATGCGGCACAGTTGTTGTCGGAGATCGATGGGGTCCGAGTTGCCTTTCCGTCGGGTTTCTTCAAAGAGTTCGTCATCAACTTCGATAACACAGGTAAGACCGTTGAAGAGATCAACGATGCATTATTGAATATCGGGATCTTCGGTGGGAAAGACCTGACGAGGGATTTCCCTGAGTTAGGTGCCAGTGCACTCTATTGTGTCACCGAGATCCATACAAAAGCTGATATTGATCGCCTGGTGGGCGCTCTCAGAGAGGTGACTGCAAATGAGCACTAGGGTAAACGAAATCCAGGCCCCGGTTTGGAACGAACCGATCATCATGGAGATGGGCTACCCTGGCCGTCGAGGTGCAGTGTTCTCTCACGCCGAGGACGACATCGAAGCACGGGTTGGCGCAGCGGTCGACCTTATCCCCACCGCCGTGCGCCGATGCGACCGTCCCGGGTTGCCCGAGATGTCCGAGCCGGAGGTGCTGTACCACTACCTGCGATTGTCACAACAAACGCTGGGAATGATGGGTGTCAGTCTTTTCGGAACCTGCACGATGAAATACAATCCGCAGGTCAACGAAGCACTTGCGTGGCGGCCGGAAGTCACCGAAGTACATCCGCTGCAGCACGAGGACACGCTGCAGGGAACACTGGAGATTGTGCACGGGATGGATCTCATTCTGCGTGAGCTTTCCAGAATGGACCAGTTTGTGTTTCAAGCTGGTGGTGGGGCGGAAGCTGCTTTCGTCAACGCCTCGGTGACCCGCGCCTACCATGCCTCCCGGGGTGAGCTGGAACAACGAAACGAAGTCATCACGACTATTCAAACTCACCCTTGCAACGCCGCGACAGCTGCTGCCGCGGGGTTCAAGGTGATTACGTTGATGCTCGACGAGAAGGGCTACCCATCCCTCGACGCGCTCAAGGCTGCTGTGTCGAATCGGACCGCGGCCTTGATGGTCGGTAATCCCGATGACATGGGCGTCTACAACCCGGAGATGAAGGAGTGGGTGGAGATTGTCCACGAAGCGGGTGGCCTCTGTTTCTACGACAGCGCCAACTTCAATGGCACGATGTCGAAGATACGACCCCGTGAAATCGGCTTTGATGCATGTATGTTCATGCTTCACAAAACCTTCGGCGCACCTAAGAGCGGCGTCGGAGGACCCGCTACTGGCGCCTATGGGTGTTCGGCTGAGCTCGCCCCGTTCTTACCCGCTCCGCTTGTCACCTTCGACGGTGAGCGTTACCACCTCGATCACGACCGCCCCGACAGTGTCGGAAAAATACGCGAATTCTGGGGCAACGTGCCGGTCATCCTTAAAGCGTACGCATGGGTGCGAGCAATGGGCGCTGAGGGTATCGCCCAGGCGTCCGACATTTCTGTATTGGGAAACAATTACATGGAAAAAGGACTACTCGCAATCCGAGGCGTCACTCGGTCTTACCCTGAGAGTACGAGCCCCCGCCTCGAAATGACGCGATACAGCATGCAGACCCTCAAGGAAGACACCGGCGTCGACGTGCACGATGTGCAGAACCGTATGACTGACTTCGGGATCGACGCGATGTGGACGAGCCATGAACCGTGGCTAATTCCTGAGCCCTTCACACCAGAGGCCGGCGAGATGTACGGCAAAGAGTCCTTGGATCGATGGATCGCGGTACTCGCCCAGATTTCTGATGAGGCATATTCGAATCCCGATATTGTGAAATCAGCCCCACACAATCAGGCAATTCATCGATTGAAGCCCGGTGTTACCGATGACCCCAGTACTCGCGCTATGACCTGGCGCGCTTTCCAACGAACGCGCGCGCAGATCCGCTCGTAAGCACTCCCAGTCGGCGGCTGCTGGACATATTAAAGTAGCGAGTCTGCAGTAGCGCTGGATGACACATCGTGGATTGCGTTGGGTACCGCCATCGCAAGGTTGTCAGCATATTAGTTGGGGCAAGTCCAACATCTTCCTTCCCGAGGTGGATTCAAGAAATCGGTGCGCTTTGTCGATCAATGTTACGCGCGGACAGCCCCACGCGTCGGGCACGTGTGAGACGCCACGCATGGACATTCAGAAGCCTTGGGAGCGTGCACACGGGCGTTGACCAGCGAACGGCGATCGACTGCGCACGCTGAGTCGCAACGACAATGACCAAACCGTTTCAAATTGAAGGAGCTTTCGTGACAGGACTGGACACACCGATAACGCCTTTGAAATTCCTTGAGCGCTCGGCCCAGGTACATCCGAACAAGACCGCGGTCGTAGACGGGGAGCGGCGCATATCGTATTCTGACCTCGCATCCATTGTCACACGCCTTGCGCACGGTCTTCGCCAGTCAGGAGTCGGATCCGGTGACCGAGTTGCCTATCTGGCAACCAACTCGGCTGAGCTATTGGCGGCCCACTATGCAGTCCCTCTTATCGGCGCGGCACTGGTCGCAATTAACACGCGATTGTCGCCACCGGAGATCGAGTACATATGTAACCACTCTGAGGCTGTCCTTCTGCTCGGCGAACCCGTCTTGCTCGAACAGCTGCATGATGCGTCGCTACTGACAGTTCGGGAGACGGTACAACTACCGCAGCAGGACGGTAGCTACCTGGACACCGGGCAGTCACACCTCACCTATGACGCACTCATGGCACGCGGGTCGGAAGAGCCTTTGCCCTGGGAGGTCGACGACGAGACCCGAACCATCTCGATCAATTATACGTCGGGCACCACCGGTCGCCCGAAGGGGGTGATGTACACCCATCGCGGCGCGTACCTCAACTCTCTCAGTCAGATTCACCATCAGCACTTCGACATCGACACCAAATACCTGTGGACACTGCCGATGTTCCACTGCAACGGCTGGTGCGGCCCCTGGGCAGTCACTGCCGCATCTGGAACTCACGTATGCATCCGTGCGGTTCGCGGTGACGCGATGTGGTCACTCATCGACAGCGAAAAGATCGACCACATGAGTGGGGCACCGACGGTTCTCACGACGCTCGCCACTGCCGATGCAGCGCATCGGCTCGACCGGAGCATGACCATCACTACAGCAGGAGCTCCACCCAGCCCAACCACAATCCGGGCGGTCAGAGCACTCGGAGCCGAAATCGTGCATGTGTACGGCCTGACCGAGACGTACGGACCGTGTGCAGTCTGCGAACCTCAGGCGGACTGGGCCGCGCTCGATGAGGACACACTGGCGAGGCTGCTGGCGCGTCAGGGAGTGGGAATGCTCGCCTCCGGCCCAGTGCGGGTAGTCCGCACTCAACGCGGTCCGCACGGCGAACTCGTCGACGTCGCCAGCAACGGTACCGAGATGGGCGAGATCGTCATGCGCGGAAACATAGTCATGAAAGGGTACTTCGGCGACGATTCGGCCACCGCGGAGGCCTTCTCCGGGGGCTGGTTCCATTCCGGCGACCTGGGAGTCATGCACCCAGATGGCTACACACAGCTCATGGACCGCGCCAAAGACATCGTCATATCCGGCGGTGAGAACATCTCGACAATCGAGGTCGAGCAAGTTCTCATGTCCCACCCATCGGTGTTGGACGTCGCGGTGATCGGCGTTCCGGACACGAAATGGGGAGAACGACCCAAAGCGTTCGTGGTTCTGAAGACGGATTCCACCGTCTCCGACTCCGACCTGACGCAGTTCGTACGGGACCACATCGCGGCGTTCAAGGCGCCACGAGAAATCGTGTTCCTACCCGAGCTACCGAAGACCTCGACCGGAAAGATTCGCAAGAACGAGTTACGCGACCGCGAATGGCATGGAGAGCGCGAGCGGATCCGAGGCTGATCGCTTCTGGACAAGCGGCATGGCCACCCCGATGACTGCAGATCGATGGTTTCGTGGACCAACCGGGTCAGGCTCCACTCAGCCAATGGCTCTCATGATCACATCAATTCGAAAGGACGCGGGCATGACAGAACATGCAGTTCGGCGTGTACTCGCCGCGATCGAGGACTCGCGTCAACGAATAATCGACGACGTGAAACGTCTGGTCGAGGTGCCCAGTGTGAATCCGAACTATCCTGGCGTCAGGTCCGAAGACTATCTCGGTCAGGAATCCGAGGCGAACCTCTTACTCCGCGACAGATTCGGCTATCTCTTCGACAGCTCCCAACTCGTCAAGAGCCAAGAAAAACGCGAGAACCTCGCTGGTGTCGTGAAGGGCGGTGGCACAGGTCGGTCGCTGTTGCTCAACGGCCACATCGACGTCGTGCCGGCGGGGAATCTCGATACATGGACAGGTGACCCCTTCGTCGCGAGCGAAGTCTCCGGCCGAATACACGGCCGAGGGGCAAGCGACATGAAGAGCGGGATTGTCGCTGCCTTCAGTGCGATCGAAGCGATCCGAACGTCAGGTATCGAGCTTGCCGGCGACCTGGTCGTTCATTCCGTGGCAGGTGAAGAATTGGGCGAGCATGAAGTCGGGACAGGTTGCGTGCTGCAGAATGGATACATTGCGGACGCGGCGATAGTCGTCGAGCCATCCGCTAGTTTCGATTCCCCGCTGACGATCAATCCAACTGCTGCGAGCTTGTTGTGGGGTCGAGTTCGAGTCGAGGGACTCGCCGGGCATCCAGGGCTTCGCCGCGAGCTGGTACGGGCCGGCGGGGCCGGTGCGCAGGCGGGCGTGAACGCGATTGACAAAGGCTACTTGGTTCTGCAAGCGCTATACGGGATCGAAGAGCAATGGGGGCTGAGCAAGCAACGCCCACTGTTCAAGCCGGGACATTTCGTCGTCATGCCCGGAACGATTCACGGACGCGGGAAAGACATCGACATTCCATTTGTCTTTGCTGAGTACTGTGAGATCGATTTCATCGTGTGGTATCCACCGGAGGACGACTCCGACGCAGTGAAGCTCGAGATCGAGAGTTTCGTCAATCGGTCGGTCTCCTTGGACCCTTGGTTGGCGGAGCACCCACCCACCTACGAGTGGCTGGTCGAGTTTCCGGGCTTCAACACCCGAGATGATCACGAAATCGTCCGCACTCTCGGTAACGCTCACGAACAAGGGACCGGCAGCACAGCAATAGTCGAAGCTTTCCCCGCCGCCTGCGATGCGACATGGATTGCGCGAACAGACATCCCGGTTGTGAATTATGGGCCGGGCCATCTGGCAAACGCTCACAAGCCGAACGAATACTGTGACGTAGACGAAATCATCTCCGCAACCAAGAGTTTGGCGCTCACTGCACTCGATTGGTGCGATGTGAAGTAACCGTTGCAGGCATCCTCGTCGAGCTGAACAAGAACAGGGAGACCAAGTTCAACGGACTTCATCAAGTGGTCCTTGACGACAAGGGCTGCGGTCGCCACACCTAATTTAATTCATGCTCCTGTCGTCAATAATCCGACGGACGGGGTCGCCGGATGTGGTGGCGCTGGGAATCCCCTGAGTAGCAACCGACGAGCCCAGTCACGGCTCGTGTGGCGGCATCCACCTTCAACATCGACGGGCTTTTACTTTCGGGAAAGTTGCAGTCCGTTGACTGAGCAAGCACGCGCCTGTTCGAGCTGATGACAAAGTATGGGACCGAACAGACCATGACCGATCGCAAGAGTGTTGGTGGTCTTCAGGTTGCCAAGGTGCTGTACGACTTCGTGCAGAACGAGGCGCTCCCGGGTACCGGTGTCGATTCCCGATCAGTTCTGGGGTGGCGTCGAAACGGTGATGACCGATCTGGCACCGAAGAACAAGGCGCTCCCGGCGGTGCGTGACGAGATCGCAGGGCAAGGCCGACGCCTGGCACGGCGAGCATGCCGTTCCCGACTACGACCGCGCCACCTACAAGGCGTTCTTGAAGGAGATCGGTTACATGCGACGAGCCTGCCGACTTCCCTCACGACCTCGGGCGTCGACACCGAGGTCATCATGACGGCGGGCCCAGTTGGTGGTTCCCGTGCTCAATGCACGCTTCGCGATCAATGCCTCCAACGCTCGATGGGGTTCGCTGTACGACGCGTTGTACAGCACCGACGCCATCTCCGACGAGGGCGGCGCCGAGAAGGGCACCTTGTACAACAAGGTGCTCGGATACAAGGTCATCGCGTTCGCTCGCGGGTTCCTCGACGAGGCCGCCCCGCTGTCCTCCGGTAGCCACGAATGGGATGGGGGGGTGTTCACCTATGGCGAGCAACGGTGCGGGCCTGGGTACCTCCACGAACTGACTTGGCGGTAATCACGCGTAAGAGGGGCTACTAATCACACCTGATTCCGCTGCTGCGGGC
>Ga0247818_10003145_pt1 | contig 10659 bp, 14 predicted proteins | sample 13C_Glucose_Day1_FD_192424 | JGI IMG/M metagenome (GOLD analysis project Ga0247818, IMG submission 192424) | Soil microbial communities from agricultural site in Penn Yan, New York, United States - 13C_Glucose_Day1 | ecosystem: Environmental > Terrestrial > Soil > Agricultural land | place...
CCGGACCTTCCCCTTCGCCTACCCGCACCTGGCCCGGGCCGACATCTCCCGGGTGGTGTTCATCGCCGCAGGCATCGGCATCACCCCCATCCTGCCCATGGTCCGGGCCGCGGCCGCAGCGGGTGTCGACTGGCACCTGACCTACCTCGGCCGTGACACCGCGACGATGGCATTCCTCGACGAGATCGGCGCACTCGACCCCGATCGAGTCCGGATCCTCACCGGTGCCCGCCGCACGGCTGCCGAACTGTTGGCACACGCCGGTCCCCGCGCCTCCGTCTACTTCTGCGGACCGCCGGGACTGCTCCCCGACATCCGAACCCGGTTCGACCGGACAGGAGCGGCCGGACTGCATTTCGAGAGGTTCAGCCCCGAACCGGTCGTCGGCGGCGAGCCGTTCACGCTTCGCCTCGCCGACACCGCGAAGACCCTCGAGGTCCCGGCGGACAGATCGGCCCTCGCCGCCGTGCGAGAGGCGATACCCGATGTGCCGTACTCGTGCCAGCAGGGATTCTGCGGCACCTGCCGCGTGCGGGTCCTCTCCGGCGACGTCGACCACCGCGGACGATCGGCCTTCCTCGACGAACCAGACACGATGCTCATCTGCACCGACCGCGCGAAGTCAGCCTCCCTCACCATCGACCTGTGACCGCCCGGGAACCGGACGCGGCACCCGGTGGGGGTAGGCGCCCGGTCCGGCCACCCCCTGGCATACAGGATTCGGGGAGCGGCGCCGAACCCCCGCAATTCTCGGTCCTGAAGCGCCCAAGGGGTGATGTCGGTGGTGAGAAAACCGAGCAAATTCACCCTTGGCGAAGGAAACCAGCTGCTTCCGGCGGCGATGTCAGTTTCGCGGCGGCGGCAGCGAACAACGCGTGCGCATGGGTGGCCCGAATCGACGTGTTCCCGGGCACATTGCTTGAACAGCCGCTGAACGCCATAGGGGCGCAGTGGTTTTAGGCGGGGGCGGGCGGGCCTGCCGGGCTGCGAGTTTCCCACTGGGTGCGGACGGGCGACAACCGGACTGTGTGGGTTGCTACCGGCCGCGTCGCGGGCTGGTCGATGTTGCGTCCTCGATCGCGTCATCGACCACGGCGGTGAGTTCGGTGGCGACCCGGTCCAGTGCCTGGGTGCTGCGTTGTGCTTTCGCCAGCAGCAGGGCGCCCTCGAGCGCGGCGATGGACAGGGTGGCGACCGATTGGGCGCGGGACATCCGCACGCCGCGCTGCCACAACGCTGCCGCGATGGTCGACTCCCACGAGGTGAAGGCTTCGCCCGCTGCCTGTTTCGCGGCGGGATACTCCCCGCCTTCGAGCGCGCCGGCTGCCACCGGGCAGCCGGCGGCATAGTCGGTGTCGAGGAGTTGCTGACGGAACACGTCGACGATCAGCGTGAGAGTCTGCGCCGGTTCCCCGTCCGCGAGACTCACGCTGATCATCGATCCCATATAGCCACCCGCCCGGCGGGTGGCCTCCTCGGCCAGTTGCGGCTTGCCGCCGGGGAAATGGTGGTAGATCGATCCCCGGGGGGCGTGCGCATGGTCGATCACATCCGCCAGCGAGGTCGCGTCGACGCCGCGTTCGCGGAACAGGGTCACCGCGCTGAGCATCATGTTCTCGCGTGCCGACGTGCGTGTGCCCATCCCCACCCTCGCTGAGTGCCGATTCCTATGCCGTTCAGCATAGCTTTTCCTGCCCGAACGCCGCGGGCGATATGCAGCGCTCGAGGGCTCCCGCTGTCATAACTGCCTGAGAGTCGGTATCTCCCGGCATTGACTGATACTGATAGTTACAGTTACTGTTCCCTCAGAAATATGCTGACCGGCATATCAGTGACGAGGAGTCGATCCCACCATGTCCCACTCGACGGTTGTTCACTCCGCCGCGCATCGGGCCCCCGCGACCGGACCGGGCCGGCGGGGCCGCTACCTCGCGCTCGTCGTGATCTGCCTGGCGGAATTGCTGGTGGTGCTCGACAACACCATCGTCAACGTCGCGCTGCCCTCGATCGGGGTGCAGCTGCACACCGATATGAGCGGTCTGCAGTGGGTCGTCGACGCCTACACACTGACCTTCGCGGGCCTGTTGCTGGCGTTCGGGCACCTCGGCGACCGGTACGGCCGGCGCACGCTGATGATGATCGGACTGGCTGGTGTCGCGGTCATGTCCGTCGGCGGCGCACTCGCCACCGACCTCGGCCAGGTGATCGCCGCCCGCGCCGCGATGGGCGTGTTCGCCGCCGCCGTGTTCCCGGCCACCCTCGCGCTGATCATCAATATCTTCACCGATGCCAGGGAGCGGGCCATCGCCATCGCCGCCTGGACGGCGATGGCCGGATTCGCCATCGCGATCGGCCCCACCACCGGGGGGTGGCTGCTCGAGCACTTCTCCTGGCACTCGGTGTTCTGGATCAACGTGCCGGTCGCCGTGCTCGTCCTGATTCTCACCCGGGCGCTCGTCCCGGAATCGAAGGCGGCGCACGTCGGCAGGCTCGATCTGCTCGGAATCGCCCTGTCCCTGGTGAGCGTCACCGCGCTGGTGTGGACGATCATCGAGGCGCCGCATCGGGGTTGGCTGTCCCCGATCAGCCTGGTCGGCTACGCGCTCGCCCTGGTGTGCTTCGCGGCGTTCGTCCGGTGGGAGCTGCGGACCGCCTTCCCCGTGCTGAACATGCAGCTGTTCCGGATCAGGCGGTTCTCCCTGCCGGCGTTGGCGATCGCGGTCGCCTACTTCAGCATGTTCGGGTTCCTGTTCATGATCACCCAGTACTTCCAGGGGGTGATGGAGTTGACACCGCTGCAGTTCGGGCTGCACTCGTTACCGTTCGCCGCGGCCATCGCGATCGGGGCGCCGCTGGCCACGCTGATCGCCCAGAAGGTCGGCACCACCGCGGTCATCGTGTTCGGCCTGGTGGTGATGAGTATCGGAATGTTCATCGCCGGCCAAGTGAAGGTCGAGACGCCCTACCTGGGACCGGTGGTCATCTCGATGGTGCTGATGGGGCTCGGTCTGGCCATCGTCCAGGGCCCGGCCACCGAATCCATCATGTCGTCGGTGCCGCCCGAGGAGGCCGGGGCGGGTTCGGCGGTCAACGACACCACCCGCGAGGCCGGCGGCACCCTCGGCGTCGCGGTGCTCGGGTCGATCGTGGCGTCGGTGTACACGAGCGAGGTCGGCCCGCGGATCGATGCCATCCCGGACTTGCTGATGACCCCGTACGAGAAGAGCTTCGCCCGCGAAACCGTCATCAGCGTGCTCGAGATCGTCCACCGCCCGACCAATCCCGCGTTTGCGCAACAGAAGGCCGACCTAATCTACGCGATGAAATCCGCGTGCCTGGAAGGCTTCCAACTCGCCTCCTACCTCACCGTCTCGGCCTCGCTGCTGGTCGCGGTCGCGGTCGCCGTCTTTCTGCCGTGGAAGCCCGCAGGCGACTCCGTCCTCCTCGTCCGGAGGGAACGCCCCGAAAAGTGATCCGGAGGGCAGTGCGCGAGCCCACTCGAATCCGGTTCCGGTTTCCTGCGTCTGGTCACACACCTTCATCGCTTGTCACCGTGACGGCGTATCAGCGTGACACATCGGCCTCTCACGTATTCCATGTCGATGACGAGGTGGTAGTCGCCGGGATTGATCGACCACGGGACCGTGCGCCGACCGTGAAATCGGGTCATGGCGTCCGCGGAGGACACATGGGTGGCGTGGCCCATGGCGGTTACGCTCCATCCGATTCGGGTGATCGGATCGAGGTCCCCCGCTTCGAATGCGAGAAACTCCCCATCGAAGCGTTCGAACCACTCGTCGTCGGTGGGGATGACGACTCCGCCCCGACGGCGGCGAAGGTCACCGGACGCAGCGCCGGCGCCGCGTTCTCGGTGAAGACCATTCGCCCCACCGGAACCGACCGCAGCAGGCGTATGCACTCGGCCACGGGGAGCACCGAGTCCGGGGCTGTCGTGGTCATGACGGTCTCCTCGGCTCGAAGGGTCCGATCAGTACAACAATCACCTCACCCCCGGGTGTGGCAACAGAGGACAAGGTCACCCCGACCCGCCGGTCCCCGAGTCACGACCGGGTCCAGGTGCACCGGGGGTTGGGTTTCGCGGTCGGCGACGGGGTGTCTGGTGTTCGCCGACGATGGTGACCTCGAACCGGGCCACCAGGCGAGCATCGGGGTGCTGCGCGCCGGCGCCCTCACCGACGTCATCCGGACGGTTGCGCAACGCACAGCACCGATACCTGTCCTCGATGAAGATCCGGTGACGAAAGATCACCGATCGCAGGTACGAGAACCGTTACCGACGGTGTCCTCGACCAGGGTGGGGTGCCATCGCGGGCCGTCCGGACGGATCGAGGTTGCAGACCGTCTGTTCGCGCCGGTTGTGACACCCCCGAACAGCGGTCGGGCCGGGGGCGGTCGTGACTTCACACCCTCGGCCTGATCTCTGCTTCACAAGGTGACCGTGACCCGCGGTTTCCTTGATCCGCACTCCTTAGGATACGCCGTCCGCAACCGTTCCGATGGGTGGATCTCGCCGATGTTCGCGGCCATCGGGCAGGGGTTTTTTCGATCCTGCGGGGACGGTGGGTACGCGGATCGTGCGACGGCGGTGTCGGTTCTCGCCCTTCGTTTCGGGTCGGGTCGTGGCCGGCCCGGGCTGATGGTGTGGTTTGTCCGGGTTTCGTCGCTCGGGGTTTCTGCGGGGTTGCTGCCGTGTCGTTGTGTGCCAGCGGTTTACGGAAGCCGGCTGGGAAGAATCCGGTCGGATGTGCAGTCCGAGGGTGGGATTCGACCGGCGCCGTTTCCCCGGGGACGCCGTCGGGTACTTGTGCGGTGAGGTGTTCCGTCCGGGCCCGGATGCCGGGTTGATGAGGTGAGGTGTGCCATGTCGTCCGATGCGATCGTGATCTTGAAGAACGATCATAAGGAGATCCGGAAGTTGTTCCGCTCCTTCCGCGGCGCGGGGGAGAACGCGGACAAGGAGAAGGGCACGATCGTCGAGAAGATCATCGAGGCCTTGACCGTGCACACCTACATCGAGAACGAGGGCATGTATCCGCGGGTCCGCGAGCTCGTCCCGGAACTCGAGGACGACATCCTCGAGTCGTATGAGGAGCATCATGTCGCCGACGTTCTGGTCACGGAGTTGGCGACGATGTCGCCCGGGGACGAGCGTTTCGATGCCAAGACCACGGTGCTGATCGAGAACGTCGAACACCACATTCAGGAGGAGGAGGGCGAGTGGTTCCCGCAGGTGCGTGAGCATCTCGGCCGCAAGAAGCTGCAGGAGATCGGCGCGGAGTTGCTCGAGTTGAAGTCGAAGGCACCGACTTCTCCTGCGCAACCGTCCGCCCTGCAGAAGGCCCTCGACGCGGTCCTGGAAGAGTCGTGATTCGAGGGGGGCGCACTATGCGGATCGGTTCGTGGATGCTGCTCCGTGTTCCGTGTTCCGTGTTCCGTGTTCGGTGTTCGGTGTTCGGTGTTTGGTGCTCTGCCGTCGATGCCGAGCGACCGCTGAGTCGGAGGGTGTCCGCCGGCATGCCCGAACGGGACGCGTCGGCGGGCTTCCGGCACGGGAGCGTTCCGGTGGGGACTGGGGGCTTCTCGTCGAAAGCGCTGAGATCCTGGAGTATGCAGGAGCGTCCGGATGCATCTTTGTTGACTGCCTCGAGACTGGCGCAGCCGGACACCTCGTGCCGCGGTAGCCGAGGGGAGTACCAGGGCGTGCTCGGCTCGGCTGATTTGGCCGATATCGCCGAGGTCAAGGTGAGACGGGAGAGCGAGTAGGACACCCGAGCTTGGACCGGCGGCCGTCGATCGGTCCACCGATGGCGAGAGTTTGCGGACGGTGGTCGTCGCGTTAGGGCCGATCTCGGGTGCCGATGGCCAAGTCGGCGGCGGCGGTGATGACCGGGTCCGCTTCGGTGCTCGCCGAGACTGCCCGCGGCGGCGTCGGAGATTCTTGGCGCCTTCTTTTCGAATCGCCCTGATCGCGCAGTTCCTCGTACAGTGCAGTTGCTCGTACAGTTCTTGGTCTTCGAGCTGGGGTTGTGAATCTTTGCGTGGCATGGGTGGTGTCCGGCGGGCGTGATCGGCACGGTGTGGCCGAGATGGTTACCGTGGCGCTGGCCGGTCATTCCGCGCAAGCCCACCATGGCCGGGGACACAGCTTCCGTTCGCGCGGCCACTGATCACCGTCGGAGGAAAGAGGACACGACACATGAGCACGCCGGAGGACGAGGGACACTCGGGACGGGGGGAGGTCGGTGACGAACGCTGCACCGATGGTCCTGCCGAGCGGGCCGAGTACAGGAAGGAATTGTCGGATCTGGTCGACGATATCGAGGATCGAGTCGCCGAGAAACGCCGATCCGAGGCCGTGCCCGGTGACGCGGCCGAGCGTGCGGACACGATCCCGGTCGACGCCGGTGACGAAGCACCAGATTAACGGCTGCCGACCTTCTCGCGTGGTCGCACGCCCCAGGCTTCCCGAGTGGGTGTCGACATGGTTTTTGTCCTGGTTCGCGATCGGATCGTCCAAGGATGCGGCTGAAGCCGTCCAGGCACCTGAAGGAGAGCGGGGGTTGAGGCGATGCCGTTTTCCCGACACCGGGTGCGGGTACGCGATAGACGGGTGTTCTGCTGAGGTGGTGGTCGCTGTGCCCGATTCCTACGCCGACGTCGTCGAGCGGTTGTGTGGTGAATTCGACGGCCGGGTGCCGCTCTCGACGGTGACACGGGTGGTGCGCGAGTGCCGCGATGAGGTGAGTTGGTCGCCGGGGGACCCGAACCGTGCCGGCCTCGAGCGCCTCGCCCGGCAACGGCTTCTGACGGCTTCGGTGACTGCGCCCGAGCAGTCGGACTGACGCCGGTTTGGGTCAGTTCAGAGACTTTCAGCGAAGGCCGCGGACGGCGGGTGGCGCGGGGACGTCGACTCAGCACCACGACCGCCCGGTCCACCTCTTCCCGCGTGCTCACCGCCCGCCGCAACCGTGCCAGCGCGCCTTCGGCGCTCTGGCGCCGCCGAGACTCGGACAACGTCGCGGAGACCGCCGTGGTCACCAACTCCAGCCCCGCCCACCATCCCGACTCGTCCACGAACTCGGCGCCGTCCCGGTTGCGAGTGTAGGTGCCGATGACGCCGATCACCTTCGGTCGGGTTAGCCGTCGGCGAACACCGGTACCGACACCGCCTCGACGAAGCCGGCCTCCTGCGCGGCGGCGGTGAACGCCGGCCATGCCCGGGCGTGCTCGCCGATCCTGCACCACCCGGCGTTCGTGCGCGGCCCGTTCCCCCGGCCCGGCGCCGGCGGCGTACTGCGCCTGTTCCACCGCCCGCACCGCCTCGTCGGTGGCCACAGAGTGTGGTCGGCCGAAGCCCAGCTCGGTCACGGACACGACCACCTCGGCGCCGCGGGATGCTCGCAGGACTGCTGTCGCCGACTTGCATGCGTGCTCGAGGATGCGATCGAGGGCTTCGCCCGGGACCGGCGTCGCGGCTCCTGCGAGGGCGTTCAGGGCGGCGGTCACCGTATCCGATGACCCGGTTGACGCCGCCGGCGGTGCTGGGCCGGCGGACCGGTGGTGCTGTGTCGTCATTACTTCACCCTGACACCCTCGAGCCGTATGCAGCGGGGAATCGGGAAGGCCACCACGCACCATCAGACATCACGAACCGGTGCAGGCGGCCGTCGCTCCGTCGTCACCCTCGGGATACCCGGTGAGTGCGGCACACCGATTCGTGTGCGCCTCGGGGCTCGTCCCGGCCGAAGGGGAAACTGATATGTACGCCGGCGCGGCCCCGGAACCGATGTCGCACGGCAAGCCCAGACTAGGAGTAGCGGACGGCGGGGAGGTCCGACGAATCCGATCGAGGCCCCACCGTGGGTGAGAATTCCGCTGCTTCACGTTCCTGCGACGCGGCGTTCGATTTCGACGAGCGACCGGCGAGCCCACTGCCCGTCGACGTTTCACAGTGAGTCGGGTGCCGGCGGCGGCGCTGACTCCGGCGTACCAAAGAGATTTTCTGTACCACATCACACACATTCTGTGGAATAATGTACTCGATCCACCGCAGGATTTTCGGTGTTCGGGACCCGGGCGAAGGGGGTCGACGATGACGGACGAGACGCGTGTTGCGCTGAAGAACTACGAGTATTTGCTGCGCGAGTACGGCTGGGAGAACGTTGAACTCGTCTGGCACACCGATTCGGTGGTCTACGGGTTCGACGGATGCTCGGATATCGACATGCTGGTCCGCCCGGGGTTCACTCCCACCACGGAGTGCTTCGCCCGAACGGACGACTAGGCGAGCGCGGTCCTGCCGACCGGCATCGGCGGCAGGAATCGCAGCCCGAGCGGGCACGATTGCCTGGGAGTGGGGTCGGGTGATGAACCACGTCACCGATATTGCAGACCGCAGTGACTACGTCGCCGCCGTCGCGAGGGCACTACGCGCCGAGACGGTGCGGGGGTGGGATGGAGTCACCTTCGATGCCATCATCACGGTGCCGATTGGATTTCGCCACTACTGCGGCCGGGACGTGGTTGTGGCGTGGAATCATCACTTCGGGTGGGCGTTGGGAATCGAGGGGCATTCGCTCGAATCGGTTCTGATCATCGAGAGCCTCGGTCTCGGCCGCACTCCCGGGCCTACCCGGTGCGCCGATCGGGTCGACGAGGCGATCGCCGAGCTCCGGCGGCGCGATCTCGCGGTGCCGGACTCCTTCCCGGTTCCGGTCAGGATTCTGCGCCTGCCTCGGGAGTGTGTGCCACATCTGCGCCCCCGGCAGTGTGCCTGGTGAAGTCGGCAATTCGCCGCCGCCACTGGCTGGGGGGCGGTCCGGGAAAGCGGAGGCCCGTGGTTGTGGACGGGTATCCGACGTCGCACCGATCGAGGTCACGCTTCGGTGTGATGGGGTTCAGGTGCCGAGCTAGAGCCGTTTCCGGGCAACGGCTTTCATTGCCTCCACCGCCTCCGGACGAAGCGGCATCGACGGATTGCCGTCGAGGTGCTCGGTGAGTCGGCGAAAGTACTCGGCGCTACTCATCCCGAAGCGGTGTTCGATCTCGTCTGCGGGGCCGCAGCCATAGGCCGACCATCGCAACGCGAATTCCACCATCCGAGCCGGATTGGGGGCAGGTGCCGCTGTCATGTTCTTCCTCTCGTTCTCGGCGGGGTGCCCGGTGGGTTCGTGCCCTCTGACTGTGTGCCTTCACCCGGTATGCGGGGTGCCGTTGTGCCCCACGGATGTGGTCGACGGTGCCGCGACCGGACGCGCGACCCGGCGCTGCGCAACGGTGGTGGCGGACCGGGCCGCGCACAAGGGCGGCTGGGGCGGTGCTCGCGTATCGTGAGGCAAGAAGGAACCTTCCAAAGACCCTGTGGAGCAGCAGATATCACACGAACCGGAGCTCGCCCCGCGTTCCGCGCGGGGGGTCTACGGCATCGCGGTGACCGCCGAGCTGTCCGGGGTGGCCGCCCAGTCGCTCCGGCTCTACATCGGCACGGGCTGCTCACTCCCGGTCGCACCGCGGGCGGGACCCGCCGCTACAGCGACGACGACCCGATCCGGCTCCAGCGCATCACCCCACTCGTCGGGGCCGGGATCAAATCTGGCCGGCATTGCCCGCATCCTCGAACTCGAGGACGCCAACACCGCCCTCGCGACCGACAACGCCACCCTCCGAGCAGAAAGGACCTCCCGTCCAGAAAGGACCTCCCGTCATGACCGAGCCACTCCCGCCCGAAGTCCCGGACGCCGATCGGATCGAGCAGAACACTCCCGTAGGCGATGAAGTCGACGACGGCGACACCGACCCTTCGGTCGGCCTCTTCCCGTTCGCGACACCCCCGGCATGGGACGCCGACGACGCCGACCAGCTCGAGCAGGCGGTGATCGTCCCGCTCCCGGACGACGACCACGACGACAGCGACGACGGCACTCCCTGAGGCGTCGAGAGTGGCGGCATGGGTCCGCTGGGTCCGGGTTCTTCGGCTCTGGTCCGCGTGCGGTCCCACCCGGGCCGGCGGGCCGCGCGGACCGCTGGCCATCAAACCCCCGCCACCCCACGAAAGAATTTCTGTAGTCACGAATGTAGACATTAAGGAGTTGCCGTTGTCGAGTTTGTCTCGTCGCAAGGAAAGAGTTCACGAAGTGCGGGAGAGGATGAACTACCCGCAGAGCAGTACCGCCCGTCGGGGTGGCCGGGGCGAGGGTTGTGAGTGTGTAAGGACCCGGCGCTTTCCGTTCGGCGGCCGGGCAGAGCGAAGGGCCCGGACCGCCGCAGGTGTAGTGAGTAAGTGGAAGTGCAGGAACAAGGTAGTGAAAACCCGATCCGGCCCCCGGTGCCTCACGGCGCCGGGGGCCATTCCGGAAGATTTCCCCGACCGCAGCCCGGCCGGGAAGTTCGACGACGAGGACTACCCGGCATACAGCATGGGTCATGCCGCCGAGATCCTCGGCGTGACAGCGGCATTCCTCCGCAGCCTCGACGCCGCGAAGCTGCTCACCCCGGCCGCTCCGCGGGCGGTCACCGTCGCTACTCCCGCTACCAGCTCCGACTTGCCGCCCGCGCCCGCGAACTGATCGACCAGGGCACCGCACTCGAGGCCGCGTGCCGCATTAACATCCTCGAAGACCAACTCGCCGAGGCCCGACG
>Ga0247818_10003146_pt1 | contig 10658 bp, 7 predicted proteins | sample 13C_Glucose_Day1_FD_192424 | JGI IMG/M metagenome (GOLD analysis project Ga0247818, IMG submission 192424) | Soil microbial communities from agricultural site in Penn Yan, New York, United States - 13C_Glucose_Day1 | ecosystem: Environmental > Terrestrial > Soil > Agricultural land | place: USA...
CCGCATACTGAGCGCAATGGCTGCCTCACCCGATCGGGTCTTCACCCGATCCCAGCTGCTGGACTGCCTGACGGATCACGGCAGGCCCGTCTCCGGGCGCACCGTGGACGTACACATACTGAACCTGCGGAAGAAGATCGAGACCTCTCCCCGCAGACCCCAGCACCTGCTCACGGTCCACGGCATCGGATACAAACTGACCGGCGGCGACCATGGCGCCTGAAGTGCCGCTGCGCAACAGCCTGCTGCTCCGCCTCCTGATCGCCTCCTTCGCGATCTCCCTGGTCTCCATCGCCGCCACGGCCTGGCTCACGGCACGTAGCACCACGCTCGCCCTCAAACAGGAACGGGGCCAGATCCTCGCGGACGACGCCACCATCCAGGACACGCTCGAAGGCTTCGCGGCCTCGCACCCGAACTGGGAGGAAGCCGAACGCACCGTCCGGGATCTCGCCCGTAGAACCGGGCGCGGCATCGTCATCTCAACGCGGGCACGCGAGGTCATCACCGCCTCGGACCGGTCCTCCGTGGACCGGCTACCTCTCAACGCGAGCGCTGTCATCGATCCTCTGCACCTCAGTCCGCTCCCGGACCAGGGTGCCGGCCTCCCGGAGGACGTCTCCCGAATTGACCCACGGGCGGTCGGGCCCTACCTGCTTCCCACCACGGAACGGAAGAAGCTGAGGCAACTCGCCCGTCAGGAGGTCGCCTGTCTCTACGACACACAAGGGCTACGCGCACACATCGTCGAGGAACCCAGCGGCAGGCCCGCCATCCGGGCTCTCCGCCCCGGAGCGGTCACCCCGGAGGCCTGTGCGACCAAAGACCTGTTCGCCCCCACTCCGACCGAGGAGAAGGCTCTGACCGAACTCACCGCCCTTGTCCGAACCTGCGCTGCACGCAACCGCATACGCGTCGAAGAGCCGCTGACCATCGATACGCAGTTCCGGTTGGGCCAGGCCGGCTTCGAGCAGGGCGCCTCCGCCCTCGACGATTGCGTGGAGGAGGGCCGACGCGAACAGCTGGCACCTCATGTCGCCCCGGCCGCCCTGCTGTTCGTCACCAGCCCTGCCCAGCCGGCCACTGCCGTTTTCGATCTGTCCAGGGCCGGAACCCTGCGCGTACTGGGAACCACCAGCCTGATCCTCACCGTGACCATCACCATCACCGCCGTCATCGCGATCCGGCTCATACGTCCGTTGCGGAAGTTGACCAACGCGGCCCGCGACACCTCGGGCCGGCACATTCAGATCCCCATCACCACCAGGGACGAGATCGGCTATCTGGCTGCGGCCCTCAACGAGCTCTCGGAACGTCGCGAACGCACCGACGAACAGCGCAGAGTCATGGTCAGCGACATCGCGCACGAGCTTCGGACGCCGCTCAGCAACATACGCGGCTGGCTGGACGCAGCCCAGGACGGTCTGGCAGATCCGGACTCGTCGCTCGTCGCCTCGCTCCAGGAGGAAGCGGGCCTGTTGCAGCACATCATCGACGACCTCCAAGTGCTCGCTGCGGCAGACGCAGGCTCCCTGCGTCTCAACTTCCGCAAGCTGAACCTGCGGGAGCTGGCCGAACAGTCACTCGACGCCCATCAAACAGCCGCGCAGGCAGGCCGAGTCGCACTGACCGGCTACTTCACAGACGACCTCACCATCGAAGGCGACCCCGTCCGCCTGCGCCAGGTACTGGGCAACCTCCTGTCGAACGCGATACGCCACACACCGCCGAACGGCTCCGTCATAGTCAGCGGCTACCGGGTGGAAGGCGGCGTCGAGCTCCACGTCGCCGACACCGGCAGCGGCATCCAACCTGAGGATCTGCCCCGTATATTCGACCGCTTCTGGCGAGCCGAACAGTCCCGCAGCAGAAATACCGGAGGCAGCGGTCTCGGACTCTCCATAGTCAGACACCTCGTGCAAGCGCACGGCGGAGAAGTGCACGTGGTGAGCAGCCCAGGCACGGAAACCGTGTTCACGGTTCGGCTTCCGACCTGATCATCCGCAAGGTGCCTCTCCCTCCCCCACGTTGCAGGGTCCTTATCTGATCGAGGGGACAAGGCCGACCAGTTCCAAGATCGAGGAGGCGCTCAGTAACGGCCTCAGCTGACCGGCCGTCCGGTGGGGTGGCGCGTCCGCGCGGGAGGCGCGTCGTTCCCAAGGCGTTCCCGAGGCGGCTCCCCGAGCGCCACGATGACGACGGCAGGCACCGGACGCGGGCGGGACCGGCAGCTGCGGCGGGGCGAAGGACGCGGCCGCAGCACCCACGGGCCGGTCGCGAGGAGCGCGGCAGGTCGGTGCCTCTGCCGAGAAAGCCGCGGGAGTCGTCGTCGCCGACCTGCCAACGCGTAAGTCTGTCCGCCGACACTCGAAAGTTTCGAAACTGACGCGCATGCTCGGCGGATGCCCCTCGCGCATCTCCTTCCGCCCTCTGCGGCGGCTCGCGTGCAAGATGATCTGAACAGCGGCGATGGAAGCACCGAGGCGTGTTCCGGCGTAAGGAATGTTTCCGAAAGAATGTCGAAAGCGTTGACAGGGGCATGGCGGTCTACGAAAACTTGGCCCATCGGACGACATGAGCCCGTCGATCGGCTCGCGCCGTGTGGCCGGCCGGCACGGCGGTCGGTCGTGGCGGCGTGACGACCGGGCGGGCCGCCGTGGTTCGCGCAAGGCAGCGGGCGGCAGAAGCCGCCCGCCCCCACCAGCCTTCATCGGGAGAACCCATGCAGCAGGACGGAACGCAGCAGGACCGGACCAGGCAGAACCCAGCTCAGTTCGGCGGCATGAGCCGGCGACGCTTCATCGGCGGCGCCGGTACGGCCGCGCTCGCTACGGCGTCCGGGCTGCTGCTGCCCGGCACCGCCCATGCCGCCACCACCATCACCACGAGCCAGACCGGCAACGACGGCATGTACTACTCGTTCTGGACCGACGGCGGAGGCTCCGTCTCCATGACGCTGAACGGCGGCGGCAGCTACAGCACCCGGTGGACCAACTGCGGCAACTTCGTCGCAGGCAAGGGCTGGAACACCGGCGGGCGCAGGTCCGTCCGGTACAACGGCTATTTCAACCCGTCGGGTAACGGATACGGCTGCCTCTACGGCTGGACGTCGAACCCGCTGGTGGAGTACTACATCGTCGACAACTGGGGCAACTATCGGCCCACCGGCGAGTACAGGGGCACCGTCTCCAGTGACGGAGGCACGTACGACATCTACAAGACGACGCGGTACAACGCCCCCTCCGTCGAGGGCACCCGCACCTTCGATCAGTACTGGAGCGTCCGGCAGTCCAAGGTGACCAGTGGCTCCGGCACCATCACCACCGGCAACCACTTCGACGCCTGGGCGCGCGCGGGCATGAACATGGGCCAGTTCAGGTACTACATGATCATGGCCACCGAGGGCTATCAGAGCAGCGGGAGTTCGAACATCACGGTCAGCGGCTGACCTCTGTCCGGCGAACGACCGGTTGCGGGCCCGTCCCCGTGGCGGATCCCGCAACCGGCGTGGCCTCTCCCTCGAGGGCCGCCGGCCAGCCGCGCGCGGATCCACTCGTCGAGCCGGGTGCGGCGGGCCACCCACGTGAGGGTCGGGCCGTGAAGAGGGTGCCGCAGGAGCGATTCGACGACGAATCCGCGCGACGCCTCGCAGGTGTGCAAGCTTCTGGGCCATTCCTGCTGGTCGGGACGATCGGCCCACAGGGGTCGCTAGTTCCGCGCGTTCACGATCAACGGCGCCAGGCCGTCGGGGTCGGCGTGGTGGGTCCGGCCGATGGCCGCGTCCACCCGCGTCGGGCGACAACGTCAGTGCTCCCACGGCACCGGAGTGCGGTGCGGTCGACGCCCCGGCCCGACCGGTTCGCCGACGCCGCCCGGTGCTCCCTCGTCGCGACTAGCCAGGTACCGAAGCCCCCTCGCCGGGCGGCGCCGTAGACGCGCGTACCACGAGTTCGGTGGCGAGCTCGATGTGGTGGGACTCGACCTTTTCGCCGTTGGCCAGGCGCAGGGCGGTACGCAGCGCGGTGCCCCCCATCTCCCTCAGTGGTTGGCGCACGGTGGTCAGTGGCGGTGTGGTCATCCGGGCAGGGCTCGTGTCGTCGAAGCCGACCACGCTCAGATCTTCGGGGATGCGCAGACCGCGGGTGCGGGCCGTCTCGATGACGCCGGCTGCGATCTCGTCGTTGCCGGCGAAGACCGCCGTCGGCGGCTCCTGAAGGCTCAGCAGCGCTGTGGCACCCAGCAGCCCGGTCTCGTACGTGAAGTCTCCGGACCGGACGTAGCCGTCGGGCACCCGCATGCCGTCCGCTTCCATGGCCGCCCGGTAGCCGTGCGTGCGGGCCTGATTGCACACGGCTGCGGCCGGTCCGCCGAGATAGGCGATGCGGTGGTGGCCCAAGGAGAGCAGATGCCGGGTCGCGGCCAGGCCGCCGGTGAAGTTGGTCGCCCCGATGCTGTGGACCCGGCTGTCCGGCACATGGAGCGGGTCCAGCACGACCAGGGGCAGGCCGGACCGGCCCAGTTCGTCCAGGTGTGCCGCGGTGTACACGCTGGTGATCGCGATGACGGCGCGGCGTCCGGCTGAGACCAGATCCCGGGCCCAGTGCGGAGCAAGGGACGCCTTGCTGATGACCACCGAAGCCCCCGACTCGGCCGCGGAGTCGATGATGCCTTCCAGCGTCTCGGCCACGTACGACTTGAGGCCCCCCTTGAACTGCACCTCTATCGTCGGCATGTCGGTGGCCTTGGTGTGGCGGAACACGGGCGCGAGGTAGTGGTGCTGATGCAGCAGTTCCTGCACCCGGGTGCGGGTGTGCGGCGCCACGTCACCGCGACCGTTGACCACTTTGGACACGGTCGCGACGGAGACCCCAGCCGCTTGGGCGATGTCCGCCAGAGTGGTACGCCTGGCCTTCGGTCGCATCGGTTCCTCTCAGTCGTACGTCCACCGGTGGGGGTGAGCCGCCGTCGGCACCGGCGACACGAGTGGAACCGGTCAACCGTACGGCAACCCGGTACCGAGTTCGTCCGCACAGGTGCAGCCGGGCCTCCCGACGCCGGGGTGGCCTGCACTGACAGCGCGAGAGTCACGATCATCCCATCTTCCCCTGTCCCTGACTGCCCTTTCGAAAAGGTTTCGGTGGCGTCCGGAGTTGATCGAGGGCTGTTCGTCTCCCTTACTGAAAGGCTGGAGCGGGCCCTCCAGTACGCGGTTGCAGACGTCTTGACAGGGCGTCAGCTCGAAACCTAATTTGCATGCACAGAGCTCGGAGAAGGCTTGTTTCGAAAACCTTTCACCATGACTCACGAGAAGCCGATGGCTCTCGAGTGCGGAGAACAGACATGGCACTCTCCCGACGTACCCTCCTCGGCCTGGCAGCTGGCGTGCCGCTCTCCGCGGCGCTGGCGGCCTGCGGCTCGTCCGGTCCCGGCCGTGACGGGGGTGCCACGTACTGGTACCTGAGCGGCCAGCCGCAGGAAGGTGCCAGAGCCGGGGCGGTGGACACCTTCAACAAGGCCCACCCCCAGGGGCGGATCAAGGACACCACCTTCCAGAACGACGCGTACAAGACGAAGATCAAGACCGCCATCGGTGCCGGACAGGCGCCCACCATCATCTGGGGATGGGGTGGCGGGACGCTGCGCAGCTATGTGGAAGCGGGCCAGGTCGAGGACCTCACCTCGTGGTTCGGCGAGCACTCCGACGTCAGGAAGGGGCTGTTCCCTTCCTCGTTCGGAGCGGCCACCGTCGACGGCAGGATCTACGCGATGCCGTGCGAGGTCGTGCAGCCGATCATCCTCTACTACAACAGGAGGGTCTTCGACCAAGTCGGCGTGAAGCCCCCTCAGTCCTGGGGCGACGTGATGGCGTTGGTGCCCAGGTTCAACGCCAAGGGCATAGCACCGTTCTCCCTCGGTGGTCAGTCCCGGTGGACGAGCATGATGTGGTTGGAGTTCCTGTTCGACCGCATCGGTGGTCCCGAGGTGTTCCAGGCCATCATGGAAGGCGAGAAGAACGCCTGGTCCCACCCGGACGCCATCGCCGCGCTCACGAAGCTGCAGGAACTGGTCAAAGCCGACGGGTTCGTCAAGGGCTTCTCCTCGATCACCGCAGACTCCAACGCCGACCAGGCACTGCTGTACCGCGGCAAAGCCGCGATGATGCTGCACGGCGCCTGGTCGTACGGCATCCAGCAGGCCGACGGCGGGGACTTCGTCCCGAGCGGTGGCTTAGGCTACATGAACTTCCCGCCCGTGGACGGCGGCAAGGGCGATCCGGGCAACACCGTCGGCAACCCTGCGCAGTACCTGTCCATCTCCTCGAAAGCTGGCGCCGAGGAGAAGAGGACCGCCAAGGAATTCTTCGCCTCGGGTGTCCTCCAGGAGGACGAGACGAAGAGGTGGATCGACAACGGGTCGGTCCCGATCCGGCTCGGCACGGAGAAGCTGCTGGCCGCATCCAAGAACGCCGATTTCCTGCAGTTCACCTACGACCTCGCCAGCAAGGCCGAGGTGTTCGGCCAGTCCTGGGATCAGGCGCTCCGTCCGGCGGCCGCCGAGACCCTGCTGAGCAATATTGCCAAGCTGTTCCAACTAAGCGTTTCGCCGCAGCAGTTCGCCAGCGCTCTCAACGCGGCCACCGCCAAATGACCTCCCTCACTCGCCATCGGCCGCACCGTGGATCGCGTGCCTTCCTGCCCTGGCTGGCGATGCCGGCGCTGGTGGTCTTCGTCGGCTTCGCGGTGATCCCACTCGTCGGTGTCTTCGCTCTGAGCTTCACCACGTGGGACGGAATCGGCGCCATCCACCCGTCGGGGTTCACCAGCTGGCGTGCGGTGCTCACCGATCCAGGACTGCCGCACGCCCTCGGGGTGACGTTTCTCGTGATGACCGTGTCCTGGGCCGTCCAGACGCCGCTCAGTATTCTGCTCGGCACGCTCCTGGCGGGCCGCCAGCGCTACCGTGCGGTACTGGGGGTCGTGTACTTCGTCCCCCTCATGCTCAGCTCCGCGGCGATCGCGATCGCGTACAAGGCTCTGCTGGACCCCAACTTCGGGCTCGGTGCCGGGCTGAGGATCCCGGTGCTCAGCCAGGACTGGCTGGGGCGGCCCGGGTTGGCCTTCGGGGTCGTCGTCTTCATCGTCTCCTGGCAGTTCGTTCCGTTCCACTCCCTGATCTATCAGGGCGGTGTGCAGCAGATACCGAAGTCCCTCTACGAGGCGGCGCAGATGGACGGGGCAGGCCGGATCCGGCAGTTCTTCAGCATCACCCTGCCCCAGCTGAGATACACCATCATCACGTCGTCCACGCTGATGGTGGTCGGGTCACTGACCTTCTTCGACCTCATCTTCGTCCTGACCGAGGGCGGCCCCGGCGATGCCACTCGGGTCCTGGCGCTGGACATGTACAAGCGGGGGTTCCAGGCCAGTCTGATGGGGCCGGCCAGCGCCATCGCGGTCATCCTGGTCCTGGTGGGCCTGGCACTCGCCTTGCTGCTGCGCCGGCTCGGCGGCCGGGACGCCGGTGCGAGCCAACTCGAGGGGGCCTGACGTGACCGCCACGCCGACCGAGGCGCGACAACCGCGGAAGACCACCGGTCGCACAGGACGACCACGCTCCGGTCGGCGCAACTGGGCGGGCGGACTGGCCGGATGGATCTGGCTCGTCATCGTCGTCGTACCGCTGTACTGGACGCTGATCACCAGTCTCAAGACCCAGAGCCGCTACTATGCGACCAACCCGCTGGTGCCTTCGGCCGCCCCGACACTCGACAACTACCGGCTGGTCATCGAGTCCGACTTCCTCCGCTACTTCGTCAACAGCATCGTCGTCACCGCCGGCGCCGTCGCACCGGCAGTCGTGTTCTCCTTCATGGCCGCTTACGCGATCGTCCGCGGCTGGCACATGCGGAGTCTTCGTGCGATCAACAGGCTGTTCCTGTTGGGCCTTGCCATCCCGCTGCAGGCGACGGTGATCCCGGTCTACCTGATCATCATCAGACTGCATCTGTACGACAGTCTGCTGGCCCTGATCCTTCCGTCGATCGCTTTCGCCGTCCCCCTGTCCGTTCTGGTACTCGCCAACTTCATCCGCGACGTACCCAAGGAGCTGTTCGATTCGATGCGGGTCGACGGCGCCACCGAATGGACGACGCTGTGGCGACTCGCGGCACCGCTCACCCGCCCGGCCATCCTCACCGTGACCATCTTCAACGCGCTGACCATCTGGAACGGATTCCTGCTGCCCCTGATCCTCACCCAGAGCCCCGAACGCCGTACCCTGCCGCTGGCACTGTGGACCTTCCAGGGCCAGTACGGAGTCAACGTCCCTGCCATTCTCGCCGCCGTCGTCCTCACCACTCTGCCCCTCCTGGTGCTGTACGCGTTCGGCCGCCGCCAGCTGCTGAGCGGTCTGACCGCTGGATTCAGCCGCTGACTCCGCCCCCGGCGGCAGGTCTGCGGCCCGAGCCGTCCGAAGCCGGTGCCGGGGCCTGTGCGCAACCGCCCCGCCTCGAGCCCCACCCGCTCACCCGTTCGTCCGTCGCGCCCTGGCCAAGAGACTGAGGGGCGTGGAAGGAAAAGGAACGCCAACGTGACTGTAGAGAACATTGCCGGAGCCTCTCTCTGGAACGACCTCAGCCTTCCGGTCACCGCGAGAGTCGACGCCCTGATCGACGCGATGACCATCGAGGAGAAGACCGCACAGCTGTACGGAGTGTGGGTGGGTGCCTCCGATCAAGGCGGTGAAGTGGCCCCTCACCAGCACGACATGGAGGAGGCCGTCGACCTGGACGCACTCCTGCCCTCCGGACTGGGGCAGCTGACCCGTCCGTTCGGCACAGTCCCGGTCGACCCCGCCCTGGGCGCGCTCTCCCTGGCCCGCACACAGATGCGTATCGCCGCCACGAACCGGTTCGGCATACCGGCTCTCGCACACGACGAGTGTCTGGCCGGCTTCGCCGCCTGGGGGGCGACTGCCTACCCCGTTCCGCTTTCCTGGGGCGCCACCTTCGATCCCGACACGGTGCGGCGCATGGCCGCCGCCATCGGCCGCGACATGCGTTCCGTCGGCGTCCATCAGGGGCTCGCGCCCGTCCTGGACGTCGTGCGCGACGCCCGCTGGGGCCGGGTCGAGGAGACCATCGGCGAAGACCCCTACCTCGTCGGCACCATCGGGACGGCCTACGTGCAGGGCCTCGAGTCGGCCGGGGTCGCCGCCACCCTCAAGCACTTCGTCGGCTACTCGGCCTCCCGTGCCGGCCGTAACCTCGCGCCCGCCTCCATGGGCCCGCGTGAGCGCGCCGACGTTCTGCTGCCTCCCTTCGAGATGGCTCTCCGTGAAGGCCGGGCCCGGTCGGTGATGAACGCCTACACCGACACCGACGGCATGCCCTCCGCGGCCGACGAGGAACTGCTCACCGGGCTGCTGCGCGACACATGGGGCTTCGACGGCACCGTCGTCGCCGACTACTTCGCCATCGCCTTCCTGAAGACCCTCCATGGCATCGCAGCCGACTGGGCAGATGCCGCAGGCACGGCGCTGCGTGCGGGTATCGACGTCGAACTGCCCAACATCAAGACCTACGGGGCACCCCTGACCGAGGCCGTCGCGGACGGCCGCGTTCCGGAAGCGCTGGTCGACCGCGCTCTGCGCCGGACACTCACCCAGAAGGCGGTAATCGGCCTGCTCGACCCGGACTGGAATCCGCTGCCGGCCGCGCTCCACGGAGCAGATCTGAACGATCCGGCCGCCGTGCGCGGCCGGATCGACCTCGACGGTCCGGAGAACCGCGCGCTGGCACGCACGGTCGCCGAGAAGGCAGTGTTGCTGCTGAGCAACGACGGCATCCTGCCGCTCGGAAGGCCGCGCCGCGTAGCCCTGATCGGCCCCAACGCCGACGAGCCCGTCGCCGTCCTGGGGTGCTACTCCTTTCCCCAGCACATCGGCGTCCGCCATCCCGGGACTCCACTCGGCATCGAGCTGCCCACGCTGCGCGACACTCTCGCCCACGAGTTTCCCGACGCCGAGATCACGGTCGCCCCAGGCACCGGAATCGACGACGGAGATCTCTCCGGCATCCGCGAGGCCGCCCGGCTGGCACGCGAGTCCGACATCGCCCTAGTGGTTCTCGGCGACCGAGCAGGGCTCTTCGGACGGGGCACCAGCGGTGAGGGATGCGACGTCGCGACGCTGGCGCTGCCCGGCGTACAGCAGCAACTACTCGACACCCTGCTCGACCTGGAGACACCCGTGGTCACCGTGCTGCTCGCGGGACGGCCTTACGCCCTCGGCCGCGCCGTGGAGGAGTCCGCCGCGATCGTGCAGTCCTTCTTCCCGGGCGAGGAGGGCGCCCGAGCGATCGCCGGGGTGCTCAGCGGCCGTACCAATCCCTCCGCCCGCCTTCCGGTCAGTGTGCCGCGCGTACCGGGTTCCCAGCCGGCCACGTATCTAGGAGCGCGGCTCGCGCACGTCAGCGAGGTGTCCAGCAGCGACCCGACACCCGCATTCGCCTTCGGCCACGGTCTGTCCTACACGCGGTTCGACTGGACGGATCTGATCATCGTCGTCGAAGAGGCCCCGACGGACGGTGAGTTCGTCCTCACCTTCACCGTCCGCAACACAGGCGGTCGGTCCGGAACCGAGGTCGTCCAGATCTACCT
>Ga0247818_10003147_pt1 | contig 10657 bp, 7 predicted proteins | sample 13C_Glucose_Day1_FD_192424 | JGI IMG/M metagenome (GOLD analysis project Ga0247818, IMG submission 192424) | Soil microbial communities from agricultural site in Penn Yan, New York, United States - 13C_Glucose_Day1 | ecosystem: Environmental > Terrestrial > Soil > Agricultural land | place: USA...
TCGGCGACGAGTTCATCGGCGTGCTCAAGACCCTCAACACCCTCGGCCTGGACCGTACCGAGAAGGTGCGCGTCGGCGGGGTCGAGGTGTCCCCGCGCGATGTCGTCGCGGCCGTGCTGCCGGACCCTGCCACCATCGGTCCCCGCATGACCGGCAAGACCTGTGCCGGACTGTGGGTGACCGGAACGGGCAAGGACGGCCAGGCGCGGAGCACGTACCTCTACCACGTCGCCGACAACGAGGAGACGATGCGCGAGTACGGGGCCCAGTGCGTCGTCTGGCAGACCGCGGTGAACCCGGTCGTCGCGCTGGAGCTGCTCGCCTCCGGAGCCTGGAAGGGCAGCGGAGTGCTCGGTCCCGAGGCCTTCGACGCCGTGCCCTTCCTCGAGCTGTTGGCGGCCCCGAAGCCGGAGGGATACGGCTCTGCGTGGGGCCTGGAGGACCGTCCGGCGGCCTCCTCGGCCTCGGCCTAGGATCGGCCCTATGACGCGCTACGGCGCCCAGTTCGGGCCCGACATCACTTTCCTCGGCGTTCCCGCCTGTGACCTCGACGACCCGGAGACGTATGCCGGCGCCGACGTCGTGGTCCTCGGTGCGCCCTTCGACGGCGGCACCTCCCACCGGCCGGGAACCCGGTTCGGGCCGCAGGCGATCCGGATGACGGACTACCTGCCGCACGACGGCTCACGTCCCTCGCTGGCGCTGCGCAGCGATGGGCTCGTGGACCTCACGGTGGTGGACGCCGGCGACGTGGAGATGTACTCCGGGGACATCGAGGTGGCCCTTCCGGCGCTGGAAGCAGCGGTCGAGAAGGTCGCCCGGGCCGGCGCCATCCCGGTTGTCCTGGGCGGCGACCACTCCATCGCCTTCCCCGACGCCAAGGGCGTGGCCAATGTCCTCGGCCACGGTCGCGTCTCGATGATCCACTTCGACGCGCACGCCGACACTGGCGACATCGAGTTCGGATCGCTGTGGGGCCACGGTCAGCCGATGCGCCGGCTCATCGAGTCCGGCGCCCTGCGCGGTGACCGGTTCCTCCAGGTGGGTCTGCGCGGCTACTGGCCCCCGCCGGAGACGCTGGACTGGATGGCCGGCCAGCGCATGCGCTCGTTCGAGATGACCGAGATCGTGCACCGCGGGCTGCAGGAGTGCCTGTCCGAGGCCTTCACGATCGCCACCGACGAGTGCGACGGCGTCTTCCTGTCGGTGGACATCGACGTCTGCGACCCGGGCCACGCGCCTGGTACCGGGACCCCCGAACCGGGTGGGCTCAGCGCCCGCGAGCTGCTGGACTCGGTGCGCAGGATCTGCCTCGAGCTGCCCGTTGTCGGGATCGACGTCGTCGAGGTCAGCCCGCCCTACGACCATGCCGACATCACCGCTGCGCTCGCCAACCGCGTTGTCCTCGAGGCGCTCTCGGCCATCGCCCGCAAGCGGCGCGACGAGCGCGACGGAACCCGGTGGGACCCCGCGCAGCCGCTGCTCGCAGGCCGGGTGCCGGAGCCGGCGCAGCCGTTCGGCGGCGCACCCCATGGCCACGGCCACCACCACAGCACCGGGCTGTCGCACGACCACAGCGACACCTGGCCGCCCAAGGGCGGCGACCACACGGCATACCCCCACACCACTGAGACCGAGGAGAAGCCCTGATGGCCATCTCGCAGAAGGACCTGATCGCCTCCGTCCCCACGGGGCTGCTCATCGGCGGCTCGTGGCGGGACAGCTCGGACGGCGGCACGCTCAAGGTCGAGGACCCCGCCACCGGTGAGGTCCTCACCGAGGTCGCCGACGCCACGGTCGCCGACGGCAAGGCGGCGCTCGACGCCGCGGTCGCGGCGCAGCCCGACTGGGCGAAGGTGCCGCCGCGCGACCGCGGCGAGATCCTGCGCGCCGCCTTCGAGCGCATCACCGAGCGCGCGGACGAGTTCGCGATGCTCATGACCCTGGAGATGGGCAAGACCCTGGCGGAGTCCCGGGGTGAGGTGACCTACGGTGCCGAGTTCTTCCGCTGGTTCTCCGAGGAGGCGGTGCGCGTCCACGGCCGCTACTCGGTGGCCCCCAACGGTGCGACGCGCCTCATGACGATGAAGGCCCCGGTCGGCCCGACGCTGATGATCACCCCGTGGAACTTCCCGCTGGCGATGGGCACCCGCAAGATCGGCCCGGCGATCGCCGCCGGCTGCACGATGGTGGTCAAGCCCGCCAGCCAGACCCCGCTCTCGATGCTCGCGCTCGCCCAGCTGCTGCAGGAGTGCGGCCTGCCCGACGGCGTGCTCAACGTCGTCACGACGAGCCACACCGGCGACGTCATGGAGCCGCTCATCCGCGACCCGCGGCTGCGCAAGCTCACCTTCACCGGCTCCACGGAGGTGGGGCGCAAGCTGGTGGAGCAGTCGGCGGAGCAGCTCCTGCGGGTCTCGATGGAGCTCGGTGGCAACGCTCCGTTCATCGTGTTCGAGGACGCCGACCTCGACCGCGCCGTCGACGGCGCGATGCTCGCCAAGATGCGCAACATCGGCGAGGCGTGCACCGCCGCCAACCGGTTCTACGTCCACGAGAGCGTGAGCGAGGAGTTCGGCCGCCGGTTCGCCGAGCGCATGGGCGCGCTCACCGTCGGCAAGGGCACCGAGGACGGCGTCGACGTCGGCCCGCTCATCGACGCCAAGGCCCGTGACGGCGTCGCGGAGATGGTCGAGGACGCGCGCGCCAAGGGCGCCACGGTCGTGCTCGGCGGTGGCCCCGCGGAGGGTGCCGGCTACTTCTTCGAGCCCACCGTCGTCACCGGCGTGCCGAGGGACGCCCGCGTCATGAGGGAGGAGATCTTCGGGCCCGTCGCCCCGATCGCGTCCTTCTCGACCGAGGACGAGGTGCTCGAGCTGGCCAACGGCACCGAGTACGGGCTCGTGGCCTACGTGTTCACGAAGGACCTCTCCCGGATGATTCGGGTCAGCGAGGCGCTGGAGTTCGGCATGATGGGCTTCAACCAGGGGATCGTCTCCAACCCTGCCGCACCGTTCGGCGGGGTGAAGGCGTCGGGCTTCGGGCGCGAGGGCGGCTTCGAGGGCATCGAGGAGTATCTCGAGACCAAGTACGTCGGCATCGCCCCCTAGCTGGTGGCATCGCTCCCTGACTCGCAGAAGGGGGTCGCGATGGCTGGGCCGAGAGAGCGTCATCCTCTGTTCGCCACGCTGGGGCACACGACGGTGGCCCTCGTGCTGCTGACCATCGGCTACTACCTGGTGCCGCTGCGTCCGCCGTGGACCGACGCGTTCGACGCGGCCCGCCTCGCCCTCGCGCTCCTGGCGATGGTGGTGCTCGGGTTCTTCCTGCGGTGGGCCACGCGACGCAGCCGTGCCCGGCAGCGCCCGGAGTACTACCGCATCCAGCTGCTGCTGACCACGCTGTACGTCCTGGTTCTCGGTTTCGCGCTGTTGTACGCCATCACCGATGCCGCGGACCCGGCCTCGTTCGCCGGCATGGAAACGAGGACGGACTCGCTGTACTTCTCCGTCACCACGATGGCGACGGTCGGCTTCGGCGACGTCCATGCGGCGGGGACGGTCGCGCGGGTCATGGTGACGGTGCAGATGGTGTTCAACCTCATCTACCTCGGGACAGCGCTGCGGGTCCTCACGAGCCGCATCCTCCCGCAGGGGGGCTGACAGCACGCATGTCTCGCTGGGCGGGGCAGGGCAGGCTCTGAGTCCGGTTTCATGCTGTCTGGGGGTTCTTGGGCGGGTATGCCTGCCTCGCCCGGTATGGGTTCTTTGCACATCGGCCGTTTGGCCACGGATTCCCCACGGGTCTGCCGGTCGCGTCCGGGTGCGTGGTCGAATGCCGCCATGACAGCCACCGTGTCCGCCCCGGACCGCGCCGGCCTCGTCGCCGGGGGACAGGCAGAGTCAGGGCCAGAGGCCACCGACCCGCGCCTGAAGTCGCTCACCAGTGTCCTCGCGGACACCACCGAGAAGATCCAGCACGGCCACTCCGCGGGGGCTCGGGTGTGGCCGACCAGTTTCGACAGCCTCGACGCCGCGCTGGGGGGAGGGCTGCGTTCCGGCGAGCTCGTGCTCCTCGGGGGGCCGCAGGGCCTCGGCAAGACCACCATGGCGCTCCAGATGCTGCGGCGCGCCGTCTCCAGCGGCACCCAGTCGGCCATCTACTTCTCGTTCGAGCACGACGCCCACTCGGTGCTCGAGCGCCTCCTGGCCATCGAGGCGGGGGAGCTCGGGGGTCAGGACGCGCTGACGCTCAACACGATCCGGCAGGTCTTCGAGGCCCGCCACACCCGGGCCTCCTCCCTCGAGGAACAGTTCGCCAACACCAAGGGCGGTCCCGAGGCGCTGCGGGCCATCGAGCGGTACGCCCAGCGACTGCACATCCACACCTCCAGCGGCATGCACACCGGCATCGCGCAGATCCGCGCTGCGGTGGAGGCCGTCACCGAGGAGAGCGGCAAGCCGCCCTTCGTCCTCGTCGACTACCTGCAGAAGGTGCCGGTTCCGGGCTCGGCGATGGGGGAGGAGGAGCGCATCACGTACGTCGTGGAGCAGCTCAAGGACCTCGCCCTCAGCCTCGAGGTGCCCGTCCTGGCGATCGTCGCCGCGGAGAAGGCCAGCCTCGTCGCCGGCAAGCGGATGCGGGTCCACGACCTGCGCGGCTCGTCCGCCCTGGCCTACGAGGCCGACGTCGTGCTCATCCTCAACGACAAGTACGACGTCGTCGCCCGCCACCACCTCGTCTACCACCTCGACAACGCCGAGCGCTTCCGCCAGTGGGTCGTCCTCACGATCGAGAAGAACCGCAGCGGCATCGACAAGGTCGAGCTCGAGTTCATGAAGCGGTTCGAGCAGGGCCGGTTCGAGCGCGAGGGCCGCGTGGTGCAGGAGCAGCTCATCGAGGAGCGCATCTTCGTCGACTGAGGCCCAGCCCGTCGACGCCAGGGCCAGCCGCCGACCGGCGGCTGGCCCTGCGCCATGGTCGGGGGCAGTCACGGTCATGGGGGAGGATGGGGCTGTGACTTCTCCGCGCTCCGTCGCCATCCTCGGGTCCACGGGGTCGATCGGCACCCAGGCCCTGGACGTCATCTCCCGCAACCCCGAGCGGTTCGCCGTGGCCGCCCTCAGCGCCGGCGGCAACATCGACCTCCTCGCGCAGCAGGCCGTCGCCACGCGTGCGCCGCTCGTGGCGGTGGCCAGTGCCAGCCGCGAGGAGGTGACCACGGCCATCGGCGCGTATGCCGCGCAGGCCGGCCGCGCGGCATACCGGCCTGAGGTGGTGGTCGGGGACGACGCCGCGGTGGAGGCTGCGCGGGCCGGCGCCGACGTGGTCCTCAACGGGATCACCGGCTCGATCGGCCTGCGGCCGACCCTCGCGGCCCTGGAGTCCGGGGCGATCCTCGCGCTCGCCAACAAGGAGTCGCTCATTGTCGGCGGGCCGCTGGTCAAGGCGCTGGCCCGGCCGGGCCAGATCGTGCCCGTGGACTCCGAGCACTCGGCGATCGCCCAGAGCCTGCGCGGCGGGCGGGCGGAGGAGGTGCGCCGGCTCGTGGTCACGGCCAGCGGGGGTCCCTTCCGAGGGCGCTCGCGCGAGGAGCTGCGGTCCGTCACCCCTGACCAGGCCCTGGCGCACCCGAACTTCGCGATGGGGCGGGTGATCACGACCAACTCCGCAACGCTGGTGAACAAGGGGCTCGAGGTGATCGAGGCCCACCTGCTCTTCGACATCCCCTTCGAGCGCATCGACGTCGTGGTGCACCCGCAGCAGATGATCCACTCGATGGTGGAGTTCCACGACGGCTCCACCATCGCGCAGATGGGGCCGCCGCGGATGCTCGTGCCGATCGCCCTCGGCCTGTCCTGGCCCGAGCGGCTCCCGGACATCGACGTGCCGTGCGACTGGACGCAGGCGCAGTCCTGGGACTTCTCCCCGCTCGACGACGAGGCCTTCCCGGCCGTCCGCCTGGCCCGCCAGGTCGGAGCGGCCGGCGGCACCTACCCAGCTGTCTACAACGCGGCGAACGAGGTCGGCGTCGACGCGTTCCACGACGGCAAGATCGGCTTCCTCGACATCGTCGACACCGTCGCGCGGGTGGTCGACGAGCACCAGGGGAGCGAATCGGCGGCACTGAGCGTTGAGGGGGTGTTGCGGGCCGACGCCTGGGCCCGCTCTCGCGCACGGAAGGTGTTGGGTTTGCCGGACATGGACGCTGTCACTCGCGTCGCAGCCGACGCAGGGACCGCAGCCGACGCAGCGGCCGCAGCTGACGCGGGGGGCGCCCCATGATGTACCTCCTCGGCGTGCTCTTCGTCGCCTTCGGGATCGGTGCCTCGATCGCCCTGCACGAGATCGGTCACCTCGTCCCCGCCAAGCGCTTCGGCGTCAAGGTGACCCAGTACATGGTCGGGTTCGGCCCCACCCTGTGGTCGCGTCACCGCGGCGAGACCGAGTACGGCGTCAAGGCCATCCCCCTCGGCGGCTACATCCGGATGATCGGCATGTTCCCGCCGCGGCCGGGCGACGACCCGGGCACGCTGCGTGTGTCGAGCACCGGACGGTTCTCCCAGCTCATGGACGAGGCGCGCCAGGCCAGCCTCGAGGAGGTCCGGCCGGGCGACGAGCGCCGCGTCTTCTACAGGCTGTCCGTGCCCAAGAAGCTGACCGTGATGCTCGGCGGGCCGGTCATGAACCTGCTCATCGCCACGGTGCTCTTCGGAGGCATCTTCACCCTCTACGGCCTGCCCCAGCTGACCACCAAGCTCTCCAGCGTCAGTGAGTGCGTCGACGTCAAGCAGGCCGGGCAGAGCACAGCCGCAGAGTGCACCCCGGACATGCCGGTGGCGCCGGCGAACGCCGCGGGGCTGCGGCCCGGTGACGTCCTCACGTCGGTCGCGGGGACCCCGGTGTCCACCTGGGACGACGTGCGGGTCGCGATCCGCAGCAACCTCGACAAGCCGATGACGATCGAGCTCGAGCGCGACGGCCAGCCGGTCACCGTGCAGGCCAAGCCGATGGTCCTCGACCTGCCCGTCTACGACGACCAAGGCCGCCCCCAGACCGATGAGGCCGGCAAGGTCGTCACCGAACGGGCCGGCTTCCTCGGCACGACCGGCACCCCTGAGGTCGTGCCGCAGCCGGCCACCGCCGTGCCTGGCCTGATCTGGGAGCAGATCTCACGCACGGCCGGCGTCGTCCTGCGCATTCCCGAGAAGATGGTGGGGGTCGCCGAGGCGGCGTTCGGCTCGGGTGAGCGCGACCCCGAGGGCCCGATCTCGGTCGTAGGTGTGGGCCGGGTCGCCGGCGAGGTGGCCAACGCCGACACCAACGGCGTCGACGGGGGCACGATGGCCAAGTTCGTCACCCTCGTCGGCCTCATCGCCTCGCTCAACCTGGCGCTGTTCGTCTTCAACCTCATCCCGCTGCTGCCTCTCGACGGCGGTCACGTGGCCGGCGCGCTCTGGGAGGGCCTGAAGCGGCAGTCCGCCCGCCTGCTGAACCGCCCCGATCCCGGCTACGTGGACGTCGCGAAGGCCCTGCCCGTGGCGTATGCCGTGTCCTCGGTCCTCATCGTCATGTCGGTCCTGCTCATCTACGCCGACATCGTCAAACCCATCCGCCTCGGCGGCTGACCCCGCCCGCGGTTTCGCGCCGCGCGCCGTGGTTCTACGCCGCACGTCGCCGGCGTGCGGAGCTCGGCGGGTGCGGACAGCCGCTCCACCCTCGTGGGGGATACTTCCTTCATGACCGTCTCGCTTGGCATGCCCTCTGCCCCTGCCCCCGTGCTGGCTCCGCGGCGCAAGACACGGAAGATCAAGGTCGGCAAGGTGGAGGTCGGCGGCGACGCCCCCATCTCCGTGCAGTCGATGTGCACGACCCCCACCACCGACATCAACGCGACCCTGCAGCAGATCGCGGAGCTCACCGCGTCCGGCTGCGACATCGTCCGCGTGGCCTGCCCGAGCCAGGACGACGCCGACGCCCTGCCGGCCATTGCCAGGAAGTCGCAGATCCCGGTCATCGCCGACATCCACTTCCAGCCGAAGTACGTCTACGCCGCCATCGAGGCCGGCTGTGCCGCGGTGCGCGTCAACCCGGGCAACATCCGCCAGTTCGACGACCAGGTGAAGCAGATCGCCAAGGAGGCCAAGGACGCCGGCGTCTCCATCCGCATCGGCGTCAACGCCGGGTCACTCGACAAGCGGCTGCTGGAGAAGTACGGCAAGCCCACCGCCGAGGCTCTGGTGGAGTCGGCGGTGTGGGAGGCCAGCCTGTTCGAGGAGCACGACTTCCACGACTTCAAGATCTCGGTGAAGCACAACGACCCGGTGGTCATGGTGCGCGCCTACGAGATGCTCTCCGAGCGTGGTGACTGGCCGCTGCACCTCGGCGTCACCGAGGCCGGGCCGGCGTTCCAGGGCACGATCAAGTCAGCCACCGCGTTCGGTGCGCTGCTGTCCAAGGGCATCGGCGACACCATCCGGGTCTCGCTCTCGGCCCCTCCCGTGGAGGAGGTCAAGGTCGGCAACCAGATCCTGCAGTCGCTCAACCTCAAGCCGCGCAAGCTGGAGATCGTGTCCTGCCCGTCGTGCGGCCGCGCCCAGGTGGACGTCTACAAGCTCGCCGACGAGGTGACCGCCGGCCTCGAGGGCATGGAGGTCCCGCTGCGCGTCGCCGTCATGGGCTGCGTCGTCAACGGTCCTGGAGAGGCGCGGGAGGCTGACCTCGGCGTGGCCTCCGGCAACGGCAAGGGCCAGATCTTCGTCAAGGGCGAGGTCATCAAGACGGTCCCCGAGTCGCAGATCGTCGAGACGCTGATCGAGGAGGCCATGCGCATCGCGGAGGAGATGGGCGAGCCCGTCGACGGCGACGGCGCTGGGGCCCCCACCGTCACGGTCGGCTGACCAGGCCGGCACCCAGCGTCAGCGTGAGCTGACCACTGCTGGCACGCCGCGGGCGCCGGCGGGGACGCGGCCGACACGCGACCGACACACGGCTGACTGTTTGCAGCGGCATCCCCGGGCTGACGGTGGTGTGAGCACGCAGCACGGGAGGCCGTGGGACCATCGGCCCTTGGGTGCCGTCCTCGCGCGGGCAGACGCTGGGGGCATGACTGAGCGCAGCGAACCCGCGGTGATCGCCCCCAGCGCCGACGGCGGCGGCCTGGTGGCCTGGCTGGAGAACCTGTCCAAGGACGACGTTCCCCGTGCGGGCGGCAAGGGCGCCAACCTCGGCGAGCTCACCCGCGCCGGCCTGCCGGTGCCACCCGGGTTCGTGGTCACGGCCGACGCCTACCTGCGGGCCATGGAGGCCGGCGGCGTCCGGGCGGGGCTGCTCGACGAGCTGGCCGCCGCCGACGTGGACGACCCCTCCACGCTGTCGCGCGCCGCGACGCGCCTGCAGGACCTCGTCCGCTCGGCGGGGATGACCGACGACCTGCGTCGTGCGGTCCGCGACGCGTATACGCGGCTGGGCGAGCCTCCTGTCGCGGTCCGATCCTCGGCGACCGCCGAGGACTCGGCGTCGACGTCGTTCGCGGGCATGAATGCGACCTTCACGAACGTACGGGGCGCGGACGAGCTCGCCCAGCGGATTGTCGACTGCTGGGCCTCCCTGTGGAGTCCGCGCGTCGTTGCCTACCGCGCCACGCACAGGCTGGCCGGCGAGCCGGCGATCGCGGTCGTCGTCCAGGACATGGTCGACTCGACCGCGTCGGGGGTCATGTTCACGGCCGACCCGGCAACAGGCGACCGCGACAGCCTGGTCATCGAGGCGGCGTTCGGCCTCGGCGAGGTCGTCGTGGGAGGGCAGGTCGAGCCTGACACGTATGTGGTGTCCAAGGAAGGCCCACGCATCACGCACGTCCACCTCGGTGCGAAGGCTGAGAAGATCGTCCGCGGGCCGGACGGGCACGACCAGAGGGTTGCGGTGCCCTCGCAGGAGCAGGCCCGACGGGTGCTCGACGACGACAAGCTGCTGGCGCTGGCACGGATGGCGATGGAGATCGAGCGGCACTACGGAACCCCCCAAGACGTCGAGTTCGCTCTGGAGGGGGAGCACACCTGGATCGTGCAGTCCCGGCCGATCACCACCCTCGGGGACCAGCCCGGGGCGGCTGGGCCGGGCGGTGGAGCCGGCGCTGAGGGGGAGGTGCCGGGCTCCGTCCTCGTCAGCGGCCTGGCTGCCGCCCCTGGCGTGGCCTCCGGGCCGGTCCGCATCCTGCGGAGTCCCGCAGACGGCCCCAGCCTCGTGGCGGGAGAGGTGCTCGTGGCGTCGATGACCAACCCCGACTGGGTGCCCACCATGCGACGGGCCTCCGCCCTCGTCACCGACCGTGGCGGGGTGACCTGTCACGCGGCGATCGTCGGTCGCGAGCTCCACCTGCCGACCGTCGTGGCGACGCGCACCGCCACCACGGTCCTGCGCGACGGCGAGTTGGTCACGGTCGACGGAGCCAGGGGAACGGTTCGCGCAGGACGGGTGTCTCCCTCGCCCTCCACGGCGACCGCCGCCACCGCCGCGAGCACCGGGCCCGCCGTCTCGCCGGGCGCGCCGACCCTGGTGCCTGCCCCCGAGACGACGGGGACGCTGCTCTACGTCAACCTGGCCATCGCGGACCATGCCGAGGAGGTCGCAGCCCTCCCGGTCGACGGCGTCGGTC
>Ga0247818_10003148_pt1 | contig 10655 bp, 2 predicted proteins | sample 13C_Glucose_Day1_FD_192424 | JGI IMG/M metagenome (GOLD analysis project Ga0247818, IMG submission 192424) | Soil microbial communities from agricultural site in Penn Yan, New York, United States - 13C_Glucose_Day1 | ecosystem: Environmental > Terrestrial > Soil > Agricultural land | place: USA...
AATGTGCGCGGCCATTCCAGCGGCAGTCATGCGGTTCTGGATCTTTCGCTGGACAGCCAGCAGTTTCCGCTTGTCCGTGGTTTCGGCGAGGCATCGTTCGGCCTGTTGCGCTGCTTCGAGGGCCAGCAGCACAAAGCCGGCGCGCAGCGCCTTGTCGCTGATTCGGACGAGTTCGGCGTCGTCAGCCTGGAGCACGGCGAGCGCATAGTCGTGCAGCATGCCTGCCTCCCGACCCTCAACCGCCAGGCTGCTGAGGGCCAGGCCGTCCGCGGCCGCCGTGTCCCCGCGGCGCACGGCCAGCCGCCTGATGTCCGTCTCGATCCCCCGCAAACCCTGCCTCTTGGCTTCCTCCGCCAGGCCGGCGAGCCTTTTGCTGACCTCGGCGACGCCGCCCGGCGCACCGCCGGCCGCGGTCGAGTACGCTTCGGCCAGGAGCGGGAGCGCCCCCTGCCCGCGGTACCGGGACAGCCGGAAAGCGGCCGCATGCTCCTCGGCCTCCCGCTCGTGGCCGACCACGGACGCGGCGTAGGCCGCGACGGAGTGGGCGAAGGGCAGCAATTCCCAGGGATCGGCAATCGTGAGGTCCTCGACGCCGAGAACGAGTTCGGCAATTCCCTCGGGCATGCGCCCCTGACGGACACGGGCCAGGCCCCGCATCAGGTGCAGGATACCGCCGCTGAGCAGCAGCCGCGAGGGATAGTCAGCCTCGTACTCGTCGAGGGCTTCAGCCAGGGCTTCCCATTCCCCGGCCCAGTTCAGGCTCAGGCTGTAGCGGACCAGGAGGTCTTCATACACCAGGGGCAACGCCAGGCTGGCGCTTTGCGCTCCCTGCCAGGCTTCGCGGGCCAGCCCAAGGCCGTCCACCATGCGGCCTTTGGCGCAGAGCAGTTCGGCGAGCAGCGATTCGGCCGGGATTCTGATCTCCTGCCGCTCGCCGGCGGCCACAACCAGCCGGCTCAGCCCGCCCTCGCGGTCCTCCTGGCCACCGTTGGAACGGCCGCCGTTCAGCCGGCCGCCGGCGTACCCCGCAGCGAGGGCAACCGCGGCCAGATCCAGCCACGATGGCCCCGCCCCGGCGTCGCTGCGGAAGACCCGTTGGCCGCTGGCCGGCCCCCCGGGGCCGGCAGCGGGACCACGGCTGAGGTCCGGTGGAGCGCCGGTCACCGGCGCCGCTGTTCGTCCCGTCAGCCGGGCGGACAGCAGGGCCGCCAGATAGCGGGAGTGTTGGTTCGGCGTGGGTTCCGCGAGCTGCAGGAATTTTGCGGACTGCTGTTGGTCGCCCAGCAGGTACCGCGCGTAGGCCATCTGCAACCGGGCCTCGGGCAGCTTCGCGTCGTCGGAAATTGCCTCCGCGGTCCGCAACGCGGCCCGCGCGTCGAGGGCAACGTTGGCGGAGCAGGCCGCTTTGAGGAGCTCGTCCGGCGGCACCGCGGCTCCGCAGTCCAGCGCCCACCGCACCCGGTTCAGGAAGGCGTCCGGGGGCACTGACCCTCCCGGGGGAAGCGAGACGAAGCTGGCGCGCAATCCGGCGCTTTTTCCTGCCGGAACCCAGCGCCGGATGATCTCTCCGATCAGGGGACTCGCGGGACGGACCGTCCGGTCGGCGCCCCTGGACACACTGATGATCCCCGCCCTTTCCAGGGCGTCGACGGCCTTCGGGCCGCCGAACCCCAACAGCTGGCCCAGCGGCAGCGGTCCCGCCAGCGCCACGATCGCGGCGGCTGTCCGTTCCTCGGGTGACATCGACCGGAGTTCGTGGCCGATCAGGTCAGCGACGGGAATATCGGCCAGGCCGGGAGATGAGATGAGGAACCAGATGCCGTGCCGCAGTGCCAGGGCGCCCGTGTTCCGGGCGTGTTCGATCAGGGACAGCAGCATGAACGGGTTTCCGGCGGAAGCATCGGCGAACAGCGCGCTGGCCCAGGGCGAGACGTCGGCCCGGAGCACCTGCTCGCAGAGCTGGTGCACCTCGGTCCGGGTGAGCGGCTCCAGGTCAAACTTCGCCACGATCCCGTCGTCCCAGAGCGCAAGGAATTCCTCGGGGATCAACAATCCCGGCCGGCACGTGGCCAGGACACTGGCAGCGCCCGTGGCCACAGCCTGCGCGACAAGCTGAGTCGTCCCGCGGTCAAGGCATTGGGCGTCATCGATCACGAAGAGCGGCTTGCTGGGCTGGGACTTGATGCTGTCTGTCACGGCCTTGACGACGGCGGCGAAGGAATCCAGGTCGTGGGCCGGCAGCTCGCCCAGGTAGGGCGCGAGCGCACCGAAGGGCACGGCAGACAGCGCCGGGGTTGCTGCGAGCCGGATCACGGCGGTGTGGGGCCGGAGTTCCCGGATGACGGCGCGGGAGACGGCGGTCTTCCCGGTGCCCGGGTTGCCGACGATAAGGGCACCGGAGGTCCCGCCGTCGCGCAGGCATCTGACGATGTCCTTGACGACGCCGGACCGGCCGACCAGGGTGGCGGACTCAGTCAGGCTTTCCACCCGGGACCCTCCCTGCGACAGCACTGCGGCTCCCGGTCGGCCCGGAGACGGGGGCGCCCGCACCGACCGGAGGGATGGGCGCCGGTCGGGTTAGCCCAGGCGGGCGTGTTCCACGGGTCCGGAGATGACATCTTTGAGTTCCGACCTGCTCGCGACGTGGAGTTTCGCATACACCTGGTAAAGGTGCCCCTCAACCGTGCGGACAGAAACGTGCATCTCATCAGCGATTTTCCGGTTGGACGTACCCGCGGCCGCCCGGACCGCCACCTCCGATTCCCGGGCTGTCAACGTGGACGTCAGCAGCGAGAGCACGCCGTTCCGGGGGTTGCCGAACCGGTCCTCCAGGGACTGCTGCGTGCGCTGGGCCATCCGGAGCGAGATGCGGTTCCCGGCGTCGTTGGCACAGCTGACCGCCTTCCTGGTCACATCCCTGGCGAAGACCGCATGGCCTGCCGCATCGGCGTCCTTGGACGTTGCGAGCAATTCCTCGCTGTCGGCATCCGCCAGCCCCTCCGCAAGCCGCGAACACAGGCTGGCGAAGTGCCCTGTGACCTGGTCCGCCAGATCACTGAGTTTCTGGCTGGTCTGACGGTCTCCCAACCGGGCTACCGCCGAGAGGAACTGCAGGGCCGTGGCAAGCGCCGACGCCTCGGTGTCAAGATCAGCTTCCAGCTTCAACGCGCGGAGGGCCTCGGTCTTCTGCCCGATTTCCGCCTTGGCGGACAGCTCAAAGTACCGCGAGATGCGGTTCACCAGCCACGTGGCGCGGGGCTGCTGTTCCTCGACTTCCACCAGGAGGGCGGCCGCCTTTTCCTCATCGCCCTGGAGCGCGAACGCATACGCACACGCGGCGGTCGCGAGTCCGGCCACAGCGTCCGGGTCGTGCACGCTGAGTTGCCGGACACCGGACTGCAGCCGCTGGGTTGCCCCCGTGAGGTGACCACGGTGGAGGTCCACGATCCCCTGGCCGATCTCGAACATGCCGCCCAGCCTGGCTTGCTGGTCCCAGGACTCCGAGGTTTCGGCGAGGAAGTCTGCTGCCTCCCGGAACTTCGCGGACAACAGCAGCAGCAGGAGGAACCGTCCGCGGATTTCCCGGATCGACGCGTCGGACAGGTCGAGGGTGCCGGCGGCAAGAATGACCTGCCGGCCGAGCCCTACGGCGCCCAGGACGTCGCCGGTGACTGCTTTCGCCTCGCAGAGCAGGCTCGCGGCGATGATTTTTGCTTCGCTGCCGAGGTCGGTGGAATCCGCGTCCTCGAACATTTGCAGGACATCGCCATACCGGCCTTCGGAGGCGGCCAGTTCGGCGTAGGCCAGCCGCACGCGCTCAGCCACCGAACCCGGCGCCGCCACGGCGTCCCCGGAGACCGTGAGCCGCAGTTCTATCTCCTGCAGCCTGGCCAGTGCGTTGGCCGGAGCGGCCGGGCTGCGCCTGTCCAGTTCAGCCCACAGCAGCTGCAGGGAGGCCCACTCCTCCAGAATCAGTCCGTCACCGGCCCGCTGTTCAACATCAGCCAGGGTGCGGCGGGCGGCGTCGTCGTTGTGCAGGGCGATGAACGCCCGGGCGGATTCGACGGCCACTTCCGGCAGCGCCTCCCCGCCCGCGATTTCCCGGGCAAACCTCAGGGCCGCCTGCGGGTCGGATGCCTTGTTCGCGAGGCGGGCCGCCGCCAGGGCCAGCCTGGGGTCAACCTCTTCCCCGCAGTCCAGAGCCCACGCGACCGCTGTGGACCCCGTGAACTTGTCGAGGTCCTGGTCCTGGAGCACCGCTCCCAGCCGGCGGCGGAGCTCCGCGCTGCGCCCCGGCGGCACCACGCTGGCGACGATTCCGGCCGTGACCGGGTTGGCGATGCTCACCATGGGCGGGTGGTCATGGCTGACGCGGATCAGCGCCCGCTCCTGCAGCGTGTCGATGTCCTGCGCCCGGGACACGCTCATCAGGGTCTGCAGCGGCAAGGCACCGGCGAGGGACAAGAGCTCGAACACATCGCGCTGCCCGGGGCTGAGCCGGTTCAGGCGTGCCTTGAGCACATCCCGGATTTCACCGGCCAGGGCCACCGGCTTGTCCCCCAGAACCCAGGAATCCTCGTGGCGGACAATGGTTCCCAGCTTGATCTGCTCGCGTGCCAGGGAGTGCAGGAAGAGCGCGTTGCCGCCGCTGGCGTTCCAGAGGGCGCGTGCCGCGGTGTGGGAGAAGTGCCCGCCGTACTCCTGGGCCAGGCTGTCGGCCGTTTCGTGGAAATCGAAGGGGCCAAGGTCAACCCGGCGCAGCAGATCGTCCTTCCAGAGCCCCATGATGTCGCTGCCGAGATTGGGCAGGTCCACGCACGCTGCGAGCAGCAGGACGTGCCCGCCGGCGCAGAGCTGGGCCACCATCATGGTGGAAAGCTCATCGAGGTCATGGGCGTTGTCGACAAAGAGCACGACACTGCGCCCCTGGGCCCGGGTGTGAAGGAGCTGGGTCAATCCCCGGAGCACCATCAGCGGGTGCTCAAGGTGGGAGGCATCGAGTTCGTTGAGCAGCACGCTCAAGGCACCGTACGGGAGTTTGGAGGAAATGGAGCTGCCCCGGACCTGGACTACCAGGTATTCGTCCCCCAGCTGTTCGAGGGCCCGCTGGGCAATAAAGGACTTTCCTGCCCCGTGTTCCCCCACTATCACTGCCCCGCAACCCGATCCCGATGTCAGCGCCGCCACGACGTCTTCAACGGTCTTGTGCCGTGTGTAGTGTTTCTCGGGCCGCCCCTTCCCCGGACGTTGGACGGCTGACATCACATCTGTTCTGCCGCTGCCCGCAGGCAGGCCGGCTTCTTGCTGAAACATGAGAGAGACCTTCGCAATCAAAGTTATGACTACCGATAGGTCCAACTTATTGACAGCAGGAAATTTGCGGATGCGTAAGTGCTACTCGATTACGAACGCGGGGGCGGAGCCTGGGCTACGTGGTTGTACTCAGGATCTGCGGGCCGGAAAGTGTTCCAAACCAAGTAGTCGGCCGCGTGGCGCACGCCGGGTGAAGCAGTGTCCTCTGCCCTGCGGGGTCCGTGCGGCCGAAGGCCTGCAGGGAAGCCGCGCACGTGGTCCGTACCGTCACAGTTCTGGCACGGCCGCCCGTCTTGCGGGCGGCCGAGCCAGAACCGGGGCCACTGAAAACTTAGGGAGCCGACGGCGGCTGGGGGGAGGAACCTCGGTCTCAGAAGGTTCCGACGCCGTCGGCTCCGTCAAAGGGGTTCACGCACTGGGCGGGAACCATTTCGGGAGACCAGTTGGAGCGGTTTAGTATCTGTTGCACCAGTGCGGGCCATCGTTCCCCACGCCGGCGATCCTGGCAGCTTCATCGGACTGCCCGGGCCGCTTTCGCGTTGATGGATCCACGTTCAAAGTCCTTCGTCAGGTGGTTTTCGGGTGGTTCCTGGTGCCTGACTACAATCTAGCGAACCGGACGCCAACCGCGCACCGGTAGTCCGTACTCGAATTCGTGGCGGGTTCGGATCGAACCTGTGGTCAAGGGTACTTGTCACGGCGGCCGGCCCGTGACGCTTGGGCAGTCCGGCTACGCGTTCCCTGTACCCGGGCGGCCCAATGCCTACTTGCCGGCCCCCCGCAGCTACGCACCCCCGGAGCGGCAAAGGAAGTGATGCCGGAGAGGGCCGGGCCGCTAGGACGGGGAAACCCCCGGCAGCTGGTCCCTGCCCTTGACGTTGAGCTTGGCATAGCTGCGGTAAAGGTGGCCTTCGACCGTTCGTATGGATACCTGCAGCTCGGCGGCTATCTGGCGGTCGCTCAGGCCGCGCACCGCCAGTGCCACGATGTCGCGCTCCCGGCGCGTCAGCAGGCCAAGGGCGTCCGCTTCGGCTTCCTGTTCCTGGCCGGCGACGCTGTCCGCCCTGTCCAGGCACCGCTTCCGTTGCGACGTCGCCATGCGTTCCCGCAGGGTGTCGCCGGCTGCCCGGTACCCGGCCGCCGCGGCATCGTAGGCGAGCGCCGCGAAGCCCCACAGCTCGGCGTCTTCGCAGCCCTTGCCCGCCTCCAGATAGTCTGCGGCCACGTCGGTGGCCACCGCCGCCGCATAGTGGCAGACCGCGGCGGCCCTGCGGCCTTCCAGTTCGGGTTGAAGTTCAAGCAGCCGGGTGGCGGCGGACCGGTCTCCCAGCGCCAGGCAGAAAGCCAGCGCGTCGAACTCCAGTCCGGCCGTGGAATCGTCACCGTGAGGCCGGCCCAGCGCCCGCAACTCGTCGACGGCGCCCGGGTGGTTGCCCAGCCGGGCCTTTCCGTAGGTGACTGCCATTTGCGAGAGGACGCGCAGGTAGCGTGACACCGCCCGCGGGGCGGCTTCGTAGTCCGCCAGCAACGCTGCGGCCCTGTCCTTGGCGCCGACTTCGGCGGCGGCCGCGAAAGCCATCGAGGAGGTCAGGGCGAAGAGCTGCTGGGGATCCGCGAGCCGCAGTGATTCCAGGGCCGCGCTGAGCGTGTCCAGCGCCTGGGCGGCCTTGCCCTGGTACAGCAGGATGATGCCGTGCGCGGCGTGGACTCCGCCGCCGAACGAGATGAGGTTGGGTCCAGGTCCGGCGGCCACACCGGCCAGAAGGTTTTCGGCGGCTTCCCAGTCGCCTCCGTGGATCACGGCCGCTGCCGCCCGCGCCACGAGGAATTCGGCGAGGAAATAGAGTTCGTCGTGTCCGGAGCCCGCAGCTTCCAGGGCCTCGGAGACCGCCGCGAACGACTGCACCGCTTTGCCCTGCACCAGGAGCCGTTCGGATGTCAGCGCCAGCCGGAACGCCGCCTCCAGGTCGTTGGCCGGCGGCGGCTGCGTCCCTGCCTCCGCATCGGCGTCCGTGCCGGCGCTGGCCGGGTACTCCCCCGCCAGCGCGAACACCATCGCACGAATGGTCGCATAGCGTTCGCGGGTTGCTGCCAGGATGCCTTCCGCATCGTCAGGGTTGTCCCGGGCCAGTTGCTCCCCTGCCTCCAGGAGGGCTCCGGCGCGGTCCATGATGTCGGCCGGCGCATGGCCGAGGGCGGCCTGCACCGCCGCCCACATCATGGTTCCCGTGAGGAGGACAGCGACGCTGAGTCCCTTCGCGAAGTCGGGCTCCAGGATGTCCCTGGCGGACGCGTAGTCCGAGGTGTTGAAGAAGGTCCGCGCCATCACGGCCCGGGCGGCCACCTGCAATTCGGGGTCCTTGACCAGGACGGCGGCTTTGCGTGCCAGTTCATCCTCGTGGAGCCGGCTGGCCAGGACGGCTGCCCGCAGCAGCTGCCGGTCCTCGACTTCCGCCCCGCATTCAATCGACCAGCTCACCTGCCGCAGCAGGCCTTCTGCCGACGTCGGTTCGTTGTCCATGAGCCGCAGCAGGCTTTGCCGCAACTGAAGGCTGCGGGCCGGCGAAATGAGGTTGCGCAGCGTGTCGCCGTAAATGGAGTGCCAGAGCCGCAGTTGCGGGTGTGGTGCCGGCGTAACGCGGATCATCTCGTGTTCGATGAGGGCGGCCACCGGGTCTTCACCCACCGTGGCCTCAATCAAGTCGCGGGACACCGGCTCGGCCAGGGCTACGAGGTTCAGCGCCTGGCGTTCCTGCGGGGAACGCCGGAGCAGCTGCCGGCGCACGACGTCAGTCAGGCGGTCACCGTGGCTTTTGAGCGGACGGGCGAGCAACCACACCCCATTGCGTTGCAGCAGCGTCCCGTCGCCCTTCGCGTCGTCAATAAGGCCGGTGAGCAGCAGCGGGTTGCCCTCGGAAGCCTCCCAGAGTATTTCGGCGACGCTTGGCAGGATCTGCGGACCCAGCGCTGCTTCGAGGATGTCGTTGGTCTGCTGCTGGGTCAGGGGGCGCAGGTCGAGGCGTTCCGCTATGCCCTCAAACCACAGCTGCAGCAGCGGTTCCGGCAGGCCGGGCCGGGTGGCCGAGGCCACGAGCAGTTTCGCCCAGCCGGCAGCGGCGAGCTCCACCAGGATGCCGGCGGTCGCCTCGTCAAGGTCCTGGGCGTCGTCCACGACCAGCAGCAGGGGCCGCTGGGAGGCGCGGCGCTCCTCTTCCAGCCGTGACCAGAAGGTCCTGAGCACCGCCAGTTGCGACGTGGCCTCCTGTACGGGCAGCCCGACAATAAAAGGACCCAGCACGCCGTACGGCACATTCGAAAGCGAAGGGCTGCCGTGGATGCGGACGGGCGTCACGGCTGTCTGCAGTTCCGCCACCACGGCGTCCAGGAGCGTGGACTTACCGATGCCGCTGTCGCCGAGCAGCAGGACCGCAACGTGCGTGCTCCCTTGGATGGCCTCCACCGCCGAACGCAGGTCCTCCGTCCGCCCGGTCAGGGCTCTGGGTACTTCCGTCGCCTCGGGGGCGGCTGCGCGGTTCCTAGATGAGTCCAAGCAGATCACTTCGCGACGAAACTCCCAGCTTGGTGAACACCTGGTAGAGGTGGCCTTCCACGGTGCGCACGGAAATGCCGATGGCCAGGGCGATGTCCTTGTTGGAGACCCCGTTGCCGGCGAGGGTGGCAATCTGCCGCTCCCTGTCGGTGAGCAGCGGCCCCTTGTTCCGGGGGATGATGGGCAGCGCCGGCAAGGATCCCGCGAGGCTCTCCAGGATGGCGTGGGCGGCGCTGGCTTTTCCGCTCAGCCCGGCTGCCTTGGCGAAGTCGAACGCGAGGGCGGCGCATCTGGCCTGGACTGCGTCGAGTTCCAGCGCCGCGGCCTGCGCGGCGGCCTCCAGCATGACGGCGGCGTCCTTCTTGCGGCTGCCTACCGCAATGGTCCGGGACAGCTCCGCGAGCGGCCCCTGCCGCAGCCCCGCAATCTCCTCCAGGAACTGGAAATCCTTGGTGGTGCCGTTGACCGTCGCGCCGAGCATGAAGATGCCGGCCAGGGTGTACCGCCCGGCCCGGTAATGTTCCTCGGCCGCGTGGACCAGCCGGTCCTTGGCCTCCGGATCACCCAGCCAGCGCGAGGCCATGTCCATGCAGAAGTCCGCGGAGCTTCGGACCGCGAAGCGGGCCGGGCCGTCCGCCGACCGTGCCCGGTCCAGGTAGACGGTGGCCTGGATCGAGTTCCCGGTCTGGGCGTAGGCGAAGGCAGTGGCTGCGTAGGCCTGCCGCAGCGAGTGCAGGCTGGCCCGGACTTCGAGCTGCGCGATCGCGGCCAGGAGCGGGTCCAGGGCCATGTATCCGCGGCCGGCGTAAACGTAGGCCAGGCCGACGGCCAGGTCGGTGGGCGCGCTGCCGGAATGCAGCCCGTGGCCGGCCCGGCCGCTGGCGTCCTTGAGCATGTCGATGCTCTGGCGCCAGTGTCCGGACAGCAGCAGTACGTTGAAGGACCGCCACGCGAAGTTTTCCCGGATCCGGGGAATGTTGGACCATTCCCCCAGCTGGCCGCCGATCTCCCGCATCAGTTTGCGCGCATCGACCTCCTTGCCGGTCATGCAGAGGGCTTCCATCAGGATGATGGCGGACCTGAGCCGGTGCACCGGATCGACGTCGTCCACATCCGGGGAGGCCGCGGCACTGAGCCGGTCCATCATGGGCGCGTAGTCCCCGACAAAGGAGAGGTAGTTGAATTCGCAGAGATCCAGGCAGAGGCCGGCACGGGTCAGCGCTTGCGGTGACCCTGCCGGCAGTTCCCCGGCGGGCCCATGGAGGCGCGACCGGGCCTGCCGGAGCAGCTCAGGGACCTCACCGGTCCGGCCCGGGAGCCAGGACATGCAGTCTGCCTTCGCGGCAACCAGTTCCGCGTAGGACTCCGCGCCGAGGGCGCCGAGCTGGGCTTCGGACACATCGTCCAGGGCCGCCATGGCCTGCAGCGGAAGCCCCAGCTGAAGGTAGGCGGCGGACTTCTGCAGCTGGCCCTCGGTCCATTCCGGATCCGTCGGGCTCAGGCTGCCAGCGCATTTGAGCGCGAACTTCGGGTCAAAGAGTTTGACGGCGGCCCCCGCAGCCGCCACGGCGTGGGCGGGCGCCAGGGGCGCATCGCAGTCGTGCGTCCAGGCCGCATAGGCCAGGAGGTCCTCCACGGTCAGCTCGTTGAGTTCGTCCTGCTGGTGCCCCGGCACCTTGTCCCGCAGCTCCAGCCGGCGGTCCACACTGAGCCAGTTGCGCACGATGTCGCCCAGGTAGCGGTCCCCGAGCGAAACGAGGTGCCGTCCCGTCCGGTCCACGACGATCTGGCC
>Ga0247818_10003149_pt1 | contig 10652 bp, 8 predicted proteins | sample 13C_Glucose_Day1_FD_192424 | JGI IMG/M metagenome (GOLD analysis project Ga0247818, IMG submission 192424) | Soil microbial communities from agricultural site in Penn Yan, New York, United States - 13C_Glucose_Day1 | ecosystem: Environmental > Terrestrial > Soil > Agricultural land | place: USA...
TCGCGGCTGCGGGCCTCTTCGGCCAGCACTTCAAGGAAGCGTGAATGCGGGTCGTCGGTTTCGTCGCAGTGCACGTCCACCAGGCAACCGGTGCGCTCGGCCAGGTCCATCAGGAACTTCACTGAACTCACCCCCTGATCGCGGGTGTACTCGAAGTGCGGAATGCCACCGACCACATCGGCGCCCATGCGGATCGCTTCTTCCATCAGCTCGCGGCCATTGCGGTACGACTCGATGCCTTCCTGGGGGAACGCGACGATTTGCAGGTCGATCAGGTGACGGCTTTCCTCGCGCACCTCCAGCATCGCCTTGAGCGCGGTGAGCTGCGGGTCGGTGACGTCGACGTGGGTGCGCACATGCTGGATGCCGTGGGCGGCGAGGGTCTGGATGGTCTTCTTGGCGCGGGTCTTGGTGTCTTCCTCGGTAATCGTCACCTTGCGCTCGCCCCAGCACTCGATGCCTTCGAACAGCGTGCCACTCATGTTCCAGCGCGGCTCACCGGCGGTCAGGGTGGCGTCGAGATGAATGTGCGGCTCGACAAAGGGTGGCACCACCAGGTTGCCGCCGGCATCCAGATCTTCAGGGCCCAGGGTCGGGGCTTCGGTCTGTCGGGCGATGGTACGGATCAGGCCGTTTTCCAGGTGCAACTCATGCAGGCCTTCTTGGTTGCGCAGGCGGGCGTTGATGATGTGCATCAGGCGAATCCTTTTATAAATCTTGCTGGGGTGCGGGGACGGTTCGGGCACCGAGCACGGCGGTCAATAACATATACGTTAGCGCGGCAGCGGCAATCCCTACCAGCGGCGCGACCCACGGCGAACTGAAAGCGGCCACGGTGCCGACGGCATAGGCCGTCAAACCCGACCAGTTAAAGGCGGGCAACCGTGCGTCGGCCAACTTGGGGTAGTGACCGCGATAGCGATAGAAAAAGTCGGCCATGATCACACCACCAATCGGCGGAATCACCGTGCCCAGCAGAATCAGGTACGGCACCAGCATGTCGTACATGCCCAGCAGTGCCAGCAGTGTGCCGATGAGTGCGCCGCCCAGGGTCACGGTTTTGCGTCGGCCGGTGCGCAGCAGGTTGCAGCCGGCGACGGCGAAGTTATAGATGGTGTTGTCCTGGGTGCTCCAGATGTTGATCAGCAACATCGCCATCGCGGCCATGGCGAAACCTTGCAACAGCAGCACTTCGACCACGTCCGGTTGCTGATAGACGATGGCCCCGTAGGCGCCGATCACCACCATAAGGCCGTTGCCGAAGAAGAACCCGATCAGGCTCGCCAACACGGCAACTTTTGCCGAGCGTGAGAAGCGCGTCCAGTTGGTGGCCTGGGTCGCACCGCTGACAAACGTACCGAACACCAGGGTCACGGCGGTCGACCAATCCATCGTTCCCGTCGGCACGACGGCGAGCAAACCATCGAGCCCGCCGACCTTGACCGTCGCCACCCACATCGACAGCGTCAGCAGCACCATCATGGCCGGAACAGCGATGTAGGAGAGAATCTCCAGCCCGCGATAACCGACATAGGCGGTCGCACAAAATATCATCCCGAACAGCACCATCAGCCCGAGGACCGTGCCCTCGCTCAACTCGAAATACTTGCCCAACACCACGGCGGCAGTAGCCGTGCCCCAGGCGTACCAGCCGATTTGGGTAAAACCGAGGATCAGGTCGCTGAGCTTGCTGCCGACTTCACCAAAACAGAAACGGCCCATCAGCACCGAGTTGAGTCCGCTCTTGAACGCAATAAAACCCAATGCGGCGGCGTAGATCCCCAGCAGCAGATTGCCGACGATTATCACCGCCATCATCTCGGCAAAGTCGAACGCCACACCGAGTTTGCCGCCGGCAAACATGGTGGCGGTGAAGAAAGTGAAACCCAGCAGCACCATCGCGGTGGAGCCGAGCCCCTTGCGGGCATTCATCGGGACTTCGCTGAGGGGGTAGTCGTTGCCCGGGTTGTTCTGCGTCATGTGGCGTTCCTTACGAATGGGGAGGACGCGTTAGGGAGAGCAGTGGTCGTGCCAAGGGTGAGGGGTGTAGTTATTTATAGTCGAGCCTGAGGGGCGCGCGGGGCGGGAAACAAAAAGCATAGGCATAAAAAACAGCCCCTGAAGGCTGTTCGAGTGCTCACTGACGAAACACATTCCCAATGTGGGAGCCGGCTCGCTCCCACAGGGATGACATTGTCTATTCGGGCGGGTTACTCGCCGTGATAGATGCAGCCGCTGGTGCACGTCTCGTGGATACGGATCGCGCTGAGTTCCGGCAGCAGGGGCTTCAATTCATTCCAGATGAATTTGGCCAGCACTTCACTGGTCGGGTTTTCCAGGCCGGGAATATCGTTCAGGTAGTTGTGGTCCAGACGCTCGTAGAGCGGCTTGAAGATTGCCTTGATTTCCGAGAAGTCGCGGATCCAGCCGGTGTGCGGGTCGAGCTCACCACTCAAGTGGATCGCCACTTTGAACGAGTGCCCGTGCAGGCGGCCGCACTTGTGGCCTTCCGGTACGTGGGGCAGGCGGTGGGCGGATTCGAACGTAAACTCTTTGAAAATTTCCACAGGTGATTTCAGCTCTGTCAGGTGGCGATCGCCACGGCGATGCGGGCAGGTGGCGAGTTTACCAGAGCTGCGGGCGAAACACTGACTAAAGGGTCAGCAAGCGCTCGCCGAGGCGACCATTGGCGGCCAGTTCGAGGAACTCGTCACCGAGGCGACGGCTTTCATCCATGGTGGCGCGCCAGTATTTCTGCCGGGCCGGCGCGTCCCCCATGAAGCGCTTGAAATCGTTACGGTCCGGCAGTTTGCCGTAGGGCAAGCGCGCCAGATACTCCTTCGACGGCGCCAGCAGCAGAACATCCTGCAAACGCGCAGGGCAGGCGCGGCGCCACGGCAGGGTCTTGTCGAACCAGCCGGGAATCACCCGGTCGGTGAAATGCGGATACAGCACGATGTCGTCGCCGCTGTAGGGCAGGTCGAGGTGATAGTCGAGTAAACCGCCATCGCGGAACGTTCCCGCACCGGCGCCGGGCAGGTCGCGCACGCCTTCCATCACCATCGGGATCGAGCCCGATGCCAGCAGCGCCTGGCGCAGGTTACCGGTGTTGAGCGCGACGAAGCGCGAGGGGAAGTCGTTCAGTGCATTGACCGGCGGTGCCAGACGCGGGTCGTGGATGATCAGCCGCTCGAAATGTCGCGACAACCGTGCGCGCCCGCGCAGGTTGTCGGCGATCACGGATCCCAGCGCCAGCCCGAGGCGGCCGCGATGGTCGTGGGCCAACGGGCCGTGACTTTTGACCACCATGATGTTCAGTCGGTAATGCGCGTTGCTCAAGATCGAGGCATCGCGACCGTCCAGCAGTTCATCGAGCATGCGCTGCGAACTCTGGCTGATCTGCGCCATGGTCACGCCCTTGGCGAAGTTCTGCTCGGTGTACAAATGACCGAGGCGCCGGATGCCTTCGGCGGCGTCCGGCAGACAGGCACTGGCGAAGCGCCAGGAACCGACCGAGGCGCCAATCAGTGAACGCTCGCGCGGTGCGGCCGACAGCCATTCGCCAAACAATGCCAGGTCCAGACCTTGAATCCCCAGGGCCTTCGGACCGCCGGCGGCACCCGGCAGCGTGCCGACGTCGGCGGCGCTCAGGCCATCTTTACGGATGCGCGCAAAAGCACGCGGGCCGGCCTTGAGGGTCAGGGAAGGGAACTTGATGTGGATAGCGGTCATACCGGTCTCGATGTTGGGCAAGCGGGGAATTATAAGCAGTTCAGGCAACACCACCAATCCACTGTGGGAGCGAGCCTGCTCGCGATAGCTGTCTGACATTCAACATTTATGGTGACTGACACACCGCTATCGCGAGCAGGCTGGCTCCCACAGGGTTTTTGTGGTGTTCCAATGATGGCAATTCAGTTTCAATTAAGATCAGATCGCTAAGGTGCTACCCGTAAGCAACACGAAAGACGGAGACACCCATGAACAAATTAGACGCTGTCAGCGGCCAGGTTCTCAAGGATCATCAGGATACGTAATGAAGGTGCGTTCATTTTTCCGCATGGCGTGGGTGCTTCTGGGGTTTTGCTCGGCGGTCCTGGCCCGCGACCTGGACCAGGACGAAGCCCTGCGCCTGCGCCAACAGGGAGTAATCCTGCCGCTGGAGCAACTGCTCCAACAGGCGCTGGATCGCTACCCCGGCGCCAAACTGCTGGAAGCCGAGCTTGAAGAAAAGCACGACGTCTACATTTATGAAGTCGAACTGCTGACCCCCGAAGGCGTGGTCCGTGAGCTGGACATCGAGGCCACCACGGGCCGTTTACTGAAAGACAAGGAAGATTGACCGATGCGATTGTTGCTGGTGGAAGACCACGTGCCGCTGGCCGACGAACTGATGGCCGGCCTCAACCGGCAGGGTTACGCCGTGGACTGGCTGGCCGACGGTCGCGACGCGGTGTACCAGGGCAGCAGCGAACCCTATGACCTGATCATCCTCGACCTCGGCCTGCCCGGTTTGCCGGGGCTTGAAGTGTTGGCGCAATGGCGCGCCGATGGCCTGATGACGCCCGTGCTGATCCTCACCGCGCGCGGTTCCTGGGCCGAGCGCATTGAAGGCCTCAAGGCCGGGGCCGACGATTACCTGACCAAGCCTTTCCATCCGGAGGAGTTGCACCTGCGGGTTCAGGCGCTGCTGCGTCGCTCCCACGGCCAGGCGAATCAACCGACACTCAAGGCTGCCGGGCTGCACCTGGACGAAGGTCGTCAGTGCGTGACCCGCGACGGCGCCGACATTCAGCTGACCGCCGCCGAATTTCGCCTGCTGCGCTATTTCATGCTGCACCCCGAACAGATCCTCTCCAAAAGCCACCTTGCCGAACACCTCTACGACGGAGAAACCGAGCGCGATTCCAACGTGCTGGAAGTTCACGTCAACCACCTGCGACGCAAACTGGGGCGCAGCGTGATCGAAACCCGTCGCGGTCAGGGTTACCTGTTCGGCGGGGCCGGTCAGTGAAGTCGATCCAGCGTCGCTTGAGCCTGGGCCTGATCAGCGTCATGGTTGTCGTCGGCCTGGTGCTGGCGCAAACCAGCTTGTGGTTGTTCGAAATGGGCTTGCAGCGCTACCTCGAAGCCGGTTTGCGCGACGACAGCGAAAACCTGCTGGTCGCCATGGTGCGCGGGCCGCAAGGGTTGCAGCTGGAGGAACGGCACCTGTCGCCGGCTTACCAGCGACCGTTTTCCGGGCACTACTTTCGCATCGACTTCGACGATCACCATTGGCGCTCCCGTTCGCTATGGGATCAGGAACTGCCCAAGCTTGAACATCCAGGCCTGCACAGCAACCTGCAACTGGGGCCGGAAGGGCAGCAATTGCTGGTGTTGCGTTCAGACTATCGACGCCTCGGCCAGTCGATTTCCATCAGCGTCGCGCAGGACTACACCCCGGTGCGTGAAAGCTTCAAACGCATGCAGCAAGTGGGGCTGGGGTTGGGACTGGCCGGGCTGCTGCTGATATTGCTGCTGCAACGGATCACTGTGCGGCGTGCCTTGCGTCCACTGGAGAAGGCTCGCGAACAGATCGCCCAGTTACAGCAAGGCCAGCGCTCGCAACTGGATGATCAGGTGCCGATCGAGCTTGAGCCGCTGGTGGCGCAGATCAACCATTTGCTCGCGCACACCGAAGACAGCCTCAAGCGTTCGCGCAATGCCTTGGGCGACCTCGGCCACGCGTTGAAAACCCCGCTGGCGGTGTTGTTGAGCCTGGCGTCCAGCGAAAAACTCGACGCTCACCCCGAGTTGCGCAAGGTGCTTCAAGCGCAACTGGAGCAGGTCCAGCAACGGCTCAATCGCGAACTCAACCGCGCCCGATTGTCCGGCGACGCGCTGCCGGGCGCGTTGTTTGATTGTGATGAAGAACTGCCGGGGTTGTTGGCGACGCTGAACATGATTCATGGCGAGCACCTGGCGCTCAGCTACCGCGCACGGCCCGGTTTGCAGTTGCCGTGGGACCGCGAGGACTTGCTTGAACTGCTTGGCAACCTGCTGGACAACGCCTGTAAATGGGCGGATGCCGAGGTTCGCTTGAGCGTGGTCGAGACGTCGGGCGGGTTTGAGTTGAGCGTCGAAGACGATGGCCCGGGGATCCCCCGAGACCAGCGGGCCCAGGTGTTCAGCCGCGGTACGCGCCTGGATGAACAGACGGATGGGCATGGGTTGGGGCTGGGGATTGTGCGCGACATCGTCGACACGTGGGGTGGGGTATTGCGGTTGGAAGAGAGCGAGTGGGGCGGGTTGAAGGTTGTGATCGAGTTACCTCGTCGATGATCGTTCCCACGCGGAGCGTGGGAACGATCAGTGTGTGGGGTCAGACCCGGAACTGATCCATCAGACTCTGCTGCTGATTCGCCAGGCTGTTCAGCGACTGGCTGACCCGCGCCGATTCATTTGCTTGCCCCGACAACGACTCCGTCACATCCCGAATCGTCGCGACGTTGTTGTTGATCTCCTCGGCCACCGCGCTCTGTTCTTCCGCTGCTGAAGCAATCTGCAGGTTCATGTCACTGATCACCGTCACCGCATCGCCGATCTGGCGCAGCGCGGTCACGGCCTGGCTGACCTGCTCGACACTGCCCTGAGCCTGCCGATGGCTGTTGTTCATCGAACCGACCACGTCCTGGGTGCCACTTTGCAACTGCTCGATCACCAGACGGGTTTCCTCGACCGACTCCTGTGTGCGGCGCGCCAGGTTGCGCACTTCATCGGCGACCACGGCAAAACCGCGTCCGGCTTCACCGGCACGGGCCGCTTCGATGGCGGCGTTGAGTGCGAGCAGGTTGGTCTGTTCGGCAATGGCGCGGATCACTTCCAGTACCGAACCGATTTTCTCGCTGTTCACCGCCAGCCCTTCAACTTGCACCATGGCCGCGCTCATGTCGGCGGCGAGGTTGTCGATGCTGGTGGTGGTCTGGTCGATCACGGTTAGCCCGCGACGCGTCGCCTGATCGGCATCCTTGGCCGCGTGAGCCGCTTGCGCGGCACTGCGAGCGACATCCTGGGCGGTGGCGCTCATTTCGTGGGACGCGGTGGCCACCTGATCGACCTGACGGTACTGCTGCTCCATGCCGGCGCTGGTCTGGGTGGCGATGGCGGATGACTGATCCGCCGTGTTGCGCGCGTCCTGCACCGAGCGTTTGACCTCGGCGATGATCGGTTGCAGCTTGTCGAGGAAGCGGTTGAACCAGCCCGCCAACTGGCCCAGCTCGTCCTTTTTGTCATAGGCCAGGCGCCGGGTCAGGTCACCTTCGCCGCTGGCGATGTCTTCGAGCATCTGCGCCACGCCGAGGATCGGCCTGGTCACGCTGCGGGCCATCAGCCACACCAGCATCAGACCGATCAACGCGGCCAGCACGCCGAGGCCGAGTTCGACCAGGGTGCCGCTGCGGTTGCTGTCATCGAGTTGTTTTTTCAGCATCTCGGCTCGGCTGACCAGGACGTTCTGCGGCACGTCGAGCAGCACACCCCAGGATTTTCCCCCGGGAATCGGCTGGAACGGTGCCAACACTTTCATTTGTTGTTCGTTGTGCAGGCTTTCGGTGTTGCTGCTGCTGGCGAGCATGCGGATCAGCTCGGCACCGTTGGCCGTGTCCACAACATCCAGGCGCTGGCTGAGTTTACTGGCGTCGACGCTGTAGCCAGCAAGCAGCCCGGCCGGGCTGAGGATGCTGACATGGGTCTGGCCGTCATACAGCTTTTTGCTCGCGCTTTGGCTCATCGCTTGCAGGCTGTTGAGGTTGAGGTCCACCGACAACGAGGCGATGACCTTGCCGTTGACCATCAGCGGGAACACGATGCTGGTCATCAGCACGTTCTGGCCATCGATCACATAGAAGTACGGTTCGATCACGCACGGCTTGAGCGAGGTGCGCGGGCAGGTGAACCAGGCGTTGGCCGGTTCACCGCTCGGGCCGGTGCGGGTGTCGGCCATGTCACTTTCCGGCAACGCCATGGACGTGACCTTGCCCGGTGTCGCCTGCGACCAGTACAGCGCGAAACGGCCCTTGTCGTTGCTGCCCAGCTCCGCCTGGCCGGTGAACAGTTCGTCCTTGCCGTCCAGCGCATTGGCTTCGAACACCAGCGACAGGCCGAGCAGTTCCGGGTTGGCTTGCAGCGCAGACTTGACCTGACGGGTCAGGTCTTCACGCAGGTCGAAGGCATCCAGAAAGCGCTTTTCCGCCTGCTCGCGCAGGAACAACACCTGGCGCGAAAAGCCATGTCCGTACTGATAGGCGTCCATGAATTGCTGACGAATCAGCAGCGCCTGGTTTTCGCCCTGGGATTCGATCCGCGCCTGGGCGGCTTCGGTGAGCATCTCCATGCTTGAGGCTTTCACCATCGCGGAGCTGTGCTCCATGCGATACAGCGAAAGACCTACCAGCAGGGTCACGATGCCAGCCAGGCAAAGCCCGGCCAGCAGGGTGATTTTCCATTGAATGGAAAGTTGTCTGAGTGACATGGAGACGTCCTTTATTCGATAAATATCTGAGACTTTGCACTGTAGCGGCCGTGATTCGGCTTTCTTTATCCGCGCGCTCAAATAAGAAACGAAACACAACGTGTAGCAGCTGGCGGAGCCTGCGTCCGGCGGCGAAGCAGTCGTAAACCTGTACTCACGGTTCATTTGATACACCGCGCTGCCAGATTTCACGACTGCTGCGCAGCCGGACGCAGGCTTCGCCAGCTGCTACAAGGGGTCGAGTTGGCTTTGACAAGGCCATGATGCTGCGGCACAGTGCGCGCCCTCTAATAAAACCTATTCTCCAATCCGCTGGCGGTGTTTCGCAGACTGCCGGCTGAGCTCATTTCGCGTGCCTAGAGGTAACGATGATTAATGCTGTAATTGCTGCGGTCGGCATCATGCTGATCCTCAGTCTGTCCCGCGTGCACGTAGTGATCGCGCTGATTATCGGTGCGCTGGTGGGCGGCCTGACCGGTGGCCTGGGCATCGACGCCACGCTTAAAGCCTTCAACAGCGGGCTCGGCGGCGGGGCGACGGTGGCGTTGTCCTATGCCTTGCTCGGAGCGTTCGCGGTGGCGATTGCCAAGTCCGGCATGGCCCATGCCCTGGCGGACAAGGCGTTGGCGATGGTTGATCGGCAACATGCCAGCGGTGGCGGTCAGGTCAAGTGGCTGTTGATCGGTTTGCTTGGCACGGTGGCCATCGCCTCGCAGAACATTCTGCCGATACATATCGCGTTCATCCCGTTGCTGGTGCCGCCGCTTTTATACGTGCTGACCAAGCTGCAACTGGATCGCCGGTTAATCGCCTGCGTCATGACGTTCGGTCTGATCACCCCGTACATGTTCCTGCCGGTGGGGTTCGGCAACATCTTCCTCAACGAGATTCTGCTGGCCAACGTTGCCCGCAGCGGCGTGGACATCAGCGGCATCAACGTCACCCACGCCATGGGCATCCCGGCGCTGGGCATGGTGTTCGGTCTGGCAGTGGCGTTTTTCAGCTATCGCAAGAAACGCGTCTACGACCTGGAAAAAATCGAGCAAGTCGAACAGGTCGCGGTGCAGTACAACCCGCTGAGCCTGATGGTGGCTGGCGTGGCCATCGTGGCGGCCTTCATGATTCAGTTGCTGCTGGACTCGATGATCATCGGCGCCTTGGTCGGATTCCTGATTTTTTCGGTGTCGGGCATCGTGAAATGGCGTGATACCGACGACCTGTTCACCGAAGGCATGAAGATGATGGCGATGATCGGTTTCATCATGATCGCCGCATCCGGTTTTGCCGAAGTGATGAAAGCCACCGGTCAGGTGCAGACCCTGGTGGAGTCCTCGGCCTCGTGGATCAACCACAGCAAAGGCATCGGCGCATTGTTGATGTTGCTGGTGGGGTTGCTGGTGACCATGGGTATTGGATCGTCCTTCTCCACCGTGCCGATCCTGGCGGCGATTTTCGTGCCGCTGTGCGTGCAGTTGGGGTTCAGCCCGCTGGCCATCGTGTGCATCGTCGGCACCGCCGGCGCCTTGGGTGACGCCGGTTCGCCAGCCTCCGACTCTACCCTGGGCCCGACCTCGGGTTTGAACATCGACGGCCAGCATCACCACATCTGGGACACCGTGGTCCCGACTTTCCTGCACTACAACCTGCCGCTGCTGGCGTTTGGTTGGGTGGCGGCAATGGTGCTGTAAAAACAATCTTTCTGGTCACACAGGACCCTTTGTGGGAGCGAGCAGGCTCGCTCCCACAGGGATCACCTGCCGCTACGGCCTGTCCCAATACGGCACTGCGCCAAAGCATTCGACAAAGAAATCAATCACCGTACGCACCTTCACCGACAAGCGCCGGCTGCCCGGCCACAGCACGGCGATCTGCTGCGGTTCAAGGCTGTTGGATACCTGAAAGTCGCCGAGCACAGGCACCAACGTGCCTTCACGCACCGCCTCACCAATCAGCCACGACGGAAACATCACCAGCCCCAAACCTTGTTCGGCGGCTTGAACCAGGGTGTCGGCGTGGTTGCCGGTGATCGGTCCTTTGATCGAACAGGGCGTCCAGTCTTGCTGATGCTTGCGGAAAAACCAGCGTTGCTGGCCGGTCGAGCCTTTGTAGGCCAGACATTGATGCGTCGCCAGGTCTTGAG
>Ga0247818_10003151_pt1 | contig 10651 bp, 7 predicted proteins | sample 13C_Glucose_Day1_FD_192424 | JGI IMG/M metagenome (GOLD analysis project Ga0247818, IMG submission 192424) | Soil microbial communities from agricultural site in Penn Yan, New York, United States - 13C_Glucose_Day1 | ecosystem: Environmental > Terrestrial > Soil > Agricultural land | place: USA...
TGTGGGAGCTAGCCTGCTAGCGATGGCGGCCTGACAGCCGACCAATTTCTAGCAGGTGTACATCATTCCCTGTGGGAGTGAGCCTGCTCGCGAAGGCGGGCTCACTGGCGGCGCTGTTTAATGGTCAGTAAAAATTTCAGAACGTTCCCACGAAGTTTTCAGGTTGCCCGTCAGACGTGGCATCTCTAGCCTTTTGTCTGTCGCCGACACATTCAGCGATCGGGCTTCGCGGTCCGTTTTCTCAGGCATAATCACCCCCCGCCTAACGACGACGCTTTTGGCTGTAAGTCGTTTCGTGTCATGGCGGCTGTGCGCGGGATACCTTCGGGTATGCCGAGTTGCCAGAGGATCGGTCCGCGAACCTGCGTACAGCTGCCACCCAAATTGCTTCGCGGTAATTTGTAAGTGGCTCCACTCTTCCTCTGGAGTACTACCATGTTCAAACCAACACCCAATCCCCCCGCCCGCAAACCCAGCACGATGTACATGATCGTCCCCGAAATGGATACGGAAAGCCTTTTGGCCCATTCCTGTGAGTCACTGGCTTCGGCGAGTGTCATCGCCAGCGATTTTGCGGCGCGCCTGTATGGGCCGGACCGGCATGCGGCGATGGCGATTCAGCAGTTGGTCATGTTGGCCGAACTGGCGGTGAATCGGGCGCTGGATAACGTTGATCCGGCATAACTGTCCGACCGGGTCATCGTTCTTCGTCGGAACGCCGCCCACCCCTTCAAGTCTAAACATACAAGCGAGCCTGCTCGCGAAGGCGGGCTCACTGGCGGCGCTGTTTAATGGTCAGCAAAAATTTCAGAACCTTCCCACGAAGTTTTCAGGTTGCCCGTCAGACGTGGCATCTCTAGCCTTTTGTCCGTCGCTGACCCATTCAGCGATCGGGCTTCGCGGCCCTATGAACTGAGGCATAATCGCCGCGCTTTACAGCAGCACTTTCGGGTGTCTGTCGTTTTGTGTCATGGCGGCTGTGCGTGGGATACCTTCGGGTATGCCGATTCTCAGTTCTCGGTCCGCGAACCCGCGTACAGCTGCCACCCTTACATTGCATCGCGGCAATTGGGGTGGCGCCTTATCAATGAACTGAGGTGTCACCATGTTCAAACCAACACCCAATCCCCCTGCCCGCAAACCCAGCACGATGTACATGATCGTCCCCGAAATGGATACGGAAAGCCTTTTGGCCCATTCCTGTGAGTCACTGGCTTCGGCGAGTGTCATCGCCAGCGATTTTGCGGCGCGCCTGTATGGGCCGGACCGGCATGCGGCGATGGCGATTCAGCAGTTGGTCATGTTGGCCGAACTGGCGGTGAATCGGGCGCTGGATAACGTTGATCCGGCATAACTGTCCGACCGGGTCATCGTTCTTCGTCGGAACGCCGACCGGAGCCGGCTCGCTCCCACCTTGGAATGTGTACCCCTGTGGGAGCGAGCTTGCTCGCGATGGCGTCCGTGGGGACGCCATAATCCCGAGGATATCCCCGATCCCCCCATCTCCCTGTAAACTGCGCCTCTTTACCCGACGCACAGGGAGCTCAAATGTCCGGTTCGATCCTTTATATACACGGTTTCAACAGCGCGCCTGCGTCGAAAAAGGCCACGCAGTTGATGCAAGTGATGGAGCGCCTGGGTTTGAGCGATCAATTGCGTGTGCCAGCCTTGCATCACCACCCGCGCGAGGCCATCGCTCAGCTGGAGCAGGCTATTGTCGAGCTGCAACGGCCACTGCTGGTCGGCAGCTCCCTCGGCGGCTACTATGCGACTCACTTGGCCGAGCGCCATGGCCTCAAGGCTTTGCTGATCAACCCGGCCGTCAGTCCACACCGGATGTTCGACGGGTTCGTGGGAACGCAGAAAAACCTGTATACCGATGAGACTTGGGAATTGACCCACGACCACGTGACGGCCCTGGCCGAGCTGGAAGTGCCGGCGCCCCAGGACCCGCAGCGGTATCAGGTGTGGTTGCAGACCGGTGATGAAACGCTGGACTATCGCCTCGCCCAGCAGTACTACCGGGCCTGTGCCTTGCGTATCCAGGCCGGTGGCGACCATAGTTTCCAGGGTTTTGCCGCGCAATTGCCGGCCATGCTGAGTTTTGCCGGTATCGGCGCAGATTTGTATCAGGCGATCGATTTCACAGTACTGTGAACCGTCGCCTCTATTTCACGAACATTTGACGACGAGACCCCATGGCCACTCCCAGCGCTAGCTCTTATAACGCAGACGCCATCGAAGTCCTCTCGGGCCTCGACCCGGTGCGTAAACGCCCCGGCATGTACACCGACACCAGTCGGCCGAACCACCTCGCCCAGGAAGTCATCGACAACAGCGTCGACGAAGCCTTGGCCGGGCATGCGACATCGGTGCAGGTTATCCTGCACGCCGACCACTCCCTGGAAGTCAGCGATGACGGCCGTGGCATGCCCGTGGACATTCACCCGGAAGAGGGTGTTTCCGGGGTCGAGCTGATCCTCACCAAGCTTCATGCGGGTGGCAAGTTTTCCAACAAGAACTACCAGTTCTCCGGCGGTCTGCACGGGGTGGGTATTTCGGTGGTCAACGCCTTGTCGACCGAAGTCCGGGTGCGCGTCAAGCGTGACGGCAACGAATACCAGATGACCTTTGCCGACGGTTTCAAGAAAACCGAGCTGGAAGTGATCGGCACGGTCGGTAAACGCAACACCGGCACCAGCGTGTTCTTCGCCCCGGACCCGAAGTACTTCGATTCACCGAAATTCTCCATCAGCCGCCTCAAGCACGTGCTCAAGGCCAAGGCTGTGCTGTGTCCGGGGCTGCTGGTCAGTTTTGAAGACAAGGCCACCGGTGAAAAAGTCGAATGGCATTACGAAGATGGCCTGCGCTCCTACCTGGTAGACGCTGTCAGCGAATTCGAGCGCCTGCCGGACGAGCCGTTCTGCGGCAGCCTGGCCGGTAATAAAGAAGCGGTCGACTGGGCACTCTTGTGGCTACCGGAAGGTGGCGACGCGGTGCAGGAAAGCTACGTCAACCTGATCCCGACGGCCCAGGGCGGTACTCACGTCAACGGTTTGCGTCAGGGCTTGCTCGATGCCATGCGCGAGTTCTGCGAATTCCGCAGCCTGTTGCCGCGCGGGGTAAAGCTGGCGCCGGAAGACGTTTGGGAACGCATTGCCTTCGTGCTGTCGATGAAGATGCAGGAGCCGCAATTCTCCGGTCAGACCAAAGAACGTCTGTCGTCCCGTGAAGCGGCGGCTTTTGTTTCCGGTGTGGTCAAGGACGCTTTCAGTCTGTGGCTCAACGCCCACCCGGAAACCGGCATGCTGCTGGCGGAGTTGGCGATCAACAACGCCGGCCGTCGCCTCAAGGCGAGCAAGAAGGTCGAGCGCAAGCGCATCACCGCAGGGCCGGCGCTGCCGGGCAAGCTCGCTGACTGCGCCGGGCAGGACCCGATGCGCTCCGAGCTGTTTCTGGTGGAAGGTGATTCCGCCGGTGGCTCCGCAAAGCAAGCACGGGACAAGGAGTTTCAAGCCATCCTGCCGTTGCGCGGCAAGATTCTGAACACGTGGGAAGTCGACGGCAGCGAAGTGCTGGCCAGCCAGGAAGTGCACAATATCGCCGTGGCCATCGGTGTCGATCCGGGCGCCGCAGACATGAGCCAGCTACGCTACGGCAAGATCTGCATCCTCGCCGACGCCGACTCCGACGGCCTGCACATCGCCACACTGTTGTGCGCGTTGTTCGTTCAGCATTTCCGCCCGTTGGTGGATGCCGGGCACGTCTATGTCGCCATGCCGCCGCTGTACCGCATCGACTTGGGCAAAGAGATTTACTACGCCCTCGACGAAGCCGAGCGCGACGGCATCCTGGATCGTCTGGTCGCCGAGAAAAAACGCGGCAAGCCGCAGGTCACCCGATTCAAAGGCCTGGGTGAAATGAACCCGCCGCAGCTGCGCGAAACCACTATGGATCCGAACACCCGGCGTCTGGTGCAGTTGACCCTGGACGATTTCGAAGCGACGTCGGAAATGATGGACATGCTGCTGGCGAAGAAACGCGCCGGCGACCGCAAATCCTGGCTGGAATCCAAGGGCAACCTGGCCGAGGTTCTTGGTTGATGCGGCGTGGCTTTGCCCTGGCGTGTGCGTTACTTCTGACCCCGGTTTTGGCATTTGCTGAAGCGGCACCCGAATTGCGCGTGGTCGCCGAGCATCCCGTTGACGGCATGCATGGCGGCAACCTGTCGGGACTTGCGCAATGCGGCGAGGACCTGTGGACGGTGTCCGATCGCGACGACGATCAGATCTATCGTCTCGATACCCGCGATACGGTCTGGCAGGCTGAAGCCGTGGGCATCGGTGTGCCTCCGGTGCCGGGCAGCGGTTTGCCCTGGGGGTTGCGCTCGCGCGCCTGGCTGGCGTCGTTCGTGCGTGGCGGTGATCTGGATTTCGAAGCCATTACCTGCGACAGCGCCGGCAATCGCTACATTGTCAGTGAAGCCCATGCGGCCGTCCTGCAAGTACCGCTGACAGGGCCGGCGACCTGGTTGAAAATCTCGCCGCTGCTGGTTCGCGAAGCGCGGGCCAGTGGCTTGCTGTTGCAATTCAATGCGCTGTTTGAAGGCTTGGCGATAAACCCGGCGGGAGATCAGATGTGGTTCGCTGCCGAACGTCAAAGCCGCGGATTGTTAACGATCAAGCGCAAACAGACCGTTTGGGACTGCGAGGATGGCTGTGTGCTGCTGAGCGAAGCGGGCATGGAAATGCAGCCGCCGAAATTTCCCAAGGCCAAACCGGCGCCCCGGGATTTTTCCGATGTGTCGTTGTTCAACGGCAAACTGTTCACCCTTGAGCGCAATGCGTACCAGATTTGTCGACGCGACACGCAGACGGCCAAAGTCGAGCGCTGCTGGTCGTATGCGGCCGAGCTTTTGCAGGAAAACCGTCGTTATCCACAGAACTACGGGCTGGAAGAAGCATTGCTCGTGGACGCTGACGGCGCGTGGATTGGTGTGGATAACAACAACGGTGCCCGTGTCGATGGTGAAAGTCGCCCGGTGGTGTATCGTTTTGCCGCGCCTGAAGGTGGCTGGAGCGCCAAGCCGTGAGCCAGCAAACGGCGGGCAAACGCGCCGGCCGGGTCATGCTGGTGTTGGCCTGGTGCGCTGCGCTGTTTTTGGCAACTCGGTTTTTCGGGCAATGGGAGGAGCGCCAGCAAAACCCCAATGTCGTCGTCACCTCGGAGCAGGGCGAAGGGTTTATCGAAGTGAAACTGGTCAGCAACCGCCAGGGGCATTTTGTCGCCAGCGGTGCCATCAATGGTCACCCGGTGGATTTCATGCTCGATACCGGAGCGACGGATGTGTCAATTCCGGCCAGTGTGGCCGAGGGATTGAAACTGGAACAAGGCATCGGGGTGACCCTGAGCACGGCCAATGGTCTGAGCGAGGGCTATCGAACCCGCATCGACCGGCTGCAACTGGGCGACATTGTGTTGCGTGATGTTCGCGCGCTGGTTGCCCCAGGCCTGGAAGGCAAACAGGTGCTGCTCGGCATGAGCGCACTGAACAAACTTGAATTTACCCAGCGCGGTGGCACCATGCTGCTGCGCCAGACAACGAACCGATGAGGCCCGCATGAGCGACTCCCTTGATCTCAGCCTGGACGGTGTAGAACGCCGGTCACTGGCTGACTTCACCGAAAATGCCTACCTCAACTATTCCATGTACGTGATCATGGACCGTGCCTTGCCGCATATCGGCGACGGCCTGAAGCCGGTACAGCGACGCATCATCTACGCGATGAGCGAGTTGGGGCTGGACGCCGACTCCAAGCACAAGAAATCGGCGCGTACCGTCGGTGACGTGCTCGGCAAGTTCCACCCGCACGGCGATTCGGCCTGCTACGAAGCCATGGTCCTGATGGCTCAGCCGTTCAGCTACCGATACACGCTGGTCGACGGTCAGGGTAACTGGGGTGCGCCGGATGATCCCAAGTCATTTGCCGCCATGCGTTACACCGAAGCGCGGCTGTCGCGTTATTCCGAAGTGCTGCTCAGCGAACTGGGCCAGGGCACCGCGGACTGGGGCCCGAACTTCGACGGCACCCTCGACGAACCGCTGGTATTACCGGCGCGCTTGCCGAACATCCTGCTCAATGGCACCACCGGCATCGCCGTGGGCATGGCCACCGACGTACCGCCACACAACCTGCGCGAAGTCGCGACGGCGTGCGTTCGATTGCTCGATGAACCCAAAGCCACGGTCGAACAGCTCTGTGAACACATCCAGGGCCCGGATTACCCGACCGAAGCGGAAATCATCACCCCGCGCGCCGACCTGCTGAAAATGTACGAAACCGGCAAGGGCTCGGTGCGCATGCGCGCCGTGTACCACATCGAAGACGGCGACATCATTGTCACCGCACTGCCGCACCAGGTGTCAGGTGCCAAGGTGCTGGAACAGATCGCAGCGATGATGCAGGCCAAGCCATCCAAGGCGCCGCAAATCGCTGACCTGCGCGATGAATCCGACCACGAAAACCCGTGCCGCATCGTGATCATCCCGGGTGCGCGCAAGAACTTTGACCACGATGCGCTGATGACGCACCTGTTCGCCAGCACCGAGCTGGAGTCGAGCTACCGGGTCAACATCAACATCATTGGCCTGGACGGCAAGCCGCAGCTGAAAAACCTGCGGGCGCTGCTGGTCGAGTGGCTGGAGTTCCGGGTGCAGACCGTGCGTCGGCGCCTGCAATTCCGCCTCGATAAGGTCGAACGTCGCCTGCACCTGTTGGACGGTTTGTTGATTGCCTACCTCAACCTGGATGAAGTGATTCACATCATCCGTACCGAGGAGCATCCAAAGGCTGCCCTGATCGCGCGTTTCGCCCTGAGCGAAATCCAGGCCGACTACATTCTCGACACCCGTTTGCGTCAATTGGCGCGGCTGGAAGAGATGAAGCTGCGTGCCGAGCAGGATGAGCTGCTCAAGGAACAAGCCAAGCTGCAAGCGTTGCTGGGCAGCGAAGCCAAGTTGAAAAAACTGGTCCGCACCGAATTGATCAAGGACGCCGAAACCTATGGCGACGACCGTCGTTCGCCAATTGTCGAGCGCGCCGAGGCCAAGGCCCTGACCGAGCACGATCTGCTGCCAAACGAGAAAGTGACGGTCGTTCTGTCGGAAAAAGGCTGGGTTCGCTCTGCCAAAGGGCACGAGATCGACGCCACCGGGCTTTCCTACAAGGCCGGGGACGGTTTCAAGGCCCTGGCGGCCGGTCGCTCCAACCAGTTTGCAGTCTTTATCGACTCCACTGGTCGCAGTTATTCGGTGGCAACGCACACGTTGCCATCGGCCCGTGGCCAGGGCGAGCCGTTGACCGGTCGTCTGACGCCACCGCCTGGCGCGAGTTTTGAATGCGTGCTGATGCCAGAAGACGATTCACTGTATGTGATTGCGTCCGACGCCGGGTATGGTTTCGTGGTCAAAGGTGAAGATTTGCAGGCCAAGAACAAGGCTGGCAAGGCGCTGCTGAGCTTGCCGAGCAACTCGAAAGTCATTCTTCCGCGCCCGGTGGCTGATCGCGAGAGCAACTGGCTGGCCTCGGTCACGACCGAAGGTCGCCTGCTGATCTTCAAAATCAGCGACCTGCCACAATTAGGTAAGGGCAAAGGCAACAAGATCATCGGTATCACCGGTGAACGTGTGGCCAACCGCGAAGAATATGTCACGGACATCGCCGTACTGCCGGAGGGTGCCACCTTGGTGTTGCAGGCCGGTAAACGTACCTTGTCACTGAAAGCCGACGACCTCGAGCACTACAAAGGTGAGCGTGGACGTCGTGGTAACAAATTGCCACGTGGCTTTCAGCGGGTGGATGCGCTGCTCGTCGAAAACCTCAATTAAGCGTCCCAGGGGGCGTTTTCGACGGTTTCCCTCCTGCGGGGAACACAGTCGCTAATGCCCTCAAGAGCGTTCGATCTGCGATTTAACGCGTAGATCAATGCTTTGGCGCTGGAGTCGGAACGCATATTCACGGATGATAGGGCCTTTCAAGCGCCGGCGTGGCCGAGCGTTCTTCATATGTTTTGAGTATTTTCACTGTGGTTAGCCTTGTGGCAGCCACCTGGATGGGACGATGACTGCTCTGCGCCTTCCTTTTATTTTGATGCTCGCCAGCGTTTTAGGCCTGGCGGGTTGCAGCGTTCATCAACCGGTGTCGCTGTATCAGCTGGACAGCGGAAATCCGGTTCCACCCGCACAAAGCGGGGGTATGGCGGTATTGTTGGGCCCGGTAACGGTTGCCGATTACCTGCAACGCGAAACCCTGTTGCAGCGTCAGCCCGATGGAAGTCTGCAAGCTGCCACGGATGGTCGTTGGGCGGGCAGCCTGTCATCCGACATTGATCAGCTGTTGCTGCGTCAGGTAGCGGGTCGTCTGGACAGCCAGCGCGTGGTGCTGGCGCCTGCCACAGCGGGCTTTACCCCGGATGTTCAGGTTCTGCTGACGATTACCCGGCTGGACTCGGGTGTGTCGCAACCGGCAATCCTTGATGCGCAATGGCGATTGATCGACCGTCGCGGAAAAGTTCGCGATAACCGCATCATTCACCTGCAAGAAGATCACGCAGGCGGCACAGCGGCGCAGGTTCAGGCGCAAGGGGTGTTGTTGCAGCGTCTGGCGGAGCAGTTGTCGGTGGCGCTCAAGCCATTGGCCAACCAGCCAGCGATTGCCGATGCACCGCGTAAATCGACGCCCAAACCTGTCGCTCCGGCAGCTGAGCAAGAGAAACAGCCGAAGATCCCGATGGCTTCGCCGATCCGGACCGATATGGAAGTGTTCAGGTTCTAAATCAGGAATGATTCAACACGAAGCCTGCAGTGATGCGGGCTTTGTTGTTTCTGCGGGGGCTTGTAGCAGCTGTCGAGCCTGCGAGGCTGCGTTCGAGGAGGAAGTCCTCGCAAGTCCTATAAGTGCGGTCTGTCTGAATGCACCCATTGCCCTTTACGACTGCTGCGCAGTCGAACGCAGCCTCGCAGGCTCGGCAGCTGCTACATAGAACCAACAAAAAACCCGCAGATGATCCCTCATCTGCGGGTTTCTTTTATATCGGGGCTAGTGCTTACGCCCGACGCTCATGCATCCGCGCCAATTGCCGTTCCAGCATCGATGGATAAGGCTCCATCAACCGCTCCACGCAGCAAGCACCCTCAGGGCTCGCAATCGGGCGAATCCGCGCACGCTGACGAATCAGCACGTCGTCACCGATCTTGCGCTCCACCAGCAGCAGGTTGCGGCTGTGTTGCGACAGGGCCAGTGCGTCCTGAGCGGGTTCGGTCAGCAACAAGTCGATCTGGGTCATACCGTACAACTCCTCACCCAGCGTCAGACCCAACTGCAATTGCAGGGTGATACCGCTGTCTGCGACTTCAATCTGCAACTGATGGCCCAGGGCTCGCAACAACTCACCGCAGCAGATGGCGTTGGTCAGGTAGTCGTCGCCGCTGTCTTCAGTGTGGAACAGCATCAGTGTGCTGCCATCGTTCAGGGTATGCAGTTCGCTCTGGTAGAGCGAAGCGGCCTGATCGAGGCAGTCGCGATAGCGTTTCAGCAATTCTTCGAGGCGGGTGCGGGGCAGGCGACGCAGTTGGTCCTGAGCGCCCAGTTGCACGGCCAGGACGGCGCTGTGTTGTGGCGCGTTCGAAATCACCGGTTTTGCGGCGGGTTTCAGGGCGACGGCGATCGACTCGTCGCGCAGATCGGCAAAAGCGTCATCGTCATCATCATCTTCAACAGTGCTGACAATCTGTCGTGGCGCGGGTTTCAGGCTGGCGACCGGTTTGGTTTCATCGAAACTCGGGTCACGCAAGTTGCGTACTTCGAAGGTCGGCTCGTTGTCGTTCGCGTCTTCATCGCTGTCGTCGTATTCAGGCTCCGGTACTGGTTCCGGCTCGGCAGGCTCCGGTGCGAAATTGGCGTGCAACTGACGGGCAAGGTCGCCGATCTCGTCCTGACGGTCGGTGGCCGGAGTGTATTCGTCGATATTGCGCAGCCATACGCGCAATTGCAGCAGCGGCGTAGAGATGTGCCGACCCAGGCGCAGGCTCAGGGCCAGGGACAATGCCAACAGGATCGCACTCAAAATGCCCATGCTTTGCAGGCTGATGGTCATGGGTTGCTGGAATTGATCCATGTCCAGGCTGATGCGCAGTTGCCCTGCGGTCACGTCCTGGAACGTGATCTTGCTCTGGTACATGCCCTCGGCTTCGCCCAGCAGGCTGTGCTTGGGACGCTGACCGGCCTCGGCGAGGATGCGGTTATCCACGCTATAGATGGCGGCGTGGGCCACCAGCTTGTTTTTGGTCAGGTTGTTGAGCAGCACGTTGAGGCTGAGGATGTCGTTGGACACCAACAGCTCCGTAGCGGAGGTGGCGGTCTGCGTGGTCAGGCTTTCACCCAGCGCATCTGCCTGCTCGTGCATGGCCTGCTTGAACTGCAAACCCATGACACCGGCGTAGATCACCAGGGCCAGAGCGACCAGGATCACGTTATGGCTGGCGATGCGCAATGCAATCGGTACACGGCGGTGGCGCAGTGCCCGGAAGATCAGCAGAAAGAAGTTATCGGTTTTTACTGGCGTGGGCCGGTTCACTTGAGCTCGGCTCTTT
>Ga0247818_10003154_pt1 | contig 10647 bp, 9 predicted proteins | sample 13C_Glucose_Day1_FD_192424 | JGI IMG/M metagenome (GOLD analysis project Ga0247818, IMG submission 192424) | Soil microbial communities from agricultural site in Penn Yan, New York, United States - 13C_Glucose_Day1 | ecosystem: Environmental > Terrestrial > Soil > Agricultural land | place: USA...
TTTCTACTGGTGACGTTAAACAGTCCAACCTGATTCGTCAGCCGGACGGTAGCGTTGCTTATCTGGTGGACTTCGAAGGCCCGTCCCTGGCGGCATTGCCGCAGGATGCGGACGTTCGCAGCCAGGTCAGCGTGGGTGACAATGCCGAGCTGGTCGAGAACAGTGTGCGTTACAACCCTGAAACCAAGGGCTGGCGCCTGACGCTGCGCATGAAGATCAAGGACGCGGGCAAAGCCACCGAAATGCGTGCGGCACTGGTACAGAGCATCGTGCCGGCCGACCTCGCCAAGACGACGCTTCCAGCGTCGAATTCGTCTGTCGCCAAAGCTGACAAGGTTGCCGCCAAGCAACAGGAAAAAGTCGACAAGGAAGCCAAGCAAGCAGAGGCCAAGCAGGCCGATGCCAAGCCGGTTGCAGATGCCAAGGACAAGGCCAACAAAGACGCCACGCCGCCTGTTGCTGCCGACGCGGCCCCAGCCACACCGGAATCGGCGCCGACTGAAGAAGTCCTGACCGAGACCTGGAGCTACCAGTTGCCTGCCGATGAGTAATTCTCAAGTACAGCCAGAGACACTTGCCGAGTATCTGGCGCATCTACCGATGACCGACCAGCAGCGCGCGGAACTCGCGGGCTGCCAGTCCTTTAGCGAATTGCACCAGCGTCTGTCGTCTTCAACGTTCGATGCACCGACCGAGGCCGCCCAGGCTTCGGTAGGCCGTCGCTTGACCCTGAGCACGGCGCAAGAGCTGGAAGAAGCGGAAATGCTGGCGGTCGACGCCAGCGGTCGGGTTTGCCTCAAGGCGACTCCGCCGATCCGTCGGACCAAAGTCGTGCCGGAGCCGTGGCGCACCAACATCCTGGTGCGTGGCTGGCGTCGTCTGACCGGTCGCACCAATCCGCCGGCTCCGCCGAAAGATGAACGCGTGTTGCCGGCTGCCCGCTGGCGCACCGTGGGTTCGATCCGTCGCTATATCCTGCTGGTGTTGATGCTCGGCCAGACCATCGTGGCCGGCTGGTACATGAAAGGCATCATGCCGTATCAGGGGTGGTCGTTCGTCGACCTCAACGAAGTCCTGCATCAACCGCTGCTGCAAACCGCCACGCAAGTGATGCCGTATGCGCTGCAAACCAGCATCCTGATTCTGTTCGGGATTCTGTTCTGCTGGGTATCGGCCGGTTTCTGGACCGCGCTGATGGGCTTCCTCGAGTTGCTCACCGGTCACGATAAATACCGCATCTCCGGTAAAAGCGCCGGTAATGAGCCGATTCCAAAGGACGCACGCACCGCACTGGTGATGCCGATCTGCAACGAAGACGTACCCCGGGTATTTGCCGGTTTGCGCGCGACGTTTGAATCGGTTGCGGCCACGGGTGACCTGGATCGCTTCGACTTCTTCGTCCTCAGCGACAGTAACGACGCGGATATTTGCGTTGCCGAACAGCAAGCCTGGCTGGACGTGTGCCGCGAAGCCAAGGGCTTCGGCAAGATCTTTTACCGCCGTCGCCGCCGTCGTGTGAAACGCAAAAGTGGCAACCTCGACGACTTCTGCCGTCGTTGGGGTGGCGATTACAAGTACATGGTCGTGCTCGACGCGGACTCCGTGATGAGCGGCGAATGCCTGACCAGTCTGGTGCGCTTGATGGAAGCCACGCCGGACGCCGGGATCATTCAGACCGCGCCGCGTGCATCGGGCATGGACACGCTGTATGCGCGCATGCAGCAGTTTGCGACTCGCGTGTACGGTCCGCTGTTTACCGCCGGTCTGCACTTCTGGCAGTTGGGCGAATCCCACTACTGGGGCCACAACGCGATCATCCGCATGAAGCCGTTCATCGAGCACTGCGCCCTGGCGCCGTTGCCGGGTAAAGGTGCTTTCGCCGGTGCGATCCTGTCCCACGACTTCGTTGAAGCCGCGCTGATGCGCCGTGCCGGCTGGGGCGTGTGGATTGCCTATGACTTGCCGGGCAGCTACGAAGAACTGCCGCCGAACCTGCTGGACGAACTCAAGCGTGACCGTCGCTGGTGCCACGGTAACCTGATGAACTTCCGCCTGTTCCTGGTCAAAGGCATGCACCCGGTTCACCGGGCGGTGTTCCTGACCGGCGTGATGTCTTATCTGTCGGCGCCGTTGTGGTTCTTTTTCCTCGTGCTGTCGACGGCGCTGCTGGCGGTCAATACGCTGATGGAGCCGCAATACTTCATGGAGCCGCGTCAGCTCTATCCGTTGTGGCCGCAATGGCACCCGGACAAAGCCGTCGCGCTGTTCTCCACGACGGTGGTGCTGTTGTTCCTGCCGAAGCTGTTGAGCATCATCCTGATCTGGGCCAAAGGCGCGACAGAGTTCGGTGGCAAGCTCAAGGTGACCCTGTCGATGCTGCTGGAGATGCTGTTCTCCATGCTGCTGGCGCCGGTGCGGATGATTTTCCACACCCGTTTCGTACTGGCCGCGTTCCTCGGTTGGGCCGCGACCTGGAACTCGCCACAACGTGACGACGACTCCACACCATGGAGCGAAGCGGTCAAACGCCACGGTCCGCAGACCTTGCTGGGCTTCTTCTGGGCGTTGCTGGTGATCTGGCTGAACCCGAGCTTCCTGTGGTGGCTGGTGCCGATCGTCGGTTCGTTGATGCTGTCGATCCCGGTGTCGGTGATCTCCAGCCGGGTCGGTCTGGGCCTGAAATCCCGTGACTCGAGCCTGTTCCTGATTCCCGAGGAATACAATCCGCCGCAGGCGTTGCTGGCGACTGACCAGTACACCCACGAAAATCGTTATCACGCACTGAACGACGGCTTTATCCGGTCGGTGGTCGACCCGCAGCAGAACGCCCTGGCGTGCTCGCTGGCGACGTCGCGTCACGGTCAGGCCGAGCCGATCGAGTGGTTGCGGGTAGAGCGGGTTCGTCACGCCTTGAAAGTCGGGCCTCATGGCTTGAACAATAATGAGCGTGTGCAACTGCTGAGCGACCCGGTGGCATTGGGTCGTCTGCATGAGCAGATCTGGAGCGAAGGCCACCCCGAATGGCTGAAGGCCTGGCGCACATCGGTGAAAGCCGATCCCCACGCGCCGCTGTTGCCGCTCAAGCCGCTGAGTGCACAGCCTCAGTTGGCGTAATGAAAAACCCCGCGAAAGCGGGGTTTTTTTGCGCCCAGGATCGCTGGATCGTTCCCACGCTCCGCGTGGGAAAGCATCCTGTGACGCTCTGCGTCACGCTTGAGAAGGGACGCGGAGCGCCCCGGACGGCATTCCCGCGCGGAGCGTGGGAACGATCATGCGGCTGATCAAACCTTGAACCTGCCCACCAGCATCTGCAGTTGCGTCCCCAACCGCGCCAGCTCAACGCTGGACGCTGCGGTCTCTTCACTGGCTGCCGAGGTCTGCTCGGACACATCGCGCACGTTCAGCACGCTGCGATTGATCTCCTCGGCCACCGCTGTTTGCTGCTCGGCTGCGGCGGCAATCTGCTGGTTCATCGTCTGAATCGCCGACACTGTGCGGGTGATGCTTTCCAGTGAGCCGCCGGCGCGGCGGGTCAGTTCGACGCTGCTGTCAGTCAGGGCGCGGCTGTTGTCCATGATGGTCGCGACTTGCTGGGTGCCGGTTTGCAAACCGACGATCAACTCTTCGATTTCTTCGGTGGACTTCTGGGTGCGTTGCGCCAGGCTGCGAACTTCATCGGCAACCACCGCAAAACCACGTCCCGCTTCACCGGCACGGGCCGCTTCGATGGCTGCGTTGAGGGCCAACAGGTTGGTTTGTTGGGCGACGGATTTGATCACGTCGAGCACGCTGCCGATCTTGTCGCTTTCGCGTTTCAAATCGCCCATCGCGACGGTGGAATTGCCGACTTCGAGGGCCAGGCGCTCGATCTGGGCGATGGCTTCACCGACCACTTTGTCACCTTCACGGGCTTGCTGATCGGCGGCGACAGCGGCTTCGGAGGCTTCTTCGGCATTGCGCGCGACTTCTTGCACGGTCGCGGTCATTTCATTCATGGCCGTGGCCACCTGGTCGGTTTCGACCTTCTGGCTGTTGACCCCGGCGCTGGTTTGCTCGGTGACTGCCGACAGCTCTTCAGCGGCGTTGGCGATTTGCGTGACGCCGTCGCTGATACCGCCGATCAATTCACGCAGACCCAGGATCATGCTCTGCATGGCGCGCTGGAGCTGACCGAGTTCGTCGCGACGCTTGGAGGTCAGATTGTGAGTCAGGTCGCCGGCCGCCACGCGTTCAGCCACTTTGAGGGTCTGGCTCAGCGGTATGACGATCTGACGAGTGATCGCCCAAGCCGCGATCATGCCAAAGACCAAGGCCAGGGCGGTGGCCAGCAGCAGCATGTTCTTGGCGTGTGCAGCATCGGTATCGCGCACTACGGTTTGCGAAATCGTGAGCTTTTTGCTGGTGCCAAGCAGGATTTCGCCTTGGGCGGCCATGCGTTTGATCGCGTCGGCGCTGGCGACCTGAGAGTCGCGGTACTGGCTGACAGCCGCGCGGTAATCTTTGAGCGATTCGGTGGCCTGTTGCAGTTGGGCAGCGTGTTGTTCAGACAGTTCGGGCGGCAGGCTTTCCAGGTTTTTCAGGGCGTTGTCGATGGCGTCCAGCGCGGGCTGTTCGGCTTCTGGCTTGCCGCTGTAGGTGTAGCCGCGAACCTGGAAGCGCGCTTGCTGAATCAGTTTGCTCAGGTCGATCACGCTGTTGAATTGCGTAACACTGTCGCCCTGCAGCATGATTTTTTCGATTTCAGCAACCTTGGCCACGGCGTTGTCGGCGGTGGCACCGAGTTTGCTGCGGGCGTTTTCGCGGTTGGCACCGGCCTGGGTCAGGGCGATGAAGGCTTGCTTGTACTGGCTGACGGCGGCCAGTTGCTGGTCGATCATGGCCACGTCGGCAGGTTGCTCGATCATCTGGCGGGCGGCTTGCAGGCCGGTTTCGAGCTTGCCCAGCATCTCGTTTACGGCATCGGGGCTTTGTTCGCCACGACGGTTTTCGTAGTCCAGACGGGCGATGCGCAGGTCTCTGCTCAGGTCATTGATACTGGAAATGAAGCCCAGCTTATCGCCGCGGCTTGTCACATCACTCAGACCGGTCCAGCCAGTGAAGGTGATCAATAAAGTAAGCAGCAGCACCAGGCCGAAACCGATCCCCAGTTTGCGATTGACGCTGACGTTTCCCAGACTCTCGGCTAGCCATTGGTACATGCTGCAACTCCCTGGACCACTGATTTGGTTTTGTGGGAACTGTATCGGCAGGCGGGAGAGAATCTGTAGGCGCTGGTTAAATGACTGTGGCGAGTCAGAAGAGGCGGGCGAGCAGCGCGGTGACGGCGGTTTCGACGCGCAGGATGCGCTCGCCGAGTTGCACCGGTTGCAGGCCGGCCTTGCCCAACAGGTCGATTTCGTAAGGGATCCAGCCACCTTCAGGGCCGATGGCCAGGGTCACCGGTTCGGCCAGGCCACGGGGGCAGGGCGGGTACTGGCCGGGATGGCCGACCAGTCCGAGGGTGCCTTCGGTAATCGCTGGCAGGCGGTCCTCCACGAACGGCTTGAAGCGCTTCTCGATGACGATTTCCGGCAGCACACTGTCCCGGGCCTGTTCGAGGCCGAGGATCAACTGCTCGCGAATCGCCTCGGGTTCCAGAAACGGGGTTTGCCAGAAGCTCTTCTCGACGCGGTAGCTGTTCACCAGCACGATACGTGGCACACCCATGGCGGCCACGGTCTGAAACACCCTGCGCAGCATTTTCGGGCGTGGCAGGGCCAGCACCAGGGTCAATGGCAGCTTGGTCGGGGGCGGTTGGTCGAGGGTGACCCGCAGTTCGGCTTCAGCGGCGTCCAGGCGTAGCACTTCTGCCGAGCCCATCAACCCGCCGATCCTGCCGACGCGCATGCTGTCACCGACTTCGCAGCGGTGGACTTCCTGCATGTGCGTCAACCGGCGATCACGCAGGATCACCCGGTCGGCCGCTATGAAGTCGGCTTCTTCGAGGAGTAGCAGGTTCACGGTTGGGTCGCTGGCGGCTGGTCGTTGTGATCGTCAACCGGTTGATCGTCCGGATGCTCGCCACGTTTGCTGATCAGGCTGCCAAACAGGATGCCGATCTCGAACAGCAACCACATGGGTACAGCCAGCAAGGTCTGCGAAAAGATGTCCGGCGGCGTCAGGATCATGCCGACCACGAAGCAACCGATGATCACGTAAGGGCGGATTTTCTTCAGGTACTTGACGTCGACCACGCCGATCCATACCAGCAGCACCACGGCCACAGGAATTTCAAACGCCACGCCGAAGGCGAAGAACAGCGTCATGACGAAATCGAGGTAGCTGGTGATGTCGGTCATCATTTCCACGCCGGCCGGGGTGGCGGCGGCGAAGAACTTGAAGATCAGCGGAAACACCAGGTAATAGGCGAACGCCATGCCGGCGTAAAACAGCACGATGCTGGACATCAACAACGGTACGGCAATGCGCTTCTCATGCTTGTACAAACCCGGTGCGATGAAGCCCCAGATCTGATGCAGGATCACCGGAATCGCCAGGAACAGCGACACCATCATGGTCAGCTTCAGTGGCGTCAGGAACGGCGACGACACGTCGGTGGCGATCATGGTCGCGCCGGCTGGCAGGTACTCGCGCAGTGGCGTGGAGACGAAGGTGTAGATCTGCTGGGTAAAGGCAAACAACCCGGCAAAGATGATGAAGACCGCCGCTACACAACGCAGCAGGCGGGTACGCAACTCGGTGAGGTGCGAAACCAGCGGCATGTGCTGGTCGTTTTCGGGGAGATCGCTCATGGGGCTCGCGGCGGCAGTGTTGGGTCATGAGGGGCCGGCGCGGTCGGCGCGACGGCAGGCGCTACCGGTTCTACCGGGGTTGCTGAAGCAGCGGGCGCAGGTTGTTCCATCGCAAAAACAGGTGCAGGCGCGGGTGCAGGCTCAGTGGCGGCGGCAGGCGCGTGAATCGTCTGCGCCCCCACGTGTTCCACCGGCGTCGGCTCCTGCTGAGTCGGCGAGAAGATTTTCCGCGCCTCCTGTTCCAGCGACAGAATGTGCTCGTTGTGCAACTGCCGACGTATCTCGTCGGCGCCGATTTCACGTTCAACTTCCTGCTTGATCGCGTTGAAGCTGCGCTTCAAGCGTCCGACCCACAGGCCGGCGGTGCGCGCAGCACCCGGCAAGCGCTCGGGGCCCAGCACCAGCAGGGCAACGAGGCCGACGAGCAGCAGTTCAGAGAAGCTGATACCAAACATTAGTCAGTGCTCACACGTCTTTGCGGATCGGCTCTTCGACTTTTTGTGCCTGCACGTCGATGGTGTGCGGCTGGTTCACCGTGGCTTGCGGCTGAACCGGCGGTACCGGTTGGGACGGCGTAGCGGTCGGATCGGCGGGTTTTTCGTCGTCGTTCATGGCTTTCTTGAAGCCCTTGATCGACTCGCCCACGTCAGTGCCGAGGTTTTTCAGTTTCTTGGTGCCGAATACCAGTACGACAACAACCAGGATGACGATCCAGTGTTTCCAGTCAAAAATGCCCATGTTGCTGCTCCTCTCTAATAGTTATTCAGGCGGACGGGCGCGAGGCTTTCTCGGCGTGTCCGGACAGACCGAAACGACGGTCCAGTTCATCGAGTACAGCCTGTGGATGCTGGCCCAGTTGGGCGAGCATGACCATGCTGTGGAACCACAAATCGGCGGTCTCGTAGATCACATCGCTGCAGTCGCCACTGATGGCGGCATCCTTGGCGGCGATGATGGTTTCGACCGACTCTTCGCCGACTTTTTCCAGAATCTTGTTCAAGCCCTTGTGGTACAGGCTGGCGACATACGAACTGTCGGCGGCAGCGCCTTTGCGCTCTTCCAGCACTTGGGCCAGGCGGGTCAACGTGTCACTCATGGGTGTGTCCTGCGGAGTAGATGGCGTGCGGGTCCTTGAGCACCGGGTCGACGGTTTTCCAGTCGCCGTTCTCGAAGACACGGTAGAAGCAGCTTTGGCGGCCGGTATGGCAAGCGATGTCGCCAATTTGCTCCACCATCAGGATGATCACATCGGCGTCGCAGTCCAGGCGCATCTCATGCAGGGTTTGCACGTGGCCGGACTCTTCGCCCTTGCGCCACAGCTTGCCACGGGAGCGTGACCAGTAAATGGCACGATTCTCCGAAGCGGTGAGTTCCAGCGCTTCACGGTTCATCCAGGCCATCATCAGGACGCGCCCGGTTTTGTAATCCTGGGCAATCGCGGGCACCAGGCCATCAGCGTCCCACTTGATCTCGTCCAGCCAGTTTTTCATCTTCAGTTCCTGAAGCAGCTCCAAGCTTTTAGCTTTAAGCGGCAAGTAAAAGCCAGTGTGCGTCTGTCTTTCGTAAGGTGCAACGCGCATATCTACAGGCGTGAATCAAACGTGAGTGCTGCGAACATCGCTTGAAGCTTATAACTTGCAGCTGATTCGTGCTATCGGCGAACGACCAGATACAAACCGACGGCCATCATGATCCCGGCCGGCCAATAAGCCATTTGGTTCAGCGGCCCCCCGGCGGCGAGGATCGCGCCACCGGCCAGATGGGCCGTGCCGAGCAGCCGCAGGAACCAGTCGTCACGACGTCGGTGCCACGGGGGTGGCGGGTCGTAGGCGTGGGGTTGGGACATGCGTTCGAGCAGGTCGCGGGCCATGTTGGCCAGGTGCGGCAACTGTTCGAACTGGCTTTGCACGTTGCCGAGCAAGGCTTTAGGGCTGACACGCTCGCGCATCCAGCGTTCAAGGAACGGTTGCGCGGTGTTCCACAAGTCCAGGTCCGGGTAGAGCTGACGGCCCAGGCCTTCGATGTTCAACAGGGTTTTTTGCAGCAATACCAGCTGCGGCTGCACTTCCATATTGAAGCGTCGGGCGGTCTGGAACAGGCGCATCAGCACCTGGCCGAAGGAAATATCTTTTAACGGTTTTTCGAAAATCGGCTCGCACACGGTGCGGATTGCCGCTTCGAATTCGTTGAGTTTGGTTTCCGCCGGCACCCAGCCCGAATCGATGTGCAATTGCGCCACGCGACGGTAGTCACGCTTGAAGAAGGCAAAGAGGTTGCGCGCCAGGTAGTCTTGATCTTCCGGGGTCAGGCTGCCGACGATGCCGCAGTCGATCGCAATGTACTGCGGGCTCCACGGGTTGACGGTGCTGACGAAGATGTTTCCGGGGTGCATGTCGGCATGGAAGAAACTGTCACGGAACACCTGGGTGAAGAAAATCTCTACGCCGCGCTCAGCCAGCATCTTCATGTCCGTGCGCTGGTCGGCGAGCGTCGTCAGGTCGGTGACCTGGATGCCGTAGATACGTTCCATCACCAACACTTTCGGCCGGCACCAGTCCCAATAGACTTGCGGCACATACAGCAGCGGCGAGCCTTCGAAATTACGCTTCAGCTGGCTGGCGTTGGCCGCTTCGCGCAGCAGGTCGAGTTCGTCATAGATGGTTTTTTCGTAGTCGCTGACCACGTCCACCGGGTGCAGTAGGCGCGCGTCTGCCGAGAGCTTTTCGGCGGCGCGGGCCAGAATGAACAGCCACGCCAGATCCTGGGCAATAATCGGTTTGAGGCCTGGGCGGATCACCTTGACCACCACTTCCTCGCCGGTTTTCAGCTGCGCGGCATGCACCTGCGCCACCGAGGCGGACGCCAGGGGCTCGACGTCGAAGCGACTGAACACTTCACTGATCTTTTTGCCGAGCTGTTCTTCGATCAGCTTGACCGACACTTGCGAGTCGAACGGCGGCACGCGGTCCTGCAGCTTCATCAGCTCATCGGCGATGTCTTCCGGCAACAGGTCACGGCGGGTGGAGAGAATCTGCCCGAACTTGATGAAAATCGGTCCAAGGTCCTGCAACGCCAGGCGCAATCGCGCGCCACGGCTCAAGTCCAGCGTCTTGCGCGGGAACCAGCGCCACGGCAGCGCGTACCGCAGTGCCAGCAGGAACCAGGGCAGCGGCAGGGCAAACAGCAGGTCATCGAGGCGGTAACGAATCACAACGCGCTGGATGCGCAACAAACGGCGGACGGCAAGCAGCTTCATGCGTTATCGCTTGGGTCGAGGGATCGGGAAAGGCGCTCGAAGTGCGCCTCGAGACGTTCCAGATCGAGTTTGATCTGGTCCAGTTCACTGAATCGGGCTTCGGCTTCGCGCTGACCGACGAGGGTGCGCGACTCTTCTGCAAGGTATTCGCCCAGGTTTTGGCCCAGGCTGGCAAACCCTTGCTGATACCAGCGTGCGCGGCTGCGCAGGTGGCCGCCGACCAGTTGCGTGGCCACCGGGCCGAGCCAGCGTGAGAGTTCGTACTCCCAGTCCAGCTCCAGGTCCTGAAGGATCGCCGCCAGTTCCAGCAGCACGCCGCTGTCACCGTCGAGTTCGACTTCAGGGCCATGCAGGACCGAGGTCTTGTCCTTGCTCATCGCCAGTTTCAACAGGCTGGAGGCCGGCGCACGCAAGGTGCAGTCGGCGCCGGTTTCCCAATGAGCGGCCAGCATCAGGCCTTCGTCACTGGGCAAGATGAACAGCTGCAACGCCGGGCTGCGACAGTCGACGGCAATCACCCGGCCGCTCAAATGCGCCAGCCGCGGCAGCGCTGTGCTGTCGAGACGCAGCACCCGGTTAAGGCCGAGTTCAACGCTGGCG
>Ga0247818_10003155_pt1 | contig 10643 bp, 5 predicted proteins | sample 13C_Glucose_Day1_FD_192424 | JGI IMG/M metagenome (GOLD analysis project Ga0247818, IMG submission 192424) | Soil microbial communities from agricultural site in Penn Yan, New York, United States - 13C_Glucose_Day1 | ecosystem: Environmental > Terrestrial > Soil > Agricultural land | place: USA...
GGCTGCCATCGCCCTCGCCGGGCGGTCGCTGCTCGGCGCCGGCGACCGGGTGCTGATGGAGAGCCCGACGTACCCCAACGCCATCGCGACGCTGCGGCAGACCGGCGCCCGGCCGGTGTCCCTCCCGGTCGACCCGTCCGGGTGGGACGTCGACGCGATCGCGGCCGCCGTGCGGCAGACGGGCCCGCGTGCGGCCCTGCTGATCCCGGACTTCCACAACCCGACCGGGGCACTGATGCCGACGTCGCAGCGTGCCGCGATCGCCCGTGTGCTGGGGCGGGCCCGGTCCGTGCCGGTCATCGACGAGACCCTGGCGGAGCTGGCCCTCGACGCTGCGGGTTCGATGCCGGAGCCGTTCGCGGCACACCTGCCGCGGTCGGTGACGGTCGGCAGCGCCAGCAAGACCTTCTGGGGTGGCCTGCGGATCGGCTGGGTGCGGGCGCCGGCCAGCCTCATGCCGGTCCTGCTCCAACAGCGGCTCATGCTCGACCTCGGTGCGCCGGTGGTCGAACAGCTGGCGCTGCGCCGGCTCCTCGCGGACCGCGAGGCCCTCGTCGCCGAGCGCCGCACCTCCCTGCTGATCTCGCGGGATGCCCTGGTGAAGGCCCTCGCCGCCCGCCTCCCGGACTGGCAGGTGACGGTGCCCGGGGGTGGGCTCAGCCTCTGGTGCGAGCTCCCCGAGGCGCTGTCCACGGCGGTCACCGTGGCGGCCGAGGCGGAGGGGCTCGTCCTGGCGTCTGGGCCGCAGTTCGCGGTCGAGGGCGGGCTCGAGCGGTGGCTGCGGCTGCCCTTCACCCACGCGCCCGAGGTGCTCACCGATGCTGTCGACCGGCTGGCCCGGGCCTGGGAGAGCGCGACCCGCCAGCCGTCGACCCGCCGGTCCTCCCGGTCTCGCCGCACGCCGCTGGTGGCCTGAGCGGACCCGCTCTGGTGCGCCCGATGCTCGGCGATCGAGAACTTCCCGTGAGTGGCGCCACACGTGTGCCACTCCTGCAAGACTCGGGCTGGGGCGGACCCCACCCGACATCCGGGCGGGGCAGCCTCCGCAGCGGCAGGGCGAGGAGGCGGGTTGACGACTGAGCTGGGCCCCGGGCCCACGCCAGGGACGGCGGGGCATCCGCCGACCGTCCGGGCCCTTCTGGTGCCCGCCAACATCTGGCGGGTGGGCCTGACGCTCGCCGGCCTGGCCGCCCTCTTCCTTTTCGCCCGCTTCGTGCTGGCCGACGGCGGCTCGGTGCTCTTCACCGTGGTCATGGCCTGGTTCATCTCCCTGGCCATGGAGCCGGCCGTGGCCAAGCTCTCGACCTGGATGCCGCGCGCGGTGGCCACGACGCTGGTCATGGTGGGTACGGGCATGTTTGCCATCGCCTTCCTGATCGCCTTCGGGAACCTCTTCATCGAGCAGGCTGCCCAGCTCCTCCGGGGGCTGCCCGGCGTCATCGAGTCGGTGCTCGGCTGGGCCAACGACACGCTGGGGACGAACTACCGGGCCAGTGACATCCTCACCTCGATCGAGCTGTCGCCCGAGGACGCCGCTCGCTACGCCCAGGACGTGCTCGGCGGGGTGGTCGGGCTGGCTGGTTCGGTCGCGGGGGCCATCTTCAGTCTCTTCGCCATCATCCTGCTGACCTTCTACCTGTCCGCCGACGGCCCTCGCCTGCGGCTGTGGCTGGCCTCGCTGCTCCCACCCCAACCACAGCGGCTCTTCCTCAGCATCTGGGACCTCTCGATGGTCAAGACCGGTGGCTACGTGGCGGCCCGCGTCGTGCTCGCGGCGATCAACGGCGCGACCTCGGCGCTGGTGTTCCTCATCATCGGCATGCCGTCCTGGCTGGCCCTCGGGATCTGGACCGGGCTCGTCGCGCAGTTCGTCCCCACCATCGGCACCTACATCGCGATCGCCCTGCCGGTCCTGGTGGGGCTGGCGAGCCCGGAGCCATGGATCGGCATCGTCGCGCTCGGGTGGGCTGTCCTCTACCAGCAGGTCGAGAACCTCACGCTGGAGCCGCGCATCAGCGCCCGCGCAGTGCACCTGCACCCCGGGGTCGCCTTCGCCTCGGTGATGCTCGGTGCCTCTCTGTTCGGGGCCGGTGGGGCGCTGCTGGCCATCCCGGTCACGGCGATGCTGATGGCGGTGTTCGACGCCTACGTCGAGCGCCGGCACGTCGTCCCCGCCCTCGTGACCGGTGAGCTGGCCGAGCCGCTCGCGCCGGAGGCCCATGACAGCGACTCCGGCGACGGTGTGGCGAGCGGCACCGATGCCGGGTCGGCCGCCACCTGACCGGACGGCAGGCAGCGGTCGGTCCCAGACACCGCATTACTCGCGAGTTACCCACAAGGCGTGACAGGCTCGGGTCTGTGACCTGTGCCCCGGGTCACAGCCACCCTGTCCGGTGACGACCCATGGAGGCCGCCTCGATGTTCTCGCGCATTGCCATCGTCAACCGTGGTGAGGCCGCCATGCGGCTCATCCACGCGGTGCGCGACCTCAACGCCGAGGCGGGTGAGGCCGGCCACCGCATCGAGACGGTGGCCCTGTACACCGAGGCCGAGCGCGCGGCGATGTTCGTGCGGGAGGCCGACCTGTCCTACTGCCTGGGTCCGGCGAGCGAGCGTCCGTACATCAACCACGAGGTCCTCGAGCGGGCCCTGGTCGAGACCGGCGCCGACGCCGCCTGGGTCGGCTGGGGCTTCGTCGCCGAGGACCCCGCCTTCGCCGAGGTCTGCGAGCGCATCGGGGTCACCTTCATCGGGCCCAGCCCGGAGGCCATGCGCCGGCTCGGCGACAAGATCGGCTCGAAGCTGATCGCCGAGGAGGTGGGCGTCCCCGTCGCGCCGTGGAGCCGCGGCCCGGTCGAGACCCTCGAGGACGCCACGACGGCCGCCAAGCAGATCGGCTACCCGCTGATGCTCAAGGCCACCGCGGGCGGCGGCGGCCGCGGCATCCGGGTCGTCGCCTCCGACGCAGACCTCGCCGACGCGTACGAGCGCACCCGCGACGAGGCAGCCCGGGCCTTCGGCAGCGGCGTGGTCTTCCTCGAGCGGCTCGTCACCGGGGCGCGCCACGTCGAGGTCCAGGTCATCGCGGACGGCCAGGGCGCCGCCTGGGCCGTCGGCGTGCGCGACTGCTCGGTGCAGCGGCGCAACCAGAAGGTCATCGAGGAGTCCGCCTCACCCGTGCTGAGCGCAGAGCAGAGTGCCGAGCTCAAGGCCAGTGCGGAGCGCCTCGCCATCGCCGTCGGGTATGCCGGTGCAGGCACCGTGGAGTTCCTCTACCACCCCGGCGAGAAGTCCTTCGCGTTCCTCGAGGTCAACACGCGCCTCCAGGTCGAGCACCCCATCACCGAGGCCACCACCGGGATGGACCTCGTCAAGGCGCAGATCCACGTGGCGGCGGGCGGCCGGCTCGAGGGAGAGCGGCCGGGAGAGATCGGGCATGCCGTGGAGGCCCGGCTCAACGCCGAGGACCCCGACCGCGACTTCGCCCCGTCCCCGGGCCGGATCGTCCTGCTCGACCTCCCGGCCGGACCCGGCATCCGGGTGGACACCGGTGTCGGTGAAGGCGACTCGATTCCCGCCGACTTCGACTCGATGATCGCCAAGATCATCGCCTACGGCCGCACCCGCGACGAGGCCATGGCCCGGCTGCGCCGCGCCATGGCCGAGACCACCGTCGTCATCGAGGGCGGCGCCACGAACAAGAGCTTCATCCTCGACCTGCTCGCCCAGCCCGAGGTCGTCGACGGCAGCGCCGACACCGGCTGGATCGACCGGGTCCGCGGCGAGGGCCGCCTCGTGTCCCACCGACACTCCGGGATCGCCCTCGTGGCCGCAGGCATCGAGGGCTACGAGGAGGCCGAGGCCGTCGAGCGCACCCGCCTTCTCGAGACCGCCCACGGCGGCCGCCCCCAGGTCCAGCACCAGGTCGGGCGGGCCATCGACCTCAAGCTCCGGGGCACGGCATACAAGGTCATGGTGGCGCGCACCGGACCGCACCGCTTCCGGGTGGGGATCACCGCGGGTGGCGAGGAGCACCTGGTCGACGCGGACCTCGCCCGCATCGACGAGTACGCCAGCCGGCTCACGGTCTCCGGCCGGACCCACCGGCTCATCACGGCCACCCACGGCCCGGTGCACCTGGTCGAGGTGGACGGCGTCACCCACCGCGTGAGCCGTGACGAGGGGGGCGTGCTGCGCTCGCCCGCCCCGGCGCTCGTGGTGGCCACGCCGGTTGCGGTCGGTGACGAGGTGGCGGCCGGGGCCCCCGTCCTGGTGCTGGAGTCGATGAAGATGGAGACCGTCCTGCCCGCGCCGTTCACCGCGCGGGTCAAGGAGCTGCTCGTCGCCACGGGCAGCCAGGTCGAGACCGGCGCGCCGCTGATGCGGCTCGAGCCGGTGGGCGACGCGGACGAGGTGGTCGAGGAGGCCGTGTCCGGCGGCGTGGACCTCGACCTCAACGGCCACCCGGCGGCTCCGACCTCGGCAGCGGACCGCGCGGTCCGGGGCAGGGCCGACCTGTGCGCCATGGTGCTCGGCTACGACATCGACCCCCGCGACGAGGGCCGCACCCTGGAGGGCTACCTCACCGCCCGCGAGGAGCTGATCGCCTCGGGGCAGTCGCCCATCGGCGAGGAGGTGGCGACACTCGGCGTCTTCGCCGACTTCGCGGAGCTGAGCCGCAACCGTCCCGCCGACGAGGAGCTCCACACCGAGCACCGGGTGCACAGCCCCAAGGAGCACTTCCACTCCTACCTGCAGAGCCTCGACGTCGAGCGGGGCGGCCTCCCTGACCAGTTCCGAGGCAAGCTCGCCCGGGTGCTGCAGCACTACGGCGTCACGGACTTCGACCGGACCCCCGCGCTCGAGGAGGCGGTGTTCCGTGTCTTCCTGGCCCAGCAGCGCAGTGCGCCGGACGTCATGCTCGCCACCTCGCTGCTCCAGCGGTGGCTCGTGGAGCCCTGCCCCGAGCCGCCGCTCGACCAGGCCGCGCGCGAGGTGCTCGACCGCCTGGTCGTCGCCACGCAGCTGCGCTTCCCGGTGGTCGGCGACCTCGCCCGCAGTGTCCGGTTCCGCTGGTTCGACCAGCCCCTGGTCGACGCCGAGCGCGCCAGTGTCCTGGCCGGGGTGCGCGACGAGGTCGCCGCGCTCGCGGCGGACCCCGCCGCGCCGAACCGCGCCGCGCGGATCGACGCCCTGGCGGCGATCCCGGAGCAGATCGTCCGGTTCCTCGCCGAGCGCCTCGAGGCGGGGGTTCCGGAGCGGGAGCCTATGCTCGAGGTGCTGATCAAGCGCCACTACCGCGAGCACGAGCTCCACGGCCTGAGCGCCGCCTCCGAGGAGGAGGGCCGGCCGTTCGCGGTGGCCGACTACACCCTCGACGGCCGGCACACCCACCTGGTGACGACGGTCGGGCAGGTCGCCGAGCTCGTCGAGGGCAGCTCGCTGGTCCGTGACGTCACGGGGGAGGTGGCGGCGCGGCCGATCGGCTACGAGGCCGTCGTCGACCTCTACCTGTCCTGGCCGGAGGAGCCGCAGGCGGCCGAGGAGGCCTCCGAGCAGCTCGCGGCGCTGCTGGCCAAGCTCGACTTCTCGAGCCAGGTGCGCCGGGTCGCGGTCGCGGTCTGCCCGGGCGGCGGCCGGCCGGTCGGCTACTTCACCTTCCGACCGGCCCAGGGCGGGTCGATGATCGAGGACACGCTGGTCAGGGGGGTCCACCCCATGGTCGGCCGCCGGCTCAACCTGTGGCGACTGCGCGACTTCGAGGTGACGCGGCTCGAGGCGCCCGAGGACGTCCTGCTCTACCGCTGTGTCGCCCCCGGCAACGACTCCGACCAGCGCCTCGTGGCGCTCTCCCAGGTGCGCCAGCTCGCGGTGGTCCGCGACGACGAGGGCAGGGTCACGGCCCTCCCGCACGCCGAGCGGGCGATCGCCAACTGCCTCGAGGCCATCCGGCACGCCCGCAGCGCGCGGGGAGCGGCCGGGCCGCGGCTCGACATGAACCACGTGTGGATCGAGATCTGGCCGGTCATCGAGGCCGACCTCGACCAGCTCACCGCGCTGCAGTCCAAGATCGCGCCGCTCACGACCGGGGCGGGCATCGAGGAGGTGCTGGTCACGGCGCGCATCGCGGGCGAGGGCGGTGCCGCGCACCCGATCGCGGCGCGGTTCTCCTACCAGCCCGGGTCCGGGGTCGTCACCTCCATCGAGCAGCCCCCGGGCGAGCGGCTCAAGCCCCTCGACGACTACGCGCAGAAGGTCGTCCGGGCCCGCCGGCGCGGCCTGGTCTACCCGTACGAGCTCGTGTCGATGGTGGCCGGGCAGGGTGGCACGGCAACGGAGTACGACCTCGACGACAGCGGCTCCCTCGTGCCGGTCGACCGGCCGTACGGCCACAACAAGGCCGGTCTCATCGCGGGTGTCGTCACGACACCGACGGCACTGCACCCCGAGGGGATCACGCGCGTCCTGCTCTGCGGCGACCCGCTCAAGGCGCTGGGAGCGGTCTCGGAAGCGGAGTGCTCACGGGTCATCGCGGCCCTGGACCTGGCGGAGCAGATGGGCGTGCCGGTCGAGTGGTTCGCGCTCTCCGCCGGTGCCCGCATCTCGATGGACTCCGGCACGGAGAACATGGACTGGGTCGCGAGGGCACTGAAGCGGATCGTCGAGTTCACCCAGGACGGCGGCGAGATCAACATCGTCGTCGCGGGCATCAACGTCGGCGCCCAGCCCTACTGGAACGCCGAGGCCACGATGCTCATGCACACCAAGGGCATCCTCGTCATGACGCCGGACAGCGCGATGGTGCTGACCGGCAAGCAGTCCCTGGACTTCTCCGGCGGCGTCTCGGCCGAGGACAACTTCGGCATCGGCGGCTACGACCGCGTGATGGGCCCCAACGGCCAGGCCCAGTACTGGGCCCCCGACCTCGCCGGCGCGCGAGACGTCCTCATGGCGCACTACGACCACACGTACGTGCGCCCCGGTGACGCCAGCCCGCGCCGGGTCACCACGACGGACCCCGCCGACCGCGACGTCACGGCATACCCGCACCACAGCCCCGACAGCGCCTTCACCACGGTCGGCGACATCTTCTCGTCGACGACCAACCCGGACCGCAAGAAGGCCTTCGACATCCGCACCCTCATGCGCGCGGTCACCGACCAGGACCACGCGACCCTCGAGCGCTGGGCGGGGATGGCGGACGCGGAGACGGCGGTCGTCCAGGACGCCCACATCGGCGGGTATGCCGTGTGCCTCCTGGGCATCGAGTCCAAGTCCGTACCGCGACGCGGCTTCCCGCCCACCGACGGACCGGACGTCTACACCTCCGGCACGCTGTTCCCGCGCTCGTCGAAGAAGGCCGCCCGGGCCATCAACGCGGCCAGCGGCAACAGGCCCCTCGTCGTGCTGGCGAACCTGTCCGGCTTCGACGGCTCGCCGGACTCCATGCGCAACCTCCAGCTCGAGTACGGCGCCGAGATCGGCCGCGCCATCGTCAACTTCGAGGGCCCGATCGTCTTCGTCGTGGTCTCGCGCTACCACGGCGGTGCGTTCGTGGTGTTCTCGAAGGCGCTCAACCCGAACATGACCGTGCTCGCGGTCGAGGGTTCGTTCGCCTCGGTCATCGGCGGCGCGCCGGCGGCCGCGGTCGTGTTCTCGCGGGACGTGGACGCGCGGACCGCTTCCGACCCGCGGGTCACGGACCTCGAGGCCCAGCTCGCCGAGGCCAGAGGGGCGCGCCGGGCCCAGCTGGCCACCGGGCTCGCGGAGGTCCGCACCGCCGTGCGGGCCGAGAAGCTCGGCGAGGTCGCGTCGGAGTTCGACAGCGTGCACAGCATCCACCGGGCTGTCTCGGTCGGATCGGTCGACGCCGTCATCAGCGCCGCCGAGCTGCGGCCCCGCATCATCGAGGCCGTCGAGCAGGGGCTGGGCCGGGCCCCGCGCTGACGCCGCAGGCCCCGGCGGCACGCGTGACGCCGGGGCACCGTCGACCCGAGTGGAGGAGTGGTCATGACACAAGAACCGTACGAGCCGGCACACGACGCCCGCCGTCCCCACCTCGCCGTCATGCAGGTGGTCATCACCGAGCTCGCGCAGCGCAGTGCCGGCCGCCCCGTGCCCGAGGTGGTCAAGGACCTGGAGCGCTCCCTGGCGGCCCAGGGTCTGCCCCGGCAGCCTCACAACTGGGTCATGGCGGTCGCCCAGGAGGCGGCCAACGGGCACATCTACGTCGAGAGCGAGGAGGCGCTCCGCGACGCCGCCGAGCTGCTTCACCGCGACGACAGGACGTCTGACCGCTAGCCGATTTCGCGCTGCAGAGCGCGTTTCGGCCCTGGGGTTCTCCCCACCACGATTGTGGGCAATGCTTGGCCCATGGAGCCCAGGGAAGCGTTCTCGTCAGCCGCCGAGCTGGCAGAGCGGCTGGCCGGGACGGGCTATCTGGCGGACGACGCCCTCTCCACGGTGACGTGGCTGTCGCTGCGGCTGGGCCGTCCCCTGCTCCTCGAGGGCGAGCCCGGCACGGGCAAGACGGCGCTCGCGGAGGCGATCGCGCAGACCCTGGAGCTCCCGCTGATCAGGCTGCAGTGCTACGAGGGGATCGACTCCACGCAGGCGCTCTACGACTGGGACTTCCCCCGGCAGATCCTCCACCTTCGCGCCCTGCAGGCGGTGGCGCCCGAGAGCCACACCGACGTGGCGGCGGTCGAGGACGAGCTTTTCGCCGACAGGTTCCTCCTCGCCCGCCCCGTCCTGCGGGCCCTGCGTGAGTCCCCGGCGGTGCTCCTCGTCGACGAGGTGGACCGGGCCGACGACGAGTTCGAGGCCTTCCTGCTCGAGGTGCTCTCGACCTGGCAGGTCACCATCCCGGAGCTGGGCACCATCACCGCCGCCACGGCGCCCATCGTGGTGCTCACCTCCAACCGGACTCGCGAGCTGCACGACGCGCTGAAACGTCGCTGCCTGTACCACTGGATCGACCACCCCGGCCTGGAGCGCGAGCTGGCCATCGTCCGCAGCCGGGCACCGGAGGTGAGCGCCAGGCTCGCCGAGCAGGTGGTCCGCACGGTCCAGCGGCTGCGGTCGGAGGAGGACCTGCTCAAGCCTCCCGGCGTGGCCGAGACGCTGGACTGGGCCCGGGCCCTGCACGAGCTGGGCACCACCGACCTCGACCTCGAGACCACGGCGGCGACGGTGGGCGTGGCCGTGAAGTACCACGAGGACGCGGAGCGGGTGAGGGCCGCCCTCGTCAGGATCCTCGGGCGGTAGCGGCCATGCCAGGGGAGCACGGGGCGGACGAGCTGCTGCTGGGATTCGCCCGTGCGCTCCGCGCGGCCGGGGTGCAGGTGACCGCAGACCGCGAGCGGACCTACCTCGAGGCCGTGGCGGAGGTGGGCCTGCAGGACCAGTCGGCGACCTACTGGGCCGGTCGCGCGACGCTCTGCTGCAGTCCGGCCGACCTCGAGCGCTACGACCAGGTGTATGCCGCGTGGTTCGGGGGACGCCTTGGCGCCGCCGGTGCGGCGCCGAGACGCCCGCGCCGGGCCGTCACGGTCGCCGACCTGGCGGAGGGTGGCGGCCCCGGGAACGAGGCGGGCCCGGATGAGGACGTCGTCCGGGCCATGGCCAGCGCGACCGAGGTGCTGCGGCACCGCGACGTCGCCGAGCTGACCGCGAGGGAGAGGGCAGAGCTGTCGGCGCTGTTCGCCCAGCTGCACCCCCGTGCCCCCCGGCGCCGGGCGCACCGGCACGAGCCCTGGCGGCGCGGCAGCGTGGACGCTCGCCGCACCCTGCGCGAGCAGCTGCGCCGGATGGGCGAGCCGGGGACCGTCCAGTGGCGCCGCCGCGGGCACCGGGCCCGGCGGGTGGTCCTGCTCATCGATGTGTCCGGCTCGATGAGCGCGTACGCGGACGCGCTGCTGCGGCTGGCCCACACCTACTCCGCGGCAGGGGTGGGGGTCGAGGTGTTCACCATCGGCACGCGGCTCACCCACGTCACCCGGAGCCTGCGCCACCGCGACCCCGAGCGGGCCCTGGTCGCCGCCGGCGCGGCCGTCCCGGACTGGTCCGGTGGGACCCGGCTGGCAGACGGACTCCGGGCCTTCCTCGACCGCTGGGGCCGCAGGGGGATGGCCCGCGGAGCGGTCGTCGTGGTGTTCAGCGACGGCTGGGAGCGCGACCACCCGGAGGCGTTGGGGGAGCAGATGCGCAGGCTCCAGGCGCTGGCCCACCGCGTCGTGTGGGTGAACCCCCACCGGGGCAAGGCGGGCTACCAGCCGCTCCAGCAGGGCATCGTCGCCGCGCTGCCGTTCGTCGACGACTTCGTGGCCGGCCACTCCCTGGCCACGTTCGAGCAGCTCACGGAGGTGGTGGCCCGTGCGTGATGTGCTGACCGACCTCCTGCGGTGGTGGCACGCCGGGGAGCGCGTCGGGGTGGGCACGGTGGTCGCGACGTTCCGATCAGCACCCCGACCCGCTGGCGCCGCCATGCTGGTGGGGCCGGAGGGCGAGGCCGTGGGGTCGGTCTCGGGAGGCTGTGTCGAGGGCGCGGTCTACGAGTCCGCCCAGGAGGTCCTGCAGGGAGCCCGTCCGGCGCTGCGGCGCTACGGGGTGAGCGACGACGAGGCGTATGCCGTGGGGCTCAC
>Ga0247818_10003157_pt1 | contig 10640 bp, 10 predicted proteins | sample 13C_Glucose_Day1_FD_192424 | JGI IMG/M metagenome (GOLD analysis project Ga0247818, IMG submission 192424) | Soil microbial communities from agricultural site in Penn Yan, New York, United States - 13C_Glucose_Day1 | ecosystem: Environmental > Terrestrial > Soil > Agricultural land | place...
AGCCGCTTGAACTCGGCCCGGACGTCGGTCACCCCGAAGACAATCGCGGGCAGACCGGCGTCGTGGCATCCGTTCATGTAGGCAGCCCCGATCGGGTTGTCGCTGGGCTCCAGCAGGAGCCCGACTGATCCGCCGCCGGACCCGGCCGGGTCCTTCACGATGTACAGGTTGTGTTCCGGCATGACCAAGAGGCTCTCGAAGCCCAGGATTCCGGTGTAGAACTCGAAAGCGGCGGCGGGGTCCTTGACGTGGATACTGCACATTTTCAGTCGCATGGGCCCTAGGCTACGCCGGGACGGACCTCGCTGGGAACCGGACCCGCCGCGGCGCGCTCCGACCCTGTTCCGGGGCCATTGACGGCCCGGCTCCAATGGATTCCAATGGAATCAGCGGAACCGCGCCCGTCCGGGCCGGATCCCTGGAGGTGTTCGAATGCCGTCCCTGTTTGAGTCCGCCCCCTTCGCGCTCTGGCAACTATTGGTCCTTGCCGTCGTCGTCGTGTGCGCGTCCGGAGCCTCGGTTTATCTGGTCCGCAAGCATGTGGCCGCCGACAGCGACGGCCTGCCGGACGCCGTGTTCTGGGACGTCTTCGCCGGACTCGCCATCGTGGCACCGGCCGTGATCCTTTCCGCCCTGGCGGCACCGTGGGCCGGCCTGCTCCTCGGTGTGCTCGCCGTGGCTGCAGCTGTAGCCTCCTACTTCTGGACGCCCAGGGTCTTCAGCCGACGGGCAGCCCGCCGGGCCTCCCGGGACCTTGCGGCGGGCAACGAGGCGGCCGCGGCCCGGCACCGCGGCGCTCTGGCCCGGTGGCAGCGCTACGAACTGGACCCCGCACACATCATCGACTACCCCGCCATGAGCGACCCGCGGCAGCCGGAGACAGCCGCCCTGATCCGGGCGATGAGGGACGCGGAGCGGCTGCGCGGCGGAACGGACGACGGGTATGCCCGGGCTGTCGAACGGCTGGAACAGGCTCTCGCCGACGCCGAAAGGGCTGCGGGCGTTGGGCATGACACTCCAACCCGTCGAATTTAACCCCGCGGATCCGGGCCACGGCTGACCTGTGCACACCGCCCGTTGAGCCCTGCGGAGAACACTTCCACGGCCACCCGGAAAGGACGCCCCATGGCAGACATCACCATCATCGGCAGCGGCAACATGGCACGGGCGATCGGAACCCGCGCCGTCGCAGCGGGGCGTTCGCTCCAGATCCTCAGCAGGTCCGCGCAACACGCGGCCGGCCTCGCGGCCGAGCTGGGCGGCGGCACCGCGTCCGGAGGACTGGGCGACATTCCGGAGGGTGACATCGTGGTGCTGGCCCTCTATTTCGGACCGGCCAGGGAAATCGCCACGCACTACGGCGACACCCTGAGCGGCAAGACCGTGGTGGAGATCAGCAACCCGATCGATGCGGACACCTTCGATTCCCTCACCGTCGAGCCGGGATCCTCAGCCGCCGAGGAAATCGCCGCGCTGCTGCCCGGGGCTGACGTGGTCAAGGCCTTCAACACCACGTTCGCGGGACCGCTGACGGCCGGAGCGGCGGGCGGGATGCCGCTGGACGTCTTCATCGCCTCGGACTCCGAGGAGGCGGCCAACAAGGTTGCGTCCTTCGCGGCAGCCGCCGGGCTGCGGCCCTTGCGGGTGGGCGGGCTCAGGCATGCCAGGGAGCTGGAGGGATTCCAGCTCCTCGTGGCGGCCCTGCAGGCCAACCCCGCGTACGAGGCGTTCAACTGGGCCACCGGGCTCAAGATCATCGGCTAGTTCGACGCCGGTACCCCCGCGGCAGGTCCGCTGACCCGCCGCGGCCCGCAGTACGGCGCGGGACGGCACAGAACCTGGGGTTCCGGCGCAGGTCCTAAAGTTCGACCGTGCCGCTTTCGCCCACGCTCATCCGGCTGTGCAGAACCTTGGACTTGACCCACTGCAGCACCGTCGCGGCGGTTCCGCCCGGGCTGGTCCAGTATTCGGCGGAATCGGAATCAACGTGCAGCAGGACCACCTCCGGGGTGTCCGGGCCGTCCGGGAACCAGGCCTCAACCATCTGGTTCCAGAGTTCGTGGATCTTCTGGCGGTCAGTGACGACTTCCGCCGTGCCGGCCACTGATACCCATTCCGTGCCCTTGCCGAAGGAGACGTTGACGCCCGGGTGCGCCCGGACATGGGCGACCTGGGAAGTGGTGGCCGACGTGAAGAACCACATGTCGCCGTCGTCCTTCACGTCCTGGACGGCCAGCGGCCGGCTGACCAGTGCGCCTTCTTCGTTGACGGTGGTGAACATCCCGATCCGCGAATCGTTGATGATGTCCGTAACTTTGCTGATGTTTTCTGCGTCCGACATGCTGTCACCTCGTTCTGGTTCCGAACAGGGGAAGGTCCCCCTCCCGCCAGCCTATTGGTAAGTGTGCTTACTTTCCAGTGGCTGCCGGAAGGAGGATCTTCCAAGATGGTGCGGCGCGGGCCTAGTACCCCGTGGGCAGGACCTTGCCCTTGAAGAATTCCGGGCGGACCTTGGCCATGACCAGCATGAGCACCACGCCCAGCAGGATCACACCCATGCCCAGGACGAACACGAGGCCAATGCCGCCGACGGATGATCCGGAACCGTACGCCGGGTCCATGGAGTCGTAGGCGGTCTTGACGAACATCACCAGCAGGATGACGCCGCCCAGGAGCGGTGCGAGGAACTTGAAGAAGAACGCCCGCGTCCCGCTGAAGGCCTCGCTCCGGAAGAACCAGACGCAGGCCAGGGCAGTGATGCCGTAGTAGAAGCAGATCATCATCCCGAGCGCGGTGATGGTGTCCCACAACGCGTTCTCGGACGTGGTCCGGGTGATCACGTAGAAACCGGCGGCGGCAACGGCCGCGGCGATCGTGGCGTAGCTCGGGGACTTGAAGGTCGGGCTGATCCGGCCGAACTGGGTCGGCAGGGCCTTGTAGTGGCCCATCGCCAGCAGCGTCCGGGCCGGTGAGACGAACGTCGACTGCAGGGACGCGGCCGAGCTGCTCAGGATGGACAGGGACATCAGGATGGCGAACGGGCCCATGACCGGTCCGGCGAGGACGGCGAAGATGCTGCCCTGGTTCTCCGGGTTGCCGGCTCCCAGGCCTTCCTGGCCGACGCCGGCATACGCCAGGGTGGCCAGCGCGACGGTCATGTAGATGATCACGATGACGAGCACGGTCAGGGTGGCCGCGCGGCCCGGGGTCTTCTCCGGGTTGCGGGTTTCCTCGTTCATGGTCAGGGTGACGTCCCAGCCCCAGTAGATGAAGATCGAGAGGGAGACACCGGCGGCAAAGGCCGAGAAGGATTCGACGGCGAACGGGTTGAACCACTCGGGGGTAATCGCGGTGGCATCGAAGGCCGTGCCGTTGGCGACATGGCTGAACGCGGCGACGGCAAACCAGCCGAGCACGAAGAGCTGGAATGCGACCAGGACGTACTGCACACCCTTCGTGGTTTCCATGCCGCGGTACGAGATCCAGCAGGCCAGCGCGATGAACACCAGCGTGGTGGCGATGTTCAGCGGCAGGTTCAGGGTCAGGTCAGCGAGTTCCGGGTTGCCGAACAGCTGGGCCAGCATGAGGTAGAAGAAGTCCACGGCCACGGCGGCCAGGTTGGACAACACGATGATCGTCGCGGCGATCAGTCCCCAGCCGCCCATCCAGCCGATCCAGGGGCCGAAGGCCCGCGAGGCCCAGGTAAAGGAGGTTCCGGCGTCGGGCATCGCGTTGTTCAGTTCCCGGTAGCCGAACGCGACCAGGAGCATCGGGATGAAGCCCACCAGGAAGATGGCCGGCAGCTGGACGCCGACTTCGGCGACCGTGGGGCCAAGGGCCGCGGTCAGCGTGTAGGCCGGGGCAATACAGGACACGCCGATGACGACGGCGCCGATCAGGCCTACCGATCCGGCTTTGAGGCCCTTGGCGCTCAGTCCCGCGTGGGTGTCGTGTGAGGCCTTGGCCGTCACGTGTTCGGTGCTCATTGGGGTGCCTCTCCGGACGTGTCATTCGACGTGGGGTGGTTCTGGTGCTTGAGTTCGTAGCCGCTGGGGACGACGAGCATCGGCACCGGCAGGGCGCGCAGGATCCGGTTGGCGGTGCTGCCCAGGAAGATGGAGCGGCCCTGGGCCAGCCGGCTCGAGCCGATGACCAGGACCTCGCCGTCCTCCCAGTTGAGGCCGTCCACGGCCTCCTCGATGCTCCGGCCCTGCGCGACGACGACGTCCGTCCTGGCTGCCAGCTGGACGCCGGACGGGCTGACCGGCGCAGCTGCCGCGACGGTCTTCTCCGCGTACTCGCGGGCGGCCCCGGCGGCGGCAGGGTCGCCGCCGTCGAGCGCAAGCAGCGAAACCACGCGCAAAGGGACCGCCCGGTTCGCCGCCATGCCGATGGCGAAGTCGAGCAGTTTTTCCGCTCCCGACCGGGTGCCGAGTCCGCAGCTGATCCGGGTCAGGGCCTCCTGCCGGTAGTAGCCGTGGGGTGCCAGTGCCACCGGAACCGTAGATGCGTGCAGGAGTGCGCTGGCCACCGAACCGATGGTGAACCGCTTGAACAGGCCTGTGCTGGTGGCCCCGATGACCAGGATGTCCGCCCCGAGTTCCTCGGCGGCCTCGATCAGCGCCTGGGCGTCCGAGTCGCCGGTGCGGATGTGCGCCTGGGCGGGGACGTCGGCCGGGACGAGGGCCAGGGCCTCGTCGAGCCATTGGCGTGCCTGCTCGTTCAGGAGGTTCTCGAACCCTGCCTTGGGCGCATGGGCGGCGCCGAACTGCTGGACCTCGGGAACCACCAGGACGAGATCCAGGCTGGCACCGCGGCCGCGTGCCAGCGATACGGCCAAATTAACGGCATCGTGGCCTCTGGCATTGGCTGAATACCCCACTACGTAACGCATCTGGCCGATCCTTTCTGATCTGTTGGGGTTAGGTGGAAGCGCCGGGTTAATGGGAGGCCACGGAGGTGCGGTCTGCCGCTGCGACGATCCGGGCCGCCGTCTGGCGTCCCATCCGGACCGCGCCGTCGACGTGCTGGTAGCCCTCGGCGGCGAGGTCCGAGGAGGACCAGTAGATCGGGCCGACCGGGGCGTGCTGGTCCTTGCCGTAGCGGTGCAGTCCGCCGAGGTCGTAGCTGGAGGCGTAGGCGCCGCGGGTCCACTCCTCGGAGCCCCAGTCCGATTCGTAGTAGACCTCCGGCTCGAGGGCCTTGTCCCCGAGGAATCCGGCCATCGATTCGAGGATGGCGCGGCGGCGGTCCCCGGCGCTGAGTTCGAACATGGCATCGGCCTTCTCATCGGAGACGAAGCCGACCAGGGTGCCGCGGGTGTCGTCGTGGTTGGTGTTGTCGTAGATCTCCTGGACCAGGGCGCCGGCGCCGAAGCAGGTTCCGGAGAGACCGTCCTCGCGCCAGAACGGGGTGCTGTAGACGGCGTGCACCTTGATGACGAGGCCGAGTGACTGGTGCTGGTGCATCTGGTGCTGGCGGCGCGGCAGCGGCGGGTTGAAGGAGACCCTGGAGTAGAGGTTCGGCGGCACGGCCATGATGACGAAGCGCGCATTCACGGTGGCGCGCTCCGACACAGCGGTCACCCGCTGGCCGCTGCCTTCGCCGGTTTCTCCTGTTTCTCCTTCGGGGGACGGCGCCCAGCTGATGGTGCGCACCGGGCTGTCCAGCACGACGTCGTCGCCGAGTTCCGCGGCGAGCAGCAGGGAGAGCTGCTGCATTCCGCCAATGACGCGCTTGTCCAGGATGAAGTCCTCGTCGGTGAGGTGGGTGAAGGATCCGGCCGAGGCGGCCATGAGCACTGCCTGCAGCGCGGAGAAGGCGTGGGCGGGCTTGGTCAGCATGCCCCCGGCAATGAAGAGCCCGATGTTGTTGCAGGCTTCCTCATCCGAGGAGTTCTCCCGCAGCCAGTGGTGGAAGGAGATCGTGTCCAGCTCGCGGGCCTTGGGGTGCGCCCACGGCTCGGTGGGGCCGATCTCGGCGGCGAGGGAATCCAGCAGGGCGGTGAGCTTGTCCATCTCGGCGGCGGTGGTGTCGCTGACCGGGAAAGTGTCGCCCGTGTACAGGGTGCGCTTGCCGTCGGAGCCGATGTAGACGGATTTGCCGTCGCGGTAACGCGAGTAGGTCTGCAGGCCGAGCTCGTCGAGGAGCGCCAGCAGTTCGGTCTGGTCCGGGGAAACCCACTGGCCGCCGATCTCCAGCATGGCGCCGTCGATCGTGTCGGTCCACGTGCGGCCGCCGACACGGTCGCGCGCCTCCAGGACGGCCACGCTCAGGCCGGCCTTCTTCAGTTCCCGGGCTGCGGTCAGCCCGGCGGGGCCAGCTCCGACGATGACGACGTCGCGGTCAAGTTCCAGCATGATGTCCTCTCCGTGGCCGCTGAAGTGATGCGGACCACTAAATGAATGGCGTTCATTTAGGATAGACTATAGACCTTCCGGTGACATCAGGGAAGACCCCCGGGCAGGAAACTCCGCCGGCTGAGTGCCCGTAAAGTGGGGGCACAATGGGAGCACCCAGGAGAACGACCGGAGAAAGGCCAGCCATGCCGGCATCAACCAGCGCCCCTGCCGATCCACACCGCCACGATGCGAAACCGCGCCGCCGGGTGGGCAGGCCCGCGGCCGCCGTCCTCGACCAGGACGGCATCACCGCGGCGGCGCTGCAGCTGATCGGCAAGAGCGGCTACGACGGGTTCACGATGGCGGCCCTGGCGCGGACGCTGAACGTGGCGCCGTCGGCCCTGTACAACCATGTGTCGTCCAAACGCGACGTGCTGGTCCTGGTCCAGGACCATCTGACGTCATTCGTTGATGTGTCCGCGTTCGAGGCCGACCCGTGGGACCAGGCCGTGCGCCGTTGGGCCTGGAGCTACCGCGACGTGTTCTCCAAGCACACGCCGCTGATCCCGGTGATCGCCGTGCTCCCGGTGACCGACGCCCCCAAAACGCTGTCCATGTACGAGGCCGTCAGCGCCGGGTTCCGCCGCGCGGGTTTCCCGCAGGGGCGGATTGTTTCCGCGATCGTGGCCTTGGAGTCCTTTATCTTCGGCTCCGCCTATGACGTCACGGCGCCGGCGGACATCTTTGACTCCGGCAGCATGGCGGACTCGACGCCGAACTTCACCGCCGCCGTCCAGCAGCAGGACCTGGAAGGCTACGAGAAGCCCGCCGACGTCGCCTTCAACCTGGGCCTGGAGGCAATGATCGAGCGCTTCGGGGCGCTCCGCGACTGACCTCCCGAAGCGCCCGGCCCGTCACGCCGACGTCGACGCCGCCTGCCCGGACCTCCTCAGCATGGCGTCCTCCAGGAGCGCCACGACCGTGTACAGGATGATCGACACGAGCGTGATCACCACCACCAGCGCCCACACCTCGTTGTTCCTGGCGCGGGAGACCGCGGAGATGATCGCGTAGCCCACCCCCTGGCCGGTGGCCAGCCATTCGGCCAGCAGCGCCCCCGTCACCGCTCCCGGGATGGAGACCTTGACGGCCGTGAAGAAAGCCGGAAGGGACGACGGCAAAGCGACCTTCACGAGGGCCGTCCACCGGGAGCCGCCGTAGACATCGATGACCTCCAGCATGGCCGGCGACGCCGAGCGGAGTCCGAAGACGATCGTCACCAGGGCAGGAAACAACACCACGATCCCCCCGATGGCGGCCACGGCCGGTTCCTGCCGCCCGAAAATAAGGATGATGATGGGCGCCAAAGCGACCAGCGGCACGGAGCGCAGCAGCATGGCGATTGGCATCAGCGCATTCTCCACTCCGCGGAACAGGACAAAGACCGCCGCGATCACCACGGCCCCCGTCATCCCGGCGGCAAAGCCGAGAAAGGCGTCGATCAGGGTCTGGCCGAGATTCTGCAGCACGGACTGCCGGTTCCCGGCGGATGCCGGGACGGTGAAGAGGAAGTTGAAGACGTCCAGGGGGCCCTTGCCCACGAACGGCGAGATGTTGAAGAGCTTCAGCAGCGCCACCCAGAGCAGCAGCACGGCGGACAGGGACACCAGCAGCCCCAAGGCCGCACGGACGAGGCTCTTGACGACGGCGGGACCGTGGGTGCGCGGCGTCATCGGGAGCCCCCCTGGCGGCCGGCGGACCATGGAGTCACGAACCGTGCGATCGCGGCGAAGACACCGTAGCCGGCGCCGGCCAGGAGTCCCGCGACCAGCGCGACGCCCCAGGCCCGGGCAATTTCCAGGTTCTGTTGCGCGTTGACCAGCGCCGGGCCGATCCCGCGGTCCACTCCTCCCACGTATTCGCCCAAAACTGCCCCCAGCACGGCGGCGGGAACGGCGATTTTGAGCGCGGTGAGGATCCCCGGCAGGGCCGATATGAGCTGCACTTTAACCAGTTGCTTGAACCTGCCGCCGCCGTAAACGGCAACGAGGTCCAGGCTCGCCTGGTCCGCACTCTTCAGCGCGGAAAGGGCGCCCACCACGGTGGTGAAGAAAACGGAGATGCCGGCGAGGAGCACGGCAGTGCCCGATGCCTCACCGCGCGCGGGCGATCCGATCACAATGAAGGCCAGCGGCCCGATCGCCACGATCGGCAGGCAGTAGCTGATGACGGCCAGCTGGGTGACCAGCCGCTCCAGGGCCGGCAACACGAGCACACTGCCGGCCAGCAGGAGCGCCGCGATGTTGCCCCAGAAATAGCCGGCGGAGGCCTCTTCGACCGTGACGGAAAGGTTGGGCCAGTAGAAGCCGACGCCGTCGCCGGCCAGCTGGCGGACCACCTCGCCCGGGGTGGGGACGGCGCCGCCCGTTCCGTCGGCTGCGGCTCCCACCCCTGACAGCACGGTGGCCGCAGCCAGCCACCAGAGCGCAACGGTGGCCGCCACCCCGATTCCGCCCGCGGCCCACGGCGGAAGCGGCCGGACAACCGGTGCCGCCCTCGTGTCCGTCCCCGTGTCAGTCGTCATCAAGGGTCGTCCCCTCCCCACGGTGCGCACCGGCGTCGCCGAAGAGCAGCTCCGACGCCCGGTCGCACAGGGCGTGGAACTCCGGGGTCCGCATCATCTCCGGTGTCCTTGGCCTGGGCAGGTCAACAGTGATGATCTCCTTGATCCTGCCGGGTCTTGCGCTCATGACGGCGACAACGTCGGAGAGGAACATTGCCTCCGCGATTCCATGGGTGACCATCAGTGTGGTGGCCGGCTTCTCCGTCCAGATGCGCAGCAGTTCAAGGTTGAGGCGCTGACGCGTCATGTCGTCCAGGGCGCCGAACGGTTCGTCCAGCAGGAGCACCGACGGCTTGAGGGCCAGCGCCCTGGCGATGGAGACCCGCTGCCGCATCCCGCCGGAGAGCTGCGCCGGCTTGGCCTTTTCGAACCCCCTCAGGCCGATCAGCCCCACCAGCTCGTCCACCATGGCATGGTCGACGGGCAGTCCGGCCACTTCAAAGGGCAGACGGATGTTCGAGACCACGCTCCGCCAGGGCAGGAGGGCCGGATCCTGGAAGGCGATCCCCAGTTCGTGCCGGGTGCGCAGCTCAGCCGGGGTGTGCCCATCCACGGTGACCTGGCCCGTTGTCGGGGTCTCCAGGCCGGCCAGGATCCTGAGGATGGTGGATTTGCCGCATCCCGAGGGCCCCAGCAGGGACAGGAACGTTCCCTGCGATGTCATCAGGTTGGCGTCTTCCAGGGCCACGACGCTCCTGCGGCCCATGCTGAAACTCTTGCCCAGCCGGGTGAGCGCAATGCCGCTTCCGGAGAGCATGCCGTCGGAGACGGCAGCCGTGCTCACTTCAGTCATTCGTCCTGCTTACCTTCGTGCTGCCTGCTTCCGGGCGCGGTCATTTGAGGGTCGGGTTCTCCGCGAAGACCTCGTCAAGGAGGCTCAGGTCGAAGATCTGCTCCGCCGTGGTGTCGTACCCGGCCAGCTTGAGGATTTCGATGTTCTTCTCCATAAGCTCCTTGGAGATGGAGAACAGTCCGTTGCTGTCCGTATCCGGGGTCTCGATGAGCTTGCTGTTCTGCGCCTCCGCCTGGGCCTTTTCCTTGTCCAGGGTGAGGCCGAGCTCCTTGCCGTAGACCTCCACGGCGAGCCTGGCAGATTCCGCCGGGTCCGCCAGTGCGTCCTTCCAGCCCTTGATGGTGGCTGCCAGGAAGGCTTTCAGTTCTGTCCGCTTGTTCTTGATGGAATCGTCCGTCGCGACGAAACTTTCGGCGATGAAGGGAAGTCCGTTGTCCGCGAACGGCAGCACCGCGGTCTTGTGCCCGCCCAGCTCGAGAGTCAGGACCTCGTTGGTGAGGTAGGCGAAGAACCCCTCGACATCGCCGTTCAGCAGCGGCTGCGGATCGTACTGCACCGGGACCTTCGTGACCTGGGACGGGTCAATCTTGTTGACCTCCAGGAGGGCATCGAACAGGGTCTCGTTCACGCCGGCCTGCACCCCGATCTTCTTGCCGACCAGGTCGCCGGGGGTTGTGATCGGCTTTCCCGCGAGCGACACGATGGTGAACGGGTTCTTTTGATACGTGGAGCCGATGATCTTCAACGGCGCACCCTCGTTGAGCACCACCGGGGCGACTCCCACGGGCGACGACGTGCCCACCAGGGCCTTGCCGGACAGGACCATGGTCTCCGCCGAAGCACCGCCCGGGCCGCCCGCAATCAGGTTGACGGCCGTAAAGCC
>Ga0247818_10003158_pt1 | contig 10638 bp, 10 predicted proteins | sample 13C_Glucose_Day1_FD_192424 | JGI IMG/M metagenome (GOLD analysis project Ga0247818, IMG submission 192424) | Soil microbial communities from agricultural site in Penn Yan, New York, United States - 13C_Glucose_Day1 | ecosystem: Environmental > Terrestrial > Soil > Agricultural land | place...
GATCATCGAAATCGTGCTGTTGGTGACCCCCGCCCGTTTGGCGAGCTCACGCTGGGAAAGGCCTTTGAGCCTACGGATGGATTGCAGTCGTTCACCGACGTCCAAAGCTTGCGCCTCCAGGATTCAGGATTGTTGGAATAGTGAGCGTTATCATGGCGACAGCGTTCAGTATTTACAACACCTTGACCTGAATCCTGCTCAGCGAGGCGACTTCCGGTCTGGAGCCCTGCTCACTAAGCCCCGGAATAGAGCAGTGGCACTCGGCGCAGGTTGCAGAAGATCTGGTAAGGAATCGTGCCGGCAGCCATGGCCACATCACTGGCGAGAATGTTCTTGCCCCACAACTCGACGGTCGAACCGAGACCGGCCTGCGGTACATCGGTCAGGTCGATGCAGAGCATGTCCATCGATACCCGGCCGATCAACTGGCTGCGCTGCCCGGCAACCAGCACGGGGGTGCCGGTTGGTGCCAGACGTGGGTAGCCGTCGGCGTAACCCATGGCCACCACGCCAATACGCATCGGTTTGGGGGTGATGAATTTGGCGCCGTAACCGACGGGCTCGCCAGCCGGCAACTCGCGCACACTGATCACCTTCGATTCCAGGGTCATGACCGGTTGCAGCCGCGATGCTACTTCGTTGGCTTCTTCGAAGGGCGTGGCGCCATACAGCATGATGCCTGGGCGCACCCAGTCACTCGGTATCTGCGGCCAACCGAGCACCGCCGGCGAGTTGCGCAGGCTGACCTCGGCGGACAAGCCCTTGCGCGCCGCTTCAAATACCGCCACCTGCTCCGCGCTGGCCTGTTCGTGCAGTTCGTCGGCACGCGCAAAGTGGCTCATCAGTACCACTTTTGCGACCTTGCCGCTGGCCAGCAGCCGTTGATAGGCCGCTTGATAATCCGCCGGGTGCAGCCCCACGCGATGCATACCCGAATCGAGCTTCAGCCACACGGTGATCGGCTTGCTCAACGCTGCTTTCTCGATGGCTTCGAGCTGCCACAGCGAATGCACCACGCACCAGAAATCATGCTCGACGATCAGCGCCAGCTCGTCGGCTTCGAAAAAGCCTTCCAACAGCAGGACCGGCGCACGAATGCCCGCCGCCCGCAGCTCCAACGCCTCTTCGATGCAGGCCACGGCAAACCCGTCCGCCTCGGCTTCCAGCGCCTGGGCGCAACGCACCGCGCCATGGCCATAGGCATCGGCCTTGATCACCGCGAGGGCACGAGCCCCCGTGAGTTCACGGGCGATCCGGTAGTTGTGACGCAGGGCTTGAAGGTCGATCAGGGCACGGGCAGGACGCATGGCGGCAGACTTCTGGTCGGGTTATCGGGAAGAAAAACCGGTGCTGGCTGACAGCGTTAACCACCAACAGCACCGGGAGAGGGATCTTTTCTGACAGGCTTATGGCAGAGCGGCGACAACCGACAACTCGACCAGGATTTCCGGTTCGCACAATTTCGATTCAACGGTGGCTCGGGCGGGAGCGACGCCTTTTGGCAACCACTTGTCCCACACCGCGTTCATGCCTTCGAAATGCGCGTCGATGTCCTTCAGGTAAATCGTCACCGACAGCAGATTGTGCTTGTCGGTGCCGGCCAGATCGAGCAACCGCTCGATGTTGGCCAGTGTTTCGCGGGTCTGCTGTTCAATCCCGGCGTTCATGTCGTCGCCCACCTGTCCGGCCAGGTAAACCGTGCCGTTATGGGTGACGATCTGACTCATGCGCTCATTGGTGAGCTGGCGCTGGACTGACATGCTTAGCAGACTCCTGGGTTTTGTTGCCATAACGGGAAATATCGAGGCCTTCGGCGCTGATCTGCGGCTTTCTCTTGGCCATCAGGTCCGCCAGCAAGCGACCGGAGCCACAGGCCATGGTCCAGCCCAGCGTGCCGTGACCGGTGTTCAGGAACAGGTTCTTGAACGGTGTGGCGCCTACGATTGGCGTGCCATCTGGAGTGGTCGGACGCAGGCCGGTCCAGAAGCTCGCTTCGGCCAGATTGCCGCCCTGAGGATAAAGGTCGTTGACGATCATCTCCAGGGTTTCGCGCCGGCGCGGATTCAGCGACAGGTCAAAACCGGCGATCTCCGCCATGCCGCCAACGCGGATGCGGTTGTCGAAACGGGTGATCGCGACCTTGTAGGTCTCGTCGAGAATGGTCGAAGTCGGGGCCATTGCCGGGTTGGTGATCGGCACGGTCAGGGAGTAGCCCTTGAGCGGGTACACCGGCGCCTTGATCCCCAGTGGTTTGAGCAGTTGCGGCGAGTAGCTGCCGAGGGCCAGCACGTAGCGGTCGGCGGTTTCCAGCTTGCCGTCGATCCATACGCCGTTGATGCGGTCACCGGCGAAGTCGAGGCGCTGAATGTCCTGGCCGAAACGGAATTGCACACCGAGGTTCGCGGCCATCTCGGCGAGCTTGGTGGTGAACATCTGGCAGTCGCCGGTTTGGTCGTTCGGCAGGCGCAGGGCACCGGCGAGGATATCGGTGACGCTGGCCAAGGCCGGCTCAACGCGGGCAATGCCTTCGCGGTCGAGCAATTCGAACGGCACGCCGGACTCTTTCAGCACGGCGATATCTTTCGCGGCGCCGTCCAGTTGAGCCTGGGTGCGGAACAGTTGGGTCGTACCAAGGCTACGGCCTTCGTAGGCAATGCCGGTTTCGGCACGCAGTTCATCGAGGCAGTCACGGCTGTACTCGGACAGACGGACCATGCGCTCCTTGTTCACCGCGTAACGGCTGGCAGTGCAATTGCGCAGCATCTGTGCCATCCACAGGTACTGGTCGATGTCGGCCGTGGCCTTGATCGCCAGCGGCGCGTGGCGCTGCAACAGCCACTTGATGGCCTTGAGAGGCACGCCCGGCGCGGCCCACGGCGAGGCATAACCCGGCGAGACCTGCCCGGCATTGGCGAAACTGGTCTCCATGGCAGCGGCCGGCTGCCGGTCCACAACCACCACTTCAAACCCGGCACGGGCCAGATAATAAGCACTGGTGGTACCGATGACGCCGCTACCCAAGACCATGACGCGCATTTTCATATCCCTCATCGCGGCTAACCGCTGACGTTTGTTATTCAGAGCTTTAGATGCGCGCAGTGTAAAAAAGATTCGCCAGTGCTTTTCACTATATAAGCGCCTATATTTGGCGACAATTCTCGGCAAAAACCCTTTTCACGGAGGCGCATCCCCTATGCGTACCAACACTCAGACCAAACGTGAGCTGGACAAGATCGACCGCAACATCCTGCGGATCCTGCAAGCGGACGGGCGGATTTCCTTTACCGAGCTTGGGGAAAAGGTCGGGCTCTCGACCACGCCCTGTACCGAGCGGGTCCGGCGTCTGGAGCGCGAAGGGATCATCATGGGCTACAACGCCAGGCTCAATCCGCAGCATCTGAAGGGTAGTCTGCTGGTGTTCGTCGAGATCAGCCTGGACTACAAATCCGGCGATACTTTCGAAGAGTTCCGGCGTGCGGTGCTGAAATTGCCCCATGTGCTGGAGTGTCACCTGGTGTCAGGGGATTTCGACTACCTGGTGAAGGCGCGGATTTCCGAGATGGCCTCGTACCGCAAATTGCTGGGCGACATCCTGCTCAAGCTGCCCCACGTGCGCGAGTCCAAGAGTTACATCGTGATGGAAGAGGTGAAAGAGAGCCTGACTCTGCCGATTCCGGATTGAGTATTGCGGTGTCTATTCGGCCGCTTTCGCGAGCAAGCCCGCTCCCACAGTGGATCAGTGTCAAACACAAACTCTGTGTTCACTGAAGATCGAATGTGGGAGCGGGCTTGCTCGCGAATGCAGGCGACTCGGTCTCTCTTAAACCAACACCTGCCGGTTCGAGGCCATGTACTCGAACACCTGCTTCTCCACCCGCGGATGAATCAACTCCACTGGCCCCCGCCCATTGGGGCACGGCAGGGTCTTGGTGGTGCCGAACAACCGGCAGATCAGCGGCCGCTCGTCATACACCGTGCAACCATTGGGCCCCAGATGCACACAGTTGAGTTCTTCCATGGCGGCATCCTGCTCGGCGCGGGTCTTGCGCGGCAGGCGTGACATTTCTTCCGGCGAGGTGGTCACCGGGCCGCAGCAGTCATGGCAGCCGGGAACGCACTCGAACGAGGGAATCTGCTGTCGCAATGTGCGGATTGTCTGGCTGTTGCAGCTCATTGAAGCGGTGACCAATAGCGGAATAGAGCGCGATTCTGACGCAAAAGCACCGATCCAGACAGCACCAGCCGACCAATGTTGCCCGCCCGGGAAGGTCCGGCTTATGCTCCGTCAGGTTTTCCAAACGCAAGAACCAGGAACACGCACATGAATGCCCGTGCTCAGCAGCCTGCCCTGAACCACACCGCGTCCTACTACGCCGCCAGCAGCCTGCCGCAGCCCGAACTTGCGGCGCTCAAAGGCGAAGTGCTGGCCGATGTCTGTGTGGTTGGCGGCGGGTTTTCGGGGTTGAACACGGCGCTTGAGCTGGCCGAACGCGGCCTCAGCGTGGTGCTGCTTGAGGCCCACAAAATAGGCTGGGGTGCCAGTGGACGCAATGGCGGGCAGCTGATTCGTGGCGTCGGCCACGGCCTCGATCAGTTCACCAGCGTCATCGGTGCCGAAGGCGTTCGGCAAATGAAACTCATGGGCCTGGAAGCCGTGGAAATCGTCCGGCAACGGGTCGAGCGCTTCCAGATCCCCTGCGACCTGACCTGGGGTTACTGCGACCTCGCCAACAAGCCCCGTGACCTTGAAGGCTTCGCCGAGGATGCCGAAGAACTGCGCAGCCTCGGCTATCGCTACGAAACCCGTTTGCTGCAAGCCAACGAGATGCACACCGTGGTCGGCTCCACGCGTTACGTCGGCGGCCTGATCGACATGGGCTCGGGGCACCTGCATCCACTGAACCTGGCCTTGGGCGAAGCCGCAGCGGCACAACGACTGGGGGTCCGGCTGTTCGAGCACTCGGCCGTGACCCGCATCGACTATGGCCCAGAGGTCAAGGTCCATACCACCGAGGGCTCGGTGCGCGCCAAAACCCTGGTACTGGGTTGCAATGCCTACCTCAATAACCTCAACCCGGAACTCAGTGGCAAAGTCCTGCCCGCCGGCAGCTACATCATCGCCACCGAACCGTTGAGCGAAGAACTGGCTCACGCCCTGCTGCCGCAGAACATGGCGGTCTGTGACCAACGGGTGGCACTGGACTACTACCGACTCTCGGCGGACCGGCGCCTGCTGTTTGGCGGTGCCTGCCATTACTCGGGCCGCGATCCGAAAGACATCTGCGCGTACATGCGCCCGAAAATGCTCGAGGTTTTCCCGCAACTGAGCGCAGTGAAGATCGAATACCAATGGGGCGGAATGATCGGCATCGGCGCCAATCGCCTGCCGCAGATCGGGCGACTCAAGGACCAGCCAAACGTGTACTACGCCCAGGCCTATTCCGGTCATGGCGTGAATGCCACGCACCTGGCCGGCAAGCTGCTGGCCGAAGCCATCAGCGGGCAGCACAGTGGTGGCTTTGATTTGTTTGCCAGGGTGCCGCACATCACTTTCCCCGGCGGCAAGCATTTGCGCTCGCCGTTGCTGGCGCTGGGGATGTTGTGGCATCGGCTTAAAGAGTTGGTCTGAAGGATTGTTTGTGGCAGTTCTGACGCCATCGCGAGCAGGCTCGCTCCCACATTGGATTTGTGGTCATACGCAAATCCCCTGTGAGAGCGAGCCTGCTCGCGAATGAGCCTGAAAATCACCATGGATTTCAGATCCGCCAGAAAGGCTTCAGCCCCTCCTCCCGCGCCTGCTCCCGTGTCAGCCCGATATCCTTGAGCTGGTCAGCCGTCAGGGCCAGCAAGGCCTTGCGCGTGTGCAGGCGACGCCAGAACCGGTCCCAGCGACTCAGGTCGGACGACGCATTGCCCATGCCCGCCTCCCGCGTGCCGTTGTTCTGTCCGGTCGCCAGTTCCTGACTGTGTAACGTCAGCCGCACATCGCTCAAACCGTTCATCTTGGATGCTCCTGTTTACTTGGGTAGCCAGAGGTTCCATGATGCGTGTGCGCGCAAAAGCATTACAGATTCAAAGCAACTGTATTAACCCCATACAGTTCTGCCGATTCCGCCACTGAATCCCGATTTTTTGCCCGATCTGTACTGGTTAACCGAATCACCCCTATCGAGGCTGCACCATGACCCTTTACGTCAACCTCGCCGAATTGCTCGGCACACGTATCGAACAGGGCTTCTATCGCCCCGGTGACCGGCTGCCTTCGGTACGGGCGCTGAGCGTCGAGCACGGCGTCAGCCTGAGCACAGTGCAACAGGCCTATCGGGTGCTGGAAGACAGCGGGCTGGCCATGCCACGGCCGAAATCCGGGTACTTCGTCCCGGCCAGCCGCGAACTGCCGGACTTGCCGGCAGTCGGCCGCCCGGCCCAACGGCCGGTGGACATTTCCCAATGGGATCAAGTGCTGGAGCTGATTCGCGCCGTACCGCGCAAAGACGTGGTGCAACTGGGCCGCGGCATGCCGGATATCAACAGTCCGACTATGAAACCGCTGCTGCGTGACCTGGCGCGAATCAGCCGGCGGCAGGACATGCCCGGCCTGTATTACGACAACATCCACGGCAACCTCGAACTGCGCGAACAGATCGCTCGCCTGATGCTCGATTCCGGCTGCCAGCTGAGCGCCAGCGAACTGGTGGTCACCACCGGTTGCCACGAAGCGCTGTCCACCAGCATTCGCGCGATCTGCGAACCCGGCGACATTGTCGCAGTGGACTCGCCGAGCTTTCACGGCGCGATGCAGACCCTCAAGGGCCTGGGCATGAAAGCCCTGGAAATCCCCACCGACCCGCTGACTGGCATCAGCCTCGAAGCGCTGGAACTGGCCCTGGAACAGTGGCCGATCAAGGTCATACAGTTGACCCCCAACTGCAACAACCCGCTGGGCTACATCATGCCCGAGTCGCGCAAACGCGCGCTGTTGACGCTTGCGCAGCGCTATGACGTGGCGATCATCGAGGACGATGTGTATGGTGAACTGGCCTACACCTACCCGCGTCCGCGCACGATCAAGTCCTTCGACGAGGACGGTCGCGTCCTGTTGTGCAGCTCGTTTTCCAAGACCCTGGCGCCGGGACTGCGTATCGGCTGGGTCGCGCCCGGCCGCTATCTGGAGCGGGTGCTGCACATGAAGTACATCAGCACCGGATCCACCGCGCCACAACCGCAGATCGCCATCGCCGAATTTCTCAAGGGCGGCCACTTCGAACCGCATTTGCGGCGGATGCGCACGCAATACCAACGCAATCGCGACGCGATGATTGATTGGGTGACCCGCTACTTTCCGGCCGGCACCCGCGCCAGTCGCCCACAAGGCAGCTTCATGCTGTGGGTTGAACTGCCGGAAGCTTTCGACACCCTGAAACTGAATCGTGCATTGCACGACCAGGGCGTACAGATTGCCGTGGGCAGTATTTTTTCCGCCTCGGGCAAGTACCGCAATTGCCTGCGCATGAACTACGCTGCCAAGCCAACACCGCAGATCGAAGACGCAGTACGCAAGGTCGGTACGACAGCGATCAGACTGCTGGCGGAAAACGATCAGCTCAGCGACTGAGCTTTCTTCGGGAATCAGCGTACATATGCCTATCTGCGCCGCCAAACGGAGTTGGTGGCGGCGCTTCAATGCCTGGCTGAGCAATTCGGTTGGCTGGGGACGATGTTGTAAGACTCGACCGCCACAGTCCTGCGATGCTAATCAGGCTGGCTGAGCGGCGCCAAACGCCCCTTGCCGCGACACCACAATCAGCACGCCCAAGGCCCCCACTGCCATCAGCAACGGCAACGCATGGCCGTTGATCCACTGGCTGCCGGCACCCGCCAGCAGCGGCCCGACCAGACAACCAATCCCCCACAGCTGTGCAATATGCGCGTTGGCCCGCACCAGTGCATCGTCGCGATAACGCTCGCCGATCAGGATCAGTGACAAGGTGAACAAGCCACCGGCACTGGCGCCAAACAAGACCCACAGCGGCCAGATAAGCAGCGTGTCGATCAGCATCGGAATCGCCAGGCTCGACACCAGCAAGACGACTGCGCAGCCGGTGAACAACGCCCGTCGCGACAAACGATCGGCCAACGCACCAATCGGCAATTGCAGCACCGCATCGCCGACGACCACCGTACTGACCATCGCCAGAGCAATCTCCGTGGTGAAGCCCTGGCGCAGGCAGTAAACCGGCAACAGCGTCAAAATCATCGCCTCGAACGCGGCGAACAGCGACACCGCCCAGGCAATCGCCGGCAGGCCACGACAAAACTCAAGCAAATCACGCAGGGTCACGCTGCTGGCTTCACTGCTCGGCGCGCCACTGCGGCCCAGCAACAGGAACGGAGCCCCCATCAGCAAGCCGACGCCCACCCAAAAGCCATAGTCATGCTCGGTACCGAGGAAGCCCAACAACACCGGCCCCGCCAGCTGACTCAATGCGTAGCTGCTGCCATACAGCGCCACCAGCCGCCCGCGCCATTGCTCGACCACCAGTTGGTTGATCCAGCTTTCACCGATGATGAATACAAGGGTCAGGATCACCCCGATCATCAGCCGCAGCACCAACCAGATCGGATAGCTCGGCAACAGCGCCAGCAAACCGATCGAAACCGCCCCGGCCCACAGGCACAGGCGCATCAGATTGGCCGTGCCGAATCGCGCCGCCAGATGGCTGGAGATTTTCGCCCCCAGCAGGACGCCGATGGCTGGCATCGCGGCCATCACGCCAATGGCAAACGAGCCGTAGCCCCAGCTTTCCAGGCGAAACGACACCAGCGGCATGCTGACACCCAGGGCCAGGCCGACACTCAGGACAGATGCCAAAACGGCGAAATAAGTCGCCCAACGCATGTTCCACGCTCCTGTGGATATTTTTATGTACAACACAAAACATTGTGGGAGCGAGCTTGCTTGCGATGACGGAGCAACATTCAACATTGAAGTCGACTGTTACACCGCTATCGCGAGCAAGCTCGCTCCCACAAGGGATCTGTGTCGTTCGGGAGGCCTGCTCTACAACAGACCTCCCTTAACGGCTTACAACTTGATCCAGGTCGCCTTCAGCTCGGTGTATTTGTCGAACGCGTGCAGGGACTTGTCGCGGCCGTTGCCGGATTGCTTGAAGCCACCGAACGGAGCGGTCATGTCGCCGCCATCGTACTGGTTGACCCACACGCTACCGGCACGCAGTGCGCGGGCGGTGAGGTGGGCCTTGGAAATGTCGGCCGTCCAGACCGCAGCGGCCAGGCCGTACGGTGTGTCGTTGGCAATCGCGATGGCTTCTTCGGCGCTGTCGAATGCGATGACCGACAGTACCGGCCCGAAGATTTCTTCCTGGGCGATTTTCATCGCGTTGCTTACGCCATCGAAAATCGTCGGCTCAACGTAAGTGCCGCCAGTTTCCTGGAGCGTACGCTTGCCACCGGCCACCAGCTTGGCGCCGTCGGCATGACCGGACTCGATGTAAGACAGTACGGTATTCATCTGTTGGGTATCGACCAGCGCGCCAACATTGGTCGCCGGATCCAGCGGATTGCCCGGCTTCCAGGCCTTCAGCGCCTCGATCACCAGCGGCAGGAATTTATCCTTGATCGAACGCTCCACCAGCAGGCGCGAACCGGCGGTGCAGACTTCGCCCTGGTTGAAGGCGATGGCACCAGCAGCGGCTTCGGCAGCATCCTGCAGATTCGGCGCATCGGCGAACACGATATTCGGGCTCTTGCCGCCGGCTTCGAGCCAGACTCGCTTCATGTTCGACTCGCCGGAGTAGATCAGCAATTGCTTGGCGATTTTGGTCGAGCCGGTGAATACCAGGGTGTCGACGTCGTTGTGCAGGGCCAAGGCCTTGCCGACGGTGTGACCGTAACCCGGCAGCACGTTCAGCACGCCTTTCGGGATGCCGGCTTCGACAGCCAGTTCAGCGATGCGGATGGCGGTCAGCGGGGATTTTTCGGACGGCTTGAGGATCACCGAGTTACCGGTGGACAGCGCAGGACCGAGTTTCCAGCACGCCATCATCAGCGGGAAGTTCCACGGCACGATGGCGCCCACCACACCCACCGGCTCACGGGTCACAAGGCCCAACTGATCGTGCGGAGTGGCTGCCACTTCGTCGTAGATCTTGTCGATGGCTTCGCCGCTCCAGCTCAAGGCTTGCGCCGCGCCGGGAACGTCGATGTACAGGGAATCGCTGATCGGCTTGCCCATGTCCAGGGTTTCAAGCAGGGCCAGCTCTTCGGCGTGCTGTTTGAGCAGGCCGGCAAAACGGATCATGGTGGACTTGCGTTTGGTCGGCGCCAGACGCGACCAGACACCGGAATTGAACGTGGCGCGAGCGTTTTCCACGGCGCGCTGGGCATCGGCGGCGTCACAACTGGCAATCTTGCCGAGCAGACGGCCATCGACCGGGCTGACGCACTCGAATGTCTCGCCGGAAACGGCGTCGGTGTATTCGCCATTGATATAGGCGCGGCCTTCGATTTTCAGGTCGCGGGCACGTTGTTCCCAGTCGGCACGGGTCAGGGTGGTCATGCGAGTGTCCTCCTCTTATTGAATACGACACCCGCGTTCTTCGCGGGCGCTGTCAGGAA
>Ga0247818_10003159_pt1 | contig 10638 bp, 8 predicted proteins | sample 13C_Glucose_Day1_FD_192424 | JGI IMG/M metagenome (GOLD analysis project Ga0247818, IMG submission 192424) | Soil microbial communities from agricultural site in Penn Yan, New York, United States - 13C_Glucose_Day1 | ecosystem: Environmental > Terrestrial > Soil > Agricultural land | place: USA...
CTTCGAACACCGCCACCAAGGCGTGGCGGCGCATGCGTTTATCGCGCATCAGCCCGGACAGCCGCGCCTGCTCGGTGATCAGTTGTTCTTCGTAGTCTTTCTTTTCCAGCCGCTGGTTCAGGTCGAGACTGTCGAGCAGGTTGAGTTGATCGACCGCCGTGCCCAACGGGGCGGCGTTGACCTCTTCGGTATGCACCTCTGGGCGCTTGAGCGCATTCTGCAGGCCCTCCAGCAGGATCTTGCCGACCGCGAGACTGCGGTAGTTGGCGTCCATGCCTTCGATGATGTGCCATGGCGCGTAGTCGCGACTGGTACGGCGCAGCACGCGCTCGCCGTATTTGACGAACTTGTCGTAGGTCTGCGATTGCTGCCAGTCCAGCGGGCTGATGCGCCAGCTGTGCAAAGGGTCATCGGCCAACGCCTTGAGCCGCGCTTTCATTTGTTTCTTGGACAGGTGAAACCAGAACTTGAAGATCAGCGCGCCTTCATCGCAGAGCATCTTTTCCAGACGCTCGGCGGCGTTGATCGCCTGATCCAGGCGTGGATCCTTGAACAGTCCGTGAACCCGCCCCTGAAGCATCTGGCTGTACCAGTTACCGAAGAACACGCCCATCCGTCCCTTGGCCGGGAGCATCCGCCAGTAGCGCCAGGCCGGTGGCCGCGCCAGCTCTTCATCGGTCTGCTGATCGAAGGTGCGCACCTCGATCAGGCGCGGGTCCATCCACTCGTTGAGCAACTTGACGGTTTCGCCCTTGCCCGCGCCTTCGATGCCGTTGATCAGAATGATCACCGGAAAACGCTTCTGCTGCTGCAACTCGAACTGCGCTTCCAGCAGTGCTTCACGCAGTGCAGGCACAGCCGCGTCGTAAGTCTCTTTGTCGATGGCATGGCCGATTTCGGCGGATTCAAACATGGGTACGGCTCCTTCCAGGATTCAGCAAGACTAGCGGATTGGGCATGGCGAGGGAGGAGAATTTCCCCCACAAAGTTGAGTTGAATGAATGAAACCTGTGGCGAGGGAGCTTGCTCCCGTTCGGCTGCGCAGCAGTCGCAGGACCTGCAACCACGGTCCTTCAGGACAATTTGCGGTCGCAGGTTTTGGGGCTGCTTCGCAACCCGGCGGGAGCAAGCTCCCCCGCCACAAAGAAACCCGCCTTTCGTCTCAAATCATCGATTGTCTTCGACACTGCAAAGCCAGGCCTTGCCATGGATCAAGCACCCTCCGCACGATCAGCTAGAATGGCCGCCTTGTCGTTGCCGAGCCTGCCATGAAACCTGTATTGCCCCACGCCCAACTCGACTGGGATGACCACGGACGTCCGCGCTCGCGGGTGTTCGATGATGTGTATTTTTCCGACCAGTCGGGGCTGGATGAAACCCGTTACGTGTTCCTCGAACAGAATCGCCTGGCCGAGCGCTTTGCCGCGTTGCCGGCACACGGGCGGCTGGTGATCGGCGAAACCGGCTTCGGCACCGGGTTGAATTTTCTCTGCGCCTGGCAGTTGTTCGAGCAGCACGCGGTGGCCGGTGCGCGGCTGCATTTCGTCAGCGTCGAAAAATACCCGCTGAGCCCGGCAGATCTGCAACGGGCGCTGGCCTTGTGGCCGGAGCTCAAGCCGCTCGCCGATCAGCTGCTGACCCATTACGTGGCGATCCATCAGGGCTTTCAGCGGATCCTTCTCGGCAATGGCCGGGTGACGCTGACGCTGCTGATCGGCGATGCGCTGGAGCAATTGCCGCAACTCGATGCACAGATCGACGCGTGGTTTCTCGACGGTTTCGCCCCGGCGAAAAACCCCGACATGTGGACCGCTGAACTGTTCGTCGAACTGGCTCGACTGGCCGCGCCCGGCTCGACCATCAGTACCTTCACCAGCACCGGTTGGGTGCGGCGTCTGCTCAACGCGGCCGGGTTCAAGATGAAACGCACGCCGGGCATCGGCCACAAGTGGGAGATCCTGCGCGGCGAGTTTCTCGGCTGGCCGCAGGACGTCGCGCCACCGCTGCCGGACAAACCGTGGTTCGCCCGCCCTGCCCCGCTGACCGGTGAGCGGCGCGCGCTGGTGATCGGCGCCGGCCTGGCCGGTTGTGCGACCGCGGCCAGTCTCGCCGCGCGCGGCTGGCAAGTCAGTCTGCTGGAGCGTCACGAGGCGGTGGCGCAGGAAGCGTCGGGCAATCCGCAGGGCGTGCTGTACCTGAAGTTGTCGGCCCACGGCACCGCGTTGTCGCAACTGATCGTCAGCGGCTTCGGCTACACCCGCCGTCTGCTGGAAACCCTGCAACGCGGTACGGACTGGGACGATTGCGGCGTGCTGCAGCTGGCTTTCAATGCCAAGGAAGCCGAGCGTCAGGCGCAACTGGCCGCGGCGTTCCCGGAAGATCTGGTGCACTGGCTCGATCAGCCGCAAGCCGAAATCCAGGCCGGGATTGCGGTGGTCCACGGCGGGCTGTTCTACCCCGAAGGGGGCTGGGTGCATCCGCCCGCGCTGTGTCAGGCGCAAGCCGCGCAAGCGAACATCGAACTGCTCAAGCATCACGACGCGCTGGAACTGCGCAAGGTCGAGGGTCAGTGGCAAGCCCTCGACGGCGACCGCGTGCTCGCCAGCGCGCCGGTGGTGGTATTGGCCGGCGCGGCGGAGATCAAACGCTTTGCGCAAAGTGCCGAACTGCCGCTCAAGCGCATTCGCGGGCAGATCACGCGCCTGCCACAAACCGCCGAGAGCCAGGCGCTGCGCACCGTGGTCTGCGCCGAAGGCTATGTTGCCCCCGCACGCTTGGGCGAACATACCCTCGGCGCCAGCTTCGACTTCAACAGCGATGACCTGACGCCGACCACCGCCGAACATCTGGGCAATCTGGCGATGCTCGAAGAAATCTCCAGTGATCTGGTGGCGCGTCTGAATATCGATCGACTGCCCCCTGAAACACTGGAAGGACGCGCCGCATTCCGCTGCACCAGTCCCGACTATCTGCCGATCGTCGGCCCCCTCGCTGACCGCGAAGCCTTCGCTCAGGCCTACGCCGCGTTGAGCAAGGACGCGCGACAAGTGCCGGACATCGCCTGCCCGTGGCTCGATGGCTTGTACGTCAACAGTGGCCACGGTTCACGCGGGCTGATCACCGCGCCGCTGTCCGGTGAGCTGCTCGCGGCATGGCTGGACAACGAGCCGCTGCCGCTGCCCCGAAGCGTCGCCGAGGCCTGCCATCCTAACCGTTTCACCTTGCGCATGTTGATTCGCGGCAAATGAAAAATCGCGACTGGCCGCTGGTCAGTCGCCCCCTCTTATAACTCATCGTTCTAAAACTCCCACATCTGCAGCGGGTCAGTTTCTGAGTACCGGCCATTTTGGCCAGACTTGAATCACCCCTCCCCAACGGAAAAACCGGTAAGGACTTTATGTGCGGATTAGCTGGCGAGTTACGTTTTGATCATCAACCTGCAGACCTTGCAGCGGTAGAGCGAATCACCCATCACCTGGCCCCTCGCGGCCCCGACGCGTGGGGCTTCCATGCCCAAGGGCCGATTGCCCTGGGTCATCGTCGCCTGAAAATCATGGACCTGTCGGACGGCTCGGCGCAGCCGATGATCGACAGCCAACTCGGTTTGTCCCTGGCCTTCAACGGCGCGATCTACAACTTCCCGGAACTGCGCGCCGAACTCGAAGCACTCGGCTACGCCTTCTATTCCGGTGGCGACACCGAAGTGCTGCTCAAGGGCTACCACGCCTGGGGCGAAGCCCTGCTGCCGAAACTCAACGGCATGTTCGCGTTCGCCATCTGGGAGCGCGATGCCCAGCGCCTGTTCATCGCTCGCGACCGTCTCGGCGTGAAGCCTTTGTACCTGTCGCGCACCGGCCAGCGTTTGCGCTTTGCCTCGGCCCTGCCGGCGCTGCTCAAGGGCGGCGACATCAACCCGATCCTCGATCCGGTGGCGCTTAATCACTATCTGAATTTCCATGCGGTGGTACCGGCTCCACGCACCTTGCTCGCAGGCATCGAAAAGCTGCCGCCAGCGACCTGGATGCGCGTCGAAGCCGATGGCCGCACCGAGCAGAAAACCTGGTGGACCCTGCCCTACGGCCCACACGACGACGAGAAAAATCTGACCCTCGAAGACTGGCGCGACCGCGTGCTCGACAGCACCCGCGAGGCAGTGGCAATCCGTCAACGCGCGGCGGTAGATGTCGGCGTGCTGCTTTCCGGCGGTGTCGATTCAAGCATGCTCGTTGGCCTGCTGCGTGAAGTCGGCGTGGAAAACCTGTCGACCTTTTCCATCGGTTTCCAGGATGCCGGCGGTGAGCGCGGTGACGAATTCCAGTATTCCGATCTGATCGCCAAACACTACGGCACTCAGCATCATCAATTGCGCATCGACGAAAAAGAGATCATCGAGCAACTGCCCGCTGCGTTCCGCGCGATGAGCGAGCCGATGGTCAGCCACGACTGCATCGCCTTCTATCTGCTGTCCCGCGAAGTGGCCAAGCACTGCAAAGTGGTGCAGAGCGGCCAAGGCGCCGACGAGCTGTTTGCCGGTTACCACTGGTACCCGCAAGTCGACGGTGCGGCCGATCCATACGCGGCCTACCGCGCGGCGTTTTTCGACCGCAGCTATGACGACTACGCCGCCACCGTGCAACCGAAATGGTTGACCGCGAATGACGCGGCCGGCGACTTCGTCAAGGAACACTTCGCCCAACCCGGCGCCGATGCCGCAGTCGATAAAGCCTTGCGTCTGGACAGCACGGTGATGCTGGTGGATGACCCGGTCAAACGTGTCGACAACATGACCATGGCCTGGGGGCTGGAGGCGCGCACGCCGTTCCTCGACTATCGACTGGTGGAACTGTCGGCGCGGATTCCCGGCCAGTTCAAGCTGCCCGATGGCGGCAAACAGGTGTTGAAAGAAGCCGCGCGCCTGGTGATTCCGAGCGAGGTGATCGACCGCAAGAAGGGCTATTTCCCGGTACCGGGCCTCAAGCACTTGCAAGGCGACACCCTGAACTGGGTGCGTGAACTGCTGCTGGATCCGAGCCAGGATCGTGGCCTGTTCAACCCGGCCATGCTCGACAAACTGCTGACTGATCCGCAAGGCCAACTGACGCCATTGCGCGGCTCGAAACTGTGGCAACTGGCGGCCCTGAACCTGTGGCTCAGTGAACAAGGAATCTGATTGATGAAACCTCACGCCACGGCTATCAGCCAACGCCTGTTGCGCGGTCAGACACCGTCGTATGAACGCTTGCAGGCGCGTCTGGCCGAAGACGGCAGCGAACTCGGCGCCGACCCCATTGCCGTGCATTGCGGCTGGGGCCGGCTGCTGATCGGCCACACCTTTCCTGACCCGGCGACGCTGGCGCGGGAACTGCTCAACGAGCAGCCGGGTGAGCGCGATATCGCTCTGTACGTCGCCGCACCGCAGCAGATTCTCGGTCTCGAACCGACGCAGCTGTTTCTCGATCCGTCCGACACTTTGCGTCTGTGGTTCAGCGATTACCGCCAGGCCACCCGCGTGTTTCGCGGCTTCCGCATTCGCCGGGCGCAAAGCGAGGCGGACTGGCAGGCAATCAATCTGCTGTATCAGGCACGCGGCATGTTGCCGATCGATGCGACACGGCTGACCCCGCATCATCAGGGCGGCCCGGTGTACTGGTTGGCTGAAGATGAAGACAGCGGCGCGGTGATCGGCAGCGTCATGGGCCTCAATCACCAGAAAGCCTTCAACGATCCGGAACACGGCAGCAGCTTGTGGTGCCTGGCGGTGGATCCGCAGTGCTCGCGGCCAGGCGTCGGCGAAGTGCTGGTGCGGCATTTGATCGAGCACTTCATGAGTCGCGGCCTGAGTTATCTGGATCTGTCGGTGCTGCATGACAACCGTCAGGCCAAGAACCTCTACGCCAAACTCGGTTTTCGCAACCTCTCGACCTTCGCGATCAAACGCAAGAACGGCATCAATCAGACGCTGTTCCTCGGGCCCGGGCCGGAAGCCAATTTCAACCCTTACGCGCGGATCATCGTCGAGGAAGCGCATCGGCGCGGCATCGACGTGCAGGTGGATGATGCCGAAGCCGGGCTGTTCACCCTCAGTCATGGCGGGCGTCGGGTGCGTTGCCGCGAATCGCTGAGCGACCTGACCAGCGCAATCAGCATGAGTCTGTGCCAGGACAAGAGCCTGACCCACAAAGTGTTGAAGGCCGCCGGCCTGAAGCTGCCTTCGCAGCAACTGGCAGGCAATGCCGACGACAACCTGGCATTTCTCGATGAGCATCAGCGCGTGGTGGTCAAGCCACTCGACGGTGAACAGGGCCAAGGGGTGGCGGTCGATCTGCAGAGTATCGAAGAGGTGCAGCAGGCCATCGAAGCCGCCAAACATTTTGACAGCCGCGTGCTGCTCGAAAGCTTCCACGAAGGTCTCGACCTGCGGATTCTGGTGATCGGTTTTGAAGTAGTGGCCGCAGCGATTCGTCGTCCCGCCGAGGTGGTCGGTGACGGCCATCATTCGATCGGGGCATTGATCGAGGCGCAGAGCCGTCGTCGGCAAGCCGCCACTGGGGGCGAGAGCAAGATCCCGCTGGATCACGAAACCCAGCGCACCCTGCATGCGGCCGGTTATGACTACAGCAGCATCCTGTCGGCGGGCGAGCATCTGTTCGTGCGCCGCACCGCCAATCTGCACACCGGTGGCACGCTGGAAGACGTCACGGCGATTCTGCACCCGACCCTGGTCGATGCAGCGGTGCGCGCTGCGCGGGCGCTGGACATTCCAATGGTCGGCCTCGACCTGATGGTGCCGGCAGCGGATCAAGCGGAGTACGTGTTTATCGAAGCCAATGAACGCGCCGGCCTGGCCAATCATGAACCGCAGCCGACGGCGGAGCGGTTTGTCGATTTGTTGTTTCCGCACAGTCAGCCGGCTGTTTCTTGATTCTGCTTTGTCTGGGCTGATGTCTTCGCGAGCAGGCTCGCCCCCACAGGGGAACGCCTCCAAATGTGGGAGCGAGCCAGCTCGCGAAGGGGCCGAATCAGGCGCCACAAATCCTTCTCATCGAAACCATCGATGCGCCTCAACTCATCAGGAGTTTCCATGACCACACAAATCCCTGAACCGGATCTGAACTACCTGCAAAAAGTCCTGCTGGAAATGCTCGCCATTCCCAGCCCTACGGGGTTCACCGACACCATCGTGCGTTACGTCGCCGAGCGTCTGGAAGAACTTGGCATCCCTTTCGAAATGACCCGTCGCGGCACCATTCGCGCCACGCTCAAGGGCAGGAAAAACAGCCCCGACCGCGCCGTCTCCGCGCACCTCGACACCATTGGTGCCGCCGTGCGTGCAGTAAAAGACAATGGCCGTCTGACCCTGGCCCCGGTCGGTTGCTGGTCGAGCCGGTTTGCCGAGGGCAGCCGGGTCAGCCTGTTCACCGACAACGGCGTGATTCGCGGCAGCGTGTTGCCATTGATGGCGTCCGGGCACGCGTTCAACACCGCCGTGGACGAGATGCCGATCAGTTGGGATCACGTCGAACTGCGTCTGGATGCCTACTGCGCGACCAAGGCCGATTGCGAATCGCTGGGCATCAGCGTCGGCGACGTGGTGGCGTTCGACCCGCTGCCGGAGTTCACCGAGAGCGGCCACATCAGCGCCCGTCACCTCGATGACAAGGCTGGCGTTGCAGCCCTGCTCGCTTCGCTCAAAGCCATCGTCGACAGCGGTCAGGAGTTGATGATCGACTGTCACCCACTGTTCACCATCACCGAAGAAACCGGCAGCGGCGCGGCGGCAGCATTGCCATGGGATGTCAGCGAATTCGTCGGCATCGACATCGCGCCGGTCGCGCCCGGCCAGCATTCCAGCGAACACGCGGTGAGCGTGGCGATGCAGGATTCCGGCGGGCCTTATGACTATCACCTGTCGCGGCATTTGCTGCGTCTGGCCGGTGAAAACGAACTGCCGGTAAGGCGCGACCTGTTCCGTTATTACTTCAGCGACGCGCATTCGGCGGTGACCGCCGGGCACGACATCCGCACGGCCCTGCTGGCGTTCGGCTGCGACGCGACTCATGGTTATGAACGTACGCACATCGACAGCCTGGCAGCGCTCAGTCGTTTGCTCGGCGCTTACATTCTGAGCCCGCCGGTATTCGCCAGCGATGCGGCGCCAGCCAATGCTTCACTGGATCGCTTCAGTCACCAGATCGAACATGAGACGCAGATGGAGAGCGATACGCGAGTGCCGTCGGTGGACAGTCTGGTGGGGCAGCGTTCCGACAGTTGAATCCTTGTTGTCTGAACTATGGCTATCGCGAGCAGGCTCACTCCTACAGCCGGAATGCATTTCCCTGTAGGAGTGAGCCTGCTCGCGATAAGGCCGGCACAGGCAATACAAAACTGGCAGCCCAACATCAATCGCCGTAGCATCCCGCCATTGATTTAGCCGAGGTGCCCATGCTGATTCCCTACGACGCTCTTGAAGTCGACACCCTCACCCGCCTGATCGAGGATTTCGTCACCCGCGACGGCACCGACAACGGTGATGACACACCGCTGGAAACTCGCGTGCTGCGCGTACGCCAGGCATTGACCAAAGGTCAGGCGCTGATTGTTTTCGACCCGGAAAGCGAGCAATGCCAGTTGATGCTCAAACACGATGTGCCCAAGCATCTTTTCGACTGAGATTTCAGCGGACTTTTTCAGTGGCCTGTTTGCGCTGGATCCGCTGGTAGACTTCAGAGCGGTGCACATTGACCTTCTGCGGCGCCTCGACACCAAAACGCACGCTGGAACCGTTGACTGACAACACGCGCACGGAAATGTCGTCACCGATGGAAATCAACTCGCCCACAACACGGCTGAGTACAAGCATGGAGTTCGTCCTTCAGGGTTAGCCAGCCCTGAAGATGCGCGGTGGGCACGCGCTCTACAATGGGTGGTGAGCAATTCAGTTTTGCCCTACGCGCGCAGGCGCCACGCCCTTCAGACGTTTCCTGCAAATGACTAAACAGCCTCGCCTCAAGCGGCGGAAAACCGCGGCCCGAACAGGATCACGCTGGCGCCGATCACGCACAGCGCCACGCCGATCCAGTCCGAACCCAGCGGGCGCACGCGCTCGACCACCGCCAGCCAGCCGATCGACGCGACGATGTAGATCCCGCCATACGCAGCATAGGCGCGCCCGGCATAAGCCGCTTCGACGCGGGTCAGCAACAGGGCGAACAGGGTCAGGCTGAGCAGCGCCGGGATCACCCACAGGGCACTTTTGCCCTGGCGCAACCACATGAAAAAGGCGAAACAGCCGGCGATTTCAAACAGCGCCGCGAGGAAGAACCACAGGTAATTGAGCATTGATGCATCTCGACAGGGTGACCATTGCGGCCACCCTAACGACGCGACACCCTTCGGGCAAGTTCAGCCGTTGGTTTGTCTGGCCTTGGCGCGCATTTTATCGGCCATGGTGGTCATTTCGTTGTAGATCAGTTGCGGGTTCTTCTGTTTGATCGCCCAGGCCATGCGCCCCTGCTCGTGCGGCAGGATCATGAATTCGCCGGCGGCCACTTGCTGGTAGATATAGTCAGCGATGTCGGCAGCCGTGATCGGCGAACTTTCCAGCAACTTGCCGACCTGGGCTTTCATGGCCGGCGTCGGGCCACGGAACGAGTCGAGCAAGTTGGTCTGGAAGAACGACGGGCAGACCACATGCACGCTGACTTCCTGCTGTGCCAGCTCGATCAGCAAACTTTCCGACAGCGCCACTACACCGGCCTTGGCCACGTTGTAGTTGCTCATTGCCGGGCCTTGCATCAGTGCAGCCATCGAAGCGATGTTGATGATCTTGCCTTTGCTCTGCTCCAGCAGCGGCAGGAACGCCTTGCAGCCCTTGACCACCCCCATCAGGTTGATCGCGATCTGCCAGTCCCAATCCTCCAGCGACAGTTCGCTGAAGAACCCGCCGGACGCCACACCGGCGTTGTTGACGATGACATCGATGCCACCCAGTTTCACTTCGCAAGCCTGGGCAAACGCCGTGAGCTGGCTGTAATCACGCACATCGCAGCGCTGGATAAAACCGTCGCCGCCCGCCTCGCGCACCAGTTTCAGGGTTTCCTGCAGGCCGGGCTCGCTGACGTCGGACAAGGCCAGCTGCCAGCCTTCACGCGCCCAGCGCAGCGCGATTTCGCGACCTAAACCTGAGCCCGCACCCGTGATCATCATGCGATTTTGCATAGCAGACAGCCTTGTTGTTCCGTAGGAGATGCGCGGAGTGTAGCGAAGGATCCCGGGTATCCCACGCTCCATCAGATTGCTGAATACAGGATCAAAAGATCGCAGCCTTCGGCAGCTCCTACACCGATTCCTGTAGGAGCTGCCGAAGGCTGCGATCTTTTGATCTCGCGCTTTAAAGGAAATAAACGAGCAATCCAAATACATTAAAAAAACTTTGAATTTTCTTTCATTCGCACCAGTCGGAATTTGTAAGCCGTCTGGAATTAGTTAGCCTCCAGTCGCCCTTGAACACCAAGACTTCTCGAACGCTATAAACAAGGAAATCGACATGGGCACAATTCTTATCATTATCCTGATCCTGTTGCTGATCGGTGGTCTGCCGGTCTTCCCGCACTCCAGAAGTTGGGGTTACGGTCCTTC
>Ga0247818_10003163_pt1 | contig 10628 bp, 11 predicted proteins | sample 13C_Glucose_Day1_FD_192424 | JGI IMG/M metagenome (GOLD analysis project Ga0247818, IMG submission 192424) | Soil microbial communities from agricultural site in Penn Yan, New York, United States - 13C_Glucose_Day1 | ecosystem: Environmental > Terrestrial > Soil > Agricultural land | place...
ATGTGGGCGCCGGGGTGCGGGTGCTGTCCTCACCGAACCTGCACGCGAAGGTGATCGTCACCGACCGTCGGGCGGTCATCGGCTCCGCGAACGCCTCGCAGAACTCGACCGTCGTCGACGAAGCGGTGATCATCACCGACGACCCGGACCTGCTCGCCGCCGCCGGCAAGTTCATCGACGACATCGACGAGATCACCGAGGTCGATGCCTCGTTCCTCGACAACGCCAACGCCGAGTGGGCGAAGGGGCGGGCACTCACCATCCCCGGGGTGACCGGCCGGATCCGGACCGAACCCGACTTCCTTCCCTCACCGGTGACCCGGATGTTCGTCTGGCAGACCGAAGAGTACGACCCCAGCGCGTCCGAGCAACGCGAATGGGCGACGCAACAGCGGCGCCAGCGCCACACCGCCGGTCCGACCGCGAGGTACCAGCTCGAATGGTTCCGCCTCGACGAGCCCGGCCACCTGACACTGGGTGACGTCCTGATCCAGGTATCGGACGACTGGGTTTCTCCGCCCGCCTTGGTGCACTCCGAGCCCGTGCCGATTCCCCGTTCCCGCGGCGCTGTCGCGCACTTCCTCCGCAACCGGATCGATCTCGAGTCCATCGCGTTGTCGACGCGGAGAAGGCGCTCGCCGATCTCGGGCACCGTAACCCGCGGCTGCGGACCGACCACCGCGTCGTCTCCCCCAGCCTGCGCGCCGCCCTCCTCGGACTCTGGAACCTCTGACCGCTCCCTAAAGAGGCAGGGGCCGTGTCATTTCTCTAGGTAAATAACCATTTTGCTCCTGGAAGGTCAGTCACGATGTGGCTGCGCCTAGCGCATCGCACGACCGATTCGTCTTACGGAAAGCTTCTGAAAACTGTTCCGAGGGGCGTATCCACAGGTCAGAGATCGTGATCCAAGGGGTAGTGGTTGGGTCCGGAGCACAGGGCGACGGATCGTTACAGCTGGATTCTCAATTGAATGGAAGAGACTGCCACCACCGCACTGCGTTGCCTAGTGCCACGATGGCGGCGGTGATCTCAGGGAAGGCAGAGAAGAATCCCAGGTCTAACATGGCGCTCTCCTTGGTCGGAAGGATCGTGCACACGGAGTATCGCCCGTGCCCCCGGAGACTGTTACGTGGTGAACAACCCCGTCGACGAGCGTGCGTGCGTGCGTGCCCGGAGGAGCTCGTGCAACACCGCAACCCCGACGCCACACTCCTTCCCCACTTCCGACAATGTCAGATATGCATTCGAGAATCTTCTTGTAGAAGCGGTCGCGGTTGACGTCCTGCGCTTGGTCAGTACGAGGGCGCCGTTGGTCGAGAACGGGCTGACGTCGACGATGGTGGAGGACACGCTCAGTGCTGCTGCCCCTGTCTCTGCTCTACGATCCATGCCGCAATCTGGGCGCGGGAGGTGAATCCCAGTTTGGAGAGGATGTGCTCCATGTGGCCCTGGGCGGTGCGTTGCGAGATGACGAGCTTGTCGGCGATCGCCTTGTTCGTGAGGCCCTCAGCGGCGAGTTCGGCTACCTGCTGTTCCCGCCGTGTAAGACTCGTCGGTCCTGGCTCGGTGAAGGTGGCGGTGTTGGTGCTGCCGTTCTCGTCGAGGGCGTACGCGGCGGCGTCTTCGAACCGCATCCCACGACCGCGCCGGAACTCCGTTTCGAAGGCACGGTCACCGATCGTCCGTCGAGCCTGTCGCTCGAACCGGTTATGTACGAGGTGGAGATTCGGGTAGATGGTGTTCGGGCCCGCAGCCGTTTGGGCGAGCGCCTCGGTCGCGCCCATCAGTTTGGCAACACGCCGGGGAACTCCGACCTCAGCTGCGATCCACGAGAGGATCTCTATGCATCCCGCGGCGCTGATACGGTCGTCCACCAATCGAGCACACTGCAGTCCCTGCGTGGCAAGGTCTTTCGCATGGGAGTGTTCGCCCCGATTCCAGGCTTCCATCCCTGAACCCCACAGCGACCATCCGCGGTAAACGGCCTCGCCTCGCGACTCGGTGAGCGCGAGCACCTCCCGCCGACACTCTTCGCTCCGCGTCCGGTTGCCGGCCGTGTCGCTGGCCAGTGCGAGTCCGAGCAGCGACCAGATCATATACAGCGGATTGCCGTCCTCGCGGAAGACGCCAAGCGAGGTTTCGAAGTATTCGCACGCCGTTGGGGCATCTCGGGTGATCAGTGCGTGATGGCCGGCGGCATCGGCCATGAGGGCCATGCCGGTGCGGTCGCCGAGCTGCGCCGCCAGGGTGGTTCCGCGTTCGGCGTAGAGTGCCGAGGCCTCCGGGTCGCCGTGCAGCCCGGACAGCACACTCAGCGCATACAACGCCTTGATCCGCTCCATACTGGGTTCGCGGTCCTGAATGGTCAGAAGTTGAGCGAGCCACCGCATCCCTTCACGGAGCCTGCCCCGCACCAGCCAGTACGGGTACAACGCCGCTGCCATGCGAAGCCCCGCATCCGCCTCTCTTGGGCTGGTCAGGCAGAATTGTAGCGATGCAAGGATGTTGGGTTGTTCGGCGTCGAGACGCGCGATCCAAGTCTCCTGCCGTGAACTGATCCAGTCGGACTCCGCCCGCAGCACCACGTGTTCGTACAAGTCCCGGTGGTGCCGCAACAGCGACCCGAAGTCGCCGGTCTCCTGTAACCGCTCCGTCCCGTAGTCGCGCAGCGTCTCGAGCATCCGGTACCGCACCGCTCCGCCGATCTCCTCCCGGATCAGGATCGATTTGTCGATCAGCGAACCCACCACATCCACAACCTGGTCCCCCGCTGCGGTGTCGGTACAGATGGCTTCGACAGCGTCGAGTTCGAAGCTGCCCGAGAATATAGCCAGCCGCCCCCATATCGCCCGTTCGGCCTGAGTGCACAACTCGTGGCTCCAGTCGATGCACCACTGCAAGGTTTGCTGCCGAGCCGGCGCCCCACGACTGCCTGACGTCAACAGGCCATAGCGGTCGGTCAGCCGTTGCAGTATCTGCTCTACTGACATCGATCGCAGCCGAACAGCCGCCAGTTCGATTGCGAGCGGCAGGCCGTCGAGGCGTCGGCAGATCGCCGCGACGACATCCTGATTGTGTTCGGTGACGGTGAAGCCGGGGACCACTGCGGCCGCGCGTTCGGCGAATAGGATCACCGCCTCGTAGTGGCTGAGCCTCCCACTAACCGACGAATGTTGGTTCGGTTGCGGCACCGTCAGGGGCGGCACCCGGATCGTAGCTTCTCCCCCGATGCCGAGAAGCTCCCGGCTGGTCGCCAGAATCCGCAGTTCCGGGCAGGCGCGGAGAAGGGTTCCGGCGAGGTCGGCGACCTGTTCGACAACGTGCTCGCAATTGTCCAATACGAGCAGGAGCTTCCGCGCCGAGAGGTACTCGACGAGCCGTGTCACGGGTGCGGTCTCCCGGCCCTCGCGCAGTTTCAACGCCGATGACACGGCGTCGACGACCGCATCGGGGCCATGCAGTTCGCCCAACCCGACCGACCACACAGCGTCGTCGAACGCGCGATGGGAGTCGGCGGCGATCCGCAAGGCGAGCCTGGTCTTTCCCACGCCTCCGATACCGGTCAACGTCACGAGCCGCGACACGGAGAGCAGTCGGCGGACCTCGGCGATTTCGTGGTGCCGGCCAACGAAACTCGTCAGTTCGTGGGGAAGGTTTCCCACGTTCGCCTTGCCGCCGGAAGGCATGAAACCGTCACTTTCTTCTCACGTACCCCTGCGACCACGGTACTCCGCAGATCGGCGCGGTACGGTTCCCGAACGATTCGCTGGATCGGTGCTCAGCGTTCACGCTGCGCGCCGAGTGGAGTTCGTCAGATCGGCGGCAAGTTGCGCGAGTATCGATGCTCCATACACCCGATCTTGGTATCTGCGGCCATCGGTGAGCCGGTCCTGGTGGAACCGCAGGGCGTCCGCGAGGCAGAGTCGGTACTCGAAGGCTGACATGCGGAACATGGACCAGATCGTGGCGGATGTCGGGCCGCCGATCGGCAACCAGAGAATCGCAAAGTCGAGAATGTCGTCATTTCGGGATTGCGGTGACATGGTCGAGCTCTCTTCTTGGCCTGGATGTATTGCGGTGCTTGCTACATGGAACCTGGATGATCGGTTCGGGCGGCGATACGAGCGGCACCGACCGGTCCCGGCTTCCCTATTCCAGGCGGTGCCACCGAACGGTGAGTTCGTCACGTCGGCCGAAGGATCTGCCATAACCGCTCGATAAAGCGGAATCGCGACATTCCGAAGTGAACGAGGATCTCTCCTCGTTCGCACCGCCGTATGGTGCCCACTTAATGGCGAACTCGATGAGGCGCTCCGCTTCGGTGTCGCGATGCTTGCGTGTGCAATTGACCTCGACCCATGCGGCGCGTCGCCGCTCTCGCCACCTGCGATACTCGTAAGAATTCATGGGGGGTTGAACGATCTACTCGGGTTTATGATGGCTTGTGAAACTCGGAGGCATCCGCCTCGGCTAGGGGTGGTAGCACTATTCGCGACACTCTGAGGACCGATCTGATCCGACGCGTACGAAGATACGCGATTCGAGGATCATCGGATATGCGGTTTCCTTTAAGGATTTCTTCTAGGAGGAGTTCCAAAGAATGCGCCCGAGACAATCGACCGAACGGATTCTGCCGTAACTGGTCGCGGATTCGAATATGGATTAGCGGTGGCTTTGGAGACCACCAATTCGATATTGCCACTACTCATTCCCAGGTCCTGGAGTGACGTCGAGGATCCAATCTGTTGGCTGAGCGAATAGATCAGAGCGGCGGGATCGTCCGCGCCCACCGCACGTGACAGAATGTCCCGGGCGCGGGGGGCGCCAGCGAGATTGTAGGACAGTACATGCGGGAGAACTATCGCGTGTACCTCCGAGTGCGGGAGGTCGAATGTGCCTCCGATTATGTGACAGAGTTTGTGGTGCAATGACATGCTCGTAGCGCCCAAGCAGGCACCCGATAGCCACGCACCGTACAGAAGCTCGGCTCTGGCTGCTCTATCTGTCGGGTTCGTAGCTACCACTGGCAACGCTTTGGTCAGTGCTCTTGCTGCTTCACCGGCCATCATCTCAATGATTGGTGATCCGTCTGGGGCATACAGCGCTTCCGCGGCGTGCGCCAGGGCGTTGAGCCCGCTCGAGACAGACAATGACGCCGGGAGCGTAAGGGTCAAATCGGGATCGTAGATGACGGTGCGTGGCAGCACTTTCACATCTCGCCCCGTTGCCTTGTCGCCGTGATCGGTAATCCCCCAGATTGGGGTCATTTCGGATCCGGCGTACGTCGTGGGGATGGCGAGTATGGGAAGTCCCGTTTCCAATGCGAGCGCCTTGCCCAAGCCGACAGAGGAGCCACCACCAACGACGACCGCACCGTCGATCTCATGGGTGTTTACATACTCACAGGCGGCGGCGGCGACTGACCTCGGGACGTGCATCGTCGCATGTGGATACACCGAGTGCGCTCGATGTCCGCACAGATCGGCGACCGCGTTTCCAGTTGCCTGTTGTGGTGGTGTGCAGATTACGATGACGCGAGACAGCTGGAGGCGGTCGAGCTCGGCCGGCAACTCGCTCAAGCGGCCGCTTCCAAATACCACCCGCGACGGTTGAGATGTGTGCACGAAAGCGTCGGGTGTGCTCATGCGGTAACCCGCGCGGTGTCGGCGACGGTGTTGAGTACTATGTCGAACTCGATCAGGTCGAAGGGGTTCGCGACCCCGTAGTGCTGCGCCAGTAGGACATCATCGACCTGTTGCACGGGACGTACGAGACTCTCCTTCACTCCGAAGACGGTGTCGTCGTCGAGGTAGGGGCTGCCCTCGATGAAGAGATGTGTGGTCACCGGCGAGTAACCCTCAGCCCCGCTGATGAAGTGAATGTGGGCCGGCCGATAGGGGTGGCGGTGGCTGGCGCGCAGCAGGTTTCCGACCGGACCGTCCGCCGGAATCGGATAGTACTTGGGAATGATGGTGCGAAACCAGAAGGCTCCCTCGTCGTCGGCGGTGAAGAGTCCACGAAGGTTGCGCTCGGGTATCAGGTCCGGCAGTTGGATGTCGTAGAAACCTGCGTCGTCTGCTTGCCACACGTCGACCACCGCGCCCGGTATCGTGGACGAGTCCACAGACCGTACTTTCCCTCTGACCACGCACCTCTTGGCGTCGCCGGCCAGAGCGATATCCGACCCCAGCTCTCGTTCGGGTGAGTCAACGACATGGAACGGACCGAGCACCGTCGATTCGGTTGCACCGACGGGTTTCCGATTGTTGATTGCGTCCACCAGCATGGAGACTCCCAGCACGTCGGACAGGAGAATGAACTCTTGCCGGATGCCGTCGCACATGTGCCCGACATCGGTTAAGAAGTCGATACCCTGCTCCCATTCATGTTGCGTCGGTTCGGTTTCCCTGACGAAGTTGTGCAGGTGAACGGTCAAACTGGTCAAGACCGCTTTTAGCCGATCATCCGGTGTCTCGGAGAAGCTCCGTACAACCGCATCAGTTGCGGTGGTCTCGGAGAAGTCGGTTGCCATCGGTTGCCTTTCGTATGGGGACAGCAGGATCGACCGTCACCCTTTCAATCGCAGATGACTCGATCAGGTGACTCCATGCTGGATGAGTCTGTTAACGCGCGATGATCAGAGCGGAACGCCCGCTGTGTCTGCACCCTCCAACCATGCTCGGCCTTCCGCGTACAGGGTGTCCGTGGCTTCACCGGTCAGTCCGGGCAGGCCTTGTTTGACGTCGAATCCGGATGCAGTCTGCAGGTATGCGAGATGCCGATAACCCACGGGGAACGATGTCAGCAGCTCCGTATCGAGTGCGACGGTAGCTGCTGGATCGACCAGATTCAGTCTGTCCGTTTCGTACACAGGCTGACGACGCACAATTTTCCAATCGTGCTCGCGCTTAGCGAAGAAGTCGTAGAACCGGCCAGTGCAGACCACATCTGCCTGGACGCCGTGCACGCTTGCCCGCTGGTTGATTGTCATCTTCGTCTGCGCAATGGCACGGTCGCCCCGAACGTCTATCGACGTGCCGCCGAGGAAGTGGAGAATGCGAACACCGTTCTCGAAGCCCTTGCGGCTCACTGCGATGAAATCCGTTGCCGATCCTTGGAACCATGTGGCGGTCATGTACCCGTCGTCGTCCCACACCGTGGCAAACCTGTCCCAGTCGCCGGAATCGCGCCACACAGCCCAATTCTCGATGACTTCGCGGATCGCAAGGACACTGTCTCGATCTGGCATAGCAAGACCTTTCACTTCAACTCATCTGGACGTTGTCTCGATGGTGCCGGTGCAGCGGGGCTGCGTCATAGGAACTCGCGCCACTGAGCGGTCAAGTCCGCGAAACACCGGGTCGGTTGGTGCGGTGGAATCTTCAGTCGACTGCGCGACTGTCTGCGGGTGATTCGTCGCAGGGTGTTGTCAAGGTTGGACTCGGATCAGCTCACCGGTTGCAGCCGACCGATGGGCGGACTCGATAATCTTCAGAGTCGCCGCTGCATCCTCGACTGTCACCATGGGCTCGGACTGGCGTCGTGCAACGTCAATGAAGTGACGAAGTTGTCTGGTGTACGAATCCCCACCCGCCGTGGCGCGAAAGCGGCGCGAAAGCGGGTGAGTCCAATTGGATTCACCATCATGGTAGTAGTGACCCAGCTGCGGGAAGGCCAACGATCCGTCAGTTCCGGCGATGGAATAGCAGGCAGTGTCCGGATTGAAGGGAAACTGGGGATCGTCCTGTGTCGATTGATCCCAGCCCCATGGCGCGACAACCGAGTCCGATGCGATGAAGGTGCCTATCGCCCCATTGTCAAAGCTGACGATGACTGCTGCGGTATCCTCGACTTCGTATCCTCGAATAGTGTTGCTGGCGATAGCTTGGATAGTGGTTACCTCCCCGACCAGGTGGCGCATAAGGTCCAAGTCGTGTACGAGATTGATGAGCATCACGCCCGCGCCGGCCGTGCGGTGCCAGGATTGCTCGAAATAGTCGGCTGATTTCTTCGTCAACCACATTCCATTGACGGCGACAATTCGACCGAGTTCTCCCGCCGAGATCATGCTACGCGCGGCCGCGACAGCGGGATGGTGTCGGCGGTGATGACCAACAAGAATCACACCGTCGCTCGCCTTGACGGCCAATGACAGCACCGAAGCCTCGTCCGCCGAAACCGCGACTGGTTTTTCGAGTAGGGCGGGAATGCCGGCTTCGATCGCCGCTAGCGCTGTCGGGACATGTTCGACGTTGGGGTTTGCGATGATCACAGCGTCGACGTCCGGTGCGGCGAGCAGGTCGCGGTAGTCGGTATAGCTAGATACTTCGGTGGTTTCGGCGAGGCTCGTCGTGAAAGGGTCTGCGATTCCGACCAACGTTGCGTTCTGTTCGCGGGCGATGAATTCGGCATGCTTGGTACCCATGACACCGGCTCCAATGATTCCTATGCGCAGTGGGTGTGGGTTCATCGGTGTACTCATCTCTGTAATTGCTTTTGTCTTTTTTGGGTGCCGGCGCGAAGGTGGTCTGGACCGTCAGGTGGGCTCGACCGACATGGACCTCGGACCTGATGTCCTACGAGCGGCGGAACGTACTTCCAAAGATGACATTCATTGAGTGCGTGCCACTCCGGCGAACTGCCCATTGCGGGTGACCCAGCCTGCAGCGTCCAGTGTTGCAAGCGTCGAAAACATGATCTCTTCGGCAACCACCGGAAGCGGAAGTGACTCCAAGGCATCTGATATAGGTTCGATCGATAAAGGAGGGAGTACGTCGACCGCGGTGCCGATACCCCGGAGAAAGCCCACAATATCCAGCGTGCCCCGTCCCGGATAGGTACGAAGATGGCGTGCTTCGCGCGCCAGAGATACCCCATGGCGTGTCGAAACGTCCGACAGCTGCACGCCGGCTATTTTCGCGAGCCGCGCCGTCGACAGATCCGACACTTCTCCGCCAGACCGGAAGAAGTGCACGACATCGAGCACTACGCGCGCATTTGCAGCACCTGCGGCGTCGACGAGGGTCAGCGCCTCTGTCAAGTTGCGTACGCGACTGTAGGGCATGAATTCGACCGCGACAGGGACGTGGGAGAGCCTGGTGCACACCGCAGCGAAATCGTCCTCGATTCGCCGCAGATCGCCGTTGAAGGCTGCGACGTGCACGCGGTCGGGCTGGAGGACCTCACTCAAGTCTTCGACCAAGGAGTTGGCGTGGCGAGTCGGGCCCTCTTCGCCTAGTCGCACGAGTTCCAACTCGGCAACACGCAGTCCTGCATCGTCGACACGTCCGCGCAACTGGTCGAGGCCGATACCACGCTCGAGCGCTGCAACACATTGGCCGACGGTCAATCCGATACCGGTGAATCCACTTCCCGCAGCTGCGGCGAGAATTTGGGGAAACGGGCGGTCACGAAAACAGATCGCTCCCATCGACAAATGCGCGGGGGTATGGACGTCGGTGCTTTTCATAGTCGACACGCTAAGTGCAGGAAGCGGAAGTATCCAGCTCTGATCGCCACTCAGCGGCGAGATCGTGACAAATGGCGTAGCATGTTCTGCGTAGGACTGGCTCTAACCGGCGCATTAACTCGCCGACGGCGCGGGGAGTGATTCACTCAGTGGCACCATTGGAGTGTGGTCCGTGCTCGTTCTTTGTTGATCGTGACCACTTATGAGGTAGATGTGGCAGGAAATGTTGGGACACCGGGTAGTAGCGTGGCGAGCAGGTTGCTTTCAGTACTGGCTTGCTTCGACACAGCGAATCCTGAACTGACGATGTCCGAAATCTCGCAAAGAGCGGGCCTGCCGACGACTACCACTCGGCGACTGCTCGCCGAGTTGACCGAATGGGGCGGCCTCGATCGTCTTGTCGACAACCGCTACCGAATCGGGGTCCGATTGTGGGAAATCGGCGCTTTGGCCCCACAGCAGCGGGGTCTGCGAGAGGCGGCTTTGCCCCTGATGCACGATCTGTGGGCCGCCACCGGTGAGAACGTCCAACTCGTCGTACTGGACGGTTGCGAAGCTCTGTGCATCGAAAAAATCTCCGCAACGACTTCTGTTGCCAACCGTACCGAGGTCGGCGGGCGGCTCCCGCTCCACGCTACCGCTGTGGGTAAATGCCTTCTCGCAAACTCACCTCGCGATTTGTTATTGGAGGTGATCGATCGAGGGTTGACCAGGCAAACTCGGTACACGATCACCGAACCCGGGCGTCTGGCGGCCGTTCTACGAGAGGTGCGCCGCACGGGTGTGGCGTCATCGCAGGAAGAGATGACATTGGGCGTCGTCTCCGCGGCATCACCGATCATCGCCAATGGAGGGGTCCTGATGGGTGCGCTGGGAGTCGTCGCCCACTCGACGAAACAACTGAACCGCCTCGGACCAGCCGTTCGGACCGCGGCACTCGGCATCTCGCGAGTGGCGTGATGAGACTGCGATAGCTTGCTGTACGTCCTGGACCGCACCTGATCGACGGCGAAGCGACCCCCGAGCACAACAGCTCGGATCAGATCGACGCCACCAGCGTCCTAGTGGCCTCCCTCAACCTGATAGCAGCGTCCGCGAACGGCAAGCTGGCCAGTTCGAGATTCGGCGTCTCGACCGACAGCGGCAGATTCACCGGTAG
>Ga0247818_10003165_pt1 | contig 10625 bp, 10 predicted proteins | sample 13C_Glucose_Day1_FD_192424 | JGI IMG/M metagenome (GOLD analysis project Ga0247818, IMG submission 192424) | Soil microbial communities from agricultural site in Penn Yan, New York, United States - 13C_Glucose_Day1 | ecosystem: Environmental > Terrestrial > Soil > Agricultural land | place...
GCCGGTGATGGTCACCGGCGGCATCCGCCGCCGACCGGTCGCCGAGCAGGTGGTGCACAGCGGGGTCGAGATGGTCGGTATCGGTACCGCGCTGGCCATCGCGCCGGCCTTGCCCCGTGACTGGCAAGCGGGGGAGGAGGCGGTGCCGGAACTGCGCCCGATCACCTGGAAGAACAAGGCGTTGGCCTCGCTGGGCAATATGGCGATGGTCAAGTTCCAGCTGCGCAGGCTGAGCGAAGCCAAGGCGCCCGATCCGCAGGTGGCGCCCTGGTGGGCGCTGCTGCGCCAGCAATGGAGCGACGCCGCCCGGGCCAGGCAATATCGGCGGCACATGGCGCGGCAGTGAAGCCAAGGAGATGTGATAATGGCCGGGCTATCACAAGAGGCACACCATGCTGACCATCTCCAACAACGTGCAGGTACCGGATGCCGAGATCGAGCTGAGCTATATTCGCGCGCAGGGCGCCGGCGGCCAGAACGTCAACAAGGTCTCCAGCGCCGTGCACCTGCGCTTCGACATCGCGGCCTCGTCGCTGCCCGCCTTCTACAAGGAGCGACTGCTGGCATTGCGTGACAGCCGCATCACCGCCGACGGCGTGCTGATCATCAAGGCCCAGCAGTACCGCACCCAGGAACAGAACCGCATCGACGCCCTGGAGCGTCTGGCCGAACTGATCATCGGCGCCGGCAAGGTCGAGAAGAAGCGCCGGCCGACCAAGCCGACCCTCGGTTCAAAGACCCGCCGCCTCGACTCCAAGTCCAAGCGCGGCACGATCAAGGCGGGGCGCGGCAAGGTGGACTTCTGAGCTTGGCCAGGCCACCTATGCCTGCCTGTAGCATTCATGAATAAAAAACAGGATTGAAATTACCAATTGCACTGATGAGCAGGATCAATTTAGGGATCGGTCACGGGCTACTTACCCTTTTCGAGGCGCATCAAGACGCCTGAAAGAACCTTTAGGAGTACCCCATGATCCCTTTGCTCAAGCTGTTCCAACCCGGTCGCCTGCTGGTGGCGAGCAGTCTCGCCGCCAGTCTGCTGTCACTGTCCGTGCAGGCCGCGACCCTGACCCGTGATAACGGCGCGCCGGTGGGCGACAACCAGAACTCGCAGACTGCCGGCCCCAACGGCTCGGTGCTGCTACAGGACGTGCAACTGCTGCAGAAGCTGCAGCGTTTCGACCGTGAACGCATCCCCGAGCGCGTGGTGCACGCACGTGGCACCGGCGCCCATGGCCAGTTCACCGCCAGTGCCGACATCAGCGACCTGAGCATGGCCAAGGTGTTCCGCCCCGGCGAGAAGACCCCGGTGTTCGTGCGCTTCTCCTCGGTGGTGCACGGCAATCACTCGCCGGAAACCCTGCGTGACCCGCGCGGCTTCGCCACCAAGTTCTACACCGCCGACGGCAACTGGGATCTGGTCGGCAACAACTTCCCGACCTTCTTCATCCGCGACGCGATCAAGTTCCCGGACATGGTTCACGCCTTCAAGCCCGACCCACGGAGCAACCTCGATGACGACTCGCGTCGCTTCGATTTCTTCTCCCATGTACCGGAAGCTACCCGCACCCTGACCCTGCTGTACTCCAACGAAGGCACGCCGGCCAGTTACCGCGAGATGGACGGCAACAGCGTGCACGCCTACAAGCTGGTCAACGCCAAGGGCCAGGTGCACTACGTGAAGTTCCACTGGAAGAGCCTGCAAGGGCAGAAGAACCTCGACCCGAAACAGGTCGCCCAGGTACAGGGCCGCGACTACAGCCACATGACCCACGATCTGGTCAGCGCGATCAACCAGGGCAAGCTGCCGAAATGGGACCTGTACATCCAGGTGCTCAAGCCCGAGGAGTTGGCCAAGTTCGACTTCGACCCGCTGGACGCGACCAAGATCTGGCCCGACGTGCCGGAGCGCAAGATTGGCCAGATGGTGCTCGACCGTAACGTCGACAACTTCTTCCAGGAGACCGAGCAGGTGGCCATGGCGCCGTCGAACCTGGTACCGGGTATCGAACCGTCCGAGGACCGCCTGCTCCAGGGACGGTTGTTCGCCTACGCCGATACCCAGATGTACCGGGTTGGCGCCAATGGCCTGAGCCTGCCGGTGAACCGCCCGCGTGCCGAGGTCAACACCGTCAACCAGGATGGCGCGATGAACGCCGGGCACACCGACAGCGGCGTGAACTACCAGCCGAGCCGTCGCCAGCTGCGTGATGAGCAGGCCGACGCCCGTTATGTGCAGACCCCGCTGAACGGCAGCACCCAGCAGGCGAGGATTCAGCGCGAGCAGAACTTCAAGCAGGCGGGCGAGCTGTTCCGCTCCTACGGCAAGAAGGACCAGACCGACCTGATCAACAGCCTCGGCCAGGCCCTGGCGACCGCAGATGAGGAGAGCCGCTACATCATGCTGTCGTTCTTCTACAAGGCGGATGCGGACTACGGCACCGGCCTGGCCAAGGTGGCCAAGGCCGACTTCGAGCGGGTCCGGCAGTTGGCGGCGAAGCTGCAGGACTGAGCGGCCACTGCTGCCCAGATCCATTGACATGACATGAACCTGCGGGAACGGATTCATCGGGGCAGCCGGATCGCCGCGACCACCGGTAAATCCGTTCCCGCACGACGACCATGTTGTCCGGCGCGTCTTATTTTCTGGTGAGCTTGTCACCCGGCACATGCAGATACGACATCACGCTTTCGGTCAGCTCCGTGGCCAGTTTCACTGCCTCCTTGTTGCGCGCCATGACCCCGGCCACCAACCCTTCGATCAATGCCAGCACGGCGATGTTGGAGCTGGTCAGCACCGGATGATCGGCGGGCGCGTACAACACATGGTGGGCCATGGGCGCCAGCGGCGAGGCGGGTGAGTCGGTGATCGCCAGTACCGTTGCGTTGCGCTCATGGGCGAAACGCGACAGTTGCAGGGTGTCCTGCGAATAGCGTGGCAGGGCGATGGCCAGCAGCACGTCCTGCTCGGTGATCGCCGCCAGGCGGTAGGCGGCATTCTCGTTGCCACCTTCCATGCTGATTGCACAGGTGTCCCTGCAGAACGGCACCAGGGTCGAGGCGGCCAGCCCGGCCAGGTACACGCTGTTGCCGAAGCCCAGCACGTAGACCTTGCGCGCCGCGATCAGGCTGTCGACGAACGCCTCGAAGGCATCGGCCTGGTTGTTGCTGGCGGTGGTCGCCAGGTTGCTGGTGGCGCTCTGGATCTGCTCATGCAAGCCAAAGTCGCCGCCCGGGCGTTGGGCCAGCTCGTTACGCAGCTTGTCCACCGGCGAGACCATCTGTTGCAGGGTGCTCACCAGCTCGGCCTTCATGCCGCTGTAGCCGCCCAGGTCCAGGGCCTTGGCCAGGCGATTGACCGCCGCCGGCGAGGTCGCGGTAGCCTGGGCCATGTCCTCGATGGTCAGGGTCGCGGCCTTCAGCGGGTGGCGCAGGATGTACTCGGCGACCTTGCGCAACGACGGTGGCAGTTCGGCCAGGCTCTCCGACAGCTTGCGCATGACCGGCGCGGCGTAGACCGTGGTGTTCTTGGTATGGCTCGACATCCGGCGCGAGGCTCCCTGTGAATTGCCGGGTAGTGTATCCCAAGGCGCTCTGCGGCGGGCCGCCACAGCGCGCCACGGGGGTCACTTCAGGCTGCCGGCGAGGAACTGGCGCAGGCGCTCGGACTGCGGCCGCGCCAGCACCTCGCGCGGGTCGCCGCGTTCCTCGGCCAGGCCCTGGTGGAGGAATAGCAGCTGGTTGGACACCTCGCGGGCAAAGCCCATCTCGTGAGTGACCACGACCATGGTCCGGCCCTCCTGGGCCAGGTCCTGCATGACCTTGAGCACATCACCGACCAGTTCCGGATCGAGCGCCGAGGTCGGTTCGTCGAACAGCATCACCTCGGGCTCCATGGCCAGCGCCCGGGCAATGGCCACCCGTTGCTGCTCGCCACCGGACATGTGCGCCGGGTAGGCGTCGCGGCGATGGCTGACGCCGACCTTGGCCAGGTAGTGCTCGGCCTTCTCGCGGGCCTCCTTGCGGTTCATGCCGAGTACGTGCACCGGGGCTTCCATGACGTTGTCCAGGGCGCTCATGTGCGCCCACAGGTTGAAGTGCTGGAAGACCATGCTCAACCGCGCCCGCAGGCGCTGTAACTGGCGTGGGTCCGCCGCGCGCAGCCCGCCACGGGGGCACTCGCGCAGCTTGAGCTGTTCGCCGTTGACCAGGATCTGCCCGGCGTTGGGTTGCTCGAGCAGGTTGATGCAGCGCAGGAAAGTGCTCTTGCCCGATCCGCTGGAGCCGATGATGCTGATCACGTCGCCGGCATCGGCCTGCAACGAAACGCCCTTGAGCACCTGGTGGTTGCCGTAGCTTTTGTGCAACTCGTGGATATGCAGTTTGTTCATCAGACGGTACTCGCAGGGTTCAGTCGCTGAGCAGGCGACCTTGGCGGATGGAGGTGTTGCCGGCAACCTTGGCCAGCCACAGGCCGGGCTGGGCGAAGCGCAGGCGTTCACGGGCATAGAGGATGCCGTCGGTGGTGGCCCTGACCACGCTGTGGCGGTCGCTGAGCGGGTCGAGCACTTCGAACAGCGGATCACCCACGCGCACCTGCGCGCCTAGCGGCTGCAGGTAGCTGACCACGCCCGGGTGCTCGGCGTAGGCGTATTGCGCGCCAGCGAAGGGCGTGGCTTGGCAGCAGTGTTGCGGGGCGGCCGGCCAGGGGCCGCGGATCATGCCCTGGTCGGCGAGGTAGCCGAGGATCTGCTCGGCGCTGGCCTGGCATTGCTCACGCCCGGTGTCGGCCATGCCGCGCAACTCGATGGTGGTCGCAACGCAGGCCAGGGGGATCTCGGCATCAGGGTAGTACTCGCGCAGGTGCAGCCAGGGCGCGGCGCAGGCCTCGTCGAAGGCATCGCCACCGGCGCCCTCGGCCAGCAGCGCCGCTTGCGCGCCGAGGCGAGCCGCCAGCGGACGCAGCTGCGCCCAGTGTTGCGGCATGGCGTACAGCAGCATCACCGACTCGAAATCGCAGTGCAGGTCCAGCACCAGGTCGGCGTCGCAGGCATGGCGCAGCAGCAGGCGGCGCAGGCCATCGAGCTCCGAGTGTGGCGCGGGCAGTTCATCAAGGAGTTCGAGCATGGCCCGGCGGATAGTCGTGACGTTGGCCTGGCCATCGCCGCCCAGGCGGCCTTCGAGGTGCGCGGCCAGCGCTTCGGTCAGTGCCGGGAAATCGCGATTGAAGTTCTTGCCGCTATTGAACTCGAAGCGGCCCTGGTGGGTGGCTTGGAACATCTGGCCGATACCGATCGGGTTGGCCAGGGGCACCAGTTCGATCACCGCGTCCAGCAGGCCCTGCGCCTCGAGCTCCAGCAACCTGCGCTTGAGTTCGATGGCCACGCGCATCCCGGGCAGTTCATCGGCGTGCAGCGAAGCCTGGATATAGGCCTTGCGCGGGCCGCTGCCAAAGCGCAGCACGCGCAGCGAACGCTCGGTGCCGCAGGCGCTCCAGGGCAGGGTATGGTCAATGTGCTGCATGAAAGCTCCTTAGTGCTTGCGCGGTGCCAGGTAGGCCAGCCAATGGCGCTCGGCCAGCTTGAACAGGCGCACCAGCATGAACGTCAGGGCCAGGTAGATCAGCCCGGCGGTGATGAAGGCCTCGAAGGGCAGGTAGTAGCGTGCGTTGAAGGTCTTCGCCGCCCCGGTGATGTCCACCAGGGTGACGATCGACGCCAGGCTGGTGGTCTGCAGCATCATCAGTACTTCGTTGCTGTACTGCGGCAGGGCGCGGCGCAAGGCCGAGGGCAGCAGGATGCGCCGGTACAGCGTCAACCGTGACATGCCCATGGCACGGGCAGCCTCGACCTCGCCCCGGGGCGTCGAGCGCAGGCTCCCGGCCAGCAGCTCGGCGCTGTAGGCGCTGGTGTTGAGGGCGAAGGCAAGGCAGGTGCAGAACGTCGCGCTGGAGAGGTAGGGCCACAACGGGCTCTGGCGCACGGCCTCGAACTGGGCCAGGCCGTAGTACACCAGGAACAGCTGCACCAGCATCGGCGTGCCGCGGATCACGTAGGTGTAGAGCCAGGCGGGGTAGCCCAGCAGGCACGTGCGCGAGACACGCATCAGCGCCAGGGGGATCGCCAGCGCCAGGCCGCAGGCCAGCGAAATCAGCAGCACCTTGAGGGTCAGGGCAACGCCGTTCAGGTACAGCGGCAGGTTCTGCCAGATCAGTTGATAGTCGAGCGTCATCGGGCAGCTCCCCTAGAGTTCGGCGGCTTTGAAGCCGACCGAGTAACGTTGTTCAACACCGCGCAACAGCAGCAGCGACACGCTGGTCAGCAGCAGGTACAGCGCGGCCACGGCGAGGAAGAAGGTGAACGGCTGGTGGGTGGCGTCGGCGGCGTTCTTGGCCTTGAACATCATGTCCTGCAGGCCGATCACCGAGATCAGCGCGGTGGACTTGGTCAGCACCAGCCAGTTGTTGGTGAAGCCCGGCAGGGCCAGGCGCACCATCTGCGGCAGGCTGATCCGCCAGAACACGTGCAGGCCGCTCATGCCGTAGGCGGCGCCAGCCTCGGCCTGGCCCTTGGGGATCGCCAGGAAGGCGCCGCGAAAGGTCTCCGAGAGGTAGGCGCCGAAGATGAAGCCCATGGTGCACACCCCGGCAACAAACGGGTTGATGTCGATGTACTGTTCGTAGCCCAGCGCCAGTGCCAGGCGGTTGACCAGGTCCTGGCCGCCGTAGAACACCAGCAGGATCAGCACCAGGTCGGGGATGCCGCGTACTACCGTGGCATAGACCTCGCCCAGTGCCGCCAGCCATCGCAACGGTGACAAGCGGCAGGCCGCACCGAACAGGCCCAGGCCGATGGCCAATGCCATCGCCAGCAGTGCCAGGCTGACGCTCAGCCAGGCGCCATCGAGAATGCTCGATCCATAGCCATGAAGCATGATGAAAACCCTCGTCGGCCGGCGTTACTGGCCGTAGATGTCGAACGGGAAGTACTTGCCCTGCACCTGCTGGTAGATGCCGTTGGCGCGGATCGCGGCGATGGCGGCGTTGAGCCGCGCGAGGTTGGCGGTGTCGCCCTTGCGCACGGCAATCCCGGCGCCGCGGCCAAAATAGTGAGGGTCGCCGATGTCCGGGCCGACCAGGGCGAAGCCTTGGCCCGCCGGGGTCTTGATGAAGCTTTCCTCGGTGTTGACGATATCGGCGAGGGTGGCGTCCAGGCGCCCGGAAACCAGGTCGAGGAAGGCTTCGTTCTGCGAGGCGTAGCGCACGATTTCGACGCCCGCCGGTTCCAGTTGTTCGGTGGCGAAGCGGTCATAGGTCGAGGCCCGCTGCACGCCCACTTTGCGGCCCTTCAGGTCCACCATCGGGGTGTCCAGGCGGCTGCCGGCCTTCATCGCGAACTTGCCGGGGGTGTGGTAGTACTTGTCGGTGAAATCGACCGATTTCAAGCGATCCTCGGTGATCGACATCGACGACAACACAGCGTCTATCTTGCGTACCTTCAGCGACGGGATCATGCCGTCGAACTCCTGGATCACCCACTGGCACTTGACCTGCATCTGCGCGCACAGCGCGTTGCCGATGTCGTAGTCAAAGCCGGCGAGCTCACCTTCTGGGGTGCGGTAGGAAAAGGGCGGGTAGGCGGCCTCGATGCCGATGCGCAGGCTGGCATCGTCGGCCTGGGCGAAGGCGCTGCAGGCACAGAGTGCCAGCGCGCCGAGAAGTCCGGTTTTATTCATTTTGTTGGCTCCGGTGGGGGCGTTACCAGCCATGGCCCGAAAGGAACCATGGGTTGGGTGCGGCCTGAAAATGACATGATTCATATCACAAATCAATATAGTGAAAATAAATGTGTCAGATCAGCGCTCGCCTTGAGGTCGCCGTCCTTCTTCCTGAGCTGCTCGATCTTGCGGATCACACCCAGCGTTCTGGCCTCCAGCCTGCCGGCGGTTTCCAGATACTGCTCGAGATCGATAGGACACATTGCGCTAAATTGGGGGCGGAATGCCTTCGGCTGATGCTACATGGTACGTACTGCAACTGCCTGAAAATGGCCTGAATCAGTCAATTGTTTCATGCTTGATACGTACTGTTTGTGTACTGAACGGTAGGCTCGCCTGCACCACCAGATCGAGTGTGGGAATGGACAAGCATGGCGCCGGGTCAGGCAAATGAGCAGGGTCTTCTTATAAAGCGCGGGCCCGGCAGACAGCCCCCGGTATTGGGGCCGCCTCCCCAATGTTCTCGGGTTGTTTGGCTAACCCGTTGATTTAAGGGCGTTTGTTTAATGGCATAACGCTTGCTTCCCCCTCCACAGAACCGTGATTCCTGTGGAGGTGCAGCATGACCATTCCCCTCGAAGGCGCTACCCCATGCGTGCCGGCATGAACCGCAAGCTGCGCCCTGCATACCTGGGCTTGCTGCTGGGCACCGCGCTGATCGGCCTCGGCGTGGCCTACGAAAAGCTCTGGTGCGACCCCCGCGAACTGCTGCAGGAGGCCGCCGATCCCCAGGCCCTGCACACGCTCAGCCGCGATGGCGTCACCGTTGAGTTCGAGGCGCGCCCCCTCAGCGGCGGTGAACTGCGTGAGGGCGACTTTGCCAATATCCGCTTCAAGGTCAGCGACCAGACCAGCGGCCAGCCGCTGTCGGGCATGGCCCCCGGCGCCTGGCTCGACCCCGCGCAGTCGGCACCGGTCGGCGACCGCGACAGCAGTTGCAAGGCGCGCGTGGCGTTGTTTCTCAAAAGCAGCATCGGCGCTCGTCCTTTGCTCGATCTGAACAGCTACTTCCTGCTGGTGCTGAACAAGGACGCCAGCCTGACGGTGATCGACCCGACCGTGTCGGTGGGCGGGGTCACCAGCACGCTGGCGCGCATCGACCTTCCGGGGCGGCCCATGGACTGGGTGGCCACCGGCGATGACAAGCAGGTGTTCGTGTCCATGCCCGAACGCAACCAGGTGGCGTTGATCGACACCGAGACCTTCACTCGCGTGGCCACCCTGGAGGCCGGCGAGCAGCCGCTGCGAGTGGCGCTGCAACCCGACCAGCGCCTGCTGTGGGTGGGCAACAACAGCCATGACCCGGCCAAGGGCGGGGTGACGGTGATCGACGTGCCCAGCCGGGCCAAGCTCAAGTCGTTCGTCACCGGCTCCGGCCACCACGAGATAGCCTTCAGCGCCGATTCGCGCTTTGCCTTCGTCAGCAACCGCGACGGCGGCACCCTGAGCGTCATCGACACCGCCCAGATGCGCCTGGTGAAGACCCTCGAGGTCGGCCCGCATCCGTTGTCGGTGGCTTACTCGCCCTTGTCGCAGGCAGTGTACGTGGTCGATGGCCAGGAGGGCACGGTACGGGTGATCGACGCCCGCAGCCACACCCTGCGCCACACGGTCAAGGCCGAGCAGGGCCTGGGGCCGATGCGCTTCAGCCAGGATGGTCGTTATGGCGTGGTGCTCAACACCCTGGAGAACCAGGCGCTGGTGATCGATGCCAGTACCGACCAGGTGCTCCATCGGATACCGGTGGCCGCCGAGCCGTACCAACTGACCTTCACCAAGGCCTACGCCTATGTGCGTGGGCTGGCTTCTTCGAAGGTGAGCATGATCAACCTGGCAAGCCTCGGGCAGGGGCGCGAACCGATCGTCCAGGGCTTCGAGGCCGGCCCGGCTGCGCCGCGCCAGGCCGGCGACCTGCCGTTGGCCCAGGGGGTGAGCATTTCCCGCGACGACAACTCGGTGTTCGTGGTCAACCCCGTGGACAACACCACCTACTTCTACGCCGAGGGCATGAACGCGCCGATGTCGGGCTACAACAACCGCGGCCACCAGGCCCGCGCCGCGCGGGTCATCGACCGCAGCCTGCGCGAGCTGGCGCCCGGGGTGTACGGCTCGACGGTGAAGCTGCCGGCCGCCGGCACCTTCGACGTCGCGTTCCTGCTCAATCAGCCGCAGATCATCCACTGCTTCAGCACCGAAGTCGCGGCGTTGCCGCAGTCGGGCGTGCCCAAGCGTGCCCGCGCCGAGTTCATCGGCACCGACCAGCCGCTGCTGCAGCACACCCCCTACCTGGCCCGGGTGCGCATCCTCGGCGAGGACGGAAAACCACGCCCTGGGCTTGGCGACCTGAGCTTGCGCTACTTCCTGGCGCCTTCGTCGCTGCCACGCAACGTGGCACTGGTCGAAGTGGGCGAGGGGCTCTACCAGGCGCCGCTGGAGCTGGCCGAGGCCGGCGCCTGGTACCTGCACGTACAGTCGCCGAGCCTCGGGCGTGCCTTCACCGAAGAAAACTACACCAGCCTGCGCGTCCTGCCGGCCGCCGAGGCGCCCACCGCTTCCCAAGGGGAACCCAGGAGTGTGCGATGAACCGTCTGCAGGGTGGAAAACTGCTGGGCCTGAGCCTGCTGTTGGCGAGCAACCTGGCGCTGGCCCACGCCGGCCACGATCACGGCGGCACGCCCGCGCAACCACCGGCCGCTCACCAGGAGAAAGCCAGCGTGCGCTTCGCCGATGTGGCGCTGCTCGACCAGGACGGCATGCCGGTGCGCCTGGAGAAGGACCTGGTGGGCGATCACCTGGTGGTCATGGGGTTCATCTACACCAGCTGCACCACGGTGTGCCCGGTGGTGTCG